>FWWM01000631.1_pt1 | contig 116688 bp, 103 predicted proteins | sample 2228351 | NCBI WGS metagenome assembly FWWM01 (sample SAMEA103939774, study PRJEB20133) | metagenome
CATAACCCCGTTCCCAGGGCCTCAAGTGCGCCGATCTGTCGTAGCTGCAAACGGCGATCTAGGCGACCACCGCTGCGGTGAAACCCCTCTAGGCGGGGTCACCGCGGCGGTCAACAACATTTTTCATACCAATGCCTTTTTTGTTGCGCACGAACGTAACATTCCTTCCCTACACCTCTTCACTCTCCGCTGCCGACCGCTGCCCGTAATGGCGCGCCAGCATGGCGCAGGCGATGAGCTGGATCTGGTGGAACAGCATGACCGGCAGCAGGATCACACCGACCTGCGCCGCCGGGAACAACACCCCCGCCATGGGAACGCCGGATGCGAGGCTCTTCTTCGATCCGCAGAATTGCAGGACGATCGCGTCCTCGGGCGACAGCCGCATCACGCGGGCGATCATATAGGTCGCCGCTAGGATCACCCCGAGCAGCAACAGGCATAGCAGGAACAACCGCCCCAGGTCGCCCGGCGAGACGCGGGTCCACAGCCCCTCGACCACTGCGGCGCCGAACGCCGTGTAGACGACGAGCAGGATCGAACCGCGATCGACGACGGTCAACAGGCTCTTATGCCGCCCTACAAAGCCGCCGATCCATGGCCGCAGCAGATGGCCCGCGACGAACGGCGCGAGCAGTTGCAACAGGATGCCTTCTACCGAGGCCAGCGACACCCCTGCCCCGCCCTCTACCTTCATCAGCAACGCGACCAGCGCTGGCGTGACAAGAATGCCAAGCAGGTTGGAAAAAGACGCGCTGCAAATCGCCGCCGCGACATTGCCGCGCGCGATCGCGGTGAAGGCGATGGAGGACTGCACCGTCGACGGTAGCAGCGTCAGGAACAGGATGCCCATCGCCAAGGAGGGGTCCACGCCCGGCAGCCTCGCCATGCCCAATCCCAGTAGAGGAAAAAGGATGAAGGTCGATGCCAGCACTGCCAGGTGCAATGGCCAGTTGCGCAGGCCCGTCCAGATCGCCTCGCGCGAGAGCTTTGCGCCGTGCAGGAAGAAGAGCAGCACGATACCCGCTTCGGCCATATACCCCGCGAAAACGGCAAAGCCGCCCCGGGCGGGCAAAACAGTCGCGACCGTTACCGTCGCCAGCAGGCTGAGGATGAAGGGTTCGAAGACGGAAAACAGGCGCTGGATCATGGGCGCTCCCCGGCTGACGCGCTCCGCACCAATTGAGGCTTCGCCGAAACGCCGTGAAAGCCGCCAGATAGGCAAATCGGGACAGCGACGCTACCCTTTGCAAGGAGATCGATAGCGGAAAGCGGGGGAAGCGCCGAATCGCTCAACCCCCACCCGATCGTCCAGCCGGTGCCGGTCTTTCCGGCGGCGTCCGCTCCCGATTGTCTATTCTGTTTGTGTGGTGGCTGACGATGCATCCTCGTCCTAGGGGAGGTCAGGGCCAAAAAAAGGCCGGTCTTGCGACCGGCCGGAAAGTTTTTAGGAGAGGATGCCTGAAAGGCCCGATCCTTGTGCACCGCAGCACCGGCCGAGGCAATTGCAACATCGGCAATGATGATTGCACACAATGCAATTGGGAGCGTTAACAGGTTTCGCGTGCGCTTGGTTTCATAAGGGGAGCCGCATAATGGCAGGATAGCCCCATCCATCTGGCCCAAGGGGTCTTGCCGAACGCATCGAAGCTGCCGAGATGACCCAAATGACAACGCTCAAGGATGCCGAATGACCACCAATCCGCTGCTCGCCGATACAGACCTGCCTGACTTCGCCGCGATCCGCCCCGAGCATCTGGTGCCCGCCGTCGAGCACATGATCGCCGACGCGCGCGCTGCTGCCGACCGGATCGGCGGATCGAATGCCAGCGACTTTGCCGATGTCGTGCTGGCCAGCGAGCGCGCAGGGTTCGCGATTTCGCGGGGCTGGTCGCCCGCCGGGCACCTCCATTCGGTCGCCGACACCCCCGAGCTGCGCACCGCCTATGCCGAGGCGCAGGCGATGCTGGCCGAATATGGCATGGAGGCGGGCCAGGATCCGCGCCTGTTCGCGGCCTTCAACCGGGTCGATCTGGCGCCCCTGAGCCAGACCGAGGCGCGGACGGTCGAATTGGCGCGACGGGATTTCGCCCTGTCGGGCGTCGGGCTGGATGACCAAGCCAAGACGCAGTTCCGCAAGATCGGCGTCGAACTGAACCGGCTGAGCACCGAATTCAGCAATGCCGTGCTCGATTCCACCGAAGCCTGGAGCGAGCATGTCACCGATGAAGCGCTGCTGTCGGGACTGACCGACAATGCGAAGGCGATCCTTGCCTCCTATGCCGCCGAAAAGGAACTGGACGGCTGGCTGGTGACATTGCGCGAACCGAGCGTTCAGGCGATCCTGACGCAGGCGGACAATCGCGACCTGCGCGCCCGGGTCGCCAAGGCATATGCCACCCGCGCCTCCGACCAGGCGCACGATACCAGCCATGACAATAGCGCAAGGATCGACCGCATTCTGGCGCTACGCCACGAGGCGGCCCGGCTGCTTGGTTTCAAGGACGCCGCCGCACGGTCGGTCGAAACCAAGATGGCACAATCGGCGGACGAAGCGCTGGCCTTTCTGTCCGATCTCGCGGTCCGTGCCCGCCCCTTGGCGGAACGCGAACTGGCCGAGGCGAGCGCCTATGCCGCCGAGACGTTCGGGATCGACAAGCTGGAGCCCTGGGACCTAGGTTATGTCGCCGAGCATATGCGTCGCGAACGCTTCGGCGTCGATCGCGAAGCGATCCGGGCCTATTTCCCCCTGCCCCGCGTCATGGAAGGTACGATCGCACTGATCGAACGACTCTACGGCATTCGTCTGGTCGAACGGACGGGCGTGTCTGTGTGGAATGAAGATGTCCGCTATTATGACGTACAGGACAAGAACGGCGACATTGTCGCTGGCGTCTATTGTGACTTTCATGCGCGTGCGGGCAAGCGGGGCGGCGCGTGGATGGACGTGTGCCGCCCGCGCTTCCGCGACGCCGACCGCTATCATCGCCCGGTCGCCTATCTGACCTGCAACTTTCCGCCTGCGACGGGCGACACCCCCGCCCTGTTGGCGCATGGGGATGTCGTGACGCTGCTGCATGAGTTCGGCCATGTGCTGCACCATCTGCTGACTGAGGTCGACCTGCCCTCGATCGGTGGCATTTCGGGCGTCGAATGGGACGCGGTCGAGCTGCCGAGCCAGTTCATGGAGAATTTCGCCTGGGACCGCGACACACTGACCGCGCTGTCCGCGCATGTCCAAACGGGCGAGCCGCTGCCCGACGATCTGTTCGCCAAGATGCTGGCGGCGAACCGCTTCCAGGCGGGGTTGTTCCTGCTCCGCCAGATCGAGTTCGCGACCTTCGACCTGCGGCTGCACCGCGATTACGACCCGGCGCAGGGCGGCCGGGTGATGGACGTACTGAACAGCGTGCGCGACGAGGTGGCGGTGATTCGTCCGCCCGAATGGAATCGTTTCCCGCACAGCTTCGCCCACATCTTCGCCGGCGGCTATGCGGCGGGCTATTACAGCTATCTCTGGGCCGAGCTGCTGTCGGCGGATGCCTTTGCCGCCTTTGCCGAGGAAGGCCAGGCGGCGGGCGACCGGTTCCGTCGCGAAGTGCTGGCGCGCGGCGCGAGTCGCCCGGCGGCCGAGAATTTCCGCGCCTTTCGCGGTCGCCCGCCGGAGCCGGACGCGCTGCTGCGCCATCACGGTCTGGCCGCCTGAAACAGGGACCGGGGTCCAGCATGGCGCCCCCGGTTTCGTTCCCACGGCATACGCTGCATCAATAAAAAAAGTCGTTCCGCCACGGGTTCTTAACCCTCTTTGCCTATAGCCTAGCGCATGGAGGATATGCCGTGAGCGGATCGGAACATATTGATTTTGAGCAGCGGCTAGCCGCGTTTAACTACAATGCCGGAAGCTTTTCGACCTTCCCGACGATCAAGCGGGCTATCGAACGTCATGCGCCGGCCGCGCTGACGGCACTGTATCGGCATATCGCCAACACCGTGCAGATACGCGATCTTTTCGCGTCCCCGGCACGAATGGACCATGCCCGCGACAAGCAGATGGAACATTGGCGCAAGCTGTTCTCCGGCCCGCTGGATGGCGATTATGCCGCCTCGTCGACCCATATCGGGCTGGTCCATGCGCGGATCGGGCTCGCACCGACCTGGTACATCAGCGGCTATGCCCGGATGCTGGAGCATGTCCTGCCCAAGCTGATCCTGGGGCGGCTGCTCTGGCCGTTCGGCGCCGCCCGTCGCGCGCGAGCCGCCAGTGCGCTGGTCAAGGCGTCGCTGATCGATATGGACATCGCACTCGCCGCCTATTTCGAGGCCGAGCAGGCCGGTCGTCGCGCGGTGATCGAGCGCTGCGGGGCAGTGTTCGACCGGATGGCGAAGGGGGACCTGACCGCCTCGCTGGACGGATTGCCCACCGAATATCAGGCGCTGACCGACAGTTTCGAGGCGATGCGGACACAGATGTGCGCCACGTTGGGCGTCGTAACCCAATCGGGCGAGCAGATCCGCGTCGGCTCGGGCGATATTCGCCAGGCGTCTGACGACCTGTCCGATCGTACCAGGCAGCAGGCGGCCTCGCTGGAGGAAACCGCCGCCGCGATGCAACAGATCACCTCCACGGTCCGCCAGACGGCCGACGGTGCCACGCGCGCCAATCGGATTGTCGGCGAGGCCCGGCAGGAGGCCGAAGAATCGGGTCAGATCGTCCGCCGCGCCGTCGAGGCGATGGGCGGGATCGAACGCGCCTCGGCCGAAATCAGCGAGATCATCACCGTCATCGACGGCATCTCGTTCCAGACCAACCTGCTCGCGCTGAACGCAGGCGTCGAGGCGGCGCGCGCAGGCGAAGCCGGCAAGGGTTTCGCGGTCGTCGCCAGCGAGGTCCGCGCCCTGGCGCAACGATCGGCGGAGGCGGCCAAGGACGTCAAGACGCGCATCCTTTCTTCCTCGAACCAGATCGGCGCGGGTGTCGAACTGGTCAACGAGGCGGGCGAAGCCCTTCAGCGGATCATCGGCCGGATCGGCGAGATCAGCAATCAGGTGTCGCAGATCGCCGCCTCGGCCAGCCAGCAGTCGATCGGCCTGCAACAGGTCAACACCGCCGTCGCCGAGATGGACGGCGTCACCCAATGCAACTCCGCCATGGTCGAACAGGCCAGCGAGGCGGCCCGTACCCTGGCCCAGGAGGCCGAGACGCTGGCCCGCGAGGTTGCGCGCTTCCGCCTGAGCGATGTGACGGGCGATCCGCGCAATCCGGTCCACCAGATGCAACGGCGACTGGCGGCGGCCTGATCCCTATCCCCCAGGGCAAACTAGGCTCCGGCGAAAGCCGGGGCCTTTTTTTTGGGAGAGTGCCGTTGTTAACAGGGCCATGGCCCCTCCCCCCACCGGGACGAATTCACGATGTCATGCGCGGCGCGCTTCGAACGCCGAAAACCGCCCATGGGAAGACCCGGGCGGCGAAGGCATCAGCGATATCCAAGGGGTGGTGGAGCCGAGGGGGATCGAACCCCTGACCTCTGCAATGCCATTGCAGCGCTCTCCCAGCTGAGCTACGGCCCCATCGATTTCGGTACGAGCCCGGCGGGATGCGGACTGGCCCGTCAGCGCATTGGAAAATGCGGCTGTTCCGGCGGAATGGTGGAGCCGAGGGGGATCGAACCCCTGACCTCTGCAATGCCATTGCAGCGCTCTCCCAGCTGAGCTACGGCCCCGTTCCGCTGTGGAGGCAGCCCACTAGCGGGGCCGCCGTGGCTCGGCAAGCACTTTTTTCAAGCACCCGCCGAGCCCTTCGGACACCTTAGTGTTCGTCGTCCTCGCTGGACGTTTCGACGCCCAGATCGTCGTCGCCGCCCAGATCGACTTCATCGTCGGGCGAGGGCTCTTCGTCCTCACCGGTGATGTCCAGATCCTCGTCGTCGCCGCCCGCCAGATCGCTGTCGGCTTCCTTGTTCTCGGGCTTGGCCTGCTCGAACGGCAGGGGCTGCTTCGACTTCAGGATGGGCTCGGGCTCCCACTGCGTCCCGCAATTGATGCAGGTGACGGGGTCGTCCTTTTCGAGGTCGTAGAAGCGCGTCGCGCATTTCGGGCACGTACGCTTCGTGCCCCATTCCGGCTTGATCATGCCGTTCATACCTTTCGGATTGGGTTTTCCGCCGGAGCGAAAAGTGGGCGCGCCTTGCCACAGCGCAAGCCCCCTGTCAAAAGCCCGCGCCATCTATGGCCCACACCCTTCCCCAACCTCGCACCGTGCGAGCCGCCGCCGCCCTTCGCGGTACCATCGCCGTTCCGGGCGACAAATCGATCAGCCACCGCTCGCTGATGCTCTCCGCTCTCGCGGTCGGTGAAAGCCGGGTCCAGGGCCTGCTGGAGGGCGAGGACGTGCTCGCCACCGCCGCCGCGATGCGCGCGATGGGTGCCGACATCGTGCGCCAGGATGACGGTGTGTGGGTGATCCACGGCGTCGGCGTCGGCGGGCTGCTCCAGCCGGAGACCGCACTCGACATGGGCAATTCAGGCACCTCGACGCGTCTGCTCATGGGCCTGGTCGCCAGCCATCCGATCACCACGACCTTCATCGGCGACGCCTCGCTGTCCAAGCGCCCGATGGGCCGCGTCATCGAACCGCTGTCGCAAATGGGCGCGCAGTTCCAGGATACGCCCGGCGGCCGCCTGCCGCTGATGGTCCGGGGGATCAGCCCGGCGGTGCCGATCCGCTACACCCTGCCCGTCGCCTCGGCACAGGTGAAGTCGGCGATCCTGCTGGCGGGTCTCAACACGCCGGGCCAGACGACGGTGATCGAGCCCATCGCGACCCGCGACCATAGCGAGCGAATGCTGGCGGGTTTCGGCGCCAAGCTGACCGTCACCCCTTCCCCCGAAGGCCGGATCATCACGATCAGCGGGGAAGCCGAGTTGCAGCCGCAGAATATTGTCGTACCCGGCGATCCGTCCTCGGCCGCCTTCTGGCTGGTCGCGGGCTCGGTCGTGCCGGGCGCCGACGTGACGATCACCAATGTCGGCATGAACCCGACCCGCACCGGCATCATCGCCGCGCTCAAGATGATGGGCGCCGACATAACCGAGCTTGATTCGCGTATCGTCGGCGGCGAGCCGGTTGCCGATCTACGGGTCCGCCATGCGCCCCTGTCGGCGATCGAGGTGCCCCCCGAACTGACGCCGAGCATGATCGACGAATATCCGGTGCTGTTCGTGGCCGCCGCCTTTGCGACCGGCACGACCATCGCGCGCGGCGCGGAGGAGCTGCGCGTCAAGGAGTCGGACCGCATCACCGCCATGGCCGAGGCGCTGGGCGCGTGCGGCGTCGCTTGCGAGGAATTTGAGGACGGCATGGCCGTCACCGGCACCGATCCGATCCCCGGCGGCGCAACCATCGCGACGCAGCTCGACCACCGCATCGCCATGAGCATGACGATCGCAGCTCTCAACGCCCGCAATCCCATCACACTGGATGACGCCGCGCCCGTCGCGACCAGCTATCCTGTCTTCTTCGACACGCTGGAGAAGCTGGGAGCCTTCGCATGATCATTGCCGTCGACGGCCCCGCCGCCAGCGGCAAGGGCACCATCGCCCGTGCGCTCGCCAAGCACTACGGCCTGCCGCATCTCGACACCGGGCTGCTGTATCGCGCGGTGGCGGCGACGGTGCGCAATATGCATCTGGACCCGACCCGGGAAGCCGATGCGGTCGCCGCGTGCAGTTTCGACGACAGTCTGCTCGCCGATCCGGCCCTGCGCGACGACGAGACGGGCAAGCTCGCCTCGGTCGTCTCGGCGCATCCGCTGGTCCGGTCCGCGCTCCTCCAGCGGCAAAAGCGTTTCGCGCAGCAACCCGGCGGCGCGATCCTCGACGGACGCGACATCGGCACGGTGATCGCCCCGGACGCCGACGCCAAGCTGTTTGTGAAAGCCAGTCCGCAGGTCCGCGCACGGCGGCGGCATAACGAGTTGGCGGCGAATGGCTCGACCGCGACATTCGAGCAGGTGCTGGCCGACATCCGCGCCCGCGACGAACGCGACAGCGGTCGGGCGACCGCCCCCCTCACCCAGGCAGCGGATGCGGCGGCGCTGGACACATCCAGCCTGACGATCGAAGCCGCCGTCGCCCGCGCGATCCAGTTCGTCGACGCGCAGGTCGCGGCGAAGGGGAGTCTCTGATATTCCTCCCTTCTAAGGGGAAGTGGCGCGCGGAGCGCTACGGAGGGGTGTAGGCCTCTCGATAGCGGGACACCCCTCCACCAGCTTCGCTGGTCCCCCTCCCCTTACAGGGGCGGAAGATGCCAGTCCCTCACCTTGCGCAAAACCCCATTTTCCGCTAAGGCGCTCCCGCTCGCGGACTCTGTTCCGCGGAGAGGCTGACGCCGGGTCTTGCCCTTGGCGTCCTTTCCGCATTTGTCGCGGACCGCCGCTTTTCCGTGTTTCAGCCACATCTTCGGGCTTGGTGGCGTCGGCATGGGGTCGGCGCGGCCATCGTCGAAGGTTTCGGGAATGCCCCGGACCGGAGGCGGAAAACTATCAGGAACCTAACCCTTTTATGGCAACCAACCCCCAGCCCACGCGCGACGATTTCGCGGCGATGCTCGATGACATGTTCGGCGGTGCCGACAGCTTCGAGGGTCGCGTCGTGCATGGCACCGTCACCGCGATCGAAAACGACATGGCCGTCATCGACGTCGGTCTGAAGTCGGAAGGCCGTGTGCCCCTCCGCGAATTCGCTGCCCCCGGCCAGAAGGCCGACCTGAAGGTCGGTGACGAGGTCGAGGTCTATGTCGACCGCGTCGAGAACATGCACGGCGAAGCGATGCTCAGCCGCGATCGCGCCCGCCGCGAAGCCGCCTGGGACAAGCTGGAACTCGAATTCTCGAAGTCGGCCCGCGTCGAAGGCGTGATCTTCGGCCGCGTGAAGGGTGGCTTCACCGTCGACCTGAACGGCGCCGTGGCGTTCCTGCCCGGCTCGCAGGTTGATATCCGCCCCGTCCGCGACGTCACCCCGCTGATGGATATCCCGCAGCCGTTCCAGATCCTGAAGATGGACCGCAAGCGCGGCAACATCGTCGTGTCGCGTCGCGCGGTCCTGGAAGAAACCCGCGCCGAGCAGCGTTCGGGCCTGATCCAGAGCCTGGCCGAGGGTCAGATCATCGACGGCGTCGTCAAGAACATCACCGACTATGGTGCGTTCGTCGACCTGGGCGGCATCGACGGCCTGCTGCACGTCACCGACCTGTCGTACAAGCGCGTCAATCATCCGTCGGAGATGATCGCGATCGGCGACACCGTGAAGGTGCAGATCATCCGCATCAACAAGGACACGCAGCGCATCTCGCTCGGCATGAAGCAGCTCGAGAGCGATCCGTGGGATGGTGCCGGTTCCAAGTATCCGGTCGGCGCCAAGCTGTCGGGCCGCGTCACGAACATCACCGAATATGGTGCGTTCGTCGAGCTCGAGCCGGGCATCGAAGGGCTGGTCCACGTGTCGGAAATGTCCTGGACCAAGAAGAACGTCCATCCGGGCAAGATCGTGTCGACCTCGCAGGAAGTCGATGTCGTGGTCCTGGAAGTCGATCAGGAAAAGCGCCGCATCAGCCTCGGCCTCAAGCAGGCTCAGGCCAATCCGTGGGAAGCGTTCGCCGCTGCCCATCCGATCGGCTCGACCGTCGAGGGCGAAGTCAAGAACGCGACCGAGTTCGGCCTGTTCATCGGCCTGGACAACGATGTCGACGGCATGGTCCACATGTCGGACATCGCCTGGGGCGTGTCGGGTGAGGATGCCCTCAACCTGCACCGCAAGGGCGAAGTCGTTCAGGCCGTGGTTCTGGACATCGACCCCGAGAAGGAGCGTATCTCGCTCGGCATGAAGCAGCTCGAGCGCGGCGGCCCCGTCGCTGGCGGCGTGGCTGCGGCTGGCGATCGCCTGAACAAGAACCAGGTCGTCACCGTGACCGTCCTCGAAGTCCGCGATGCGGGCCTCGAAGTCCAGGCGGGCGACGATGGCGCGACCGGCTTCATCAAGCGCACCGATCTGGGTCGCGACCGTGACGAGCAGCGCCCCGAGCGCTTCCAGGTCGGCCAGAAGTTCGACGCGATGGTCACCGGCTTCGATCGTTCGAAGAAGCCGACCTTCTCGGTCAAGGCGATGCAGATCGCCGAAGAGAAGCAGGCGGTGGCTCAGTACGGTTCGTCCGACTCGGGCGCCTCGCTGGGCGATATTCTGGGCGAAGCGCTGAAGGCGCGCACTCAGAAGTAAGTCACTGGACCGGGACACGTTTTCACGAAACGTGTCCCGGTTTCGGGCAAACGACACGGCGACGCACTTTATCGTATAATAAAAATACTTTCAGCAGCGAGAAACACAGGTTAGGAGCGGCTGGTCTGAAGCTTAGGACTAGACGATGATCCGTTCGGAACTGGTGCAGAAAATTGGTCAGCGTAATCCGGGTCTGAACCCGCGCGAGGTTGAGCTGATCGTCACGATTTTCTTCGACGAAATCACCAAGCGGTTGGCGGGCGACGGTCGTGTCGAACTCCGCGGCTTTGGCGCCTTTTCGACCCGCTCGCGCGGTGCTCGCACCGGCCGCAACCCGCGCACCGGCGAAACCGTCGATGTCTGCGCCAAGCGCGTCCCCTATTTCAAACCCGGCAAGGAAATGCGTGCGCGCCTGAACGTCGAAGCCGACTGATCCGGCCTGCGCCACCGGGCGCTGTGAACACGGCGATTCTGGCTTTCCGGCCGCTGTACCCTTGACCTTCGCGGCAACCTCGTATCTTCGTGAGCGGGTGCGCGGACGTGGCGAAACCGGTAGACGCTGCCGACTTAAAATCGGCTTCCCCTGGAGTGCGGGTTCGAGTCCCGCCGTCCGCACCATCACGATGGGCGCCGCCCTGCTGGCGGCGACTGCATGTGAGCGTCGAACCGATCACGGCGCGGTGATTGTCAGCACGATACCCTCCGCCATCGCCTCAACCCGGGCGGCCGTGCCGGCCCCGACCGATAGCGATACGTCGCACCGTGTCCTGCGCGACGCACTGGCGCAGGGATTGGTCCGGTTCGATGCCAACGGCCAGATCGAGCCGGGTTTGGCGGAACGCTGGATCGTCATCGACGAGGGAGGCAGCTTCATCTTCCGCCTGCGCGAGGCCAAGTGGAATGACGGCTCCCCCGTCACCGCCGAGCAGGTCGTGCCGATCCTGCGTCATTTGGTGTCGCCGCGTTCGGGCAATCCGCTGGCACCCTTCCTGACCGCGATCGACGAGATCGTCGTGATGACCCCGCAGGTGATCGAGATCCGCCTCTCGCGTCCCCGCCCCGACCTGCTCAAGCTGTTCGCCCAGCCCGAAATGGCGATCATCGACCGGGGGCGTCGTGGCACCGGGCCGTTCCGCATCGTCCGGACCGGACCGCCCCCGCTGTTGCGCCCCATCCCCGATCCCCGTCGCGCCGAGCCCGAGGGCGACGCCACGCCCGAGCCGGAGCAGGATGTCCGTCTGATCGCCGAAAGCCCGGCGCGCGCCATTCTCCGTTTCGCGCAAGGGCAGTCCGACCTGGTGCTGGGCGGTCGGTTCGAGACGTGGCCGCTGCTCAATTCCGTCCCGATCAGCCAAGCTGCGATCCGGATCGATCCGGCGGCCGGACTTTTCGGCCTGGGCATCGTCAACCGCGATGGTTTCCTGGGTGACGCCGCCAATCGTCAAGCGCTATCCGCCGCGTTCGACCGCGCCGCGATGCTGGCGGCGGTCGCGCCCAATTGGGAAGCAGCCGATCGCCTGCTACCCGACGCGCTCGATTCGGATGCGCCACCGCAAATTCCTGGCTGGGCGCTGCTCAATCTGAATGAGCGGCGCAGCGGCGCGCGCGCGCGTGTCGCCGCCTGGGGCCAGCCGGTGCGGCTGCGCATCGCCATGCCGCAGGGGCCAGGTGCGAATCTGCTTTACGGCCAGATCGGCGCAACCTTACTCGCGGTGGGCATCACGCCGGAACGGGTGGCGATCTCCGCTCCCGCCGATTTGCGCCTGATCGACGCGGTCGCTCCCTATGACAGCGCTCGCTGGTATCTCGCCACCGCCTGTGCGCCCTGCGGCGAGGCGGCGATGGCCGCAATCGAACAGGCCCGGCTTGCCCCCACGCTGGCGGGGCGGAGCGCAGCGATCGCGGCGGCGGATGCCGCGGTGAATGCCGACGCGCCCTTCATCTCGCTCGCGCGTCCGCTGCGCTGGTCGCTTGCCACGGCCCGACTGCGTCAGTTCCAGACCAATGCCCGGGCCTGGCATCCATTGAACCGATTGCGCGCCGACACCAATTGAGTCGCATGGCCAAAGCATCCCGTATCGATCCCACCACTTTCGACGCGCTTCCCCTGGGCAAGGGCATCGCGGCGAGCCGCCAGCGGATCGAGGCGATCGAGCGGCTGCTGGAGCGGGTCGTCGTCGTGCCCGGCATCAACCGGCCGATCGGGCTGGACGTGATGCTGGGCTTGGTGCCCATCGTCGGCGACATCGCCGCCGCCGCGCTGGGCAGCTACATCATCTGGGAAGCGCGCAACCTGGGCCTATCCCGATTGCAGATGGCGCGGATGATGGGCAATGTCGGCTTTGATGCGCTGCTGGGGCTGGTGCCGCTGGTCGGCGATGCCGCGGATATTCTGTTCCGCTCGAACACCCGCAACCTGCGGATTATCCGCAAGCATCTGGACAAGCATCACCCCTCCAGCGTGGTACTGGAGGGGTAAGCCCGGTCAGCGGGACCCGCGCCAGATTTTCAGCGACGCATTGGATGACAATCCGCCCTGATGCGCCGGGCAGCGAGCCGGCCGGAACGCCTTGTTCAGGCAGATCCAGATTTCGTCCAGCCAGCCTTCGCGCGTCGCGGTGACGCGCATCATGTCGGCGGTCATGCCCCGGTTGGCCGCCGCAAAGGCGGTTGCGAGATCACCCGCCGTCAGCAAATTCCGCCGCGACAACCCGTCCATGTCTGGGAAGCGCAAGCCATAATAGAGCGCGTTCGAACGCTCGAAATAGCTCGCCGGGCTGTACCGCGCCATGCAGGTGCCGTGCTTGGCCCATTCATGCTGCATAAGCTGCGCCGAGGGGGTGGCACAGATGTGGCGGCGGACCACTGCCCGCGGGAGAATGGCGGTTGGGCGGCAATATTGCGGCCAGTCCTTGCCCACGCCATCCGGCCACAACCCATGCAGCGTAAAGCCGAAACGATTGGCCCCGCCGCACTGAAAGCTGCTGTCCCCCTTCGCATCGCGGCAATATTGCGGGCTCCAGGTGATGGCCAGCGTATAGCCACCGATCGGCAGTATGCGGGTCGGCTGGCTCTGGCTGGGCAGATCGGGGCGGATCGACTGCGGGCCGCTCGGCGCGGTGCATTGCAGCGTTTGTGCCGACAGAATTTGCGGCACGGCGAGCAGCGCCAGGCCGATAACGACGTGTTTCATGCTTCGCTCACCTCCGCCATCGCGCGATACCAGGCCAGGGCGTTGGGTCGCATCAACATCACCACCGCGACCAGCGACGCGGCCGCCTGCACTGCGGTCAACACGCCGAACACCCCCTCGGCCAGCGCACCCACCGACACCTGATAAAGAAACCCGAGCAGGTTCAGGATCGTCAGCACGACCAACAGCCCCAGCCCGATCCGGCTGGCGAACCGGGTGGTCAACAGCGTGCCGAGCAGGAACAAGCCGATCAACAGGCCATTGGCGATGAAAGCGATTGCCACCCCCGCCTGCGCGACCGTGTCGCCCCAGCCGATGACCGCCAGCACCACCAGCAGCAGGATGGCGAAGAGCGATAGCCGCTCACCCAATATCACCGACTTCGGTCGCACGATCTTTCCTCCCAAGCGCGCCTCAGGCGGCCGCGAAATCCAGTCCGATATCGGCCGCCGGGGCCGATTGGGTCAAGCGCCCCACGCTGACATAGGTGACGCCCGATTCCGCGATGGCACGAATGGTATCAAGCCGGACGCCCCCAGACGCCTCGGTGGGCACCCGCCCCGCGACCAGCGCGACCCCCTCGGCCAATTGCGTCGGGTTCATATTGTCGAGCAGCAAATGAGTTGCCCCCGCCGCCAGCGCGGGTTCGATCTGGTCGAGTGCGTCGACCTCGACGATGATCCGCGCGATCCCGGCCGCCTTGGCCGCCGTGACGGCCGGGCCGATGCCGCCCGCGACCGCGACATGATTGTCCTTGATCATCGCTGCGTCCCACAGACCCATGCGATGGTTCTGCGCGCCGCCCATGCGGGTGGCGTATTTCTCGACCAGACGAAGGCCGGGAATGGTCTTGCGCGTATCGAGCAACGTCGCGCCCGTGCCCGCTATCGCCGCGACATAGGCCGAGGTCATCGTCGCGATACCCGACAGATGCTGGACGGTGTTCAGCGCAGACCGCTCGGCGGTCAGCATCGCGCGCGCCTTGCCGGACAGGCGGAGCAGTTCGGTGCCCGCCGGAACGCTCGTGCCGTCCTCGACCAACCGTTCGATCACGACCTCTGGGTCGAGATGCCGGAAGAACGCCTCGGCAAGGGGCAGCCCGGCGACGGTGATCGCGTCGCGGCTGGCCATGGTGCCGATGAAGCGCGCATCCTCCGGGATGACCGCCGCCGACGTGATGTCGCCGCCCGGCCCCAGATCCTCGGCCAGCGTCGCCTGCACGAAGCCGTTGAGGTCGAACCCTTCTATCACGCCTTCAGTCACTGGCGCGGACCCAGATCGCCCTTGCCGACCGTCCCGCTGGCGAGCGTCAGCATCGCGTCAAGGCTCTTCTTGGCCTGGAGCCGCAGGCCTTCCTCGATCTCGACGCGCGGCGTCAGGTCGCGCAGCGCGAGGTACAGCTTCTCCATGGTGTTGAGCGCCATATAGGGGCAGATATTGCAGTTGCAGTTGCCGTCCGCGCCGGGCGCGCCGATGAAAGTCTTGCCCGGCATCGCCTTTTGCATCTGGTGGATGATGTGCGGCTCGGTCGCGACGATCAGCGTGTCGCCGGGAACCGTTTGCGCAAACTCCAGGATACCACGTGTCGAACCGACATAATCCGCATGATCCAGAATGACGGCGGGGCATTCGGGATGTGCGGCGATCGGCGCGTCCGGGTGCTGGGCGCGCAGCTTGAGGAGTTCGGTTTCGCTGAACGCCTCATGCACGATGCACACGCCCGGCCAGAGCAGCATGTCGCGGCCCGTCTTGCGCGCAAGGTAGCCGCCCAGATTGCGGTCGGGGCCGAAGATGATCTTCTGCGCAGGGTCGATCTGCGCCAGGATCTGCTCCGCCGAGGAGGACGTGACGATGATGTCGGACAGCGCCTTCACCTCGGTCGAGCAGTTGATATAGGTCAGCGCGATGTGATCCGGGTGCTGCGCGCGGAACTCGGCGAATTGGTCGGGCGGGCAGCTGTCCTCCAGACTGCACCCGGCCGCCATGTCGGGCAACACGACGATCTTTTCCGGCGACAGGATCTTCGCCGTCTCGGCCATGAAGCGCACGCCGCAAAAGGCGATGACGTCCGCGTCGGTCGCCTGCGCCTTGCGGCTGAGGTCCAGGCTGTCGCCGACGAAATCGGCCAGATCCTGAATCTCGGGCTTCTGATAATAATGGGCGAGGATGACGGCGTTACGTTCCTTGCGGAGCCGGTCGATCTCGGCGCGCAGGTCGAGGCCCGTCAGATTCGTCTGGATGGTCATGGCATTCCCCCTAGGCGCTGCGTCGTGCGCCGACAATCGGGCACATCAACCGGCGTTGCTCAGAACCTCTTGCACCGTGCGTGTCGTATCCCAGCGTTCGTCGCTGGACGGCTCGTCGGAAAAGCGGACCTTGACGCTGGCCTCCACGCCCGCCGCGCGCAGCGGCATGGCGAAGCTGCGCTCGACCGCGCGCCGGGTCGCATCGCGCGCCAGCTTCATCGGCGCAGGTGCACGGGCCTGTCGCATCAGCTCGACCTGCCCCGCAGTGCGGTTGGCGGCGTCGAGCCTTTGTTCGGCATCGGTAAAGGTCGTAAGCAGGCCGCCCGAGCCATATTCGCGGATCGCCGACAAATCGACCTGCGGCCCGTCAATCTCGACCGGCGGCAACGTTACCGACAGGACGCGGGTCGTCGCATCCCAGCGGACATCCTGTTGCCGCAGCTTGCCCAGATCAACCTCATAGCGGACCATGCCTGGCATGATGAGCGTCCGCTCGGTCGAAAAGCCCAGTTGCGACTGGCGCGAGGTGACGACCGCGACATAACGCGCGGCGAAGGCCGACAGCCGGTTCTGTTCGCGCAGGCCGTCCAGGCTGGCGCGGGCAATCGTCGTCGGATCGGGGGTCAGGCGATCGGCGACATAGCGCTGGATACCCCATATCGCGATCAGCCCCGCCAGGATCAGCAGGACAAGCGCTCCCGCCACCTTCGTCAGGAACAGGCCGACGCCGCCGCGCGCCCGAGCCTGGGGTTGCGGCGGCGTTTCGATAGGCGGGGTCACGCCGCGGTCGTCCATGATTCTCCTTCCTCGCGGACGAGCCCGCGGTTCCGAAGGTCATAAAGATGCGCCAGCACCGATCGTTCCGCTGCCGGAATCAATTTGGGGTTCAGCCCGACATACATGCGCGTGGTCATCGCCGCGATGGACTGCGCCTCACTGGCCAGCAGCCGTAAGATCTGCCCCTCGCGCTGTTTGCGATGGCCCAACATCCCGCGCACCAGCCGCTGTGGATTGTCCACCGCCTCGCCGTGACCGGGATAATAGACGCGGTCATCGCGCTCCATCAGCTTTTCCAGGCTCGCCATATAGGCGGCCATGTCGCCGTCCGGCGGCGAGACGATACTGGTAGACCAGCCCATGACATGATCGCCCGAAAACAGGGCCTTGGTTTCGGGCAGTTCGAAGGCCAGATGGTTGGACGTATGCCCCGGCGTGGCGATCGCGCCCAGCGTCCAGCCGTCGCCGCCCACCGCCTCGCCCTCTGCCAATATCCGGTCGGGGGCATAGTCGCGATCGAACGCAGCGTCGGACCGGCCGCCGTCATAATCCGGCGCAAAGGGCGCGGCACCGACGACCGGCGCGCCCGTCAGGCGGGCAAGGGGACGGCTGGCCGGGCTATGATCGCGATGGTGATGGGTGATGAGGATCGCCACCACCGTTCGCCCGGCGATCGCGCGGGTCAGCGCCTCGATATGGGCGGGATCATCGGGGCCGGGATCGATCACCGCGACGTCGCGATCACCTACGACATGGCTCTGCGTGCCCGTATAGGTGAAGGGCGAGGCATTGGGGGCGAGCACGCGGGTGACCAGCGGCTCAAGCAGGATCGGAATGCCGGTCGGGTGCTCAGCCATTGCCAGTCATGTGGGCAAGCCGCCGACAAAGAGCAACCCCCGTACCCGTCGGACGAGCACGAGGGTTGAGTTGGGGTAAAATCGGTACGACCTCAGTCGCGGTCGCGATTTGCCATTTCGGCCTTCAGCTCGGCGGTCGCTTCGGCCAGACCCTTCAGGGCTTCGCGGCGCGCATCTTCGGACAGGTTGCGGTCGCGGTCGATCGAGGCGCGCGCGCTCTCGATGCTGGCCAGCGCGATCTGCATGTTCACCTGCGCCGTGCGCTGGGCACCGAGCGCGGCGAGCGAGGCCTGGCGGGCGGAATGCTCGATCCGGTCGGTGCAGATGACCGTAACCTGCCGCCGGGTCTTACCGTCGATGGTCGTATAGCTGGTACGGGTATCGCTGCTGCCCGTCCCGCAGCTGCGCGACTGGATCATCGGGATCGGCGGCATGGGGACCATCGGGGGGACCATCGGGACCATGCCGTTGCCGCCGACAAACTTGACCTTATGCCCATTGCCCAGGGTGACGACGCGGACCCGGGGCACGGCCGGAGCCTGGGGGGCGGCGGGCGGTTCGGCGGCCTGTGAAACGGTTGGAGCGGCGGGAACAGCGGGCGTCGCCGGAGCCGTCGCGGCGACCGCAGCCACTGGCTTGGCTGGCGCGGTCGGAGCAGTCGGCTCGGACGCCGCCACGGGCGAATTGGGCACTTCAGGCTCTGTCTGGGCGACGGCGGGCAGGACCGCGACGGTGCTGGTCAGGTCGACGCCCAATGTCCGCTCGACCTTCTTCGTCAGGGCCGCCGCCGCCGGCGTACCCGAGGCGGTCGCCCCCAGCCCCGCCAACACGAGCAGTGATACGGTCGCGCCCCCCATTGCCAGCTGGCGACGCGATGTCGGAGAAGTGGTCAACATCTTCAGCCTCCCTTTCAGATCATCGATGGTATGCAGGTGACAGGCGCCCGACAGGGCGCGGCCATGCGCGGCCTTCACGATGGCGCAGGCATAGACATGCCGATCGGCGCGGCTGCGCCCTTTCAGGACGCGAGCGTCATTGGCCAGTTCCTGGTCGGCACGGAACGCGTGGAAGGCCCGCCACGCCACGGGATTGAACCAGTGGAGCGCCAGCACCGCGAGCGCGATCCAGTTGGCGATCAGGTCGCCACGGGCATGGTGGCCCAGCTCATGCGCCAGCGCCAGGTCGCGCTCGTCGGCATCGTAACGCTCGGCGAAATCGCGCGGGAAGGCGACATAACGGCGCCAGATCCCGAAGGCGAGCGGCCCCGGCGCACCGTCGCTGGCGACGACGCGAACCCCCGCGATCGCATCCAGCGCCTCGGCCGTTGCGAGCAGGCGCGCGCGGAACCGCCAGTGACGCAGTAGCTGGAAACCGAGAAAGCCCGCTGCCCCAACGATCCAGAGCAGCGCCACGCCCTGCTCCACCATCGGCCACAGGCTCGGCTCCGCGAGCGTCGCGGGCATCTGTTCCGCCATCGGCATCACGACATAGGTGGCAATGCTTTGGCTCGCGGCGGCGAGCGGCGGGGTCGCCTGCTCCGACAGGCCGCGCGGCAGCGGCGGCAGGATCAGGCGAAGCAGCGGCAACGCCCAGAGCGCATAGGCGATCTGCGGTCCAAAAGCCTGGCGGACATGGCGGCGAACCAGCAGGACCAGCGCCATCAGCAGTGTCGAGGCGATCATCGCCTCCACCGCCCAGCCGAGTTGCGCGCCGCTCACGCCTTCAGCTCCTTGAGCAGCGCCTCGATCTCCGAAATGTCCTGCGCGGTAAGTTCGTCACGCTCGGCCAGATGCGCGACCAGCGGGGTCAGGCGGCCGCCAAAGAGCCGGTCGATCAGGCGGCGGGACTCGCCCACCACATAATCGTCGCGCGCGACCAGCGGACGGTACAGGTAACGCCGCCCCTGCTCCTCATGCGCGATGGCGCTCTTCGCGAGCAGGCGGCCGAGCAGCGTCTTGACGGTGTTGGTGCTCCAGCCGCGTTCCGGGTCGACCCGCTCCGCGACATCCTGCGCGGTCAAGGGAGCCTCCTCCCACAGGACCTCCATCACGGCATGTTCGGCATCGCTGATACGCTCGGCCATCGACTCGCCCTCTTATTGATTACAAGCGTAATCCTATTACGATTACAGGCGTAGTCAATAGGGCGATTTCGATCCTCCCCGGCACGGGGAGGTGGCATCGCGTCAGCGATGACGGAGGGGGGCATCCACACAGGACTCGCCAGCGGCGATCCCCCTCCACTAGCTTCGCTGCCCCCCCGTGCCGGGGAGGATAGAAAAAGGGCCGGATTTTCATCCGGCCCTCCGTAGCATCACGCGGTCTTCACATCCTGGACCAGCTCAGCCAGCTCTCCGCTTTCGTACATCTCCATCATGATGTCCGACCCACCGACGAACTCGCCCTTCACATAGAGCTGGGGGATGGTCGGCCAGTCCGAATAGGCCTTGATGCCCTGGCGGATGCCCTGGTCCTGAAGCACGTCGACGCTCTCGAACGGCACGTCCAGATGGTTCAGGATCGCCACCGCGCGGCTGGAAAAGCCGCATTGCGGGAAGAGCGGCGTCCCCTTCATGAACAGCAGGACGGCATTGTCCTTCACCAGCGCGTCGATCCGCGCATTCACATCATCGGTCATATCATTCGTCCTCAGGGAAACGGGTCAGGCGGCCGTAACCGCGGTGGTCAGTTGCAGCGCATGAAGCTCGCCCCCCATGCGTCCGCCGAGGGCGGCATAGACGGCACGGGTGCGCGCGACACGGCTCATGCCTGCAAAGCTGGCGGCGGTGACGTGTGCGGCATAGTGATCGCCGTCCCCGGCCAGATCGGTGATCTGGACATCAGCGTCAGGAATGGCGGCGCGGATCATCGCAGCGATATCGTCGGCGGCCATCGGCATGGTCAGCGGCTCTCCATCAATTGGCGGCGCGCCTCGACCTGCTTCTCGTCAAGGGCGCGGCGGACTTCGGCCTCGTCCACGTTGATCCCGGCGGCGGTCAGGTCGCCGAGCAGCTTGCGAATGACATCCTCATCGCCCGCCTCCTCGAAATCGGCCTGCACCACCGCCTTCGCATAGGCGTCGGTTTCGGCGGGCGTCAGCTTCATCCGCTCGGCCGCCCATTGCGCGACCAGCCGGTTGCGCCGCGCCGTGATGCGGAACAGCATGTCGTGGTCAGCCACGAATTTGGCCTCGAAGCCCTTTCTGCGTTCGTCGAAACTGGTCATCCGTCCGCCATCCCCCAACCCATATAGGCAATCCAAACACGTGCCCGAGATAGGAGCCGGCGCGCCCGCGCGCAACCGATGTACCGATCGGGTGTCGCGAGATGCCCCACGGAAACATTCCGGCTGTGAAATGGTGGGAACGCGCACCCCTTTCGGTGCGTAATTGTCATGAGAACCAAAGCGGGATGGCCTCGGGAACTCCTGGGCCGTCACCGATAGTCTAGGAGAGTGTCATGCCTACCCCCCGCCCGATGCCACCGGATCGTCTACATGACCCGATGCTGGGCATCGTCAACGGCCTGATCGGATCGCTCGCGATGTGGGCGGTCATTGCCGGGATCGTCGTCATCGCGTCCTGATCGCTCCGCTCCAACGCGGCGCGTCCGGCTCGGCTCAAGCGGTTCCGGCTGTGGTCGCGTCCAATCGCTGCCGCCCGGCGATCCAGGGCCGCCCCTCGGCCATCTCGCCCTCGAAACTGCCGATCGCCTCGTCCCGAGCCAGGGTCAGACCGACTTCGTCCAGCCCCTTCATCAGGCATTCGCGACGAAACGGGTCCAACTCGAAGGCGAACCGATCCTGAAACGGCGTGGTGACGGTCATCGTCTCCAGATCGACCGTGATGGGCTGGTCCTTTGCCACCTCGATCAGTCGGTCGACCGCCTCCTGCGGCAGGACCACCGGGACGATGCCATTCTTGAAGGCATTGCCCGAAAAGATGTCGGAAAAGCTGGGCGCGATCACCGCCTGGATGCCCATGTCCGCCAGCGCCCACGCCGCGTGCTCGCGACTGGAGCCGCAGCCGAAATTGTCGCCCGCGATCAGGATCGGCGCGCCTGCATAGGCGGGATCGTCAAAGATGTTGCCCGGCTGCGCCCGCACCGTCTCGAACGCACCGCGCCCAAGGCCGGCACGGGTGATCGTCTTCAGCCAATGCGCCGGGATGATGACATCCGTGTCGATATTCTTGGCACCCCAAGGGTAAGCGGTGCCCGAGACGGTCGTAACCGGGTTCATTCCATCATCCCTGCCTTCCAAAAGCGTCCGCGTCAGCCGGCGCGCTGCGGACGCTGCTCGGCCACGGCGGGGCGCGAGGCGACCCCTGCGGCGTAGGCGGCCGCGCCGCATAGAACGGCGCCGGTGACGAGCATGACCAATACGTGCTTCATAATGCGTGTCCCCAATTGTCCCTATGAGATGCCTTCACGACTGAAATCGTGGACTTTCAACTCTCTAACGTCGAAAAGGCGCCCGGTCACGGCCGCTGCGGCCGCCATGGCGGGGGACAGCAGATGAGTGCGCGCGCCCGGACCCTGCCGCCCGACAAAATTGCGGTTCGACGTCGAAGCACAGCGCTCGCCCGCGGGGACCTTGTCGGGGTTCATCGCCAGGCACATCGAGCAGCCCGGCTCGCGCCACTCGAAGCCCGCCTGCACGAACACGCGGTCCAGCCCCTCGGCCTCGGCCTGACGCTTGACCAGGCCGGAGCCAGGCACGACCAACGCCCGCACGCCGTCGGCAACCTTGCGGTCGCGCGCCACGGCGGCGGCGGCGCGCAGATCCTCGATCCGGCTGTTGGTGCAGCTGCCGATGAAGACATGCTGGACATCGATGTCCTGCATCGCGGTGCCGGGGGTCAGCCCCATATAATCCAGCGACTTGCGCGCCGCTTCGCGCTTCGACGGATCGGTGAAGCTGTCGGGATCGGGCACGACGCCGGTGATCGGCACCACGTCCTCGGGGCTGGTGCCCCAGGTCAGGTTGGGCGCGATGTCGGTGGCGTCGAGCGTCACCACCTTGTCGTACACCGCGCCCGGATCGGTCGGCAGCGTCCGCCACCAGGCGACCGCCTTCTCCCAGTCCTCACCCTTGGGCGCCATGGGACGCCCCTTCAAATAGGCGAAGGTCGTCTCGTCCGGCGCGATCAGCCCGGCCCGCGCGCCGCCCTCGATCGACATGTTGGCGATGGTCAGGCGACCTTCCACCGACAGATTGCGGATGACGCTGCCGGTAAATTCGATGACATGGCTGGTACCGCCCGCCGCACCGATCTTGCCGATGATCGCCAGAACCACGTCCTTGGCCGATACGCCGTGACCCAGCGTGCCGTCGACGCGGACCTCCATCGTCTTGGAGGGCGAGAGCAGCAGCGTCTGGGTCGCCAGCACATGCTCGACCTCGGACGTGCCGATGCCGAAGGCCAGCGCGCCCAGCGCCCCGTGCGCCGAGGTATGGCTGTCGCCGCAGACGAGCGTGGTGCCCGGCAGGGTAAAGCCCTGCTCCGGCCCGACGACATGGACGATGCCCTGCGCCGCCGCCGTCGCATCGATATAATCGACGCCGAACTCGGCGGTGTTGCGGCGAAGCGCTTCCAGTTGCTGCGCACTTTCCGGGTCGGCGATGGGCAGCAATTGGCCGTTGGCGTCCGTACGCGGCGTCGTCGGCAGGTTATGATCGGGAACCGCCAGCGTCAGCTCCGGACGCCGCACCTTGCGCCCCGCCGCGCGGAGCCCCTCGAACGCCTGCGGGCTCGTCACCTCATGGACGAGGTGTCGGTCGATATAGATGAGACAGGTGCCATCGGGCCGCCGTTCGACAACGTGCGCGGCCCAGATCTTCTCGTACAGCGTCTGGGGTCGTTGGGCCATGATGGGGGCGCTGTTATCCGAAAAGGCGCGCGACGCAAAGGTCGGGCGCAATGTTATTTCGCTTGAGTGGCGCATTTGTCATGTAGGCGAGCGATGTGCGTGGCCTTCGACTTCGCTCAGGCTGAACGGAAGTTGGGCAAGCCACCTCCCCCACGCCGTTCGCCCCCCTCACCCCTTGGCACGAAAATCCTCCGTCACCCGGCCACACTCGGCCAGCTCGATTTCATGCGCCGGGTCGCGCCACGTCTCGGCCAATGCCTGTGCCTCCCAATCGAGCATCGCCGGATGCGCCAGGACCGCCTCGACCCAGGCCGCCCCCGGTGCGCCTACATCGATGCCATAGGTCCGCACCCGGAACGCCACCGGCGCGTAGAAGGCGTCCACCGCCGAAAACCGATCCCCCGCCAGCCAAGGCCCGCCGAAGTGCGAAAGCCCCTCGCCCCACAGTTCCGCCAGCCGCGCGACGTCGCGGTCCAGCCGAACCGATGGCGGCTTCGCATCCGCCCGCACGCCGACACTCATCGTTCGCTCGGAGCGCAGCGCAGCAAAGCCGCCATGCATTTCCGCCACCGCGCACATCGCCCAGGCGCGCGCCGCCTCGTCCTCCGGCCAGACGCCCGGATGTCGCTCTGCCAGATACAGCGCGATGCCCAGCGAATCCCACACCGTCCGCTCGCCGTCGAGCAGCACCGGCACCTGCCCCGTCGGCGAAAAGGCCCGGAACGATTCGTAATTCTCCGCCGCCGCGAACGGCTCGATCCGATCGGTGAAGGCGATCCCCGATGCCTTCATCAGCAGCCAGGGGCGCAGCGACCAGCTCGAATAATTCCGGTTCGCGGTGACGAGCGTATAGGCCATCAGCGTTCGAACTTGGCCGTCGTCTTGGCTGCCACCTCATCGGCGGTGACGCCCGGCGCGCATTCGATCAGGCGGAAGGCGCTGTCGTGATCGGGCCGCTGGAACACCGCCAGATCGGTGACGATCATGTCGACCACGTTGCGCCCGGTCAGCGGCAGGGTGCATTCGGGGATGAACTTCGGGCTGCCGTCCTTGGCGTTGTGCTCCATGACGACGATGATCTTCTTGACGCCCGCGACCAGGTCCATCGCGCCGCCCATGCCCTTGATCATCTTGCCGGGGATCATCCAGTTGGCGATGTCGCCGCCCTCGGACACCTCCATCGCGCCGAGCACCGTCAGGTCGATATGCCCGCCCCGGATCATCGCGAAGCTGTCGGCTGACGAGAAATAGACCGAGTGCGGCAGCTCGCTGATCGTCTGCTTGCCTGCGTTGATGAGGTCGGGATCGACTTCGTCGTCATAAGGAAACGGCCCGATGCCCAGCATCCCGTTTTCGGATTGTAGCGTAACCTCAACCCCTTGCGGAATATGATTGGCAACGAGTGTCGGGATGCCGATGCCGAGATTGACGTAGAAGCCGTCCTTCAATTCCTTGGCGGCACGGGCGGCCATTTCGTCGCGGGTCCAGGCCATGGTTACTCTCCTGTCGGATGCCACCGCCGGTCGGCGGGGAAGATGTCGTCGGGGCTGCCCTTCAGCGCCTTGCCGTAAACGGGGTTCGGGAAGACGAACCAGCCGCGTCCCCACAGCGCCGCGATGCGCGGGCCATCGGCACGGGTGCGACGCTGCGCCACGGTAGCAGATGTGTTGAACAACTCGCTGAAATCGCCCAGCTGGTCGCCGCCCATTGCGATCACGCAGTAACGCTGCGCAATCTGCCAGCGGCGCGGGTCCTTGTTGTCGCCACTCCCCGTGTCGGGGCGCACGAACAGCGTGTCGCCATGCACCGCCGGGCCGAGCCCCGCCGCCTCGATCACGCGCGCCGACCCGGCGGGATCGTCGCGGTTGGTGTTGAAGATCACCGTCACACCCATCGCCCGCAGATCGGCGATCGCTGCCGCCGCACCGGGCGTGGGCAGCACGGCATGGCCGTCGCTCTGTTCCCAGGCGCGCCAGCGACTGGGGAAGTCGCGGTCGGGGCGGCCGGTCAGGTCGTCATATTCGAAGCCGAGATTCTGGAGGACCGTCTCGTCGACGTCGAAAACCGCCGCCGGACGCTTGCCCGCGCAAGGCACGAAGCGCGGGCTTTCGAGGCTCGCGCCTTGCGCCAGCACGACGCTGTCGGGCTGGGGGCGGCGTACCCGGTCGGCGGCATAGGTGACGAGCGCGTTCCAGGCCTGGCGAGAGATCGCGTCGGCCTCGGCCGAGCCGTAGAGATATTGCATGCCCGCCAGCTTGGGATTGATGGCGGCCGGAGGAGGCGCGGACGTGCCGTTGTTGCCGACCGCGACGACGCAGCCGGACAGGGTCAGGGCGGTGGCGAGTGCGGCGCCCAGCCTCGGGCCGGGTCGCCCTCCCCCAGCCCCTCCCGCTTGCGGGAGGGGAGAGGTATTGCAGATGTCGTCTTGCTTCAACATGCGTTTACGCCCCCAAGGTTTGCCAAGCACGCTCCCCCTCCCGCAGGCGGGAGGGGGTCGGGGGGAGGGCTGGCGCTCTCCGCATCCCCGCCCCCAAGAATCAGGCCCGCTCGCGAACCGTGCGGAACTCGATCTTCCTTTCGTACGGCGCACCGACGATCATCCGCTTCACATAGATGCCGGGCAGATGAATCTGGTCGGGATCGAGGCTGCCGACCGGTACCACTTCCTCCACCTCGGCCACGCAGATGCGGCCCGCGGTCGCCATCGGCTGGTTGAAGTTGCGCGCTGTCTTGCGAAAGATCAGGTTCCCGGCCTCATCGGCCTTCCACCCCTTGATGATCGACAGGTCGGCGCGGATGCCGCGTTCGAGGATATAATCCTCCCCGTCGAACTGCTTCACTTCCTTGCCCTCGGCAACCTTCGTACCGACGCCGGTCTTGGTATAGAAACCGGGAATGCCCGCGCCCCCGGCCCGGCAGCGTTCGGCCAGCGTGCCCTGCGGACAGAACTCGACCTCCAACTCGCCCGACAGATATTGCCGCTCGAACTCCTTGTTCTCGCCGACATAGGAGGAGATCATTTTCCTGACCTGGTGCGAGCGCAGCAGCTTGCCCAGCCCGACGCCATCGATCCCGGCATTGTTGCTGGCGATGGTCAGGTCCTTGACCCCGGCGGCCTCGATCGCATCGATCAGGCGCTCGGGGATACCGCACAGGCCGAATCCACCGGCGCAGATCGTCATGCCGTCATGGAGCAGGCCATCGAGCGCGGTAGCCGCGTCGGGATAAAGCTTCTGCATGGGCGTCCTCCCTAGATTTGCATGAGCGTTAGGCGGAGGCGTGGAGCCGGGTCAACCCGGCGTTTGCCCTTTGAAAGGAACCGCGGCTAGGCTGTGGCCCATGACCACGAAAACCGGCGGACGCCTGCTTGTCGATGCGCTTCTCGAACAGGGGTGCGACCGTATCTTCACCGTGCCGGGGGAGAGTTTCCTGGCGGTGCTCGACGCGCTGCACGACACGCCCGCCATCGACCTGGTGACGTGCCGACAAGAGGGCGGCGTGACCTTCATGGCCTGTGCCGACGGCAAGCTGACCGGGCGACCGGGCATCGCCTTCGTCACCCGCGGGCCAGGCGCGACCAACGCCGCGATCGGCGTGCATGTCGCGCGCCAGGATTCGCAGCCGATGATCCTGTTCATCGGCGATGTCGACCGGGGCACTCGCGACCGCGAAGCCTTTCAGGAGGTCGATTTCCAGGCGATGTTCGCGCCGCTCGCCAAATGGACCGCGCGAATCGATGATGCCGCGCGAATCCCGGAATATGTCGCCCGCGCCTATGCCATGGCGATGAGCGGACGGCCGGGGCCGGTGGTACTGGCGCTGCCCGAAGACATGCTGTGCGACATGGTCGAGGGCACCCCCCGCCCCCGGATCGAAAGGCCTGCGCAGGACGTATCGATCATCGATGCGCTGACCGTTCATGACATGATCGGCAAGGCGGAGCGTCCGGTGGCGATCATCGGCGGCGCGCATTGGGACGCGGACACCATCGCACTGGTCGAAAAATGGGGCGAAGCCGCGGGTGTGCCGCTGGTCGCCGCGTTCCGGCGGCAGGATGCGGTTTCCGCGACTTGCCCGGTCTATGCAGGCAATCTGGGCTATGGCCCTAACCCGGCCCTCGTCGCCCGCGTGCGTCATGCCGATCTGCTGATCGTAATGGGTGCACGTCTGGGGGAAGCGACGACCGATGGATACACCGTCATTACGCCCGACCATCCCGGCCAGACGCTGATCCACGTTCATCCCGATCCCGACGAACTTCATAGCGTCTATCGGACGGATCTGGCGCTCTGCTGCGACGTGGCGGAGGCCGTCGCCATGCTGGAGCTGATGGCGACCGAACGCGGCCGGCCACACCCCTCGGGCGCGCAAGCGCATGGCGAATATCTTGCCTGGTCCGAGCCGTCCCCCCGCGACGGCGTGACGTTGGATCTGGGACAATGCGTCGAAGCGATGCGCCAGACGCTGCCCGCCACGACGATCCTCTGCAATGGTGCCGGCAATTATTCGGGATGGTGGCACCGTTATTGGCGCTACGAACCGGGGTGCCAACTTGCCCCGACCTGCGGCGCGATGGGCTATGGCGTGCCCGCCGCCACCGCCGCCGCCCTGCGCCATCCCAATCGCATGGTCGTCGCGCTGGCGGGCGACGGATGCTTCCTGATGAACGGACAGGAACTGGCCACCGCCGTCCAGCACGGCGCATCGATGCTGGTGATCGTGATCGACAATGGCGGCTATGGCACGATTCGGATGCATCAGGAGCGGGAATATCCAGGCCGGGTGGCAGGGACCGCGCTTTCTAACCCCGATTTTGCCGCCCTCGCCCGCGCCTATGGCTGCTGGAGCGAGACGGTGACGCGTACCGAGGATTTCGCCCCCGCCCTATCCCGCGCCATGGCGGAGACGGGGGTAAAACTGTTGCATCTGAAGACGGACATAGAGGTCATCACCCCCGCCACGACCCTGTCGCGAATCGCGGTACGCTAAGTCTTCCCCAGGAGGGCGAATATCGCAGACACATCGACCGCGCCGATCGCCCAAATAGCGCTACCATAGCCAAAGCGATGATGCTGCCCATTGACGCAAGGCAAAAGAAAACCGCCCCGGCATAACCGGGGCGGCGAGGTCGTTGCTGATTGCTTTAGTCAGAGAACGACTAGCATGTTCAGATGTTGTCGCCAAGGGCACCCTTGACCGAACCCTTCAGCTGCTGGCCCTTGCCCTCGACTTGCTGGGCCTGTCCTTCCGCTTTCATGTCGGCGTCGCGGTTGTGATCACCCAAGGCTTCCTTGGCCTTGCCAACCATTTCGTTGACGTTGCCCTTGATCTTGTCGGTCAGCTCACCCATTGAGGCCTCCATTTACTGGGGATTGAAAAATCCCGTTGAACACTCGGAAACACAACGGTTTGTTACGCGGCAAGTTCCGTGAAATTAAAGTCAGATGAGCCCGGCCAGCGGGCTCGACGGGTCGGCGTAGCGCCGCATTCCCATGCGCCCGGCGCGATACGCCATTCGGCCCGCCTCGACCCCCGCCTTCATCGCGCGGGCCATCAGCACCGGGTCCTTGGCCTCGGCAATAGCGGTGTTCATCAGCACGCCGTCACAGCCCAGCTCCATCGCGACGGCCGCTTCCGACGCGGTGCCGACGCCCGCATCGACCAGCACCGGCACCTTGGCGCCCTCGACGATCAGGCGGATCGTCACCTTGTTCTGGATGCCCAAGCCCGATCCGATCGGGGCACCGAGCGGCATGATCGCGACCGCGCCGACATCCTCCAGCCGCTTGGCGGCGATTGGGTCGTCGACGCAATAGACCATCGGCTTGAAGCCTTCCTTGGCCAGGATTTCGGTGGCGCGCAGCGTCTCATACATATCCGGGTAAAGGGTCTTCGCCTCACCCAGTACCTCCAGCTTGACCAGTTCCCAGCCGCCCGCCTCGCGCGCCAGACGCAGCGTGCGGATCGCATCCTCGGCGGTGAAGCAGCCTGCCGTGTTGGGCAGATAGGTGATCTTCTTGGGATCGATATAGTCGGTCAGCATCGGCGCATTGCGATCCGACACATTGACGCGGCGGACCGCGACCGTGACGATCTCCGCCCCGGCCGCCTCGACCGCCGCCGCGTTCTGCGCAAAGTCCTTATATTTGCCGGTGCCGACGATCAGGCGCGAACGGAAACGCCGCCCCGCCACTTCCCACGAATCGTCGTCCGAGACCGCCACCGCATGGTCGCCGCCGCCGACAAAATGAACGATCTCGATCTCATCGCCATCCTCGACCTGCACCTGCGCCAGCGTCGAGCGCGGCACGACCTCAAGATTGCGCTCGACCGCCACCTTTTCGGGCACCAGCCCCAGCTGGCTCGCCAGATCAGCGAGCGACAGCCCGGCCGCGACGCGCTTGTGCTCGCCATTCACGGTGATGGTCACGGTTCCGTCGGTATGGGGCATATGCGTGTCACTTACCATGCAGTCGCCACCCAATCTCGACGCGGGACGGGGTTAGCGGTTAAGGAAGGCCCTCGATCTAGGCCCGGCCACCCCGAGCCGCAACCATGGGAGTGCCGATGCCCGCGACCGTTTACGTCCTCAACGGGCCGAACCTGAACCTGCTGGGTATGCGCGAGCCGCATATCTATGGTCATGATACGCTGGACGATATTGCGGGGATGCTCGAGGATCGCGCGCGGGAGCTCGACCTGGAGATCGACATGCGCCAGTCCAACCATGAAGGCCATCTGATCGACTGGTTGCACGAGGCCCAGGCTTACGAAGCGAAAGCCGTGCTGCTCAATGCCGGGGGTTTTACCCACACCTCGATTGCGATTCACGACGCGATCAAGTCGGTGACGACCCCGGTGATCGAGGTTCATCTATCCAACCCTCATGCACGGGAGCCCTTCCGCCATGAGAGTTTCATCGGGCGTGCCGCAAAAGGCACAATCGCCGGTTTTGGCGCGCAATCCTATCTGCTCGCGCTTGAAGCCGCCGCCCGGTTCTGACAGGAGCGCGTTCCATGACCGAAAAGACTGAACAAGCCATGAAGGTCGATGTCGACCTCGTCCGTCAGCTCGCCGAGCTGCTCGACGCCACCGCCCTGACCGAGATCGAGGTCGAGCATGGCGACCGCAAAATCCGCGTCGCGCGCAAGGCGGCTCCCGCCGCACCGATGGCCTATGCCCCGGCGCCCGCCGCTGCCGCACCCGCCCCGGTGGCGGCCGCGCCGATCGCGGCTGCCCTGCCTGCGGAAGCTGCTACGCCTGCCGTATCGGCCAACGCCGTGAAGTCGCCGATGGTCGGCACCGTCTATCTGTCGGCCGAGCCGGGTGCCAAGCCCTTCGCCTCGATCGGCCAGAAGGTCGCCGCCGGCGACACGCTGCTGATCGTAGAGGCTATGAAGGTGATGAACCCGATCACCGCGACGGCGGCGGGCACCGTCACTGCCGTCCTGGTCGAGAACGGCCAGCCGGTCGAGTTCGACCAGCCCCTGGTCGTCGTCGAGTAATCCGCCTTGGCGCAGATCAAGAAACTCCTGATCGCCAATCGCGGTGAGATCGCGCTTCGCATCCACCGTGCCTGTCACGAGATGGGAATCGAAACCGTCGCCGTGCATTCCACGGCCGACGCCGATGCCATGCATGTGCGCCTCGCCGACCAGGCGGTGTGCATCGGCCCGCCCGCGGCCGGTGACAGCTATCTCAACATCCCGAACATCATCTCCGCCGCGGAGATTTCGGGCGCGGATGCCATCCACCCCGGCTACGGTTTCCTCTCGGAGAACGCCAAGTTCGCCGAGATCGTCGAGGCGCACGGTCTGATCTTCGTCGGCCCGAAGCCCGAGCATATCCGGATCATGGGCGACAAGGTGGAGGCCAAGCGCACCGCCGGTGCGCTCGGACTGCCGCTGGTGCCCGGTTCCGCCGGTGCGATTTCGGATATCGAGGAGGCCAAGGCGCTGGCCGCCGAGATCGGCTATCCAGTGCTCATCAAGGCGGCATCGGGCGGCGGCGGTCGCGGCATGAAGGTCGTGCCCTCCGAGGACCAGCTCGAAACGTTGATGCAGCAGGCGGGTTCGGAAGCGAAGGCCGCGTTCGGCGATGCCACCGTCTACATGGAAAAATATCTGGGCAACCCCCGGCATATCGAGTTCCAGGTGTTCGGTGACGGCAATGGCCAGGCGATCCATCTGGGCGAGCGCGACTGCTCGCTCCAGCGCCGCCACCAGAAGGTGCTGGAGGAAGCCCCCTCGCCGATCATCACGGCCGAGGAGCGTTCGCGCATGGGCGGCGTGGTCGCCAAGGCGATGGCCGATATGGGCTATCGCGGTGCGGGCACGATCGAATTCCTGTGGGAAGACGGCGAGTTCTATTTCATCGAGATGAACACCCGCCTTCAGGTCGAGCATCCCGTTACCGAGATGATTACCGGCCTGGACCTGGTGCGCGAGCAGATCCGCATCGCCGAGGGTCACCCGCTGACCCTGCGTCAGGAGGATGTGCAGTTCCGGGGTCATGCCATCGAGTGCCGCATCAACGCGGAAGACCCGCGCACCTTCGCCCCCTCGCCGGGCACGGTGAAGATGTATCACGCACCGGGTGGGATGCATGTCCGCGTCGATAGCGGGCTCTACCAGGGCTATAAGGTCCCGCCTTATTACGACAGCATGATCGCCAAGCTGATCGTGTACGGCACGACCCGCGAAGGCGCATTGCGCCGTCTGCGTCGCGCGCTGGAAGAGTTCGTGATCGAGGGGATGAAGACCACCATCCCGCTCCATCAGTCGCTGCTCGATGACCCGGAGTTCCTTAAGGGCGACTACACGATCAAATGGCTGGAGGAATGGCTGGCCAAGCAGGGCGCGTAAACCGCCCTGCTCCCTGATCGGGATGGACATAAAAGGCCTCCTCCCCAGCCGGGAGGGGGCTTTTATGTGCCCGGAAGCGGGGATTACCCCTCCACATTCCTGCCTGCCCATGGCACAAGCATCGGCGATGAAGGCGACGATCCTCCACAACCCGCGCTGCTCCAAATCGCGCGAGGCGCTGGCCCTGCTGACCGACGCGGGTGCCGACGTGACGGTGATCGAATATCTCAAGACACCGCCAAGCGCCGCGGAACTGGCGCGGATCTACGCGAAGGGCGGCCTGTCCCCGCGCGACGGCCTGCGCAGGGCGGAGGCAGATGCCAAGGCGCTGTCCGGCGCGGATGACACGACGGTTCTCGACGCGATGGCGGCCAACCCCATCCTTATTGAGCGGCCGCTGATCGAAACCGACAAGGGCGTGGTCATCGGCCGTCCACCCGAAGCCGTTCGCAGCATCCTGTGACCGCTGCCCAAAAATCAGGCAAGGGCCAGGCATTTGCCCATTTTCAAGGCGCAAATCTGACGATTTTCTTACCCTTTGACGAGGGAATAGCAATTGGCACGATCCATGCGACGCGCATGGTCGGGCGAGGGTTCGAACACCATCGGGGACAGTCAGGCTCGTGAAAAAGATTGAGGCGATCATCAAGCCCTTCAAGCTCGATGAGGTGAAGGAAGCGCTGCACGAAATCGGCGTGTCCGGCATCACCGTCACCGAGGCCAAGGGTTTCGGCCGCCAGAAGGGACATACCGAGCTGTATCGTGGCGCCGAATATGTCGTCGACTTCCTGCCCAAGGTGAAGCTGGAAGTGGTGGTCGAGGACGGTCTGGCCGAGCGCGTGGTGGAGGCGATCGCCGCCGCCGCGCAGACGGGCCGCATCGGCGACGGCAAGATTTTCGTCATCCCGGTCGAGACGGCGTTGCGCATCCGCACGGGCGAACGCGACGACGCGGCGATCTAAGGCACTCCACCCTCTACGTCATCGGGCCGACATCCGGCCCGATTAAAGGTTTTTCACCGGCCCCGGTCATCTCCGGGTGTCGGATCTAAGCAGAGAGAGAACGACACATGGCGAATACGGCCAGCGACATCCTGAAGAAGATCAAGGACGAGGAGATCGAGTGGATCGACCTGCGTTTCACCGATCCCAAGGGCAAGTGGCAGCACCTGACCATGGTCGCGTCGATCCTGGGTGAAGACGAATTGACCGACGGCCTGATGTTCGACGGCTCGTCGATCGAGGGCTGGAAGGCGATCAACGAGTCGGACATGGTCCTCAAGCCCGACCTCGACGCCGTCTACACCGATCCGTTCTCGGCCACCCCGATGCTGATCGTGTTCTGCGACATCGTCGAGCCGTCGACCGGCGAACTTTATGCCCGCGATCCGCGCTCGACCGCCAAGCGCGCCGAGGCGTTCGTGAAGACCACCGGCATCGGCGACACCGTCTATGTCGGACCGGAAGCCGAATTCTTCATGTTCGACGACGTGCAGTTCGACACCAACTATTCGTCATCCTATTTCAAGATCGACGATGTTGAGTTGCCCACCAATACCGGCCGTGAGTATGAAGGCGGCAATCTGGGCCACCGCCCGCGCGCCAAGGGCGGCTATTTCCCCGTCGCGCCGGTCGACTCGGCCGTCGACATCCGCGGCGAGATGGTGTCGACCATGCTCGAAATGGGCCTGCCCTGCGACAAGCACCACCACGAGGTTGCCGCCGCGCAGCACGAGCTGGGCCTGACCTTCGGCACGCTGACCCAGACCGCCGACCGCATGCAGATCTACAAATATGTCGTGCATCAGGTCGCCCATGCTTACGGCAAGACCGCGACCTTCATGCCCAAGCCGATCAAGGAAGATAACGGCTCGGGCATGCACACCCACTTCTCGATCTGGGAAGGCAAGACCCCGCTGTTCGCCGGCAACGGCTATGCTGGCCTGTCGGAAACCTGCCTGTACTTCATCGGCGGCATCATCAAGCATGCCAAGGCGGTGAACGCCTTCACCAATCCGACCACCAACTCGTACAAGCGTCTGGTGCCGGGTTACGAAGCGCCGGTGCTGCTCGCTTACTCGGCGCGCAACCGCTCGGCCTCGTGCCGCATTCCCTACGGCACCGGCCCGAAGTCGAAGCGCGTCGAAGTGCGCTTCCCCGACGCGCTGGCGAACCCCTATCTCGCCTATGCGGCGCTGCTGATGGCGGGTCTGGACGGTATCCAGAACAAGATCCATCCGGGCGAGGCGATGGACAAGAACCTGTACGACCTGCCGCCCGCCGAACTGGCCCAGGTCCCGACCGTCTGCGGTAGCTTGCGCGAAGCGCTCGACTCACTGGCCGCCGACCACGACTTCCTGCTGAAGGGCGACGTGTTCACCAAGGACCAGATTGAGAGCTATATCGAGCTGAAGATGAGCGAAGTGATGCGCTGGGAAATGACCCCCAGCCCGGTCGAATACGACATGTATTACAGCGGCTGATCCAGCCACTGACCGATGTCACTACGGGGAAAGGGGCCGCAAGGCCCCTTTCTTTTTGGGAGGAGTGTAAAGGTGCTTTTCAGCTTCGGCTTTTCCGCCCCGATCGACATGTTGAGCTGGGTCGTCGCCCTCATGCTCGGCGCCAAGCTGATCGCCACGCTGGTGCTGCTTCTGGTGGGTAGAGATGTCAGGGATCGGCCCGGATGGGGACCGATATTGTGGTGGGTCACCAAGCTGACGCCCATCGTCGCGATCCCCTGCGCCATTGCCATCGCCCTGCTGCAACGACAATTCGACGCAGCTTTGCTCTTCGGTGCCATGGCTCTGTTCGTCGCCATAGCCGTACCGCTGAAGGTCAGGCAGCGACAAGCGCGCATTGCGCGGGGGACTCGTTAAGCGAACAGCCTAAAACCATAATTCAGGTCATACGCGGCTCGCCCACCTCGTAGACGACCAGCCGACGCTCGCAGATACCCAGTTCCGGCCAAGCAGCCCGCCACTCGGCGATGTGCGGCGAGGCGAAATGGCGGTCCAGCGCGGACTGATCGACCCACATTTCTTTCACATGGATGAGGCCGGGTTCGAGCACGTCTTCCGCATAGCCATAGTCCAGGCATCCCGGCTCGGCGCGGCTGGCCTCGACCATGCGCTGCATGACCGGACGGGCGGCGTCCAGATTTTCCGGCGGCAGGCGCACGGTGCCGACGATCAGCAGCACGTCATTGCGCTACCGCCAACCGCTTGGCCGACAGGATCTTGATCGGCGCGGCCAGCATCTCGCCCTTGAACGGCCCCTTGGCGGGGTCGGCGGGCTGGTCGAGGATCTTGTGGATCACGTCCATCCCCTCGACGACATGGCCGAAGGCGGCATAGCCCAGATTGTCGCCGGGCTTGGACGGATCGGCGTCGAGCGAGGGCTGGTCGCCGACCATGATGGTGAAGTCGCCGCGCGCCGATCCGGGGGCCAGCCGCGCGATCGAGATGGTGCCATCCGTGTGCTTGATGCCGGTCTTGGTCGTCGGCTCATGCGCGATCGGGGGCAGGATGCGTTTGGGTTCGTTCTGGATGCCAAACTGGACGAAGCCGAAATCGGGCGCGACGCGGACCGTACGGTAGAAGGTCACGCCGTCCAGCCGATGCTGGTCGACATAGCGCAAGAAATTGCCGGTGGTGATCGGCGCATGGGTGCGGTCGAGGTCGAGCACCACGGGTCCGAGACTCGTCTGCATCGCGACGCGGACCATGACGGGCTTTGGGGCTTCGGTGGTCGTCGGCGCCGGCGGAGTTGCGGGAACGGTCTGGGCGGCCAGCAGGGCGACGGACAGGAGCGCGATCATCTTGGTCTCCGGGGGGCAGGAATTTGGCGGCAGGTTAGCGAGGTTTCGGGGCGAGGTGTATCCCTTGCCATGACCTCACGGAATAAGAACCGTGCTTCCTACCGTCTCCCCCGCCTCGATCGCACGGTGTGCCTCTGCTGCATCGGTCAACGCGAACGTCTGTCCGATCTCCGGCGTGATCGCGCCCTTCTCCAGCATCGCGAAGACCCGTGCGATCAGGCTGCGCTTTTCCTGCGCCGTCACGGCATAGTCGAACAAGGTCGGCCGGGTGACGAACAGCGATCCCTTGGCGGCGAGGATGCCCAGATTGACGCCATCCACCGCGCCCGAGGCATTGCCGAAGCTGACGACCAGCCCGCGCCGCGCCGTGCTGTTCAGCGACGCTTCCCAGGTCGCCTTGCCGACCCCGTCAATCACCACCGGCACGCCCGCGCCGCCGGTGATCTCGCGTACGCGGGCGGCGACATCCTCGGTCCGGTTGAGGATGACGTGATCGGCCCCGGCCGTGCGCGCCTTCTCCGCCTTGGCCTCGGACCCGACGGTCGCGATCACCGTCGCACCGATCGCCTTGAGCCAGCCGACCGCGAGGTGCCCCACCCCGCCCGCCGCCGCATGGACCAGAACGGTCCAGCCCGTCTGCACCTTCGCGCAATCCTCGATCAGGAAAGCGGTCGTCGCGCCTTTCAGCAGGATCGCCGCCGCCGTCTGGTCATCGACATGATCGGGCAGCGGCACTAGCAGATCTGCCGCGACGTTGCGCGCCGTGGCATAGGCGCCGCGCGCCGGGCCGAACACGCCAACCCGGTCGCCGACCTTACAGTCGGTCACGCCCTCGCCCACCGCCTCGACCACGCCCGCCGCTTCCGAGCCCAGCTTGCCGGGCAGCTCGATCGGGTACAGCCCGCTGCGGTGATAGGTGTCGATATAGTTCAGGCCGACCGCATGATGCCGCATCCGCACCTCACCCTTGGCGGGCGGCGGCAGTTGCTCGTCACGCCACTGGATGACCTCTGGCCCGCCGGTGCGGTCGATAAAGGCGGTCTTTTCCATGGCTCTACTCCAGTTCGCGTTCGCGCGGGCCAACGCCTCAATAGTCCTTGGATATCCGCACATTCACATTCTGCCGCCCCAAGGTCGAGATGCTGGACAACAGCGACAGCCAACGCGTCACCTGGAACTCGATCTGGGTCGCGGAATAGCCCTGCCCGTCGGTGATGATCTCGGCATAGAAGCGCCGGGTGATGTATTTGCCTGCCGCGACCGAGGTGGCCCGCCCGATCTGAACGTCGGCGGGGAGCACGCGAAGCCGGTCCAGTCCCGCTGCCCGCCGCACCGCGTTGATCGGGTTCAGCCCACCCCCGCCATCCTGAAGCGCGGCAACGGCGGCGGCCAGTTGCAACGCCTCGGGCGCGGACAGGCTGGCGATCGATGTACCGAACAGCAGACGCGATAGCAGTTCGTCATTGGGCAGAGCGGGCGTGCTGGAAAAGCCGATCTCGGGCTTCAGCGCGGTGCCGGTGACGCGGATCGTGGCGCTCAGCCCCTGCACATTCGCGTTGGCGGCGATGTCGAGCGCGGGGTTGGCGGGCACCTCTCCGCCGAAGCGGATGATGCCGCGCGCCAGATCGAACTCGCGGCCCGCAAATTCGTAATCGCCGCGGATCAGAGTCGCCTGGCCGGTGATCGCAGGATTGTCGGGCGTGCCGCCGATCTTCAGGTCGGCCGACCATTCGCTGTTCAGCCCCAGGCCGGACACGATCAGGCCGTTGGGCGCATGCGCCTTCACCGCCAGCGTCCAGGGCTTGCGCGGAACATCGTCCTCCTCGCCGCCGCCGGGGATATTGATCTCGCGGATGTTGAGCTGCGGCACGGCGGTCGCCGCCGAGGCCCGGCCGAGGCGATAGCGGCTGCGGTTGAGCACCACATCGCCGCCGATCGTGCCGCCCGCGCCATCGGAATGGAAAGTCAGCGGCCCCGTCACGGTCGCACCAATATCGTCGCGCGCGATCATCACCGCGTTGCTGGCGTTGAGCGACAGGTCGAGCCCGACGCCCTTGGCGGCGGCGAAGTCGAACTGGCCGGTGCCGCTGACCCGGCCATCCTTGCCCGCCTGTGCGACGAAGCGGTCGATGACCAGCCGCGATCCGCCGAACCGGCCGGTTGCCTGCACATCGGTCAGAACGGTGCCGGTCGTGGCACTCTCGATCCGCGCGCCGACGGCTTTTACCGCACCCCGGATGACCGGCTGGCTCAGCGATCCGGTCACGTCCGCGCCGATCGCGACGGGGCCGGACAGATCGAACATCTCGACGCTGGTCAGTCGCCACAGCGTGTCGGCAGGCCCGGCATAACGCAGCTGCGCGATCAGCCGCCCCGCCTGCATCCGGCTGGCCCAGTCCGCCGCGCCGCCTGGAACGATCAGCGCCTGGCCGCGCCCGATGATCTTGCCCCCCGACGCCATCACCGCGCGAACGCCCAGCCGGTCGGCGGACAGCACGCCCGCCACGCCCATGTCGATCGGGCGAGAGGTCAGGACCAGACCCGCACGGGTCAGCCCCCTTATGGTCAGGTCCGCCTTACCGGTCGGCGCGCCCGTCGCCTGCCGGATGGTGAGCGTGCCGGTCGCGGTGCCCCCCAGCCCCAACCCCGGATAGCCGATGTCGAGCACGGCCAGCGGCATCCGTGTCAGGCTGGCCTGTATCTCCGTTGCGTCGGGATCGAACCGGCCCGCCAGCTTCGCCTCGCCGCCCGCAAAGCTCAACCGGGTCGGCGCCAGAACCCAACCATCGCCGTCACGGGTGATGATCGCAGGCGACAGCAATTGCAGCGGCCGCCGGTCGAGCGTGCCTTGCGCGGTGGTCGAGAAACGATCGGGCGAAACCTGCGTCACGGTCTGGATCGAAAAGGCCCGACCCCGCGATCCCGAGATGCCGACCCGAACCTCGCCGGTGCCGCCGCGCATCCGGGCGGTGCCGTTCATCTGCGCGATGTGGAGCGCGCCGCGCCGCAGCCCTTGCGCATTCGCCGTCCCCTCGATCGAGGCCCCGGCGGGATCGAGCAGCGCGACCAGGTCGACCCGGCCCTGTCGGACGGTGACGCCCGAAATCTGCGCCTGCCGCGCGGCCAGGTGCGCCTCGATCCGCTGGACCTCACCGACCGGGCGGAACAGCAGCTCGCCCGACAGGCCGCCGCCGCCCACGTCCAGCCGCCCGGCAAAGCTCCCCTGCACGACGTTGAGCGCGCCGGTCGCGCGCGCGCCTGCCACCAGCAGCGGCTGGATCTGGATCACCGCATCCTGCCCGCGCGGCAACAGGATCGCGCCGCTTGCCTGGAACGGCCCCAGCCGCGAGCCGCCTGCCGCGCGGAAGGCAAAACCCTGATCGGTCGGGTCGAGATGCGCGCGCACATCGCTCAGCCCCATCGCCGCATTGGGCGAGGCGAGCAGCAGGTCGAGCGTTGGCTTGTCGATCCGCCCGTCGAGCACCATCTGGACCGGGCCATAACTGCGCTGCCGCCCGCCGCCGACGAAATGGAAAGTGCCGTCGCGCCGTCGGATCGCTTCGCCGGTCAGGCGGATGTCGGGACCGGTCAGGACCAGGTGGTGGAAGTGGAAGACGCCGTCCGTCCCCCGCTCCAGGTCGGTGGTCAGATGCGGCAATCCTCCCGCGAGCGAGCGCAGAAACGCATTGTCGAGCCGCCGGACCTGCGCTTCACCCCGCCCGACGACACGCGTGCCATGGCCGTTTGGACCTGGCACCGCAGTCAGCCGCGACTTTACATCGACGATGCCGAGACCTGGAATGAGGTAGCGCTGGAGCGCGCCGTCCAGCCCGACGTCATAACGCCCATTGGTCAGGTCGATGCGCAGGTTGAGCCGCCCCGCCAGCTTGTCGGAGCGCAGCACCAGCCCCTGCCCCATAATCTCACGCGGGGTGATACGCAGATCACCCGCCGCCGACAGCCGGTGCAAGATACCACCCGCCGCCTCGCCCACACCTGTCACGCGCGTCGCGGTGAAGCGCACGGGCAAGGTCAGCGGCCAGCCGCCCCGCAACCGTCCCTTGCCTGCTGCGACCGCCTGCTCGAACCCCGTCCGATCGAAGGCGAAGCGGGTCGCCGCCAGTTTATAGTCGAACGCCGCCCGGTCGAACGCGCCGTTCAGCCGCAGCGTCATGGCGATCGCCTGTCCGCTCATATTGCGGAACAGCGCCTCGGGCCGCAGCAGGCGGACGTCGACGCGCAGCCCCTCGAACCGGTTTGCACCCAGATCGACCACGCCGCGCGTTCGCACCCGCAGCGCGGGCGAGCGCAGCACCAGCGCGCCGTCCAGCCGCCGCGCGGCGAAGTCCGCTTGACCCGCGACGATGACCCGCGGCGCGGTCAGCCGCTGGAGGCGTCCGCGCAGCACCAGCGAGGGCGCCACCTGTCCCGACAGCGCATAGCGCCCCGCGCGCGCCGACAGACGCAGATCGACCGCCCGCTGCCCGCCGATCCGGCCGTTCGCCAGGCCATCCCAGCGCGACCAACGCCCTACCCCCGCGACGCTGAGCGAAACGGGTGCGCGGACGCCCACCGCCTTGGCGAGCACGCCGTCGCTTCCGCCCTGCGCCTCCACCGCCAGGTCGAAACGATCGTGATCGGGCCGGGCATCCAGGCGCAGGTGCAGCCGATCGGTTCCCGCAACCGCGCCATCAAGCGCGATGACCGCCCGACCGTCACGAATGTCCGCACGCCCGTCGACCTTCGCCACCCGTTCGCGGCCCAGCACGCGTGGGGCGAAGACCAGGCGATCGAGCCGCAGCCGGTCAATGCGGATGTCAAAATCGGGCAGGATCGGGGTCTGCCGCCCGGTCCGCCGGGTGTGGGGGACATGAAAGAGCGTCGCCCTCGCCGCCTCGACCCGCCGAATGTCGAGCGTGCCGCGTGCCCAGTTCCACGGGCGCCAGTCCAGCCGTGCCTGCGGCACCTGTACGAGCAGCCCGTCCAGGTCGTAGACGCGCAGATCGACCAGCCGCATATCGGAGTAAAGCGAGCCGTCGATCCGCCCGACCGAGAAGCGCAGGCCGGTGTCGGTGCGGATGGTCGCGATCCGATCCGCGACCCAGCGATGGCCGATCGACGTGTCGACGACACCCAAGGCGGCCAGCACGATGCCGATCAGCGCCGCCACCGCGATCGCGATCACCCGTCCCCAACGGAAACGCGGCCGGGCGGGCGGCGGGGTTTCCGTCTCGTAGCTCAAAAGGCCTGTCCCAGCGAGACATAGACCGCCACGCGGCTATCCCCCTTTTGCGGGTTTAGCGGCGTGCCGACATCCAGGCGGATCGGCCCGAAATTGGAATAATAGCGCACGCCCAGCCCGGTGCCGAACCGCAGGCCGGTCAGGCGCGGCAGCGGCGAGGTGGAGATGTTGCCTGCATCCAGAAAGGGCACGACGCCGAAATGGCCGAACGCCTTGACCCGCGCCTCGATCGAAAATTCCGCAAGGCTGCGCCCGCCGATCGGATCGTTGTTGGCGTCGCGCGGACCGATCGCCTGGAAACCATAGCCGCGCACCGAGGCGCCGCCGCCCGCATAGAAACGCCGCGACGGCGCAATCTGGTCGCGCGGCGCGCCCAGGATCGTCCCCAGCCGCGTCCGCGCCGCCAGCACCACCCGGTCGCCAAAGGGATGGTAGAGGCTGGCGTCGACCTGCGTCCGGGTATAGCCGAACACGCTGCCCTGCAGCGACACTTCGGGGCTGATCCGCCCGCCCAGCCGGAAGCCGCGCGTCGGATTCAGCAGATCGTCCGAGCCGTCGTAATTCAGGCTGGTCGGCAGGGCGCCGATGAAGAAGGTGCGACGGCGCGGCTGGCCGGTACTCTCGATCACGTCGCGCTCGTCCGAGGTCAGCAGCTCCGCGCCCAGCGACCAGGTCCAGGTCTTCTGGAAGAAGATGTTCGTCTGGCGCTCCAGCCCGCCCGATAGCGACAACGTCTTGGCCTCATAAGCGTCGCGCAGGATATGCGCGGCCGAGAATTGCGCGGTCAGTACCCGGTCGCGGCCCTGGAAATTGTTGCGACGAAAGACGATCGCGCCCAGCTGCTCGCGAGTGCCGAGCACGCTGCGGAGGGTCAGCGCGCCTTCGGGCGGAAACAGATTGCGGTCGGTCCAGTTGATCGTCGCGCTCGCCCCCTCGCCGGTGCCGTAACCCAGCTCGCCCGCGATGGTGTGCGGCGGCGCGGGCTCCAGCGCAACGGCGATGTTCACCGTCTCGGGCGTATCGCCGGGCACCGGCTTGACCTCGACCGACGAGACGAGCCCGGTCTGCACCAGCGCGCGGCGAAGATCGTCCGGCCCGGCGGAATCATAGGGCTGGCCGGGCGAGAACCGGGCGATCTCCTGCACATGCTTGGCGTCGAACAACTTATCGTTCGCCATGACGATCCGACCATAGCGGCGCGACGAGCCAGGATCGACCGACAGGTCCAGCGTCGCGGTGCGCGCGGCACGGTCGACCACGATCTGCGGATCGCCGACCTTGGCGAAGGGAAAGCCCTCCTCGCCCACCACGCTCTTCAACCGCGCCTCGCCTGCGACGATATTGTCGGCATCGACCGGATCACCCGGCTTGATCCCGAACGCCTTTTCCAAAGGCGCGGCCTTGTCCCCTGCCGCCTTCACCCCGTTGAGCGTCACGCCCGCAAAGCGATAGAGATTGCCGGGTACCGCCTCCAGAACGACCATCGGCTGGTCGCCCGGCTCGATACGGGTCGTTACCTGCGCGTCATAATAGCCAGCCCCGCGCAGCAGGTTGGTCAGCAGGGCGGAATCTTCGCGTGCCCGGCGGTCGAGCTGTGCGGCGTTGGCGGGCTCGCCGTCATTGGCGTCGAGGGTGGAGAGTTGCTCGAAACGCTGGCGGACCAGATCGCCCGTGCCATCGATTCCCTCGATCCGCCAGCGATAGCGCCGCTCGGCCGCGGCATCGACGGTCGCGGTCATCGTCGCCACCGGATCGCCCGGCGCCGTCGCCAGATCGGGCCAGGCGACACCGATCTCGGGCAAGGGCGCCAGCGGAGCCGACGGGTCGAGCATGGTCGGATCGTCGGGCACTTCGCTGCCCGCTATGGTCTGCGTTGACGGTGGCGGAGCGGGGTTTGCGATCTGCGCAGCCGCAACGGCGGGCCAGCCCGCGCCGCCAAGACCCATTGCCAAGCATATGATGGCGGCCGAGCGGCGCGGCCGCCCGACGCGGACCATCATGCGCCAATCCCTAGCCGCGCGCACGCGTCAGCGACACCCCCAAGCGCCATCATCTGGACAGATTTGCCGATCCGATCGTCGCGAAGCATCGCAGGGTCGACAGGCACCCCGTTCAATGGACGGTGCCGGCCGCCTCGTTGCAAGAGAGCAGGTCGATCAGCCGCTCGATCTGACGCCAGCGGCAGAAATGGATGTGATTGCCCAGATCGCGACTGCGGTCGGCGCGCGCCGCGGCCTCGCTGCCCGCTGCCTGGCCATAGGTTTCCATCATCTCGGCCGCATCCGCCACGTCTCGATCGTTCAAAAATGGTGTAACATAGGCGTCGCGAAAATCGCGCATGGAAACTCCTCGAAGCCGCGCCGTGAAACCGGAGCCTCCCCTAAGCCGGGGTTATGAACTTAGCCACCCCCTTCCATGGTTAACCCGTTTTCGACCATAGACGGCTGGTCTCGCCGTTCGGCCCATGGCAGGACAGCCGCCATGATCGAGCCCAAACGCCAGCGCCCGCCCCAGTCGTCCGTTCATGCGGGCGGCATCTTCATCGCGCTGGGCGTGATCGGCGGCATCCTGGCGGGGCTGGCGACCGGCGAAGTCACCATGGGGGTACTAATCGGGCTGGCGATCGGGATCGTCGTGGCCCTGCTGATTTGGTGGCGGGGCCGATAGGAGACATTTTTCCCCTCGCCGGCGAGGAACATGCCACTCAGCTCGGCAGCCGCATCTGCCACACTACGCGCCCGATCACCGCGATCGGCTCGTCCGGCACCGGCGGCGCGGCAGGATTGTCGCTGGTGACGACTAGACCCCGCTCCCCCTTCCGCACCCGCTTGACCATCAGCGCCCCCCCGATCCGGATCACATAAAGCCCGCCCAGCGCGCCGGGTCGGATGTCGCGTTCATCGACCACCAGATGATCGCCCTCCAGCAAGCCCGGCGCCATCGAATCGCCGCGAACCCGGATCACCGAAGCCGCTCCCTCGCTCAAGCCCAACCGCCGGGCCAGGCCGCGATCGATGGCCTCGACGCCGATCATCACCTCGTCATCGACCGTTGCGCCCGGCCCCGCCGAGGCCGCGACCGCCAGCCGGGGCACCAGCATCGGCCCCATGGCGGGCAGAGCCCCCAGCCGCGTCTCGGGCACGCCGAAAAATTCGGCCAGCTGCCGCCGGTCGGCCTCGGCCAGGACGCGCGGCGTACCGCGTTGCACGAACTGCTGAAGATAGGCGTCGTTGCGCCCGAGCATCCGCGAGAGCGCCGCCAGACTCACCCCTGCCTTCGCGGCCAGCCCTTGTATCGCCGCCCTGATCTCCATGTCCGCCATGATCCGAATATAGGCATAGGATTTTTCCTAGACAAGTTGGAAATCAGAACAGATCATGAACATCAGCCTGAGAATCGGACTTTTGGGAGAACGTCCATGGAATTGCTGGGAGCAATCGATCGCTATTTGAAAACCACTCACATGCCTGAGACGAAGTTCGGGCGGCTGGCGGTCAATGACCCGCGGCTGGTCGGCGATTTGCGACGTGGGCGAGAGCCGGGTCCGGAAATGATCGCACGCGTCACCGCCTTCATCAAAGGACAGCACGCATGACCGCCTTTGTCCGGATCGACCACGCTTTGGCGTCGCGCACCGTGCTCCGCCATCGCCCCGCCGATCGCGGGGAACGGCTCGCCCGTGCGCTGGTCGCCCATGCGGCGCGGATGGGATGCACGGTACGATTGAGCGTGACCATGGTGGAACCCTGGTGCTCGGCGACCTTCAGCGGATCGGTGATCGTTCTGGCGCTGGACGCTTCCCCCGGCCCCGCTTCGTCCAATTGGCTTGCCAACCTGCCCGAGGCGGACATTCCGCTCGGCCGCGACCTGATCGCGGATATCGCGGTGGAGCCAGACGGAACGAGGCAACGCCTGCGCGTCCTGCTCTGTCTGGACGCGGCAGGCGGATGACAGACGCATGAATTTTTCCTTGATATGTTGTAACAACACTGTAGTCGGCATGGCACCACAACCCGGAGCCTTTCCTTGTTCAAGCCCGCCCTATTGTCCGGTCTGTCCGCCACCGTGCTCGCCAGCCTGCTCGCCGCCCCCGCCGCTGCGCAGACTGCCAGTTCCACCCCGGCCAATCGGGCGCGCGAGATCGTGGTGACGGCGCCGGTCCAGCAGTCGGAGGCCGATGTGCTGTCGGGTACCTCGATCGTCACCGGCCAGGAATTGGAACGCTCGATCCGCCCGACCATCGGCGAGACGCTGGCCCGCCAGCCCGGCGTGTCGGCCACGTCCTTCGGCCCCAATGCCTCGCGTCCGGTGCTGCGTGGCTTCCAGGGCGAGCGTATCCGCGTGCTGACCGATGGCATCGGCTCGATCGACGTGTCGAACACCAGCGTCGACCATGCCGTCGTCATCAACCCGCTGCTCGCCGAGCGGGTCGAGGTGCTGCGCGGCCCCTCCGCGCTGCTGTTCGGATCGTCGGCGGTGGGCGGCGTGGTCAACGTCATCGACACGCGCATCCCCCGCTCGGTGCCGGAAAAGGGCTATCGCCTGTCGGGCATGGCAACCTATGGCTCGGCCGCGACCGAACGCTCGGTGGCGGGTGCGACCGATGTGGCGGTGGGCAAGCAGTTCGTGCTGCACGCCGATGGCTCCTATTTGAAGACCGACGATCTGAAGATCGGTGGCTATGTCCTCAGCCCGCGCGCGCGCGCCGAGGCGCAGGCGTCGGCGGCGCAGGCCCCCAATGACCCGCTCGACTTCGGCGCCATCGCGAATCTTCGCGGCCGCCTGCCCAATACCGCCAGCGAGACCTGGACGGCGGGTCTGGGCGGCGCGCTCATCACCGACACCGGCTCGCTGGGCATCGCCTACAGCCATTATGACAGCCTGTACGGCGTGCCGGTTCGCTACACCCTGACGCCGGGCGGCGAGGAGCCGGAGGCCCCGCGCCTCAGCCTGGTCCAGAACCGCCTCGACCTGCGCGGCGAGATCGAAACGGGCGGCGGCTTCCTCGACCGTATCCGGCTGCGCGCGGGCGCGGCACAATATCGCCATTACGAACTGGAAGAGGATGGCGGCATCGGCACCGCCTTCTACAACAAGGGGATCGAAAGCCGCCTGGAGCTGGTTCAGACCAAGCGGAACGGCTGGCAGGGCGCATCCGGTGTCCAGTTCTTCAACCGCGACTTCGACGTGCGCGGGGACGAGGCGTTCCTGCCGCGCAACAACACCGCGCAGATTGGCCTTTTCACGCTGCAGCAACTGGATCGCGGTGCGTTCAAGATGGAGGCGGGTGCGCGCTATGAGCACACCTCGCTGACCGCGCGCACCGCCGTCGGCGACGATCGCTTCTTCCGCGGGAAGCGCAGCTTCGACGCCTTTTCCGGCTCGATCGGCGCCAGCTATGGCTTCGCCCCCGACTGGCGGGCGGGCCTGAACCTGTCGCGCACCGAACGTGCGCCCTCGGCCGAGGAGCTGTTCGCCAACGGCCCCCATGCCGGGACCGAGGCCTATGAGCTGGGCAATCCGAACTTCAAGAAGGAGTCGAGCTGGGGGATCGAGGCCACGGTCCACGGACATGGCGACGGCTACAGCTTCGATGCGTCGGCCTATTACAACCGCTTCTCCAACTATATCTATGACGCGCTGGTCCAGCAGGGTTGGTGTGTCGCCGCCGCCGCGCCGTCGGGCCGCGATGTCGACCTCCCCTGCTTCCAGTACGCCCAGGCCGACGCGCGTTATTACGGCATCGAGGCGGAGGGTTCGCTGCGGCTCGCCACGATCGGGAGCTATGCGATCAACGCCGACCTGCTGGGCGATTACGTCCATGCCCAGATCATCGGCACCGGCCCCGCGCCGCGCATCCCGCCGCTGCGCCTGCTCGGCGGACTGGAAGCGCAGTCGGAGAGCGTCAACGCCCGCGTCGAGGTGGAGCGCAGCTTTAAACAGAGCCGCGTGCTGGGTCTGGAAACCCCGACCGACGGCTTTACGCTGGTCAACGCCTCCGTCCAGCTGAAGCCCTGGGGCACACGGAACCCGACGACGCTGACCCTGTCGGCAAACAACATCTTCGATGTCGATGCCCGCCGCCATGCCAGCGTATTGAAGGACTTCGCGCCGCTGGCCGGTCGCGATCTGCGCGCGACGCTCAGCTTCAAGCTGTAAGCCGCTCGGTGCGGGGCCGGGGGTGGACAAAACCCCCGGCCTTCGAAAGAAGCGGGGACATAAGGAGAGAAGCCAATGTCCCCGATGGGCAAGTTCGACTGGGCGGACCCGTTCCTGCTCGACGACCAGCTGACCGATGACGAGCGGATGATCCGCGACACCGCGCGCGCCTATGCCGACGACCGGCTGGCCCCGCGCATCATCGACGCCTTTGCGCAGGAACATACCGACCCGGACATCTTCCGCGAGATGGGCGCATTGGGCCTGCTCGGCCCCACCATTCCCGAGGAGTTTGGCGGCGTCGGTGCATCCTATGTCGCCTATGGTCTGATCGCGCGCGAGGTGGAGCGGATCGACAGCGGATACCGCTCGATGATGAGCGTGCAGTCCAGCCTCGTCATGTATCCGATCCATGGTTACGGCTCGGACGAACAGAAGCATCGCTATCTGCCCAAGCTGGCAAGCGGCGAGTGGATCGGCTGTTTCGGGCTGACCGAACCCGATGCGGGCTCCGATCCCGGTGGAATGCGGACGACCGCGCGTAAGGTGGAGGGCGGCTATGTCCTGTCGGGGTCCAAAACCTGGATCTCCAATTCGCCGATCGCCGATGTGTTCGTGATCTGGGCCAAGTCCGACGCACATGGTGGCGCGATCCGGGGCTTCGTGCTGGAAAAGGGCATGAAGGGCCTGTCTGCGCCCAAGATCGAGAACAAACTGTCCCTGCGTGCCTCGATCACCGGCATGGTCATGATGGACGAGGTTGCGGTCGGCGAAGACGCACTGCTGCCGCATGTCGAGGGGCTGAAGGGGCCGTTCGGCTGCCTCAACCGCGCCCGTTACGGGATTAGCTGGGGCGCAATGGGCGCGGCGGAATTCTGCTTCCACGCCGCGCGGGCCTATGGGCTGGATCGCAAGCAGTTCGGACGACCGCTGGCGGCGACGCAGCTCTACCAGAAAAAGCTCGCCGATATGGAGACCGAGATCGCACTCGGACTCCAGGCGAGCTTGCGCGTCGGGCGACTGATGGACGAGGGCCGGTTCGCGCCTGAGATGATATCGATCGTCAAGCGCAACAATGTCGGTAAGGCGCTCGATATCGCCCGCACCGCGCGCGACATGCATGGCGGCAACGGCATTTCGGGTGAGTATCAGGTGATGCGCCACCTGATGAACCTGGAGACGGTCAACACCTATGAAGGCGCGCATGACGTTCACGCGCTGATCCTGGGCCGCGCCATCACCGGGATCGCGGCGTTTTGATGGCTGCTCAAATCCTGCCCCTCCCCAAGCACAGCTTGGGGAGGATTTGACGATGACCAAACCTGCTCCCCTGGCCGGCCTGAAGGTCGTCGAACTCGCCCGCATCCTGGCGGGTCCCTGGGCGGGGCAGGTGCTGGCCGATCTCGGCGCAGAAGTCGTCAAGGTCGAAAGCCCCGAGGGCGACGACACGCGGCGCTGGGGACCGCCCTTCATCCCCAACCCGGACGGCACGCAGGACGCCGCCTATTTCCACGCGGCCAATCGCGGCAAATCCTCGGTCATCGCCGACTTCGCCACGCCCGAGGGACAGGCAAAGGTCCGTGCGCTGATCGCCGAGGCCGATGTCGTCATCGAGAATTTCAAGCTGGGCGGCCTGGCCCGCTATGGCCTGGATTACGAAAGCCTGTCGGCTACAAATTCGCGCCTGATCTATTGCTCGATCACCGGCTTCGGGCAGGACGGCCCCTATGCGCCGCGCGCCGGGTATGACTTCATCGTACAGGGCATGAGCGGCATCATGGACCTGACCGGCGAGCCCGGCGGTGCGCCGCAGAAGATCGGCGTGGCGTTGGCCGACATCATGACCGGGCTGTATGCCGTGATCGCGATCCAGGCGGCGCTCCACATGCGGACGCGGACCGGGCGCGGGCAATGGATCGACATGGCGCTGCTCGACACGATGACGGGGGTGCTCGCCAATCAGGCGATGAACTATCTCGCCTCGGGCGTGACGCCGACCCGGCTGGGCAATGCGCACCCCAATATCGTGCCCTATGCCGCCTTTCCGGCGAGCGATGGCTGGTTCATCCTGGCGGTGGGCAATGACGCTCAGTTCCGCCGCTTTGCGCAGGTGGTCGGGATCGATGGCGAGGATCCGCGCTATGCCACCAATGCGCTGCGGTGCGAACATCGCGCGGCGCTGACCCCCGTGATCGAAGCTGCCACCGCCCGCTGGCTGCGCGACGACTTGCTCGCCGCGCTGGAGGCCGCTGGCGTACCAGCGGGGCCGATCAACACGGTAGAACAGGCATTTGCCGACCCGCAGATAGTCGCGCGGGGGCTGGCGATCCATCCGGAGCGCCCCGATGGCTCGACCGTACCCGGCGTCCGCGCCCCGATCCGCTTTTCCGACGCCGACCTGATGCTAGACCGCGCCGCCCCAATGCTAGGGCAGGATACGCACCCGCGATGACCAGCTTCACCGTCAACAATCAGCCCGTCCGCTATCGCCTGCCGCCCGACACGCCGCTGCTCTGGGCGCTGCGCGATGCGTCGAACCTGACCGGCACCAAATATGGCTGCGGCACCGGGGATTGCGGCGCGTGCACGGTCGACATAGACGGGCGCGCGGTCCGAAGCTGCCAGGTACCGATCGGCCGGATCGAGGGGAGCGTCGTCACCACCATCGAGGGGCTGTCGCGCGACCGCTCGCATCCGGTCCAGCAGGCCTTCCTGGCGGCCAATGTCGGTCAGTGCGGCTATTGCATCCCGGGCATGGTGATGGCGGCCGCCGCGCTGATCCACCACAACCCCGATCCGTCCGAGGCACTGATCCGCACGGCGATCACCAACCTGTGCCGCTGCGGCATCTATCCGCGCCTGATCGAAGCCATCCAGCGAGCCGCCCGCGCGGCCCGCGGCGAGGAAACCATTCCCGCCGCACCGATGCCCGGCACCGATCCGGCCGATGCCGCCCGCGTCGTTCCTGCGCTGGTGCCCGGCGCAATGCGGGAAGAATGACGCGCCCGCCACGATTCTTTCCCGTTGCTGACAGGCCAGTTCAGCCTCCGCTCAACGCCGGCTTGGCAGAAGCCGTCTTATGATCGGGGTCGGCTCGTGCGCCGGCACATGGGGTGACAGGTGATGAACAGGCGGTGGATGGCGGCTCTGCTGGCGGCGAGTGCAGTGGTGGCGGGGACGATGCCGGCAGAAGCGCGTACGCAGCAGATGCGGATGGACGAAGGCCCGCGCGCCCGGCCCGGGGGCGGTCCCGCTGGTCGGTTGGAGCGCAGCGAGGGGCGGCCGGTCTTCCATGACCGTGAGTCCTTCCCCGAAAATCGACCGGCCTTCCGCCCGGACCATGCCGAAGCCCCGCGTCCACCAGCCCGGGCGCCGCGCTTCGAACCCTCGCCCGCGCCGCCGCGCGACGAGGGCATTCGTAGCAATTGGCGCAACCGGCCCGAGCCGTCCCCCGCCCCCCTCGGTCAGCCGCGCGACGGGAACGATCGTGGCGGCTGGCGCAATCGGCCGGAGCCCTCACCGCCCCCCGCGCCGGATCGCGTCGGGTCCAGTGGCGTCCGCGTCGAACGCCAGGACTGGGGTCCGGATCGCCGCCAGCAATGGCAAGACCGGGACCGGCGCTGGCGCGACGACGAGCGTCGCCAGCGCGAGGATCGCGACCGCTGGCGGCGCAGCTTCGGTGACTGGCGCGACCATAACGACCAGGCCTATGGCTTTGCCGAGCGTCGCGCCTGGGCCGACCAGTGGAACCGCAGCTGGCGACGTGACCGGCGTTACGACTGGATGGGCTGGCGCTCGCTCAATCGGGGCGCTTATCATCTGCCGCGCTATTATGGGCCGAATGGTGGCTATGGCTATCAGCGCTTTTCGAGCGGTGTGATCCTGGAGCCGATGTTCTTCGGCCGGACATACTGGCTGGACGACCCTTACGCCTATCGCCTGCCACCCGCTTATGGGCCGTATCGCTGGGTCCGCTATTACAACGACGCCGTGCTGGTCGACCTGCGCAGCGGGTTGGTCGTCGACATCGTGTACGACATCTTCTGGTGATCGGGGCGGGAGGCGCGCGCGAGGGTCCCTCCCCCCTTGTCTTTGTCCGCGCATCGTCGCACATCGCCTGCCATGTCGTTCTTCCAAAGGAAGCCGAAGGGCCATCCCGCCGCCTCTCCGTTGCGCGCCCGTTTCGGAGTTACCGTCGCCGAGCGTCTCGATGCCAATCCGGCCGTGACCCGTGTGGCGACCGATACGGCACAGATCTATTATCAGCCCGACTTTTTGACGGCCGACCAATGCGGTGCGCTGATGGCGATGATCGACGCCAATCGCCGTCCCTCGACCTTGTTGTCGGACCGGCCCGATTATGGCTTCCGCACATCGGAAAGCTGCGACATGGCGCGCTGGTCGCCCGATGTGCAGCCGATCGACGAATCGATCGCCGCCCTTCTGGGCATCGCGCCCGAACAGGGGGAGACGATGCAGGGACAGCGTTATGCTCCCGGTCAGCAGTTCCGCGCTCATCATGACTATTTCCATGAAAGCGAAAGCTATTGGGAAAAGGTGCGCGTGCACGGCGGACAGCGGACCTGGACCGCGATGATCTATCTCAACGACGTGCCCGAAGGCGGCGCGACCTGGTTCCCCCAGGCTGGCATCCGCGTGGCGCCCCGCCAGGGCCTTCTGCTCGCCTGGAACAACATGAAGCTCGACGGCAGTCCCAACGAGATGACCCTGCACGAGGGGATGCCCGTGGTCGAGGGCACCAAATATGTCATCACCAAATGGTTTCGCGAGGGCAACTGGGTCAGCTGATCCGGCGCCCTTGTCGCGACTCCGCGGTCCATGGCATGGCGTTCGCGTGACGTTCCATTGCTTTCAGTTTCGCCCATGACACAAGTCCTCGGCGTCGCCCAGTCGATCCTGGGGCAGCCCTGGCGCTGGCGCGCGCTCGCCGCCGATGCGCGCGACGGCCTGGGCCATGACGATCTGGTCGCCCAGCTGCTGCTGGCCCGAGGGTGCCCGCCGGACGAGGTCGAGGCACATCGCACCCCGTCGATCCGGGGCTTCATGCCCGATCCGTCGATCTTCCGCGACATGGATCGCGCCGCCGCCCGCCTCGCTGATGCGGTGATCGCGGGGGAATCGGTCGCGATCTTCGGCGATTACGATGTGGATGGCGCGACCTCGGCGGCCGTGATGGTGCGCCTGCTCCGCGACCTGGGGCTGTCCCCGCGCGCCTATATCCCAGATCGGCTGGCCGAGGGGTACGGCCCGACCGAGGCGGCGCTGCTGCGGCTTCAGGCGGAGGGCGCGAACCTGATCGTCACCGTCGATTGCGGCGCGCAGGCGTTCGAGCCGCTTGCGGCGGCCGAGGCGGCGGGCATCGAGATACTCGTCGTCGACCATCACAAATGCGCGACCGAACTGCCGCGCGCCCATGCCGTGGTGAATCCCAACCGCCTGGACGAAGCCGAAGGCGCGGCGCATGGCCATCTGGCGGCGGTGGGCGTCTGCTTCCTGCTCGGTGCCGCGCTGATCCGCACCTTGCGGATGCGCGGCTTCTTCGCGGACCGGGCCGAGCCGCGCCTGCTCGACCTGCTGGACCTGGTGGCGCTCGGCACGGTGGCGGACGTCGCTCCGCTACGTGGGCTCAACCGCGCCTTTGTCGCGCAGGGGCTGAAGGTCATGGCGCAGAGGCGCAATATCGGCCTTGCAGCACTGACCGAAGCCGCCCGGCTGACCCGCGCGCCGACCTGTTCGGACTTGGGCTTTGCGCTGGGGCCGCGGATCAATGCAGGCGGCCGCGTCGGCCGTGCCGATCTGGGTGTGCGACTGCTGACCACCAACGATCCCGCAGAGGCGCGCGCGATCGCCGAGGAGCTCAACCATTTCAACGATGAGCGCCGCGCGATCGAGGCCGGCGTGCAGGCCACGGCCGAGACCGCCATCGACCGCAATCGACAAGTGGCGGTCGTTTCCGGCGAAGGTTGGCATCCCGGCGTCATCGGCATCGTCGCCGGGCGGCTGAAGGAAAAACTCGACCGCCCGGCCATCGTCATCGCTATCGACGAGCATGGGTTGGGCAAGGGTTCGGGCCGCTCGATCGCGGGTGTCGACCTGGGCGCGGCGATCTTGGCGGCCAAGGAACATGGTCTGCTGATCGCGGGCGGCGGTCACGCCATGGCAGCGGGCCTGACGATCGAGGCGCACCGCATCGCCGAGTTCGCCGACTTTCTGGAGGAGCGGCTGGCCGATACGGTCGTGCGCGCCAGTGCGGGCCGCGCGCTGCTGGTCGATGCGGTGCTGGCGCCCGGCGGGGTCAATCCCGGCCTGGTCGGCGCAATGGAGGCGGGCGGCCCCTATGGCATGGGCTGGCCCGCCCCGCGCATCGCCGCCGGGCCGTTCCGCGTGATCCGTGCCGATCTGGTCGGCACGCATCACGTCCGGGCGATCGTGGCGGGTGCCGATGGCCGGAGCCTGAAGGCCATGGCCTTCCGCCAGGCCGACACGGCGCTCGGCCAGGCGCTGCTGGGCGCAGGAAGCACCCGCCGCCTGTGGCTGGCGGGCCGTGCCAAGGTCGATGACTGGTCGGGCCGCGACGTCGCCGAGCTCCATGTCGAGGATGCCGCCTGGGCCGATTAAAAAAAGCCCTTGACCGATTCCCCACCCTCCCTTAGAGGCCCCTCCACGCCTTTCGGGGCCCCTTCGTCTAGCGGTTAGGACGCGGCCCTTTCACGGCTGAAACACGGGTTCGATTCCCGTAGGGGTCACCAACTTAATTCGGAAGCGCGGAAATCCAGGATTACGCCAACTTCACCGTCCGCAGGTAGTGCGAACGGGTTTCGAAGCATTTGGTGCCGATGATCATATTCCGGAAACATCCTCGGACCGGTATCTACGATCTTACAAGAAACTGCTACGGCATCTGCGGGGCAAGATGAGCCGTTGTCAGGTCCGCCGCTCCCTCAAGATGCGCGATCCGGCCCTGGCCGCGCGACGAAATACAAATATTCGAACCTCGGCGTCGCGCTGTTCGAGTGCCGCTTTCATGAAACAGCCGGGCCGACCGATGCGGTGACGCTGCGACAGAATGGGGGAGAATGGTCGCGCCTCGTTCGAATGCTCCATAAGCAACGCTTTTATCATGCGCTGCTACCCGGTCCGGCGATTGCCGTTCATAAAAGCTACGCTGGATGCACGTTTTGCGAAGCGGCCCGTTCGCAACTGACCGTCCGCTGCGGGAAATGGCGTCACCTAAATTGATGAGGCCGTGATGTAGGCCCCAATCGCGATCACCATGGCAGCAAAGCCCCGTTCGAGCAGGCCCTTGCGCGTGCCGAGAAGCTTGCCCAGCGCGATACCGGCGATCGTCCCGCCAACGCCGCCCGCCACCAGCAGCGCCGTCACGCCCCAATCGACCAACCCGGACAGTGCGTAGGAGGTAGCGGTTGTCAGCCCGAGTGCACTGACGACGACCAATGATGTGCCGATGGCAAAGGGCAGAGGCATGGCGGTCGCGACGACCAACCCCGGCACGATCAGGAATCCGCCCCCGATCCCGAAGAAGCCGGCGGCAAGCCCCACGCCCATCCCGATCGGAACCAGGCGTGGCAGCAGCGTCGCGGCGGTGTCGCGGGTGAGCCGCACGTTCGGCGCTTCCACCGTGCGGCGCTTGCGCAGCATTGAGAGACCGACGCCGATCATCACCAGTCCGAACAGGACGAGCAGCCGCTTCCCGTCAAAAGCCTTGCCCAGTTCGGCACCGAGTCCCGCGCCGATCATGCCCGACGCCGCGAACACACTGGCGCACCGCCACTTCACGCGACCGGCGCGAGCATGGCCGATCAGGCTGGCCAGCGCATTGGCCGTGACGGCGACGGCGGCGGTTCCGATCGCAGCGTGCGGTGATCGGATACCGACACCATAGATCAGGAGCGGCACGGCCAGGATCGACCCGCCCCCGCCCACCAGACCAAGGATCAAGCCGATCACGCCGCCGGATACGAGCGCGGCAAGGATGGTGGCGGTATCCATGATGGCCTCAGGCCGCCGCGCGCCGGTTCCATGGCATGACACGCAGCAGATTGGCCATGCCGCACCACCCGGTCACACCGGCGAACATCAGCCCCGCCCCCACAAACGCCGACAGGCCTAAGAAGGCCGGAGCGACGAACAGACCAAGCACCACGCCGATCAGCACCAGCGCGCCGGCGGTGATCTGCACTTGCCGCATGATCTCCAACGGCTTCGACCGATCGGTGACGATAGGCTGCCCTGCCTGCCGCCATGCATCGATTCCCCCTTCGAGGATATAGGCAGGTACGTCACCCGCGGCCGCGCCGAGCTGCCCCGCATGGGCGGCGGTGCGCATGCCCGATCTGCAATGGAAGACAACCGGGCGACCGTCACACCGAAGATCGACAATCCGATCGACCGGCACGTTGATCGCGCCAGGAATGCGCTCGCGTGCGTGTTCGTCGGCGCCGCGAATGTCGATCAGGCGCGCGCCGGCATCGATCGCGGCGCGGGTATCGGCCGGGGAAAGGGTGACAAGCGTCATCGCGTCAATCCTTGCAATAGAGTTGGTAGAGGGTGGCGAGCAGCGTTTCGACGCGGGCGTCCGCAATGGCGTACCAAAGCGTCTGGCTCTCGCGGCGATAGGTGACGAGGCCTTCGTCGCGCATCTTGGCCAAGTGCTGCGAACAGGCCGATTGCGACAGACCGACATCACGCGCCAGATCGCTGACCGTCACCTCGCCATGCTCGACGAGCTTGCACAGCAGCATCAACCGTCGCGCGTTACCGATCGCCTTCAGCGTGTCCGCAACCTGCCCGGCTTTCGCCTCGAAAGTTGCCAGATCCATCGGCGGTTTCAGCATCGCCCCTGCTCCATTAGCTATTGCTTATGTAGCATCTTCTAATATATTAGCAAGCACTAACGGAGAAAATCATGACCCAGCCCTTTATCGAGGCGTTTTTCGACGAACCGTCCAACACGATCAGCTATCTGGTCGGTGATCCCGCGACGCGAACGGCGGCGGTGATCGATCCGGTGCTCGACTTCGACATGGCCAGCGGCATCGCCGATACGCGCTCGGCACAGCGCATCCTCGACTTCGCGCGCGAGCATGACTGGCGGATCGACATGGTGTTGGAAACGCATGCCCATGCCGACCATCTGTCGGCCGCGCCCTTCATCAAGGCGCATACCGGTGCCTGGGCCGGGATCGGCGCGCATATCCGCGACGTGCAGAAGATCTTCCGTCCCGTCTTCGCGATGGGCGATCTGAAAACCGACGGTTCCGACTTCGACCGGCTGTTCGAGGACGGCGACCGCTTCGCGATTGGCGCACTGGAGGTCCAGGTACTGCATGTTCCCGGCCACACCCCGGCCGATGTCGCCTATGTGATCGGCGATGCGTCGTTCATCGGCGATACGCTGTTCATGCCCGACCATGGCACCGCCCGGGCCGACTTCCCCGGCGGCGACGCCCGCACGCTCTTTCGCTCGATCCGCCGCCTGCTCGCGCTGCCTGACGCGACCCGACTATTCTTGTGTCACGATTACAAGGCACCGGGCCGCGACGATTACCGATGGGAGACGACGGTAGGCGAGCAGCGCCGGTCGAACGGCCATGTTCATGACGGCGTGAGCGAGGATGAATTCGTCACCATGCGGGAGCAGCGCGACGCCAGCCTATCCGTGCCCAAGTTGCTCCTGCCGTCGATTCAGGTCAACATCCGTGCGGGCCGCTTTCATGAGGCGGAGTCGAACGGCGTCACCTACCTCCGTATCCCGGTGAAGTGGAAGGCGGATTGAGGATCGTCGCGCTTCGCCATCGCTTGCGAGATGTCGCCTCTGACTATCAAGCCAGTGTGGCCCCTACCGCCGAAAAGCCGACCATCGCCACAACGAGCGTGATCGGAGGGATATGCCAGCGCATCAGCGCGACCAGCCCCGCACCGACGGCGGCCACGTCCGCCAACGATCCTATGCCGGTGGTCCAGAGCGGATCATAGAGCGCCGTCGCCAATATGCCGACCACCGCGGCGTTCACGCCCGCCACGATCGATCGCGTGACGGGATTGTGCCGCAGGTGCGACCAGAATGGCAGGATGCCGATGACGATCAGGAGGCCGGGCAGAAAAACGCCAAGGATCGCCGGAAGCGCGCCCCATGCGCCACCGGCTGCGATCGGGCCAAGATTTCCGGCGATCGCGAACAAGGGGCCAGGGAGCGCCTGCGCCGCGCCGTAGCCGGCCAGAAACTGGTCGTCCGTCATCAGGCCCGTCGGGACGAGCTCGGCACGCAAAAGCGGCAGCACGACATGGCCGCCCCCGAACACAAGCGCGCCAGCTCGGTAGAAGATATCGAAGAGGTTCCATCCCGGTTCGCCGAGCGCTGCACTCATGACCGGCAACGAAAACAGCAGCGCCCCGAACAGCGTCAGGCTGGTCATCCCCACGCGACGGGAAACCCGGGTCGGAAGGCCCTCGGCCGGAGAGGCCGCCAGATCGCGACACAAGAACAGTCCAGCTACTCCGCCGATGACAATGGCGGCGACCTGCCCGGTGGCACCGCCCCAAAGGCCGAGGACGAGGGCTGCGGCTACGGCGATCGTCACGCGTCGGAGATCGGGCGTCAACGACCGCGCCATTCCCCATACCGCCTGGGCAACGATGACGATCGCGACCAGCTTGAGCCCATGAATGGCGGCGGCGGCGACGCCACCTTGCAGCCGCGATGCGCCGGACGCCACGGCCAGCATGAGCAGCGCAGACGGCAAGGTGAACGCCGTCCATGCCGCGATCGCGCCGAGCGGGCCAGCGCGCGCAAGGCCCAGGACGAAACCGGTCTGGCTGGAGGCCGGGCCGGGCAGAAACTGGCACAATGCCACCAGCTCGGCATAGGCATCCTCGCTGACCCACTTGCGGCGTAGCACCAGTTCGTCGCGGAAATAGCCGAGATGGGCGATCGGTCCGCCGAACGAGGTGAGACCGAGCTTGAGGAAGGCGAGAAACACCTCCCCGACCCGGCCCGTGTCAGGCGATGTCGTCTCCCGATCGGCGTTCATGCCCATGCCCTTCCCCCGTTTACCGAACAGCCCACGTGCCTTTCCGCGCGCGATGGCCAGAGCCCCTGTACCGCCGATTCTGCCACGGCATATAGGTGTGCTGGGCGAACGGGCGTCCGTGGCCATCAGCCGATCAGCGCGATCGAACCACACCGACCACTTCCCCTACTCCCCCACGTCGCCGCCTGTCCCGGCGCCACGCATACCGCGTTACCTATTCCGCTGGCACCCAAAGGGGAACGGTGCTTGGCGACTATCATCCCTTCCCGGTTTCGCCTGTCGCGATGCATCACGGGTGAAGTGGCGGGATGGTCGACAACATAGACGGACTGGCAGGAATGGACGGCCTATCGTGCCGGACGGTGCCGGCCACGGATGTCCCCGTGTCATAGGCGCGACCAAGCCGCTTGCTCGGGGTCGGCTCCATGTCTATCCTGTCCACCATGGCGAGGCGTCATTCCCGATCCGCCGTTCTGGGCGCCCTGCTGGCTTTGCTGGCGGTCTTCGGCCTGATCGGGCTGTCGGGATGGCATGACGCGGTGGTGCATGACGAAGATCCCGTCCATGTCGTGTCGGTGGTCCACAATCACGCCGGATCGAAAAGCGATCCGGACGCGCCCATCCATCTGCTTGCCCATTCGATCGGCCAATGGGTCGATTATGGCGGGGCCATCCCCACCCCGCACCTGATCCCCATCGCCGACCGGCGCTAGGCGATCGCAAATTACGACCTGCCCGGCGGCCTTGATCCCGCCGCCCTGCTGCGACCGCCGCGCCGCTGAGCCCCGTCTGGCGCCAGCGCGCCGACAAGCTCCATCGTAGCAGGAACAAAAGATATGAACGGCTCCATTCGCCGGTCGCGCACCCTTGCGCTGGCCGGAACGCTGGCGGTGCTATACCCCGCCGGTGCGATATGGGCGCGGACCGCGCCCCCCTTTGCACAGCTCTTGCGCGAAGCCCGCGAGGCGCCACGCATTACGGCGCTCGACGCCGATGTGGATCAGGCGCTTGGCAAAGCCGAACAGGCTCGCGCGCGACCCAATCCCTCGATCAATCTCTATGGCGAGAATTTCGTCGGCGACCTGCGCCGTAACGCTCGCGACCAGCAGCAGACGACGCTTCAGATCGATCAGCCGATCGAGCTGGGGGGCAAGCGCGCGGCACGGATCGCCGCCGGGGATGCGGGTGTCGCGGTGGCGCAGGCACGCGGAATCGAAGGGCGCCTGGCCTTTGCGGCCGAACTGGCGCGCGCCTATGCCGGGGCCGAGATCGCCGACCGCCGCATCGCGCTGGCCGAGGATGAGGTCCAGGAGGCCACCGATGTGCTGAAGGTCGCGCGTGCGCTGGTCGCGGCGGGCAAGGAGGCGCGGCTGCGTCAGGTTCAGGCCGAGGCCGAGCTGCACACGATGGAATCGGATCTTGAAGTTGCCCGCGCACAAAGGGTCGGCGCGCTCGCCAGGCTGGCCGCGATGGCGGGCTCGCCCACGCCCTATACGGGGCTGGCCGAATCGCTGATCGACCGGATGAACGCGCGTCCAGCCAGCGGCCCGGTCGACCCCATGCAGAGCGCGGCCGTCCGGCTGGCCCAGGCCGAGCGCGAGGCTGCCGCCCGCGCGCTCACCGTGCAGCAAAGGAGCGCGACACCCGACATCACGGCGCAACTCGGCGTGCGCCAGTTGCGGGTCGCAAACGGCCCCGCCGTCGTCGCGGGCGTCACCGTTCCGCTGCCGGTGTTCGATCGCAACCGGGGCAATATCGCCGCCGCCCAGGCCGAGTTGCAGGGCATGGAGGCGCGCGCCGCCGCCGCGCGGCTCGAAGCGGAGGCAGGAACTCGCGCCGCCCGCGCCCTGATCGCTGCAACCGATGCGCGCGGCGAGGCGGCGCGACGGACGCTCTCCACCGCCGAGGAAGCCTATCGGTTGGCACGGATCGCCTATGAAGCGGGCAAGGCACCGCTGATCGAGCTGCTGTCCGCCCGGCACAATCTTGGCGCCGCGCGCAGCGTTATTCTGGACGCCGACATGGCGCGCTTCGATGCGCGTACCACGCTCGCTCGCCTCGCGGGCCTCAGCATCGCCGGAGAACCGGTCCAATGATCGCCAAACATCGTCTTTACGCGGGTGCAGCACTGGGCCTCGCGGCGGCCGCCTTCGGCTTCGGCGTGGCGCGTCTGACCCAGCCCGACGCGCCTGCCGCGCACGTCGCCGCCCCGCCGGCCGCCGAGACAGGCCCCCGCGACGCGCTGACCATCTCGCCGCAAGCCATCGCCGCTTCGCAGATCGGCGTCGCCGCCGCCGGAACGGGTACGTTGGACCGCGCCATCATCGCGGCCGCGACCGTTCAGGCCACGCCCGATGCCGACGCGGTGCTGACCGCGCGCGCGCCGGGGACCATCACGCGCATCCTCGTCCGCATGGGCGATACGGTACGCGCCGGACAGACGCTGGCGCTGATCGAGAGCCGCGACGCCTCGCAGATCACGGCGGACCGCGCCGCCGCCGCCGCCCGGGTAGGGCTGGCCCGGCGGCAACTGGAGCGCGAGCGCGGATTGCTGGCGCAAGGCGTGTCGCCCCGCGCCGATTTCGACGCCGCGCGAGCCAATCTGTCGGTGGCCCAGGCCGATGCCCTTCGCGCGACCGCAGCGGCGGGCGCGGTACGCGTGACCGGCGATGGCCGCTTCGTCGCTGTCACCAGTCCGATCTCCGGGCGCCTGACGATGACCGCCGCGCGGCTCGGTCAATATGTCGCGGCCGAGACCGATCTTTTCCACGTCGCTGATCCCCGCCGCCTGGAGATCACTGCCGCCGTGCCGCCGGGTGAGGCCGCGCGCATCCGGAGCGGCGACCGGGTTCAGCTGATCGTTCGCGATGGACAGACCATCGCGGGCCGGGTCCGTGCTGCGACTGGCGTTGTCGATCCGCAGTCGCGCACCGCGACCGTCATCGTCACGCCGTCCGCCTCGGGCAGCGCGCTGGCTCCCGGACAAATGGTCCAAGCGCGCATCTTCGCCAGTGGCGGCGTCGCGCATGATGGCGTCTTGGTCCCGCAGGATGCGGTCCAGACGCTGGGCGGGCGCGACGTGGTCTTCCTCCGCACGGCCGGGGGCTTCCAGGCGAAGCCGGTGCAGATCGCGGGCCGGTCAGGCGGGACGGTCGCGATCGCGGACGGCATTAAGGCGGGGACGCGGATCGCCACGCGCAACGCCTTTCTGATCAAGGCCGAGCTCGAAAAGGATATGGGAGGCGAGGAATGATCGCCGCCATCCTGTCCGGCTCGGTCCGGCTGCGCTGGCTGGTCGCGGTCCTGACGCTCGCCATCGCCGCGTTCGGTGCGTGGCAGACAACCCGGCTGCCGATCGACGCGGTGCCCGACGTCACCAATCGTCAGGTGCAGGTCAGCACCTTCGTCCCCTCGCTGGGACCGGTCGACGTCGAGAAGCAGGTCACCTACCCCATCGAAACCGCGCTGGCGGGCATTCCGGGGCTGGAGATGACCCGCTCGCTGTCGCGCAACGGCTTCAGCCAGGTGACGGCGGTGTTCACCGACTCCACCAGCATCTATTTCGCGCGGCAGCAGATCACCGAACGGATCGCCCAGGCAAGGGACAGCCTGCCCGCCGGGGCGCGGCCCAATCTGGGGCCGCTGAGCACGGGGCTGGGCGAAATCTTCTTCTACTCCATCGCCTTTCGCCATCCTGACGGACGCGGCGCGGCCCGGGTCGACGGCAAGCCGGGCTGGCAAAGCGACGGCAGTTATATGACGCCCGAGGGCGAGCGGCTGACCACCGAGCTGGCCAAGGCGGCGTATCTGCGCACGGTCCAGGACTGGATCATCCGGCCGCAGATGCGCACCGTGAAAGGGGTGGCTGGCGTCGATTCCAACGGCGGCTACGTCAAACAATATCTGATCGAGCCCGATCTGGCGGCGCTCGCCTCCCACGGCATCTCGATGACCGAACTGGCCGACGCGGTGGAGCGCGCCAATGTCTCGGCCGGGGCCAATTATGTCCGCCGCGCGGGCGAAAGCTTTCTGGTGCGGGCCGATGCACGGCTGAAGTCGATCGAGGACATTCAGGACGCCGTCGTAGCCACCCGAAATGCCGTACCCGTCCGGGTACGCGATCTTGGCCAGGTGGCGATCGGCGGCGCGGTCCGCACCGGCTCCGGCAGCCGCATGGGGTCGGAGGCGGTCATCTCCACGGTGCTGATGCTCATGGGAGAGAATAGCCGCGTCGTGTCGACCGCGGTCGCCGACAAGCTGGTACAGGTCAATCGCACCTTGCCCCCCGACGTCTTTGCCGAGCCGGTCTATAACCGGTCGAAGCTGGTCAACGCGACCATCGCCACGGTCCGGAAAAATCTGGTCGAGGGTGCATTGCTGGTCATCGTGGTGCTCTTCCTGTTGCTCGGCAATGTCCGCGCGGCGCTGATCACTGCGGCCGTCATCCCGATCACCATGGTGATGACCGCGGCCGGGATGAACGTGCTGGGCGTCTCCGGCAATCTGATGAGCCTGGGGGCGCTCGACTTCGGGTTGATCGTCGACGGGGCAGTCATCATCGTCGAGAATGCATTGCGCCACCTCGCCGAGCGCCAGCATGTCCAGGGAAGGCTGTTGAGCCTTGCGGAACGGCTGGAGACCACCGCCGCCTCGGCACGCGAGATGATCCGCCCCACCGTCTATGGCCAGGCGATCATCTTCCTGGCTTTCATGCCGCTTCTCACCTTCCAGGGGGTGGAGGGCAAGACCTTCGCCCCCATGGCGATCACCCTGATGATCGCGCTCGCCTGCGCCTTCACCCTGTCATTGACCTTCGTGCCCGCCATGATCGCGATCCTGATCAAGGGCCGGGTGGACGAGACGGAGGTCCGGCCGATCCGTTGGTTCAAGGCGCGTTATCGACCTGTTCTGACCCGCGCCATCGCCCGACCCCGTCCGGTTATCCTGGGAGGGGTCGCGCTATTCGCGGTCGCGATCCTCGGCTTTGGGCTGCTCGGCGAGGAGTTCATGCCACAGCTGGACGAGAAGGACATTACCATCACCAATTTCCGCGTTCCCTCCGCCTCGATCGACCAGTCGACGCAGATGCAGATGTGGATCGAGAATGCACTCAAGACGCTGCCCGAAGTGGCGCTGGTCTTTTCCAAGAACGGCAATGCCGATCTGGGCACCGACCCGATGCCGCCCAACGCCTCCGACACCTATGTCATTCCCAAGCCCGAGAGCGAATGGCCCGCCGAGGTGCGGACCAAGGCCGACATCGTCCGTCGGATCGAAGAGCGGATGAAACAGGTGATCGGCAACCGGACCGAAATCCAGCAGCCGATCCAGATGCGCTTCAACGAACTGATCGCGGGCGTCCGCGCCGATGTCGCGATCAAGCTCTATGGCGACGACCTCGACGCCATGGGCATCGAGGCGCAGAAGATCGCCGATGCCGTGCGTACCATTCCCGGCGCGGCGGATGTCGGCGTGGAGCAGACCGGTGGCGCGCCGACCTTCGACGTCCGGATCGACCGGCAGGCCGCGGGTCGGCTGGGCCTGTCGGTCGACACGATCGCCGCTACCGTCGCCGCGGCGCTGGGCGGGCGCGAGGCCGGGCTTTTGTTCGAAGGGGATCGTCGGTTCGACGTGGTCGTCCGCCTGCCCGATGTCCAGCGCGACGATATCGACACGTTGGGCACCATCCCGGTGATGCTTCCCGCCGCCGAGGGACAAACCGCGCGCTCGGTGCCGCTGCGTGAGGTGGCGAGCTTTCACTACACCCAGGGGCTGAACCAGATCAGCCGTGAGAACGGCAAGCGGATGATGACCGTCCAGGTCAATGTCCGGGGCCGCGATTTGGGCGGCTTTGTCCAGGAGGCGAAGGCCCGGATTGCGCGCTTGGCGCTGCCGCCGGGCATGTATACCGACTGGGGCGGCACCTTTCAGAGCCTGCAATCGGCCCGGCTTCGGCTGATGCTGGTGGTACCGATCTGCTTCCTGGCCATCTATGCACTGCTGTTCATGGCGCTGGGCGGCTTCATCCCGGCGCTCATCGTGTTCTCGGCGGTGCCGATGGCGCTGGCGGGGGGCGTCTTTGCGCTCCTGTTGCGAGGCATCCCCTTCTCGATCACCGCGGCGGTCGGCTTCATCGCGTTGTCGGGTGTGGCGGTGCTGAACGGGCTGGTGATGATGAGCGCCATCGCCCGCCACCGCGCAATGGGGGTGGACGACGATCGCGCCATCGCTGACGGAGCGATGGAGCGGGTGCGCCCCGTTTTGATGACCGCGCTGGTCGCCTCGCTGGGTTTCGTGCCGATGGCGCTGGCGACCGGCACGGGGGCGGAGGTCCAGCGGCCGCTCGCAACGGTGGTCATCGGCGGGCTGATCACCTCGACCGCGCTGACCCTGGTCGTGCTACCGGCGATCACCGCCTGGGCCTCGCGCTGGACGAAGACGCAGCGTCGCGCCCACCCGGAGGCGCCGCTCGACAGCTAAGCCCCGGCCCGCCCCCGGTCCGATCCGGGGGCGGCCCCATGCCATCGCAGCGGTTCCTCATGGCTTTCGATATGATGCCGCACAGGTTGGGACGGATCGCCGTCGCTCAGGCGGATTCTACGGGGCCGGCGGACGGTTCCAGTATCTCCACGATCTTGTTGCCGAGCTCGGTCATGACGAATGGTTTGGTCATGACGGCCATGCCCGGCGCCAGGTGTCCGTTGCCGACTGCCGCATTTTCGGCAAAGCCGGTCACAAAGAGGATCTTCAGATCAGGGCGAATGTCCCGCGCCGCATCGGCGACCTGCCGCCCGTTCATTCCGCCCGGCAGGCCGACATCGGTGATCAGCAGATCGATCGGGATGGCGGATTGGAGGATTTTCATGCCGGACGGGCCGTCCTCGGCCTCCACGGCGGTATAGCCGGCCTCTTGCAGGACTTCGACGATCAACATCCGGACCGTCGCTTCGTCATCGATAACGAGCACCGTTCGCCCGGTGCCATCGTCCACGATCGCCTCGTCCGGCACCTGATCGTCGCCGACTTCGCCAAGGTAGCGCGGCAGATACAGGCACATCGTCGTCCCGTGCCCCGCTTCGGAATAGACCCGCACCTGGCCGCCCGACTGCCGCACAAAGCCATGGATCATCGACAGGCCGAGGCCTGTGCCCTGCCCTATTGGCTTGGTGGTGAAAAACGGATCGAAAATGCGGTCGATGAGATCCCTGGGAATGCCGGTGCCGCTGTCGGTGACGCAGATCGACAGATACTGGCCGGGCGGTAACTGCCGTTCGCGCCCACCGCGATCATCAAGCCATTTGTTGGCGGTTTCGATCGTCAGCCGGCCACCGGTCGGCATGGCATCCCTTGCATTGATCGCCAGATTGAGCAGCGCGCTTTCGAGCTGCGCGGCATCGACCCTGGCTGGCCAGAGACCACCGGCTCCCACGACCTCGACCCTGATGGCCGGCCCGACCGTGCGGCGAATCAGGTCCTCCATGCCGAACACCAGCCGGTTGACGTCGGTCGGCTTGGGGTCGAGCGTTTGCCGCCGGGAAAAGGCGAGCAGCCGCTGGGTCAGCGCGGCGGCGCGCTGCGCCGATGTCTGAGCGCCGCTGATGAAACGATCCAGGCCATCGACGCGGCCGGTCGACAGGCGACGCTCGATAATCTCCAAGCTGCCGATGATGCCGGCAAGCAGATTGTTGAAATCATGGGCGATGCCGCCTGTGAGCTGGCCGACCGCTTCCATTTTCTGTGCCTGGCGCAACTGTTCCTCCGCCTCGGCGAGACGGGCCTGGTCGCGCAGCCGGTCCGAAACGTCGACCGCATATTGGAACGCGCCGACGAAATGGCCCATGCGATCATGCAAGGCGTTGAAGCGCAGTTCATAATAGGGGCGAGCGCGGTTGGCGTCGCCAAATTCCTCGACGATCGAGAAATTCTCGCCCGCCAGCGCTCGGCGCCAGATGGCCAGAACAGGCTCGCAATGCTCGGGCATCTGGCGCATCAGCCCGGGCAGATGATCGCCGACCTTGGGTCGAATGCCGAAGATTCGTTCAAATTCCTCGGCATAGGCGGCGTTCAGCGCGAGATAGCGGAATTCGGAAGACACCACCGCGATCAATGCGTCGGTATTCTCGATGACGTCGGCCCACAGCTTGCGCTCGGCGACGGCCTCTTCAACGCGCAGTTCGAGTGTGTCATTGACCTCGCGCAGTTGCAGTTCCGCCTGCCGCCGGGCGCTGACATCGTTGAACAGGATCGCGATCCTGTTCGCGTCCGGCTGTCCGACCCGCAACGCATGGACGTCGAACCAGCGGCCCATCGCGTCCGATCCGCTTTCGAAACGGATGGCCTCGCCGCTGCGGGCGACCTGACCATAGCGATCGAACCACGACTGCTCGAGTTCGGGAACGAGCTCCCGCGCGCTGCGGCCCGTGGCATGGAACAGGCCGGTCTGTTTCTGGAATGCCGGATTGGCTTCGATAAAGCGGTAGTCGACGGCGCGGTCGCCATCGAACTGTATCTCGGCAATGCAGAACCCGACCTCGATCGACTCGAACAGGGTGCGATAGCGTTCCTCGCTGATCCGCAATGCGTTCTCGGCTTCGCGCCGCTCGTTGATGTCGATGACCGAGCCGATATAGCCCAGAAACTCGCCATCCGCGCCGAAGCGCGGCGACGCGGCATCGATCGCCCAGCGATAGGTGCCGTCATGGTGGCGCAGCCGATATTCCAGCCGGAACGCCTCGGCCGTGGCATTGGCGGCCAGAAACATCTCGCCCGACCAGCCCCGATCGTCGGGATGAACCGCGTCCAGCCAGCCCAGGCCATGCGCCGCGTCCTCGCTCTGTCCGGTGAACTCATACCAGGCGCGGTTGAGATAGGTACACTGGCCCCCCGCATCGGTGACCCACATCATGACGGGCGCATGATCGGCCATGTTGCGGAACCGCGCCTCGGACTCGCGCAACGCGGCGTCACGCGCACGGCTGGCGGTGATGTCGCGCGCCTCGATGATCGTACCCACCGGCTGGCCGCGATCGTCGAGCAGCGGGCTGGCGGTGAAGCGCACCGGATAGAAGCTACCATCCAACCGGACGAACAACTCCTCGCCATCCATTTGCGCGCGTTCGGGAAAGGCCCGGTCGATCGGACATTCCTCCAACGGGTAATGCGATCCGTCGGGCCGGGTGTGATGCACCACGTCATGCAGCGGCCGCCCCGTCATCTGGGCCAGCGAATAGCCGGTCAGCGTCTCTGCCGCGGCGTTCGCATAAACGCAGTGCTGATGCTCATCCATCAGGAACACGGCCATGCGCGTATTGTTGAGGACGGCGTCGAGGCGGCGTTCGCTGTCGCGATGGGCCTGGTCCGCCGCGGTGCGTCCGGCGATCTCTGCCTCCAGACGCCGCGCGCGTTCCTCGCGCATCGCGATCTCGTACCGCAGATCCAGCTGCGTCATGACCTGGCGTGCCAGCAGGCGCAGGGCGAAGCGCTGTTGCTCGGTGACGCCGTCGGAGCGCGCTTGGGTATCCAGCACGCTCAGCGTGCCGATCGGCAGCCCCTCGGACGTCTCCAGCAGCGCCCCCGCGTAGAAGCGGAGCCCGGGATCGTCGACGACGAGGGGATGGTGGCTGAACCGTTCGTCTTCCACCATGTCGGGTATAATGAACACGTCGGGCTGAAGGATCGCGTGCCGAAACAGCGATGCGGCGGGCGGCAGGGTATCCGTCCCGATCCCGATCTCGGCCTTGAACCACTGCCGGTCGGTTGCAACGAAGGTGATGACGGCGATCGGCGCCTCGAACAAATCGGCGACCAGGCGGACCACGTCGTCGAAGGCGGCCTCCCGGCCTGTGTCGAGAATGGCGTAGCGGTCGAGCGCTGCCAGGCGGGCCGTTTCGTTCCAGGGCGGCAAAGGCCCCTGATCATGCGATGGTGTCACTGGTATCGGAGCCTGATTATCGGTACGCGCTTCACTTCGACCGCGCCATATCGGTCGGCCACACTCAACGCCTAACCCGTTGATTTGATGCAGCGCCGCAGGAAATCATTGGGACGGTACGCGGACTGCCCGAGCGGGCGGGAGGGAGAGGCTGAGACGCGGTCCTTGACCTCCTCGGCGGCTTCCGCTCTTCAGAAAGCGTCTGTGGGACGCTTCGGTCATTAACCGTTAGGCTGGCCCCCTAATCCATTTCCATTGATGTGGATCCTGGACAGAAAGGAACGCCGCAGGGGCTACACAGCCTATAGAGCCGTCATCGGCTGACGGGCAGTTTCGTGCCGAGGAGCACCAGGCGATCGCCCGTGACCCCGAACCAGTGGGGCACCCCTGCGGGAAGGAGCAGGACGTCACCGGGCCGAAGCGGCCGCGTCGTGCCGCCGTCGATCCGCTCTCCCTCCACGAGATTGGCCGCCCGCGTGACCGGCGCGACCAATGTTCCGCCCGTCACCAGCGTACCGGCCCCCTCCAGCACGACGACATATTCCGCTTCTGTCGGATGCATCGCTGGTCGGCCGGGCTTCTTCCAGATCTCGATGGCCACGACCCGCGGGCCATCCTGGACCAGCGGACGCCATGCGAACCCCTGACCGGGCTTCATGTCCGCGAGCATCGCCGCCACCTGTGCGCGAACCGCATCGCCGCTTGCGAAATCATGGCCGCCTGACGGCGCCAGTGTGCTGGCTTGCGATGCCGCTCCGCAAAGAAGCGCCGATGTCACCACAACCGCCACGTTCCCGCTGAAAAACCGCATCTGAAACCTGCTCCGCCAAAGACCTGGTTGTGGCATCGCCCCGCCTCGACGACAACAACTACGAGGCTATGCCTCTGATTTCGGCCGCTTCTGCCAGGCCGCAAGCGCCGCCATCGTGATCGCGAGGACACCGAGGGGACGCCCCCTGCGCAACAAGGCGAAGCCGATGGTCGCGACGGTTCCGCTACCGGCCAGCACCACTGCGGTGCCAAGCGGTTCAATCCGCCCGGACAAAGCCTCCGCCTGTGGCCGGGTGGTCGATGACATGGAATGCTTCTCTCGCGCACGCACGGAAGTGGGCGCGTCGCCCTTGACCTGGCGTTCCAGCTCGGCATTCAGTTCCGCGCCCATCAGGAAGACATAGGCGCTGAGCCAGAGCCATGTCAGGGTCACGATGACGGCGCTCAGCGAGCCATATGTCGCCCCGTAATTGCCGAAATGCGAGACATAGAAGCCGAACGCGGCTGTGCCGGCCAGCCACAGCAGCGTCGCGCCGACCGACCCGGGGGACAGCCACACCCATCGCGGTTGCCGCTGGTCCGGTCCATAGCGGAACAGCATCGCGGCCGCTGTCACGACGAACATCGCCAGCAGCAGATAGCCCCCCAGCCTCACCGCCACCAGCACCACTCCGGGCGCACCGGGGATGAGCCCGTCGAGAAACGCCAGCAGCATGGTCGTACCCATCGCGACGAAGATCAGCAGGACGCCACCGGCGACGATCGCGAATTGCAACAGGTTCAGCCGGACAAAGCCCCGCGTCTCTCGGGTATCATAGGCAACGTTCAGCCCCGTGACGATGGCGGAGGACCCCTTGGTCGCCCCGTACCAGGCCAGAGCCAGCGCAATAACCAGCCCGGTCCCCTGCTTGTCCTTCGCGCTCTCCACGACCGTCAGCAACTGATCCGTGATGATCGAGGCGGCGTCACGCGGCAGCGATGCGAAGACAGCCTCGACATTATGCTGCACCGTCTCCGCATCGGCGAACAGTCCGTAGCTCAGCACGACGGCACCCAGCGTCGGGACGATCGCGGCAAAGACATAGAAGGCAATACCAGCGGCGATGATGCCGATATTGTCGTCGCCCATCTCCTTCCAGGTTCGTTTGACGACGGCCAGCCAACCCCGGGGAGGCACCTGAAGCGGCGAACGCGCGCCTTCGCCAGCACGCTGATCGGTTGCTCCTTCGCCTGCCGCGGCCCCCTGCCCCATCCTGTCATCCATTTGCTTTCCCTTCGGAAAAGGCAAACTCGCGCTGGGCCGGATCGGTCCCCGGGGGAGGCAGGCGCGGCTTCCATAACATTGCGCTTCGGTCTGCAACCATGGCATGGCCCGGCCGTGGAGCATCGCCCCTATATCCTTGTGGACGCCGACGCCTGCCCGGTGAAGGACGAAATCTACCGCGTCGCTTACCGCCTGGACGTCCCGGTGACGGTGGTGAGCAACGCGCGGCTCCGCGTGCCGGACCACCCGCTGATCACGCGCATGGTGGTCGGCGATGCCTTCGACGCCGCCGACGACTGGATTGCCGAACGCGTCGACCGAATGGCGATCGTCATCACCGCCGACATCCTGCTTGCCGACCGTTGCATCAAGGCGGGCGCGGCGGTGATCGCGCCGAACGGCAGGCCCTTTACCACCAGCTCGATCGGCAGCGCGGTCGCCGTGCGAGCCATCATGGCCGACCTGCGGGCGGGAGGTGATCGCGTCGGCGGACCACCCCCGTTCGGTAAGGAGGATCGGTCACGCTTTCTCTCGGCGCTGGACGCCGCATTGATGCGGGCTTTTCGCCAGGCGAAGCCGTAACGATCACTGCAAGGCGGGTACGGCTTGATCTGCCGGGCGGAGGCCGACTACGACCGCGACCATGAAGTCCTTTGCTCCCGCCCTCCGTCGGCTGCCCGTCGCCATCGTCCTGTCTGCGGCTATCGTAGCCCCGTCAACCGCGGCGATGGCGCAGGTCGGAAAGTCGACAAATGCCCCGGCCCCGAAGCCCATGCCGGACGCCGGCATCATTCCCTTGCCGCTGACGCCCATCGTGCCGGCGTCGCAGCGTTCGTGCACCACGCAAACTCCGTCCGGGCTCGGCTATACGGTGCTGCGCCCCGCGAGCGGACCCAAGCCCGGCGCGGATGCGACGGTGCTCGTCAACTATATCGGCTATCTGAAGGCAACGGGCGCGGTATTCGATCAAGCCATGCAGACGCCGATGCCGGTCGACGGAGTCATCCCCGGATTCTCGGAAGGATTGCAGTTGCCCGGTCGGGGCGGCATCGTCCGGCTCTGCGTCCCCGCCGCCCTCGGCTATGGCGCGCAGGCCTCCGGCCCGATCCCGGCCAACGCGGACCTCGTTTTCCAGGTCGAGCTGCTGGACTTCAAGACTGCCGCTGAGATCGACGCGCTGCGCAAGGCGGGGGATGCGGCCCCCACGCCACCAACCTCGTCAAAGCCCTAAGCCCGACGCCAGACACGCACGATTCGGTTCGTCGGCATCGTGACGCGCAAGAACGGCACCACGCGCCCCCACTGATGGTCATCTGGGGGCGCGGGTGCGGCTCCGTCCTCCGTGACGGAAGAATTGGACAAGATCAACTACAGTTGTAATCATGAGCACCCAATCCGTGAGGGGGTGATTATGACGAATTTTCATCGGACGATGCTGATGATGCTGATGATGCTGTCGGGTTTCGGCCTGGCTCTGTCATCCGCCGCTCAGGCTCAGAATGCCGGCTCGCCAGACAATGCCGCCATGGCCGCGCTATTCAAGGCAGATCAAGCTGTTCGCGCCGGCATCCGACCGGAACAGACGGTCGATCGCGCTTTCGTCACCAAAATGATCGCTGACGATCTGCAACGCCGGGTCGCTGCACGAAAGCTGCTGGAGGCGGAAGCGCTTCACTCGGCTGAAGATTATTATGCGGCGGCTTATATCTTCCAGCATGGCAGCACCGCTGACGATTATCTCCTGGCGCACAGCCTGGCCCTGGCAGCGATCGCGCGGGGTAAGGCCGACGCCACATGGATCGCGGCGGCGACACTCGACCGCTATCTGCAAAAGATCGGGCAGAAGCAGATTTACGGAACGCAGTACATCACGGCCAAGGCGACCGGCCCGACGATGGAACCCTATGACCCGACCATCGTACCGGACAGCTTGAGAGCGGCGCTGGGCGTCCCCGGCCGCAAGGAGCAGGAGGCGCGGCTTCAGAAAATGAGGGCCATGGTGCCAACGCCGAAATGACCTCGCCGAGCGAGCCCCGGGGCAACTTGCGTCCGCCATGGCGGCTTTGTCGTTGCATGGCGGACGCAAACCGATGCAAGGCTTTGGGATCAAGCGGTTAAGGGGGCATCGATGGTGAAGATTAAGGGATGGGCGCTGAGCGCTGCGGCCATCTTGATGGGCGCCCCCGCCCTTGCCGAAGACGAACCGCGCTTCTGCCCCACCCGGCCCAACCTCGGCGGGTCAAGCTGCACGACCGAGCCGGGGCGGGTCCATGTCGAGATCTCCGCGCTGGACTGGCAGCGTGACGATCAGCCGGACCAGCGAGAGGATCGTATCGTCACGGCGGACATCCTGACCCGTGTGGGGGTCGGCAAGAACACCGAGTTGCAGCTCGATTGGGTCGGCTATGGCCGGGATCGGACGCGCGACAAGACCGCAGCCGCGACCGACACCGTGACGGGCACCGGCGACGTGACCGTCGCGATCCGCCAGCATCTGGCCGGGGGAAAAGAACAGCCCTTCTCGGCGGGCGTTCAGGTCTTCGCGACTGCGGCGACGGGCCGCTATCCCGTTGGTGCCGGCACCTGGTCGACGGGGGTCATCATCCCTGTCCAGTATGAGCTGACGAAAAAGCTCGCCATCGCCGTGACGGGGGAAGCCGATGCGGCAGCGAACCGATCCGGCCTGGGCCGGCACCTGGCCTATAGCCAGATCACCGGCCTGCGTTACAAATTTACCGAGCAGGTCACGGCCAATGCCGAACTGTCGCTGGAGCGTGACGACGACCCCGACCAGCATGAAACGCTGGCCTTGGCCGCGCTGTCAGCCGCCTGGCGGCCAGCCAAGGTCGTCCAGCTCGACATTCTGGCGGCGGCGGGCCTCAACTCTGCGGCTCCCGATCTGCGTCTCGTCACGGGTGGCGCCATCCTGTTCTGACCATCCCGTTTGTGACCGGGCGGCGATGCGTCAAGGTCAGCACGACGCCTTGATCTATATCACTCACTTAGTTGGAGGGCGAACCGCCGATCCGCGCGTTGGGAGGAAGATACCCCTCAACGACGGAATAGCATCATGGCGAACCAGAGTACCAAGCGCGATGGCGGCAAGACGGGCGAGCCGACCCGCTATGCCGAGCCTCAGGGCCATGGGGGAGAGACGCATCAGAGCACGGACGATGCGAGCCGCACCCTGACCACCCAGCAGGGTGTTCCCGTTGCAGACGATCAGAACAGCCTGCGCGCGGGCGAGCGCGGGCCAACGCTGCTCGAGGACTTCATCCTGCGCGAAAAGATCTTCCATTTCGACCACGAGCGCATCCCGGAGCGGGTGGTCCATGCGCGCGGTTACGGCGCGCACGGCGTCTTCGAGCTGACCGACAGTCTGGCCGATTATACCCGCGCCGATGTGCTGAGCCAGGTCGGACAGCAGACCGAGGTGTTCGTCCGCTTCTCGACGGTCGCGGGCAACAAGGGGTCGATGGACCTGGCGCGCGACGTGCGCGGCTTTGCCGTCAAATTCTATACGAAGCAGGGCAACTGGGACATTGTCGGCAACAACATTCCGGTGTTTTTCATCCAGGACCCGATCAAGTTTCCCGACCTGGTCCATGCCGTAAAGCAGGAACCCGACCGTGCCTTTCCGCAGGCGCAGTCGGCCCACGACAATTACTGGGATTTCGCGTCCTTAAGCCCCGAGGCCTGGCACATGGTCATGTGGCAGATGTCCGACCGGACGATCCCGCGCTCGTTCCGGACCATGGAAGGCTTTGGCGTTCACAGCTTCCGGCTGGTCAATGCCGAGGGCAAGTCGACCTTCGTCAAGTTCCACTGGAAGCCGCGCCAGGGCCTGCAGTCGGTATTGTGGAACGAGGCCGTCAAGATCAACGGTGCCGATCCCGATTTTCACCGTCGCGACCTGTGGACCGCGATCGAAGGCGGCGACTTTCCGCAATGGGATTTGGGTGTCCAGCTGTTCGACCAGGAAACGGCCGACCGCCTGCCCTTCGACCATCTCGATTCGACCAAGCTGATCCCCGAGGAGGAGGTGCCCGTCCGCATCGTCGGCACGCTGACCCTCAATCGCAATGTGGACAATTTCTTCGCCGCCACCGAACAGGTCGCCTTCTGTACCCAGAACGTCGTCCCCGGCATCGACTTTTCGGATGACCCGTTGCTCCACGGGCGCAACTTCTCCTATCTCGATACGCAGCTGAAGCGGCTGGGCGGACCCAATTTCACCCACATCCCGGTCAATGCGCCGCGCTGTCCGGTGATGAATTTCCAGCAGGACGGCCATATGGCGATGCACAACCCCAAGGGGCGCGCCAATTACGAGCCGAACAGCTGGGGCGCCGATGGCGGCCCGCGCGAAAATCCGACGATCGGCTATCGCAGCTTCCCCGCCGAGGTGCAGGGGACCAAGCAGCGTATCCGCGCCGAAACCTTCGCCGACCATTACAGCCAGGCGCGGCAATTTTTCGTCAGTCAGTTGCCCATCGAACAGAAGCATATCGGCGATGCCCTGGTATTCGAACTGTCGAAGGTCGAACGGGTCGACATCCGCGCGCGCGCCGTGTCGCACCTACGGCTGATCGACGAAGGGCTGGCGGCGACGGTCGCCGATGGCCTCGGCCTCGATCTGCCCGAGCCCGCGCAGGCGGCCAAGCCGACGCTCGACCTGCCGCCCTCGTCCAAGCTCAGCATCCTTTCCAACGGCCCTGCGGACTTCAAGGGGCGCAAGATGGGTATCCTGCTGACGGACGGCAGCCGTGCCGAGCTGTTCGCCGCCCTCACAAAGGCACTCGAAGCGGAGGGTGCGCTCTGGGAAGTCGTGGCGCCCAAGATCGGCGGGGTGACGCTGGATGACGGGACGAAAGTCGCGGCCCAGCAAAAGGTCGATGGCGGTCCCTCGGTGCTCTATGATGCCGTGGCGGTCCTGCCGTCCGAGGCGGGCGCGGCCATGCTCGCCAAGGATGCGACGGCCAAGGATTTCGTTGCCGATGCCTTTGCCCATTGCAAATTCATCGGCCACAGCGCGGCGGCCATGGGCCTGTTCGACGCGGCCGGCGTGACGGAACGGGACGAAGGCTTTGTCAGCCTCGCCAAGACCCAGGATGCCGGGGCATTCGTCAGCCAATGCCGCGCGCTACGCCTCTGGTCGCGGGAACTTGGCGTCGACCTCGATGCGGCGTCGCTTCCCCCTCAGCGCTGACGATCATGGGAACGGGAAGGCTTGGTCACGCCTTCCCGTTCGACCTCGCTACAGGCCGTGACGGCCGCCGGATCGCTTGGACCGGCTTTCGCCCCGACACCTTGTGGTTCCGGCAGGTCGGAATGGGTCAGGCGAGGTGGAGGCATGGTCATGGCGGGCCTTCAATGCGCTCCGTCGCGGATCGGTGATGGGGTCGCCGCGTGCGGCACCAACGTGTCGGAGCTGATCTGGCTCGCATTCTGGTGTCGGCGATCGTGATGATGGGATTTGCGGCGACCGGGCTCGACGCAGGGAGTCGCATCGGCCATCGGCGCGGCCACGTCGAAGCAATCGTTGGACATGTCCCTCCCGCCCTGCGCGCCGAATGCCGGGATCGCGATCAGGCCGGTCGAGATGACAGCCATCCATAAGCAGGTGCGGCGCATTCGGAGCCTTTCGGGTGAGTTCGCTGAGATCGGCTCCATCTCGTCCAAAAGCCGGGCTCTGCCGACTTAAATGAATTTCACCTGCCGTACCGAAGCTTGGCCATGAGGCGGATGTAGGGCTATGCCGATGGCATGGCTGCCATCCTGGTCATTGAAGACGACGACGCCACCGCCGCAGCGATCATGGCCGAGCTGAAGCGGCATGGCCATGATGCCAGCCGCGCCGCCGATGGCGATACCGGTCTGGACCTTGCCACCCGTGAAGCCTTTGATGCGATCACCCTGGACCGGATGCTGCCCGGACTGGACGGCCTAACCCTGGTCGCGCGCCTGCGGGAGCGGCATATCACCATCCCCGTCCTGATGCTGAGCGCACTCAGCGATGTCGATGAGCGGATCGCGGGGCTTCGCGCGGGCGGCGACGACTATCTGACCAAGCCGTTCGACTTCGCCGAAATGGCGATGCGGGTGGAGGTGCTGCTCCGGCGGCGCGAACAAGCCGAGGCGGTGGTGCTGCGTGGCGGCGGGATCGAATGCGACCTGGTCCGCCGCATGGTCAAGGTGGACGGCGAGCCGACGCGGCTGCTGCATATGGAGTTCCGGCTGCTCGAATTCCTGATGCGCAACCAGGGAGAGGTGATGACCCGGCGGATCATCTTCGAGCGGGTCTGGGGCTATTATTTCGATCCGGGCGCCAATCTCATCAGCGTCCATATCGCCCGGCTGCGCAAGAAGATCGACCGGCCGGGTCGACCGTCGCCGATCCAGACGGTGAAGGGAGAGGGCTATCTCTTCGAGGGCTGACGATCCGCTGCGCTGGCGCGACGTCGTGCGGATCAGCACGTTCCGCCTCTCGGCGATGCTCGGGGCCGTGTTCGTCATCGGGCTGATCGCGATGCTGGGCGTGGTCTATGTCGCGACCGCACGCGATCTGACCGCGCGCAGCGACCGAATCCTCCATGCCACCGCACAACGCCTGTTGCAGGTTCCCGCCGACCAATTGCCCGATCGCATCCGGTACGAGCTGCGGCGCGACCGGGCCGGTTTCAACTATCTGTCGCTGGTCGCGGCCGACGGTACCCTGGTCGTCGGCAATGTCCGCCTGCTGCACCCGCTGCCCCCTGGCCATCCGGTCGATGCCGAAAGCCGATCACGGGGGCCTTTCCGCCTGGTCGCGCTGCGCACACGCGAGGGCGAGACGCTGCTGGTCGGGCGCGACATCAGCCTGCTGCGCGACCTGCGCCATACCATCCTGGAAACATTGACGGTCAGCGGCCTGCTGACCCTGCTCTGCGTCGCAGCGGCGGCGATCGGGTTCAGTCGGGCACCGCTCCGCCGGGTCCGTGCGCTGCAACGGGCCAGCCGGGAGATCGCGGCGGGCGATTTCTCGGTGCGGATGCCCATCGCGGGACGACATGACGAACTCGACCAGTTCGCGACGACGGTGAACGCCACGGTCGCGGAGGTCGGCCGCGTCGTCGCCCAGGTCAAGGGTGCGACCGATGCCATCGCCCATGATCTGCGCACCCCCCTGACCCGCGTCCGCGCGACCCTCAACGCCCTCCACCACCGGCCCCATGACGCGACCGAAGTGGCGGCCGGAATCCGGCAGGCGACCACCGATCTTGACCTGGTGCTGGAGCGGTTCGCCGCCTTGTTGCGCATCTCGGAACTGGAAGCAGGCCGGCGGCGGGCCGGGTTCCGCTCGGTCGATCTGGGCAAGCTCGTCGCGCAGGTCGCCGAACTCTACGAGCCGCTGGCGGAGGATCGCGCGATCACCCTGTCGGTCGCGACCCGGTCCTGGTCGGTCGAAGGCGACGACAAGCTGCTGTTCGAGGCGCTCAGCAACCTGCTCGACAATGCCATCAAGTTCGGACGTCCCGGCGGCCGGGTCGAGATTGCCCTGATCGAGGATGAGCGCGGCGACGCCATAGAGGTCCGTGACGACGGACCCGGCATTCCGCCCGAAGAGCGCGATGCGGTGCTTCGTCGTTTCCACCGGGGACAGGGCGTGCAGGAGATCGCCGGCAGCGGCCTGGGCCTGAGCGTTGTCGTAGCGATCCTGCACCTGCACGGTCTTCGCCTGGATCTGTCCGATGCCCGCCCGGGCCTTTGCGTGCGGATCTCGCTTCCCCGGCGCGAGTGAAATTCATTTAAGTCGCTTGTGCCCCCGAATGGCGCGATGAGCACCCGTCGGCGACGCGCTGCGGGTTCCCCACCCCCTGATCCCCGCGCCGTCGCCGATACCGCCCATCCCTGACGGTCACGGGACGCCCATGCTTCAACTCGTCAAGCTCGCCCTCAGCAAGCCCTATACCTTCGTCGTCCTTGCGATCCTGATCGTGCTGGGAGGCGGTATCGCGGCCGTCGAGACGCCGACCGACATCTTCCCCGACATCCGCATCCCGGTGATCGCGGCGGTATGGACCTATCGCGGCCTGCCGCCGCGCGACATGTCGGGACGCGTCATCTATTATTACGAGCGGTCGTTGTCGGCGACGGTGGGCGATATAGACCATATTGAAAGCCAGTCGCTGTCCGGCGTCGGCATCGTGAAGATTTTCTTCCGCCCCGGCGTCGACATCCGCACCGCCACCGCGCAGGTGACGTCCGCCTCGCAGACCGTGTTGAAGCAGATGCCGCCGGGCATCACCCCGCCCCTGATCCTGAACTACAACGCGTCGACCGTGCCGATCCTTCAGCTCGCGCTGTCCGGCCAGGGACTGTCCGAGCAAAAGATCTACGATCTTGGCCAGAACATGATCCGCCCGGCGCTGGCGTCGGTGCAGGGCGCCGCGATCCCCTCGCCTTATGGCGGCAAGGAACGCCAGATCCAGATCGACCTCGATCCCGCCGCGCTTCAGGCGCACCGCTTGTCGGCGACCGATGTCGCCAACGCGCTGGCGCAGCAGAACCAGATCGTGCCCGCCGGAACCGCCAGGATCGGCCAGTACGAGTATAATCTCCGTCTGAACAACAGCCCCGACGCGATCGACGATCTCAACGACCTGCCGATCAAGACGATCGACGGGACCACCGTGCTGATGCGCGACGTGGCGCATGTCCGCGACGGATCGCCGCCGCAGCGCAACGAAGTGCGCGTCGACGGCGCGCGCTCGGTCCTGATGACGGTGCTGAAGAGCGGTTCGGCCTCGACCATCGCTATCGTCGATCAGGTCAAGGCGCTGATGCCCAAGCTGGAGGCGACGCTGCCGCCGGACCTGAACGTCAAGCTCCTGTCCGACCAGTCGGTGTTCGTGAAGGCGGCGGTGTCGGGCGTGATGCGCGAGGGCGTGATCGCCGCCGCGCTGACCAGCCTGATGATCCTGCTGTTCCTCGGCTCCTGGCGCTCGACGGTCATCATCGCCGCGTCGATCCCGCTCGCCATCCTGGCCGCCATCGCCGGGCTGGCGCTGGCCGGGCAGACGCTGAACATCATGACGCTGGGCGGACTGGCGCTGGCGGTCGGCATCCTGGTCGACGACGCGACCGTCACGATCGAGAACATCAACTGGCACCTGGAACAGGGCAAGCCGGTGCGCGAGGCGATCCTGGACGGTGCCAAGCAGATCGTCGGCCCCGCCTTCGTCTCGCTGCTGTGCATCTGCATCGCCTTCGTCCCGATGTTCTTCCTGCCGGGCGTCGCGGGCTTCCTGTTCGCGCCGATGGCGATGGCGGTGGTGTTCGCGATGATCGCCTCGTTCATCCTGTCCCGCACGCTGGTGCCGACCATGGGCAACTACCTGCTGCGCGATCATGCCAGCGCCCACACCGCCGAGGTGATGGTGGCGCATGACGCGCAGGCCGGACGCCCGGAGAGCCGCAATCCGCTGCGCCGATTCCAGCATGGCTTCGAGCGTCGGTTCGAGGCGGTGCGCAGCTATTATTCCGGCCTCCTCGCCTTCGCGCTCGCCCGGCGGCGGCCCTTCGTCATCGGCTTCATGATCGTGGTGCTGATGTCGTTCGCGCTGGTGCCGATGCTGGGTCGCAACTTCTTCCCCGCGGTCGATGCAGGCCAGATCAGCCTCCACGTCCGCGCCCCCGTCGGCACCCGGATCGAGGAGACGGCGGCGCTGTTCGACCATATCGAGGACCGCATCCGCCAGGTCATTCCCGCCGACCAGCTCGACACCATCGTCGACAATATCGGCCTGCCGGTCAGCGGCATCAACCGCGCCTATTCCAACACCGGGGGCGTGGGTCCACAGGACGGCGACATTCTGGTCACGCTGAAGGAAGACCACCGCCCGACCGCCGAGTTGGTCAAGGCGCTGCGCGAGCAGCTGCCCCGTGATTTCCCGGGTTCGTCCTTCGCCTTCCTGCCCGCCGATATCGTCAGCCAGATCCTGAACTTCGGCTCTCCCGCACCGATCGACGTGCAGGTCGCAGGCCCCGACACCAAAGGGAACGAGGCCTATGCCCGGATGCTCGTCGCCCGACTGGCGAAAATCCCGGGGCTGGCCGATGTCCGCCTGCAACAGGCATCCAACTATCCCGAATATGCGGTCGACGTGGACCGTGCGCAGGCCAGCCGCCTGGGCATCACGGAAAACGACGTGACGCGCAGCCTGTCGGTCAATCTGGCGGGCAGCTCGCAGGTCGCGCCGACCTTCTGGCTCAACCCGAAGAACGGCGTATCCTATCCGATCGTGGTGCAGGCCCCGCAATACCGCGCCAGCACCATCGAGCAGATCGACAACCTGCCGATCACGGGCAGCACGCCGGGCAGCTTCCAGACGCTTCAAGCGCTGGGCACGCTGCACCGCGAACCCAGCCCCGCGCTCGTCTCGCACTATGCGGTGCAGCCGGTGTTCGACGTCTATGCGACGCCGCAGGGGCGCGATCTGGGCGCGGTCGCCGCCGACATCAACAAGGTGCTGGCCGAAACCAAAAGCCAGTTGCCCAAGGGCGCGACCGTCGCGATGCGAGGACAGGTGGAGACGATGAACACCGCCTTCACCGGCCTAATCCTCGGCCTCGCGGGTGCGGTCATCCTGATCTACCTGTTGATCGTCGTGAACTTCCAGAGCTGGATCGATCCGCTGGTGATCGTCTCCGCCCTGCCCGCCGCACTCGCCGGGATCGTGTGGATGCTGTTCGCGACGCACACGCCGCTCAGCGTCCCCGCCCTGACCGGCGCCATCATGTGCATGGGCGTGGCGACCGCGAACAGCGTGCTGGTGGTCAGCTTCGCCCGCGAACGGCTGGCGGATTGCGGCGATGCGATCCAGGCGGCGATGGAGGCGGGCGCCGCCCGCTTCCGACCGGTGCTGATGACCGCCCTGTCGATGATGATCGGCATGGCTCCCATGGCGCTGGGGCTGGGCGAAGGCGGTGAACAGAACGCGCCGCTCGGCCGTGCCGTCATCGGCGGCCTGTTGTGCGCCACGCTTGCCACCCTCGTCTTCGTTCCCGTCGTCTTCGCCATCGCGCACCGCCGCCAGAAGGCGGCCGCGCCCTCCCCCCTTACGCCCATCGGAGAAGCCATCCATGCATGACGCCGCCCCGGCCCCCGCTGTGTCGGCCGACACGCCCGCGCCCAAGGGCCTGAAGATCGCAGGCCTCACCGCCGCCGTCCTGGGGATCGGCATCGTGGGTGTGGGAACCCTGACCCGCAGCCATGATGTCGCCGCGGCGGCAAGCTGGTCTACGGCCAACGCGATTCCGACCGTCCACCTGGTCGCCGTCAAAAATGGTGCGGCGACCGATGCTCTGGACCTGCCCGCCACGCTGGAGGCTTGGGAAGCCGCACGGCTCTTTCCCCGTATCAGCGGCTATGTGCGCAGCTGGTCGCAGGACATCGGGGCGCGCGTGGCGGCGGGTCAGCCCCTGGGCGTGGTCGACACGCCCGAGCTGGACGAGCAGATCGGTCAGGCCCGCGCGGCGCTCGCCAGTGCCCTCGCGCACGAAAAGCTCGCGCGCAGCACGGCGGCGCGCTGGGCCGATCTGTTGACCAGTTCCTCGGTTTCCAAACAGGAAGTCGATGAGAAAAACGGTGATCTTGCCGTCAAGACGGCCGGTGTCGCCGAGGCGCGCGCCGCGCTGTCGCGGCTGGAGGCGATGAAGCGCTATGCCGTGGTCCGCGCGCCCTTTGCCGGCGTCGTGACCGCGCGCAATGCCGAGGTCGGCGATCTGGTCGGCCCCGGTGCCGCTGCCCAGGCGCCGATGTTCGGCGTCGCCGACACCCACCGCATCCGGGTCTATGTCAACGTCCCCCAGTCGCTGTCCGCGACGATCAAGCCGGGCATGACCGCGACGCTGAATGTCCCCGCCTATCCGGGGCGCCGGTTCACCGCTACGGTCGCGGGGCTGTCGAGCGCGGTCGACCCGCAATCCGGCGCGTTTCGTGTCCAGCTGCTCGCCGACAATCCCGACGGCATATTGAAGCCCGGCGGATATGCCCAGGTACGCTTCGACCTGCCCGGACACCCGGGAGTGGCGCAGGTGCCGTCGAGTGCGATCCTGTTCGGCCCGGACGGCGCGCAAGTCGCGACGGTGGGGCCACAGGGTCGCATCATGATGCACAGGGTCCAGATCGGGCAGGACGATGGCCCGACCGTCCAGATCCTCTCCGGCGTGAAGCCCGGCGAGCGGATCGTCGACAATCCGCCGGATTCGCTGGCAAAGGGTGAACTCGTTCGCGTGGGGGCCGACAACCATGGCTAAGCCCCTTTCCCCCTGGCTGGCAGCGGCGATGTTGACGCTGCTGGGCGGATGTTCGATGGCCCCCGCCTACCATCCGCCGGTCATGCCGGCTCCGGTCGCCTTCAAGGAGTTGCCGACAGCCGGGGACCCCGTGTGGAAACCCGTCGACGCGGCGGCCGCCGTCCCACCCGCTGCCTGGTGGGAAGGCTTTGGCGATCCGCTGCTCGACCAGCTGGAATTGCTGATCGACCGCGACAATCCGACGCTGGCGGCGGCGCTGGCGCGTTACGACATGGCCCGCGCGACCCTGGCCGGCGCACGTTCGGGGCTGTTCCCCCGCGTCGAGCTGACGCCCAGCCTGACCCGTAACCGGCAGTCGGACGAGCGCCCGCTACGCGGCGGATCACAGCCCGATTTCTATACGGCCGCAACGTTGGGCGGCGACCTATCCTATGAGGCCGATCTGTGGGGACGGGTGCGCAACTCGGTTGCCTCCGGCCGCGCGCTCGCGGAAGCCAGCCGGGACGATGCGGCGATGGTGAAGCTCGCCCTGCAAGGGCAACTGGCAACCGACTTCGTGCATTTGCGGGGGCAGGACCAGCAGCTTGCGCTGCTGGCGCAGACGATCGACGCCTTTGCCAAGGCCGACGCGCTGACTCGCAACCGGTTCCGCGGCGGCATCGCGACCGGCATGGATGTCGGGCGTGCGGGTGCTCTGCTGGGCGAAGCACGCGCGCAATATGCGGAATTGCAGGCGGCGCGCGCCGTAACCGAACATGCGATCGCCAGCCTGGTCGGGCAACCCGCCTCGACCTTTTCCATTCCGCGTCGCGACAGCCCGCTCGATCTGCCGGTGATTCCGGTCGGCCTGCCCTCGACGCTGCTCGCAAGGCGTCCCGACGTCGCGGCGGCGGAGCGGCGCATGGCGGCGGCCAATGCGCGGATCGGCGTCGCCAAGGCGGCGTTTTTCCCCCAAGTCACTTTGGGGGGCGCGGGAGGATTTCAAAGCACGGCGCTGGCGGGACTGGTCGCCGCCCCCAATCTCTTTTGGGCGATCGGACCAGGTGCGATCCTGAACCTGTTCGATGGCGGAAAACGCCGCGCCGATGTCTCCGCCGCGCGGGCCGACTGGGATGCGGCCGCAGCCGACTATCGCAGCCGCGCCTTGGGAGCGTTCCAGGATGTCGAAGATGCTCTCGCCACGCTTCATCACCTCGATGATGCCCAGGCCGCCCAAGCCCAGGCGGTGGCATCCGCCACCAGCACCAGTCAGATCGCGCTGGACCGCTATATCAAGGGCGCCGCCACCTATCTCGACGTTGCCACGGCCCAGGAAAATCTGCTTCGAGACCAGCAGATAGCTTTGTCACTTCAGACCGGACGCCTGATTGCCAGTGCCGCCCTGGCCCGGGCACTGGGCGGCGGGTCGCCCCTCGCCTTCCGCGCCGCATCCACCCAGGCACACTAGGCTTGTCCTATCCACCAGCTTTGCCGAGCATTGGACGGCCATCATGGTCCGTCAGGCGAAGGCGTATGCGCATCCGGGTTCCGCGGCGACGAAGCGCTCCGAAGGAATATCGGCATCGCGGAGAGCTGATGCCAGTTCCACCGCGGGCGCCTCTCGCGCTTCGTCCGTCAGCTGGAACGTCCCCCAGTGGATACCAAGAGCCCTTCGCGCACCTACGTCCGTGAAAATCCGTACCGCCTCGGCTGGATCGACATGTTGGGCGGCCATGAACCAGCGCGGGGCATAGGCGCCGATCGGAATGAGCGCGACCTCCGGGGAGCCCAGGCGCGTGCGAACCTCATCGAAGATACGGCCATCGCCATAGCCGGTGTCGCCGGCGAACCAGACCGATCCGGCCGGCGTCCGCAGATAATGACCGCCCCACAGCATCATCCGCGTGTCGCCCGGCCAGCGGTTCGACCAATGATAGGCCGGCGTCAGCGTCGTGGTGACGCCCCGTCCCAGGTCCAGGTGATCCCACCAGTCGGCCGTCATGCACCGAGCGCCGGGTATCGCCCGCCGCACGATCGCATCATTGCCGAGCGGCATGGCCATCACCGGCTCGTACTTCGCGTGCAGCCGGCCAAGGGTATCGATGTCGAGATGGTCGTAATGCCCGTGACTGAGCACGACGATATCGATCGGCGGCAGGTCATCGAAGGCGATCCCCGGCGCGCTCACCCGCTTGGGGCCGATGCGGCGAAAGGGGCTGGCCCGGTCCGACCAGACGGGATCGGTCAGGATATTGGTCCCGGCGGCCTGGATCAGCAATGTCGCGTGGCCGACCATCGTCACGCACAGGCCGTCCACCCGCGGCTCGGGCTTGGCGGGCACCACCGGCACCGACCTCGGCCATGTCGCGGCGCCCCCCGCCAGCTTCCAGCGCAGCACGGCGCGAAGCCCGCGATCGGTAGCGGCCTGTCCCGGATTGAAGAAACGTACGCCGTCGAAATGGTCAGTCGGCGGTCCGTCATAATAGCGATTGCGGGCCATTGGCGGGCGACACTCATCTACGGGAAGGGCTCGGCGTCCGCCAGGCTCATGGCGGCGTCACCAGGCACGATCCTGGCCGAACTTCCAGGAACCGGCAAGGCATGGAACTGCCGTCGATCGTGCATCGGACGCCCGGAAAGCGGGCCGCGGGGGGCACGACCGAAAACATTCCTCCGGCCGTGCCCAACTCCCGCCGTTACGCCTCGGCCAGAGGCTTGGTCAGCCTTGGTGTCTGCTGATGCTGCACGACGCGCCAGACCTCATGTTCGAGCCGCCGGATGACCGACGTACAATAAGCTTCATAGGTCTCGTCGCCGCGGCTGGCCGCGACGTGATAGCCGATGACGATCAGGCCCTCCTGCGGGCGCGAGACGTTCCGTTCGCTCAGCTCTGCGCTGTCCCAGACGGGCGTGTCGGCCACTGCCGATACCGCCACATCGCCCCTCAGCACGAAGGGCGGCCGAGGCAGGACCATCACCACCTCGGCATCGACCTTTTCGCGGTAATTGTCCGGGCCTTGGGTCCAGAGGCTTTCCTCAAAGCTCCAGAGGCGTTCATCATCCATATTTGGCACTCCCGATTGTGAACTGGTCGGCCTGCGCGCCTATGGCGGCGTTCAGGCAAAGTCGCCGAGCGCCGCGGCTTCGTCTTCGGCGCGTTCCGGCACGGATTTTTCATCCGCCGGGCGATGGTCGGGACGGGAGGACGGCGTGTCGGTGCCAGCCTCTCCGCCGGGCGTGGCCGCCTGCGCATCGGGAGACTGGCTGGGGTGATCGGACATGACGGCTCCTTTCCCGTGGCCGACGCAATCCGGCCGGTCACGCCATAGAACGCGTCCGAACGTCATCGGAGCCGTTCGAAAACAAGGAAAATCCCGGACGGCCGATGGAGCCCCTGCTGGCCCGTCGCAAGCGACGCCGCCGCCGGGATGTCATATCCTCGGTTACCTTTGCGTGTTCCGGAAGTTTAGTGCCCCTATGGAACAACAAGCCCTTGTCTTTGCGCTGATCGGTATTCTGGGGATAGGCGCGCAGTGGATAGCCTGGCGGACCGGATGGCCGGCGATCGCGCTGATGCTGGCGGCAGGGGTCGTCGCCGGTCCGATCACCGGCCTGATCGTGCCCGAACACACGTTCGGCGACCTGCTGGAGCCGATGATCTCGGTCGCCGTCGCACTGATCCTGTTCGAGGGCGGGCTGAGCCTCAATTTCCGCGAGCTGCGCAAGACGGAAGGCGCCGTGACCCGGTTGATGATGGTCGGTATCCCGCTGGGCTGGGTGCTGGGCGCGCTGGCCTGTTACTATGTCGCCGGGCTGGTCTGGCCGGTGGCGATCCTGTTTGCGGGCATCCTGGTCGTGACGGGTCCGACGGTCGTCATCCCCCTGCTGCGCCAGAGTAACATCGCCGCCCGGCCCCGCGCGATCCTGAAATGGGAAGCGATCGTCAACGATCCGTTCGGCGCGCTCTGTGCCGTCATCACCTATGAATATCTCCGCCGGGTCGACGAAGGGGGCACCTTGTTATCGGTCGTCACCGCGCTGCTGGGCGCGGCGGTGGTGTCGGGACTGATCGGCTATGCCATGGCGCGCGCGATCGCCTGGGCCTTTCCGCGCGGGCATGTGCCCGAATATCTGAAGGCGCCGGTGCTGCTGGTCGCGGTCATCGGCACCTTCGTTCTATCCAACCTGATCCAGCAGGAAACCGGGCTGCTCGCGGTGACGGTCATGGGTGTGGCGATCGCCAATATGCGGCTGGATTCGCTGCGCGACATTCATCCCTTCAAGGAGAATGTGACGGTCCTCCTGATCTCCGGCGTGTTCGTCCTGCTCTCCGCCTCGCTGGATTTCGAGGTGTTGCGGCTGTTCGAATGGCGCTTCGCGGCCTTTCTGCTGGCCCTATTGTTCCTGGTCCGCCCCGCCACCGTGCTCATCGCGCTGGCCTTCAGCAAATTGCCGTGGAACGAACGCCTGCTGATCGCGTGGATCGCACCGCGCGGTGTCGTCGCGGTGGCGGTGTCCGGCCTGTTCGCGCTGCGGCTTGACCAGCTGGGCTATGGCAATGGCAACATCCTCGTAACCCTCTCCTTTGCGGTGGTCGTCGCGACGATCATCGCCCATGGCTTCAGTATCCGCTTCGTCGCCCGGTGGCTCAAGGTTACGGGGGCGGCGCAAAAGGGGTTGCTGATCGTCGGCAGCACGCCGTGGAGCATGTCGCTGGCCCGCCAGATCCAGTCCCTGGGCCTTCCCGTCATGATCGCCGACACCAGTTGGCAACGACTGGCAAGCCCGCGCCAAGCCGGAATCGAGACCTATCATGGCGAGATCCTGGCCGAGACGACCGAAGAGCGGCTGGATCTCAGCCAGTTTCAAGTGATGGTTTCGACGACCGAAAACGAAGCCTATAACGCGCTGGTCTGCAACGAGTTCGCGCATGATATCGGCCGGGACTCGGTCTATCAGCTGGGCGGCAGCGGCGATGACGAGGATCATCGCAGCCTGCCCGAGGCCTTGCGCGGGCGCGCCATGTTCACCGCCGGGCATGGCGTGGAGGACATCCTTCAGCGCGAGGCGGCGGGCTGGACCTTCCGCAAGACGCGCATCAGCGAGCAGTTCAACTTCGACAGCGCCCGCTCGACGCTGCCCGACGAAGCGGACATGCTCTTCGTACTGCGCAAGGACGGTCGCATCCGCTTCTTCACGCACGCCGCGCGACCGACGCCGCAAAATGGTGATATCGTCGTGTCCTACGGACCGTCGCGCCACGCGGATTCGGAAAGCAGGAATTCATTCCACAACGGGGAGGCCATGGCATGACGATCTCGAAGCGGAAATATCGGGGCGTCGCCCCCTTTGCGGCGACGGCGATCGGCCTGAGCCTGGCCGCGTGCCAGCCCGGCGGCAAGGGCGTGACGAACGAAACGGCGGAAACCTTGGCCGAGGTCAATGCGGCGATGATCGACAATAACATGGTGGCAGAGGCTCCTGTCGAAACGAAGTCGATCATCCGCCCTGATATTGAACCCACCCCCACGCCCACCCCCCGCCCCGAGCCGATCGAGCGTACCATCCCCTTCCCGGCCAAGGGCGCGCAGCCGGACCAGGTAGGCCTCGCGGTGCTCGACACGCTCGTGACCGATCCCACCTTCCAGCTGGGCGGCCCCATCACCCTTTGGGGACACAGCGACTCCAGCGGTTCCGACGCAGCCAATCTGGTTTCGTCCCGCCACCGTGCCGAGGCTGTTCGCGACTATCTTGTGAAAAAGGGCACGTCCCCCGATCGCATCACCGTCATCGCGATGGGCGAAGCCCGCCCCATCGCGCCGAACCGTAAGCTCGACGGTTCGGACGATCCCGAGGGGCGCGACAAGAACAGGCGGGTGGACATCAAGGTGGACCTGCCCCGTCCGGATCCGGACGCGGCGCCGGCTGCGGAGGCCGACGCGCCCCGGCCACCCGAGCGATAGGATGAGCGGCAGGGTGACCTGCTGACGACATCCCGTTCGAACCGGATCCCAGCCTGCGCAACCGCGCTGTCCATCGCGCTCGTCATGTCAAGAGCGCCCTCGTTAACCATTTGATTATTGATGTCTTTTTTTCGTGCCGTCGGGCTAAGCCACGATAACGACCGATACGGATGAAATCGTTTGGCGGAGTGGGCCGAGCCATAGCCAAGGGTCGCATTTCGCGTACAGTTGCGCGGGTAAGGCAAGTCGGTCATCCCAATTGCGCCTTATCCCCTCGATGCCAGGGCTGGACCATTGAAGAACGGTAACGACAACGACGATCGTGAGATGCTCCGGCTTGCGGCACTGGATCGCTACGACGTGATGGACACACCGCGCGAACCGACGTTCGACGAGCTGGCCGCGCTGACGGCCCGGTTATGCGATACGCCGATCGCCGTGGTGAATCTGGTCGGCGAGGGACGTCAGTTCTTCAAGGCGGAAGTCGGCCTTGGCGTGCGCGAAACCCCGCTGCACAGTTCCTTCTGCGCCCATGCGCTGCTGGAAGAAGAGTTGCTGATCGTCCCCGACCTGAGCAAGGACGCGCGGTTCGCGTGCAATCCGCTTGTCACGGGCGAGCCGCATATCCGCGCCTATGCGGGAGCGTTGCTGAAGACCGAAGATGGGCTGGCGATCGGTACGCTCTGCGTCCTGGACTATCGGCCGCGCCCCTTCAGCGAGGTGCAGCAGGAAACCCTCCGGGTCCTTGCCCGACAGGTGATGGCGCAACTCGATCTGCGGCGCACCGTCGAGCAGCTGGACCGGAAGAACGAAGCGCTCCGCGTGGGTGAGGAACGGCTGCAACTGATCCTCGACAGCGCACGGGACTATGCCATCATCGCCACGGATAACGATCGACGAATCACCAGTTGGTCGGCCGGTGCCCAGACCATTTTCGACTGGACCACCGGCGAAGCGCTGGGCCGATCGATCGACGACATCTTTCTGACCCAGGATCGCGCCGAGGGTATCCCGGCTCAGGAATTCGCTCGCGCCGCATCGGAAGGTTACGCCCCGGACGTCCGCTGGCACCGCAAGCCCGATGGCTCGCTCGTGTTCCTCAATGGATCGACCCATCCGATCCGGAACGCGGATGACCGGATCATCGGGTTCCTGAAGATCGGCCGGAACGAGACCGAGGACTGGGAACGCGCCGCCGAACTTGCCCGCGCCAGGGCGGAGCTCATCGACAGCGAGGACCGGTTCCGCAACATGGCCGACCATGCGCCCGTCATGATGTGGGTCACGGATGCGGACGGCCATTGCACCTATCTCAACCGCCGTTGGTACGAATATACCGGGCAGGCATATGAGGAGGCCCTGGGGCATGGCTGGCTCGACGCCACCCATCCTGACGACAGGGCCGAGGTGGCGCGCATTTTCGAGCAGGCGAATACGACGCATACGTCTTGCCGCATCGACTATCGCCTGCGCCGCGCGGACGGCTCCTATGGCTGGGCGATCGATGCGGCTTCGCCACGGTTCGGGCCGGACGGCCAGTTTCTGGGCTATATCGGTTCGGTCATCGACATCGCCGACCGTCGCGCGGCGGAGGATGCGCTGCGCCACGCCAATGCGCTCTTGGCCGCCGTGATGGAGGCGGTGCCCGGCGTCGTCTATGCCAAGGATAGCGCGGGCCGGATGCTGGCCGCCAATCGCGGAACGGTGGAACTGGTCGGCAAGCCGATCGAGGCGATCATCGGACGGACCGACCTGGAATTTCTGGACGACGCGGCCCAGGCGGAGGTCGTCATGGCCAATGACCGGCGCGTGATGTCCGAAGGCCGGACGGAAGTTCTGGAGGAGAAGGTCAGCTTTCCCGACGGAACGGATGCGATCTGGCTGTCGACCAAGGCGCCGTTCCGCGATGCCGCCGGCCATGTCGTCGGGCTGGTCGGCTCCTCGATCGACATCACCGAGCGCAAGCGGGCCGAGGAAGCGCTTCAGCGCATGAACGAGACGCTGGAGGACGAGGTCGCGGAACGCACCGCCGAGCGCGATCGCATGTGGGACACCTCGCCGGACCTGATGCTGGTCATCGACTTCGAGGGCGTCGTCCGGCGGGTCAATCCGGCCTGGACCACCCTGCTGGGCTATAGTCAGGCGGAACTCGTCGGCCATCACGTCAACGAGTTCGTCGTCGCCGAGGATCATGCCCAAACGACGGACGCCTATGAACTTGCCGCCAGGGGCGGCAGGCCGGAAGTCCAGAACAGGTATCGGCACAAGGACGGCACGATTCGCTGGATTTCCTGGAATGCCGCGCCGGCGGGCGACATGACCTATGCCACGGGCCGCGACGTGACGGCCGAGAAGGATCAGGCTGCCGCACTGGCCCAGGCCGAGGAGCAGCTTCGCCAGGCTCAGAAGATGGAGGCGGTCGGTCAGCTGACCGGAGGTCTGGCACACGACTTTAACAATCTGCTGACGGCGGTGACGGGGGGCCTCGAACTGCTCGCGGCGCGAATCGCCAAGGGCAAATATGACCAGCTCGATCGCTATATCACCATGGCGCAGAGTGGCGCCCATCGTGCGGCCGCGCTGACCCAGCGGCTGCTCGCCTTCTCGCGGCGACAGACGCTCGCGCCCAAGCCGACCGATGTCGATCGCCTGATCGCGGAGATGAAGGATATCATCGTCCGGACCATCGGCCCCTCCATCGACGTGAATGTCGTCTCCGCGCCGGGCCTGTGGCCGATCCTGGTCGACGCGCCGCAGCTGGAAAGCGCGCTGTTGAACCTGTGCATCAATGCGCGTGACGCCATGCCCGATGGCGGCAAGCTGACGATCGAAACCACCAACAGGCCGCTGGATGAGCGAGCGGCGGCGGCGCAGGATCTGCCCGCGGGTGATTACGTATCGCTGTGCGTCACGGATACGGGAACCGGCATGACGCCCGACGTGATGGCACGGGTCTTCGAGCCCTTCTTCACGACCAAGCCGATTGGGGAAGGCACCGGGCTCGGTCTGTCGATGATCTACGGCTTTGTCCGTCAGTCGGGTGGTCAGGTCCGCATCCATTCCGAAGTCGGCGCAGGCACGACGATGCGCCTCTATCTGCCGAGATTGATGGGCAAGCATGACCTGCCCGTCCCTCACGAAGTCTCTGTCGCACGGCACCGCGCGCATGAAGGGCAGACGATCCTGCTGGTCGAGGACGAGGACGCGATCCGGGATCTGGTCAGCGAAGTGCTGCGCGATGCCGGATATCGCGTCTTGACGGCCAGCGATGGCCCGATGGGGGTATCCGTGCTGCAATCGAACGAGCGCATCGATCTGCTCGTCACCGATGTCGGCCTGCCGGGCGGTCTGAACGGTCGCCAGGTCGCCGATGCGGGCCGCGCCGTCCGCCCGTCCCTCCGGATATTGTTCGTGACCGGCTATGCTGCCAACGCCGCCGTCGGGGCGGGGCATCTGGACGAAGGCATGGAGGTCCTGACCAAGCCTTTCAACGTGCTGGAACTCGAACGACGCGTGGGAGAGATGCTGTCCGCCTAGGCGGGGGCGATCAGTTGCCCCAGGCAAACCGGAGCGAAATGGTGAGGGTCGACGCCGACATCATATTGTCGCGGCATCGGCTTCAGCCTTCCATGACTATGGCCATGAAGGTTGAGCGCGCCCTTGTGCTGGCCATTCCAGCTGCGGAAGGGATAGTGGCACAGGACGAGACGGCGGCCGTCCACCTCGATCTCCGCATAGTCGCCGACACTCGCCCAGCCTTGCGCTGCGACCGTCTCGTCCGGATCGTTGTTGCCGCGCAGCAGGTGCTTGATCCCGTTAAGCCGCGCGAGCAGCGTGGGCACGTCGGCCGGCCGCCGAGCGACGTCGCCGAGGTGCCAGACGATATCGTCGGGGGCGACCGTCCCGTTCCACCGTTCGATCAACACGCTGTCCATTTCGGCCACGCTGTCAAACGGACGCTTCTGGATGTTGATGGTGCGATGATCGCCGAAATGCGTATCGGCGGTGAAGAATATGGTCATGTCCAGTACAGGACGCGCGCCAGGGGCAATGCCGACGCGATCCGTTCCGCAAAGAAGCCGCGCAGATCGCGCATGGTCGCGGCGTCATAGACCTGCTTTTCCGACCCGAATTTCGTCCGCTTCGTGGTCCGGCCGCTCAAACCCATGTCGAGCGATGACCCCGGATACCAGCTGTCCAGCACCGCCTTTGAGCCCGCGGTGAAGCGATGCGTAATCAACTCAATGGTCAGGTCCAGGTCGGGCACCTCGGCAAGCGCGGCCGCCGCATCGGCCAGCAACCTGCCATAAGCCTCGCGCCAGCCCGTCGCCGCGATGATCGGCGCGATCGTCAGGCCGACCGGATATCCCGCCAGCGCCATCCGCCGCAGTCCCGCCAGCCGCGCGGCGACCGGCGCGGTGCCGCCTTCGAAACGCGCGAACATCGCAGGATTGATCGAGGCGCGCATCCGGGTCCGCCCATGATGCGCGATGTCGAGCAAGGGCGCGACATTGGCGAATTTGCTGGTGAAGCGAAGCTGGGCCGGTGCTTCCCATTGTCCGAACCATGCGATTACCGCTGACAGAGAGCCGGTGATCGGCTCCAGCACCAGCGGATCCGTGTAACAGGAGGCCTCGAAGGTCGTTCCTTCATGCATCCGGTGCCGGTCTTTCGACGTCACGCCGCCAGCACCGAGATAGGGTGGCAGGCCCGCAAGTATCTCGTCGAGATTGGCATAGACCCGCGTGATCGGCGGCCCCTTCAGCGACCCGGCCAGATAGCAATAGCTGCAATGCGCCGGACACCCCTCTGCCAGATCGACACGCCAGTCGGCGCTGGGAGCGATAGGCTGCAGCCGTCGCTTCGATGGCGACGCTACGACCAGCGCCAGCGTCGATTTGGCGATGGCATAGGCACGGCGGGGATCATCGGGCAGATCGAGCGCCAGGCGGTCGCCGCTCAGCGGGACAACCTCGACGCCCCGGGCCTCCGCGCGCGCCACGATCGATCGACCATGTTCGAACCCCATGGAGGAGCGCGTGACGAGCAGCCGGCGCGGTAACCAGTCGGCACGCCCTCCCACGTCCGTTTCCATGTCCCGTCCCATGTCGATGCCGTGCGCGAGAGCCATGGGCTTGGAACGGATGGCACCGGGTTATGGTCCATCAGCCGATAAAACCGGACTGCGACGATCCCGACGGCGTCCTTGCTAAAGCCCGACCCGCTCGATCATCGTGGCGATTTCGACCGGCAGGGCGGAGGCGTCCTTGGGCAATAGGCGGTTCAGCGCCGTCTGCACCCGTTTGCGGGCGACCTGATACGCCTTGTGACGGATCGAACGCGTCGCATTGGTTCGCCAGGACGCACTCTCCCCGAGCAGCGCCTCCCACTTGGCCTCCTCCGCCTCCAGGATCGACAAAGCCAGTCGCAAACCATCCCGCCGTCCGCGGGCATATTCGTCGGAAGTCTCTGCTTTCGCCATGGCCTTGCTAGGTGGGCTTGATCCTGAGCCTTGGCAAGTCAGCCTGAACGCCGCGCGGAAAGGACATGCCAGCGAGATCGGCGACGAACGGTCCGCACGCTCCAGCAGGCCCCGGTCAGGTCGAGAAAGCGTTGCTGGATGCCGGCGGCATGTTGCGCAAAGTCATAATAGTCGATGCCGTGGTGCGCCAGGATCAACCGACCTCCCGAACGCAGCGTTCGGGCGACATCGGCAGCGACCTGCCGCATCGCGCCCGGCGGCAGGTAATAGAGAAGTTCGGCGATCACGATCGCGTCATAATGCGCCCGGCGGAACCGGCCCGGAAGCGCCAGTTCGCTCGCTTGCCCACGCGGCCAGGGGGCGATGGCCTGCGCCGTCAGCCGGGTGCCCTCCGCCGTTCCATCGGTCGCGTCGAGACGCCGGGCGCGAGGCACGATGGCGCGGCTGTTTGATCCATTGCCGCTTCCCAGTTCCAGCACCCTGCCCAGGGGTCCAGGGCCGAGCGCGTGGAGGATGGCGGCGCGCTTCGCCGCTTCATCACGGTCGGAATAGGTCCGCCAGGGGTCATCATCGGCGGCGAATTTCTCCGAAAACCCACTGAGGTCGATCGCCTTCATCACCGTTCCTCGACGAAATATTCGACCGGGTGGGCAAAGACCGCCAGTTCATGGGCCGCGATGGAAAAGCCCTGTGGATCGTCGGTGATCGCCCCCAACTGGGTCCGATGAGACCGGATCAACGAGCCCTTGGCCGCTGCCCCGCCCATCATCACGACGGCCCGGCCACGCGCCGCCATCCGCCGCTGCGGCGGCCAGACCTGATAGGTCAGGCGCCGTCCACCGAACCGATGGTCGCGAAGCACCATCGCGACCGCCCGGTGATCGGGATGCGCATCAGTCAAGGCAGGACCGACCAGCATATCCATCTCACCGAGCCGCTGGAGCGCCTGATTCAGCACGGGGCGGCATCGGGCGCCCCGCGCCGACAGGCCACCATCGGGCAGGCGCAGGAACGTCACCTCCTTGCGGCATACGCCCAGACGGCGAAGAGCATGGAGGCTTTCCCGCGCCCGCGCCGCGATCAGGCGATCGGACGGCCATTTCGCGCTCCCCGGGTGCGAGGCCGCGCCATCGCTGACCACGACGATGCGGACTTCGCTGCCCCGGCGCCGCAACGCCTGAATCAGCCCCGCCGCACCGATGATCTCGTCATCGGGATGCGGCGCGACGATGACGGCCCGGCGGACGCCCTCCAGCCTCAGCCTCATAGCGACGGCGCCAGCAGGCCCCGTTGCACGGCCTGCCCGACGCGCAGGCGCTGGGCATCGGGGGCGGGCTGGCGCAGATAGACCGCCAGATCGCCCAGCATGGCCGACAGAGGATGCGCCCGAAACTGTCCGGCGAGCCCCACCGCCTCGCGCGCGATCACCATCGCCCGCTCCGCCGCATCGGTTACGACCAGACGCGCAGAGGCGACCCGCGCCAGCCGTGCCTCGCCATCGTCGGCCTGATCCTCGTACCAAAGCTCGGCGGTACGTCGCACCGTCGCCGCCGCCAGGTCCGCCAGCCCGAACAGGGCCGCCAGTCGCGCAGCTTGAAAGGGATCTTCGGCCCGGCCCGCCCGCACGAGATGATCGCAGGTCTGGTCGCAGATGCCCGCAATACCCCCGGCATGGACCGCCACGAAGCGAAGTGCCCCGCCGCTGAAAAATGGCTCACGCGCGTAACAGCCGGGGGCGGCGATCCGATCCTCCTCATCGATCGGGGCATCATGCCAACGCACCTGATGCGTCTCTGATCGCTGCATACCCGTGACCTGCCACCAGTCGCGATCGATCCTCGGCACGGCCCGCGCCAGATCGAGCAGGATCAGTTGCGCACCACCGGGCGTATCCGCCGTCACCAAGGCATGGCTCAACATCCCTGCCCCCGATGCGTAGCTTTTCCCCCCTCTCAGGCGATCGCCGTCGAGCCGCAGGGGTTCGCCCGGCAGCGCGGCGTTCCAAACTCCCAGCGTTGCCCCCTGCCGGAGTATCCGCCGGAGCCGATCGACCTGGGGCGGCGAACCATAACGCTGGACAATCTGGACCGCATCGACATGCCCCTCCATCAGGCGCGCGAGCGGAAGATCGCGACGGCCGATCTCGTAAAGGCGGGTGAGCAGCGCAAGCAAGTCCTGGGACGTCTGCGGATCGCCCGGGGAATGGTCCGTCCAGCCCGAGGCCGCGATCGCGCCTTGGAGATCAGCGGCCATGCCCGTCATGCCGCGATCTCGCACCTTTGGCTTTCCAACTCGGTCAGAATGTCTTCCGCCTCCGACAGCGATACCATGCGGGCGTGCACGGGAGATGCCGGCACGACCCGCATCGCAAACGCTTCGGCATTGGGGCAGTCGCGCGCAACCCCCAATATGTGATCCGCGGTAAGGCCAAGCCGCTCGCCCAGCCCGACGCGCACATCGACCCGGTCGATCATGCCGAAGCCATGCCGGGCCTCCGCCTGGGCTCGCCACTGCCAGGCCGCGCCACGCGGATCGGCCATGCGCGGCAACTCGCCATGATCCATGGCGCGTAACAGTCCCGCCAGTCCCCCTGCAACCCGACCCTCGCGACGAGACGAGGTTTCCACCACCATCGCCGCATCGCGACGGACCCGCAGCCCGCCGCGCCCCGCATCATCGAGCAGCCGGGCATCTTCCCCGGACGGAAGCGGCATGAAGCCGCCGACGGCGCGATAAGCGGACGCCCATACCGCCATATTCGCGCCGCCGCCGAAATGATGGGTCTCCCGCGCTTCCCACGGCACCGGGTCGAGCACGCGGCGGTATCGGTGAAGCCGATCATAATAATGCTCGATACGGCATTGCTGTGGCGCGTCGCTGGCATGGACGCGCGTAATGCGGCCCGCGACGACCTCCGCCTCCCGAAGGGCCTTGCTCCCCGCCATTAGCCAATCGCGACGCGGCTGGCTGTCGGCATCGGTCGTGAACAGCAATCCTTCGCCCCCGGCCAGACGTTCCAGGCCCATCGCCAGCGCCGCTCGCCGCGCGGCGCCTGCATTGGGCGCCGCGTCGCGCCCGCCCCGCGCCACAGTCAGACGAAAGGGCAAGGCCGGGGCCAGAGCATCGAGCAGGTCGGCACTGCCATCGCGGCAGTCATCCAGAAAAAGGCACACGTCCAAGCCGTCCCGATCGGCGAACAGGGCCGCTATCGCCGCGAGCAGGCCCGGCAGCATCGCCTCCTCGTTTCGCGCAGGGACGCAAATGACCATGGGCACGTCAGCGAACAGGTCCGTTCTCCCAATACCGGCCGCCTTGATCCGACGGCCGGGGCCGTCCGAACCGGACGACTGATCCCGATCATTAGCCTAGGTCTACGCCAACTCGGCAAGGGATGACTTGATGGATATCAAGCATTTATCCCGAAGGCCAATGCTGAACCATTGGGCCGCTATGCGCAGCGCGGGGCTTCCCTCGCTGCGGGCTGCTGGCCTCAGGACGGATCGTCGTCAGAGGTCGGCCAATTCCGCGAGGACCGGACGCATTCGGATGCCATCTTGTTCCGGGCCGTTTGCGATCAACCGATCCTGTCTAGCTCTGCCCCGCCAGCAACCCGCGCGCGCAGCTTTGCACATGATCGGCGATCAGCTTGAACGCCGCGCTCATCGGAGACTGGCGGCGCCAGGCAATGGCGATCGATCGATGGGCACGCCAGCCCTGGACGGGCAGGATCTTCAGGCCCGCGGCCCCGCCCACCTCCGATCGCAGATACAGGCTGGGCAGTAGCGTGAGGCCCAGTCCACTGGCGACCATCTGGTGCAAGCTGTCCAGACTGGTACCGTAATAATCCGGCGCGATCGTCATGCCATAATGGTCGGCGACCTCGGCGGCCTGGCGTGCGAGGTGGTGGCGCGGGTCGAGCGTCAGTAGCGGGCTGCCGATCAGGTCCTTCCGCGTCGCCTCGGTGGCGGCATCGATCGGATGGTCGAGCGCGGCAACCAGATGCAACGGTTCGCGGAACAGCGGCTCGATCGTCAGGTCGTCGCCGGCCATGGGCAGCGGCCCGAGCACGACATCGATGTCGCCGCGCGATAGTTCCCTCACCTGTTCGTCCGGGATGCCCTCGCGCACATGCAGGCGCAGACGCGGGGCCATGCGGTGGAGCTCGGCGATGATCGGCGACAACAGATACGGCCCGAGCGTCGGCGTCGTCGCCAGCTTGAGCGTGCCGGTCAGGCTGTCGGACGAGCCCGCCGCCAGTGCGACGATGTCGCTCGCATCGCTCAACATGCGGCGCGCGGTCGCGACGATACTACGCCCCACCGGCGTCAATATCGCGCCCGCCACGCCACGCTCCAGCAGCTTGGTGCCCAGACGCTCTTCCAGCGCGCGAATCTGCTGGCTGAGCGTCGGCTGCGAAACATTGGCCGCCCGGGCCGCGAGCACGAACGACCCGGTGTCCGCAATCGTGACCAGATATTCGAGCTGACGCAGCGTGGGCATAACGCCCTATAGCCGCTGGCTATGGCGCGGACATCACAATTCCAATTGGCCTTGGTTATGGCACGCCGTTAACTCCATTTTACACGGATTAGGCCGAAACAGACCTATGACGAGGGGGCGTTTGGGCGTCGGCGGTCTTTCCCTGCCAGTTCCGGCTCGACCAGGGTATAGCAAAGGGGCGTATTGTGGCGGCGCAGCGACTAGGATTTCGGGATGCGGTGGGCTGGCTGTCGCAGATCATAGGCCCTGATGCGGCCTATATCCGCCTCGGCATCGTCTATACCATCGCGATCAGCCTGTTGGCCCTGGCGACGCCGATTTCGGTGCAGCTGCTCATCAACAGCGTTGCCAACACCGCCATGCCCGCCCCGCTCTGGGCGCTGTCCGGCGTTCTGCTGCTGCTGCTGCTGCTGGTCGCGGGCCTCAGCGCGCTTCGGGTCTGGATCATGGCGGCGTTCGAGCGTCGCCTGTTCTCGCGCGTAGTGGCCGAGGTCACGGTGCGCGCGGTGCACGCGCAGGACCCCTTTTTCGCCGACGGCAATCGCGGCGACTTGTTCAATCGCTATTTCGACCTGGTGGTCGTCCAGAAGTCGGTGCCCAGCCTGGTCATCGGCGCCTTCACGATCGTTCTTCAGGCGGTGATCGGGCTGACCATCACCAGTTTCTACCATCCCGTCTTCCTCGCCTTCAACGTCGTGTTGGTGGCGGCGTTGCTGCTGGTCTGGATGTTGTGGCGACGTGGCGCGATCAGCGGTGCCGTGGCGCTCAGCCATGCCAAGCACAATGCCGCCCGCTGGCTGGAAAGCGTCGGCGGGTCGAACGGCTTTTACAAGTCGATCCGCCATCTCGACTTCGCCATGGCCCGATCGGAGGCGATGACCGCCACCTATGTTGATACGCATCGCCGCTATTTCCGTTATCAGTTCGCGCAGACGGTCGCGTTCCTGCTGATCTACGCCTTTGCCAGCGCCGGGCTGTTGCTGCTGGGCGGCATGTTGATCCTGCGCGGACAATTGTCGCTCGGGCAATTGGTCGCGGCGGAGTTGATCCTGTCGGGCGTGTTCTATGGCATCTCGCAGTTCGGCTGGTATCTCGACACCTTCTACGATCTGGTCGCCAGTTCCGAGGAGTTGTCGCTGCTCTTCGCCATCCCGCAGGAGCCGACGGTGCGCGGTGACAATGGCCCACGCGACGGTTCGGTCAAACTGACCGACGTGGCATTCGGCGATGCGCGCTACACCCTGGCCCTCGCCGCCGGGGAACAGCTCGTCACCGTGGCTGAGCCGGGGGCAGAGCGGCGCCTGGCCATGCTGCTGAAACGGCATACCCTGCCCGATCGCGGCCTGATCCGCATCGGCAATGCCGATCTGGGCTCATTCGACATGTATCACCTCCGCTCGGACGTGACCGTGCTCGACCGCTCTACGATCGTGGAGGTCACGATCCGCGAATATCTCCGTCTCGCCTCGGGCGAACTGGCCGAAAACGCGATGGAGGCGCTGGCACTGGTCGGACTGGAACGCCGCCTGGCCAGCCTGCCGCAAGGGCTCGACACCCCGCTGGGGTCGACCGGCTATCCGCTCAGCGTCGGCGAGACCATGGCGCTCAAGCTCGCCAATGCCCTGCTCGTACGGCCCAAGCTGTTGCTGCTCGGCCAGCTATACGACCTGTTGCCGCCCCACCGACTGCGGGCGGCGCTGCGTCTGCTGAAAGACCATGGCACGACCGTGCTGTTGTGCACTGGCCGCCCCGAGGACATGGAACTGGACGGTTATCTCTATCTGGGCCTGACCGAACAGCGTCGTTTCGACCGGCTTGCCGACCTCGAGACCGCCTACAGCCGGGAGGACGCGCATGTCGCCTGACCATCTCGCGCATTTCCGCACCCTTGCCTCGCTACGCCCGCCCCGGGTCACGCTCGCCATCGCCTGGATCCTGACGATCGGCATAGCGGCGGTCGCGTTCATCCTGTTCTGTGTGCCGTGGTTACAGACCGCGCAGGGGCGTGGACAGGTCGTCTCGCTCGATCCGCAGGACCGCGCCCAGGATGTGACGGCGTTAGTGCCCGGCCAGGTCGAGCGCTGGTACGTGCATGACGGCCAGCATGTGAACCGCGGCGACCCGATCGCGCGCATCGTCGACCTCGATCCCAACCTGTTGTCGCGCCTCGCCGCCGAGCGCGCGCAGGTACAAGCCGAGATCGCGTCAGTCCGCCAGTCGCAGGCCGTCGCCCAGCTCGACGTCAACCGCACCCGTCAGCTGTTTTCCGAAGGGCTGGCCTCGCGGCGCGATTACGAACAGGCACAGATCAAGGTCGCGGACTCCGGCGCCAAGCTGGCGGAATCGCGTGCCAAGCTGAACCGGATCGAGGTGCAGCTGAACCGCCAGTCGGCGCAGCTCGTTCGGGCGCCGCGCGCTGGCCGTATCCAGAATCTCAATGCGGCGGCGGGGGGAGCCTATGTGTCGGCGGGGACCGCGCTGGCGGTCGTCGCGCCCGAGCAGGTCGAGCGTGCGGTGGAGCTGATGATCGACGGCCGCGACGTGCCTTTGCTGCGCCCGGGTCGTCCGGTACGGCTGGAGTTCGAGGGCTGGCCCGCGATCCAGTTCAGCGGCTGGCCATCGGTCGCCTATGGCTTTTTCGACGGTCGCGTCCGCACGATCGACCCCAATGCCAATACGCAAGGGCTGTTCCGCATTCTGGTCGAGCCGGCGCCTGGCAAGCCCGCCTGGCCCGACCGCCGCTTCGTCCGCCTGGGCGGCAAGGTACAGGGCTGGGTGCAGGGCGAAACGGTGACAGTCGGCTATGAACTTTGGCGCCAGCTCAACGACTTCCCGCTGGAGTTCGGCCAGACCGCCAGCGACAAGCAAGGCGAGAAGGACGGCAAGGACGACGACAAGAAGGTCGCGGCCAAGGCGGGCAAGCCGAAATGATACGGTCGCTGCTCCTCATATCCGCGCTGGTCATCGCCCCCGCTCTGGCCGCGCCCGCCACGGCCCAGCGTATCCAGGCGAACCCGACGCCGCCCCCCGCGACCGTGCCCGGCTCGGCGCCGCTGACCCTGGGCGAAGTGTTGCGCGCCTCCGCCCGCGCCGCTCCGCAGATCGTCGAGGCGCTGGCCAAGATACGCTCCGCCGAGGGACGCGCCCTCACCGCCAGCGGCGCCTTCGATACGGTGTTCGAGGCCGACGGGCGGTCGCGCGCGCTGGGCTATTACGACGGCACCGTCGCCTCCGCGAGCGCGACCCGCCCGCTGACCGACAATGGCGGTTACGTCTATGGCGGCTACCGCGTCAGCCGCGGCAACTTTCCGATCTACGAGGACCAGAACTACACCAACCGCCTGGGTGAGGTGAAGGTCGGCGCGCTGTATTCGCTGCTGCGCGACCGATTGGTGGACGAACGCCGCACGCGGCGCACGCTGGCCTCGGGCGATATCGACATTGCACAGTTCGAGCGGGAAGCGGTGGCGATTGGGGTGCAGCGGCGCGCGATCGACGCCTATCAGAACTGGGTCGCCGCCGGCTTGCGCCTGCGCGCCTATCGCGATCTGCTGGACCTGTCGCAAAACCGGCGTGGCGGCCTCGCCCGGCAGGTCGAACTCGGCGCGCGGCCGGACATATTGCTCGCGGAGAACGACCAGAATCTCGTCCGGCGCCGTGCTTTGGTCGTGCGGGCCGAGGGGGATTTCCAGGCGGCGGCCAATGCCCTGTCGCTCTATTATCGCGATGCCGCAGGGGAGCCGGTGCTGGTCGGTCCGGAGCGCCTTCCCCGCGACGCCGAGGCCTTGTCCGGCGTGACCGTCGCGGCGCGCCAGGATTTCCAGCAGCGTCGTCCCGATTTGCAGGTGCTGCTGGCGCGGATCGACCAGGGTTCTGCGCGTCTGGCGCTGGCGCAGAACGAACTCCGTCCGCGGCTCGACCTGCGGGGTGAGATGGGCAAGGATGTCGGCCCGATCGGTCTGGGCGGCGCCAGTCGCACGCCGCTGGAAGCGGCGGTGGGCTTCCGCTTTTCCATGCCGCTTCAGAACCGTGCAGCAAAGGGGCGGATCGTCGAGGCCCAGGCGGAAATGGACGCGCTGGCGGCGCGAAGCCGCTTCCTGCGCGACCAGATCGCCATCGAGGTGGAAGGCATCACCATCGGTGTCGATGCCGCCGAAAAGCTGGCCGCGATCGCAGAGCAGGAGCGCGAGCTGGCCGAACGGCTCGCCGCCGCCGAGCGCAGGCGGTTCGAACTGGGGTCGAGCGACTTCTTTCTGGTCAACCAGCGCGAGGAAACGGCGAACGACGCGCGCGTGCGGCTGATCGACGCCCAGGCACGGATTGCGGCGGCTCGCGCCGAACTGGCGGCCGCCACCGCCGATCGCGCGGCCCTGGGCTTGGAGCTTTAAAGTCCGATCCACCTGTGTGGAAGCGGCACCGGCCCACGGCCCCGGCCGACGCTATGCCCGATCCATCACCCGGTCGGCGTCGGCGATGGTCGCGAGTGCGACCGGGTGGCCATAGCGATAGCCTTGCCCAAACCGACATCCCAGCTGCCGCAGACGTTCGGCCTGCCATTGGGTCTCGATGCCCTCGGCGATCACCAGCTTGCCGAGCCCCGCGCCCAGCCCGATGATCGCGCCGACGATGGGCAACGTCCCGCCATCGGTTTCGTCCAGCCCGGCGACGAAGGACTGATCGATCTTGATCCGGTCCACCGGCAGATCGCGCAGATGGACGAGCGAAGCATAGCCGGTGCCGAAGTCATCGAGCGCGATGCAAACGCCCGCCTCGTGCAGCGTGCGCAGGCTGGCCAGGATGCTGTCCGCCGCCCGGTCGAGCATCACGCCCTCGGTCACTTCGACGCACAACCGCGCGGGGGCAATGCCGTGATGGGCCAGCCGATCGAGCACGAGCCGTGCCGAGCGAGGCCCGGCCAGTTGCGCCGAGGTGAAGTTGACGCACACCACGCCCAGCGCCTCGCCCCCCTCGTTGAGCGCGGCCAGCGCCAATTCGAGGACATGTTCCTGGATGCGCAGGCCGATCCGCTCCGCGACCAGCACATCGGCGAAGCGATCCGGGGTCATCAGCCCATGAACCGGGTGGTTCCAGCGGAGCAGCACCTCATGTCCGCATACCATCTCGGTCTCCAGCGACACGATGGGCTGCAAGTACAGCATGAAATCGCCGCGTTCCAACGCCTGCTCGGCCTCGCCGGCAAAGGCCATCTGGAGGTCGCGCAGGCCGCTTTGCAGCGGATCGTAGCGCACATAGCGTCCGCGCCCCACTCGCTTTGCGGTATAGAGCGCCAGATCGGCATTATGGTAGAGCAGGTCCAGCGCCTGCGCATCGTCGGGGTAGCGCGCCGACCCGATGCTGAGCGACAGGGTTCGAGTACGGTCGCGCGGATGCCATAGCTCGCCCTGAACGCTGGCGATCTGTTCCGCCAGCATGGTCTCGACATGCACGGACCCGGGGCAGAGGATCGCAAACTCGTCACCGCCGATCCGCGACACCCGCACATCGGCCATCGCGCGGACGATCCCGTCCAGCGCCGATCCGACATGGCATAGCAGCATGTCGCCGCTGGCATGGCCCAGCCGGTCGTTCACGTCCTTCAGATGATCGACGTCGATCAGGAACAGGCTGAACGGCATGGCCGCGCTCATCAGGGCGTTCGCCTGCTGCTGAAAGGCGGCGCGGTTGCCCAGGCCGGTCAGGAAGTCGGTCTGCGCCGCCAGCCGCAGCGTCTTGGTCTCGGCCAGATCGATCTCACGACGTTGGCGCGCCTGATCGAGTTCGAGCCTGATCCGCCGAAACCGATCGGCGATCGCCAGCGACAGGACCAGCGCCTCGAAGGCGAGCGCCACGAAGGTCCCCATGTCCACCACGTCGCTCTGCGCCATGAAGCCCAGATTGCGGGCCAACCGCAGGACGAACAGGGCGATGACCGGGCTCCAGCCGATCATGTAGAACCAGATGACGCGGCTGCCCCGCCGTGCCGCGACCGCGCAGGACCAGGCGACCAGCACCGAGGTCGCGGCGATGTCGTAATTGAGGAGCCGATCGGTCGGCACCGGGGGCAGCCAGATATCGGCGGCGGCCGCCACGCCCAGCACCGCACCCCCGATCGCCAGCCCATGTCCCGCCTTGGCCAGGCCGGGTGGCAATACTCCGTCCTCGATCACCGAGAAGAAGAACATGTTGCCCGCCGCGACCATCAGGCCGACGAGCACGAATTCGATCCGCACCGCGATCGGCCCGACCAGTCCCGGTACGACCAGCGCCGCCGTGTTGGTCCATATCAGGCCGTACACCAGCGCGACCGAGACCCAGAGGAGATACCAGCGTTGAAAGGCGGGACGCCGCCCGGCATGGATGACGAGGTTATAGAGAAGCGCCGACAGCAGCGTTCCCGCGAACAGGCCGGCGAGCACCAGCCAACCGACATCCGCACCGTTCATCCCGCTGCCCGGTCGGGCGACGACCTTGCGCATCAGCGACAGGTCGTCGATGTGGCGGAACCCGATATATAGCCCGCGTATATCGTGCCCCGGCGGCGCGACCACGAATTTCAGCAACCCGCCGGGTGTCCAGTGTTCCTTCAGTTCGGCATAGGAGAGCGAATGCCGTGTCGTGCGGTTGCGACCGACGATCAGCACGCCGATCCGGTCGAAACGCGTCTGGTCGATCAGCAGGTCCCAGCTGGCGGGCAAAGCTCCCAGCTGCGACGCATCGAGGCGGAGCCACAGCCAGTCCGGTCCGCGCGTCGGCGCCTCCGCCCCGCAGCGATAGGGCGCATCGACGATCCGGGCGTCGCTGGTGTCATCGGGCAGCGTGGCGCTGCAGGCCGATCGATGCAGATCGACGGGCGCGGCCGACGCCGTTCCCGACATCAGCCCGGCAAGGACCAGCATCCATGCGAGGCCCCACCCCCTGATGTCCCCTAGCAGCTTCGCGGCATTCATGCCGGCCCGTCCTCGATCTGGTTTGATGTGACAGAATAAGACGGCCGATCCCGCAGAGCCCCCGCTCCCCGCCGCTTCCCGACCGCGCCACTGCCCGGTTTTTCGCATCTGCGTCAATCTCCATATGTCAGACCTTTGAAAGTGCTACGTCTTTTCCTGACCACCGGGATTTGCGGGCGCCGCTTGCCGTGGGAAACCGACTGCGCAGGCCCTTTCGCGGGTGGCAGCGCAGCTCGTCTCTGGCGGTCTGCGCGTGCTTTGGGCATGGGGGGCGCATGACGTTGTTCCATCGGATTGCCCGGTCGCTTCCCGCCTCGCTTTCATTGCTATTTGCGGCCTGTTCGCCGCTGACCGCCTTCGACCGTCTGGTGCCGAAGGATGGCGGTGGCAGGCGGGTCGCCAGGACGCTGGCCTATGGGCCGGATGCGCGGCAGACGCTCGACATCTATGTGCCTCGCGCCGCCGGGTCCGGCGCGCGGCCCGTCGTCATCTTCTTCTATGGCGGCAGCTGGAACAGCGGCACGCGGACCGGCTACGCCTTTGTGGGGCGGGCACTGGCGGCGCAGGGTTTCACGGTGGTGATCCCGGATTACCGGCTCGTCCCCGCCATTCGCTATCCCGCCTTTGTCGAGGATGGCGCCGCAGCGGTGCGCTGGACCCGCGCACATATCGCCCGGTACGGCGGTGATCCCAGCCGGCTGGTGCTGATGGGCCATTCGGCGGGAGCCTATATCGCCGCGATGCTGGCGGTCGACGACCGCTGGCTGGGACGGGATCGACAGGCGGTGCGGGGGCTGGTCGGCTTGGCCGGGCCTTATGACTTTGCGCCCTTCGACGTGGATGTCAGCCGCGCGGCATTCGGGACATGGCCGCGCCCGATGGAAACCCAGCCCGTCCATTGGGCGGGCGCAGGCGACCCACCCGCGCTGCTGCTGGTCGGCGGCGAGGACAAGACGGTCCTTCCGCGCAACAGCGAGGCGCTGGCGGCCCGCCTACGAGAGGGCGGCGTACCCGTGACGCTACGCTCCTACCCCAAGCTGAGCCATGTCGGGCTGATCCTGTCGGTCGCCCGCCCCTTTCGCGGCCGCGCGCCGGTGGTGGCCGATGTCGCCAGCTTCGTGCGGCAGGTGACGCGCTAACGAGCGTCCGGGATCAGCCAGGTCTCCGCGACCTGCTTGCCGCGACCGCTGCCGCCCATGCCGGACGGGCGGGTCCAGGCCAGGTCGAGCGTGCCATGCGCCGTCGCCTCGCGCGGGATGGCGATCGTAACCTGCATCGGGTTGGCGGTACGGACAAAATGGTCCTGCAACACGATCGTCCCGTTCGCGACCAGCCGCATGGGCAGGGTATAATCCTCGCCCGCATAGGTAATGGTCAGGCTATAGCCCCGGCGCGGGTCGAGCCCGTCATAATGCAGGCGTAGCGGGCTGTCATAGAGCGTCTCGGCATAGTCCAGTTCGCCCGGCCACCAGCCGTCTGCCGCCGTCCGATCGGCGATCCCGTCTATCGCGGTGGTGAAGAACTGTGGATCGGCGAGAAAGCCGGTCCCACGCACCAGATGCGGCTCGGCATCCGGGCGGCCCAGATCGTCATAGAGCGCGCCCTCGGCCCGGCGACGGCGGTCGGGGATCGGCCAGCCCTTGGCCATCTGCGCCTCCATCCAGGCGCGGCCGGTCAGGTCGACATCGGCGCGGTCGAGATTGGCCCCCCGCTCGATATTCGACGCGCCATAGCGCTTCACGCTGAGTTGCAGCCGCGCCCTTAGCCATAGCCGTTCCGCCAGGGCGTTGAGCCGATCAAGCAATGCGGTGACCTCCGGCCCGTCGCCTCGCGCCAGGATCGCTCGTGCCCGTTCGCGATCAGGCGCGGCCAGAGCCGCCGCTCGCCGGGCACGGGCCGCGATGGCGCGGCGGCGAACCAGCGCGTCATAGACGGCGCGATACCGCAATGCGTCGATCCGCCAGTCGGCAAAGGTGGCGGGGCGGATGCGATCGGCGAGGCGCAGCGTGGCGTCGATCCTCGTATTGGCCGCAGGGTCTCCGACCCAATTCGCCTCCAGTGCCGCCGGGAGTGCGGCGGCACGGGGATCGCCGATAAAGACACGGGCATAATCGCGCGCGAAGGCTTGGGGACCGGTATGCGGGTCCCAGCCCATCCGGAACCAGAGGAACTGGTTGAAGTCGTCATTCACCCCCTCGGAATAGGTGATGAAGCCGGCGGTCAGCGGCGCGAAGTGCGTAAAGATGTGCTGATAGGCGGCCGGGCGCGGATTGATCGGCTCGCGCCCCTCGGTCAGCGCGAATTCGGGCCACCAGCGCGGCACGGGGAATTGCGCGTGCATGGTATGCGCAATGTCGGGATAGAGGATCAGCGGATAGCGTGCCGGTATCCGCGCCCGCTCGATCGATAGAGGATCGCGGGTCTGCGGGCCGACGAATATGCCGGTCAGCCAATCGGGCTGCTTCTCCAGCTCACGGTAAAACGCCTCAAACCCCGCCGCATCGAACCCTTGCGACGAGATATAGACGGGCGCTTTCGGACTGCGCGCACGAAGCAAAGCCGCCTGCTGCGCCACCAGCGGGAACAGCTGGCCGGGCGCGGTGTGGCCGGGATCGCCGCCCGGCACATAGAGTGCGTCGACATGGGGAAGGTCGGCGAGCACCTTCCAGAAAGCTGCGACCTCCGCTGCTACCGCGCCCGGCTTTTCATAGTTGCCCAGCTCGGGATAATAGAGCGCCACGTCCAGCCCCAGCCGATGGGTGATCGCCGAGATGCCCGCCAGCGTTTCGCGCGGGGGCGCGGGGAACAGCGGCCCGGTCGCATCGTCGTCCGATACAGGCGCGATAATCTGCACGCCGCTGGCACCCCAGAGCGCGAAATCCTCGATCCGCCGCTGAAACATGGGCAGCGTCCACGCATCATAACTGTTGTTCTTCGGCCGATAGCCGATCTGGGTCAGGCGCGTCGCATAAGCCGGCCTCTCGTCGACCGGACCACTGATGACGAGCCGTGCGGTCCCATTCACGACGTCGAGATGGCGAAGGACCCAGCCGGCGCCATAGACCAGCCCTCTCGTCGCTTCGGCCGTGACGACCGTGACCGGCCCTACCCGCTGGACCTCAAAGCCTTCGCGGCCGAGCCCGGCTGGCCGACGCCACCGACGGCGCAACTCGACAGGCAACGCCTCAGCCACCACGTCCGGCGGGGCGACCAGCACCCGGACATCGCCGCATCGTGCGACCCGCTCCGCGATACGGCGATTCAGCAGGTCGGCCGCCACCTCGCCCCCTGCTCCGGGCGTCACGCAGGATGCCGCCAATGCTGCTACCGTGACGATCATATGTTTATCCGAGCGGCTGGAGCGGTGGGATTGGCTTCACCCCGCCCCTATGCCCGCTGTGCGACGCTGTCGATACCGCCAAAATCCCGCCTTCAGCCCCCGTCCGGTCGCAGGCCCCATTGGTCGTAACGATAGTCCCGCCCGCCGAAGCGGAAGCGCTGGTCGTCCAGCCGCTCGACGGGCGTACCGGGCGCGACATGCCGGGCCATCCAGCCCGGCAGCGCGATGCGGGTGATATATCGGCCGCACGGCCCGGCCAGCGGCGGGGCCAGAATGAGCAGTAGGTCGCGCGCGCCTAACCGGGTGGTGACTTCGCCCATGTCGTCGGGAAAGACCAGCTGGTTGAAGGGAAGCGACAGGTCCAGCGCGGCGCCGCTCGCGCGCTGGCCGTCCGCGACGACGCCGCCTGCCAGCATGTTGCCATGATTGATCCATACCGCCCCGCCCTCACGCTGGATCGGATCCAGCGCTTCGGGATGCAGAGCACGTTCGACCAGCAGGCGGTTGTCGCGCGGGATGGCGATATCGGCCCGCGCCTCCAGCAAGCGCAACGTCGCCTCCAGATGCAGCAGATTTGGATAGACATGGCCCAGCCCGTGACGATCACGGCGGCGGCCGTCGAGCCATGGCGTCAGGTCACGCTCTGCCGGTCGGAGGAGCAACACCCGCGCCTGGTCGAACGCGCCCCGGTCATCGCGTCGGTGGCGATGCAGCCGTCCGATCCGCTGAAGCAGCACGTCCATCGGCGCCAGGTCGGTAATCAGGAAATCGGCGTCGATGTCGAGAGACTGTTCCAGCGTCTGGGTGCCGACCAGCACCCGACCGCCAGCGGTTCGCGTCTTGCCGAACGCCTTTTCGACCGCTTCATCCAACCGCTTCCGGTCGGTCGCGGCGAAGCGGCCATGGTGCAGGGTCGCCGCATCCTCCACCCGAAAGGCGAGGTCCGGCGCCAGCTCCGCCACCGCCTGCGCCACCGCGACCGCTCCGGCCACGCTGTTGCGCACGACCAGCACCGCCGCCCCGGCGCGCGCCGCCGCGACAGCCCGTGCGGCGATCGCATCGGGGTCGGCAATCAGGCCCGCCGTCTTGATGGCGACGGCCTTCTGGGCGCCACCCGACGCCCTCGCCGGGCGCGGGGGCGAGCCGATCCCGGAAAGCGCGGGATAGGGCACCGCCTCCGCCTCGGCGAGCGACGCGACCGGCGCTTTCAGCAATTTTGCGCGTGCCTCTGCCCCCAGCGTCGCCGACAATAACAGCGCGTGGCCGCCGACCGCGACATGCTGTTCCAGCAACCGTTCGAGCAGCCCGGTCATATAGGCGTCCGAGGCATGAACCTCGTCAACCACCAGCAGGCTGCGCGCCAGGGCAGAGGCGCGAAAAAAGGCGTGCTTGACCGGAAGAGCCGCGAGCAAGGCCTGATCGATCGTCCCGACCGCGACCCGCGCCGCGAGGAAGCGGTTGGCCCGCTCCGCCGCCCAGCGCGCGTCCTCCGCCCCGCCCGGCTCGCCGCGATCCCAGCGGACCGCATAACCCGGCAGCGCCTGTCCCTCCGCGTCGCCCGCGCGCAGATAGCCGGGCACCGCGAGCACGGCGGGCGGCGCGTCATCGCCCCAGAGTTTCTTTACGGCCTTGTTGACCCGCGCATGAAGCTGCACCGCCGCCGAGCGGGTCGGCAGCGCGAAGAACAGGCCGTCGACCTCGCCACGCCGCCGCATCTCGACCCAGCGCCACAGCGCCGCCTCGGTCTTGCCCGACCCCGTCTCCGCCTCGATCAGCGCGACCAATCCACGGTCGGGGGCGGCGGCGTCTGTTTGAAAGGCATAGGGTGCGTTGCCGAACAGCGCCTCGAACGGGGCGGGCGGGGTGTCGAGGGGCGTGAAACCGCGCATCACCGCCCCCTCCCGCGCCTGCGCCTCGCGCCAGGCATCGCGGGCCGCGCCATGCGGTCCCTCCACGGGGAAGCGCTGTGTATCCGACCCCAGCCAGTCGGCCAGCGTCACCAGTCCCGCGAACAAGGCGACAAAGCGCGGGGCGTCGGGCAGCTTCGGCCCCGCCGCCCAGGCGAGCGGCCAGCGGGTGCGCAGGGCCTCGACCAGGCGGACGACCACCAGGGTGGGGTCGTCGCCACCCTGCGGCAGCCAATGGGCGACGTGGCGGGTCCAGCTGTCGGTATGCTTCCCCGCTTCCGCATGGAATTCGGCCAGCGGCCTGCCGTGATGCGCCATGACGGCGGCAAGATGCTGGTCCGCGCCCCAGCCCAGGATCACCTCGAACAGCGTCTTGGCGGCTGAGCCCTGCCGCAGGGCGGAGTGGCGCAACAGCGCGGCTACCGGGCCGGTATGGCCGACCAGTTGCTTCACCGCCGGATCGATCCGCGCCTGAAAGCCGCGATTGGCCTTGCCCACATCGTGGAGCGCGGCCAGCACGATCAGCCGGGCGATGTCCTGCGGCGTCAGCGACCGCCCCGCTGCGGCTTCCAGACTATGCAGCCAGACGGGCAGAACTGCCTCCAAAGCGGCTCCGACATCCAGACAATGATCGAGCAGCGGCAAGATCGCCGCCAACGTCCCATCTTCATGTCGGGTCAGTTTCGCCCAAGTCTCGGCGCCGCTCATCACCCTCTCCCCGAGGCGACACACGCCCGCGCGAAAGACTAGCGCCCGCGAAATCCCGCGCAATCCTGCACCAATCGATATCGCATCCATTTCGGGGGCTGCTTCCGTTGGCGATATTTGCCCCGCCCCGCATCCTCACAAGCGGGAGGATCGAACAACTTACATGCCCGAAACGGCTGGTTTCGCCACGTCATCGCCCCGCGCCTCCGGGCCGGCGGTCGGCCAGTTCGTGTCGCTGCGCGGGCGGCTTTGGATGGTAGAGGCGCAGCCGGACGGCCCGCTGTCAGGGCATCGCCTCGCCTGTATCGACGACGATGCCAGCGGCGAGGATGCGCAGGTCTTGTGGAGCGCGGAGGTCGATGCGCGGCTGCATGACGAGGAAGCCTGGGCCTCGCTCGGCACGCAGGGCGGCGATGCCGCGACCTTCTCGGCCTATCTGCGCACCGTGCGCTGGCGCACCGCGACCGCCGCCGAGCGCGACCTCTTCCAGGCGCCGTTCCGCGCAGGGATCAGGCTCGACCCCTACCAGCTGCTCCCCTTGCGCAAGGCGCTGAGGCTGCCGCGCGTCAACCTGCTGATCGCCGACGATGTCGGGCTGGGCAAGACGGTCGAGGCTGGACTGGTGCTGCGTGAGCTGCTGCTGCGCCGCCGGGTCGACTATACCGTGGTCATCGCGCCTGCCGCCATGACCGGCCAGTGGCGCGAAGAGTTGCAGAGCAAGTTCGGCCTCGCCTTCGAGATCGTCGACGCCCGCCACCTGGAGGAATTGCGGCGGCGGCGTGGGTACGGCGCGAACCCCTGGGCGGCGGGATCGCGCTTCATCCTGTCGCACCGGCTGCTGGGCGAGGAAGCCTATGTCGCCGGGCTGCGCCACGTGCTGGAGGATTTCCGCGCGCGGTCGCTGCTGATCCTGGACGAGGCGCATCATGCCGCCCCGGCGGGTGGCGGCCGCTATGCGATCGAGAGCCAGTTCACCCGGTCCCTGCGCGACCTGTCGGATCGGTTCGAGCATCGCCTGTTCCTGTCGGCGACGCCGCATAACGGCCATCCCAACAGCTTTGCGACGCTGCTAGAGCTGCTCGATCCGCAGCGTTTCACGCGCGGTGTCACCGTCCGCCCCGCCGATCTGGAGCCGGTGATGGTCCGCCGCCTGAAAAGCGACCTGCGCGCGCTGGGCGAGGCCTTTCCCGAACGGATCGTCGCGCCGGTGGTGCTGGACAACTTGCCCGAGGATGCCCCCGAACTGGTGCTGGCGGCGATGCTGGCGGACTATCGCCGGTTGCGCGAGCGGCGGATCGGCGGGCTGGCGGGGGCGCAGGCGGCACGGGCGCGACTGGCGATGGTCGGGCTGCAACAGCGGCTGCTGTCCTCCATCCCGGCCTTTGCCCGCACCTTGCGGGTCCACATCGCCGGGCTGGACCGCGCCATCGCCGGAACCATGCGCGAGGCGCCTCCTGTCGAAGTCGAAGCCCCGGAGCGCGCGGAGGATGAGGATGCCGCGCTGGCCCTGCTCGACCGTGCGGTCGAGGCGGAGGCCGAACGACAGGCCGCGACCGGCGCGGCGGGCGGCTCACCCGACCAGCTGGCGGAGGAACGCCGTGCCGCCGCCGCGATGCTGGGAGTGGCGGACGCCGCCCGTACCCAACCCGATGCGCGGGTCGGCTGGATATTGGACTGGGCTCGCACGAACCTGCTCGATGCAGGAGGCAATTGGCGCGAGCGGCGGCTGATCCTGTTCACCGAATATGAGGACACCCGCCGCTGGCTCCAGCGCCAACTGGCGGTGCTGCTCGACCCCGAGGATGCGCAGGAAGCGCGGCGGATCGACAGCTTCACCGGCATCACCTCGACCGAACGGCGCGAGGCGATCAAGCGCGCGTTCAACGATCCCGCCGATCCCTTGCGCATCCTGATCTGCACCGATGCCGCGCGCGAGGGGATCAATCTCCAAGCGCGATGCCACGACCTGATCCATGTCGACCTGCCCTGGAACCCGTCGCGGCTGGAGCAGCGCAACGGGCGGATCGACCGCAAGCTGCAACCCAGCCCGACCGTCACCTGCCGCTATTTCGTCTATGCCCAGCGGCCCGAGGACGTCGTGCTCGACGCTTTGGTCCGCAAGACCGAGCTGATCCGCCGCCAGCTCGGTTCGGCGGGTCAGGTGCTGGGCGCGCGGATCGCCGATCGGCTGGGCGGCGGCATCGACCGGGCGGCCGCCCGTGATCTCGCCGCGCGGATCGATGACGAGGAAGCCGATGAGCGCGTCCGTGCGGCGGTGCGCGATCTGGACGATGGCGCCGAGGCACGACTGGCCCGCCTGAAGCGCGAACAGGCCGATCTGGCCAAGGCGCTGGAGACGGCGCGAGCGCGCGTGGGCGTCGATCCAGACGAGTTGCAGTCGGTAGTCGGCCTGGCGCTGAACCGCGCGGGCGGCGCCTGGGGTCCTCCGGCGGCGATCGGCGAGACGCCGGTCTTTGCGCTCGACCAGGCAACGCTGGCAAACGATCCCAGCTGGCAGCCTCTGCTCGACGAATTGCGCGCCCGCCCGATCCGGTCCGGCGAGCGGCCTGGTGAATGGCGCGCCAGCCCCGATGCCGATCTCCGCCGGATCAGCTTTGCCCCCGCCATCCTGCCCGACGGCCGCGATGCGGGCGATGTGGTGCAATTGCATCTCGAACACCGGCTGGTGCGCCGCCTGCTCGGGCGCTTCCTGTCGGCCGGTTTCCGCCAGGGGCTGGAACGCGCCTGTGTCATCCGCACCGCCGCGACACCCGCCCCGCGCGTCATCCTGCTGGGGCGGCTGGCGCTCTATGGCGAACAGGCGGCAAGGCTGCATGAGGAAGTGTTGAGCGTCGCCGCCGACTGGCGCGACAGCGGCGGCCTTCGCGCACTGGCCGAAGGTCGCGATGCCGAGGCACGGGTGCTGGAGGAACTGATCGAGGCGCTCCGCCACGCCACCGACGCCGAACCCGCCATCGCCGCCCAAGCGACCGCCCACGCCATGCGCGACGTGACCGAGCTTCGCCCCGTGCTGGAGGCACGGGCGGCGGCGCGGGCCGAGAAAGTCGCGGGCGAGCTGACACGCCGCGCCGAATCCGAGGCACGCGGGCTGGAAACCCTGCTGCGCCAGCGTATCGCCCGCCTCCTGCGCGAACGCGGCGACGATGACGGCCAGCTCTCCCTCCTGCTCGATCCCATGGAAGCGCGCCAGCGCGCCGCCGATCGCCGATCCTGGGACCGCGCCACCACCCGGCTGGACGATGAAATGATCCGCGAGCCCGAACGGCTGCGCGCCGGATCGCGCATCCATGCCACCCGGCTGGAGCCGATCGGCCTCGTCTATCTCTGGCCCCTGGCATGAGTGGTCCCATTCCCGGCGGTCGGCATGACTGGATCGGCTATCTCCAGCCGGTCGGGCTGGTCGTCGCGCCCGCCGCGCTCGCGCGGATCGGGCTGTGGCCCAGCCCGCAGGGTCCGGCGGACGGCGACGCGGTCGCCCATGCGGTCGAGGGGTTCGCCGACGATCCCTGGGCTTTCTTCTACACCATTTTGGGCTGGCCCGCCGACCGCATCCTGCGCGGTGAGGCCCTGCCCGAATCCCTACGCATCGCCTTTCCCGAGCAGGACACGCTGCTGGAGCCGCATGGCGCGATCCCCGCGCCCGACGGCACGATCCAGCTGCTGGTACGCATCGAGGCACCCGCGCTGATCCTCGACAAGCGCGGCACGCTGCCCGGCTGGGAAGCCACCGCGCAGCAACGGTTCGAGCGGCTGCTCCGCGAAACCGGAGTCGGCGCTGGCGTCATCATCGGCGCCAGCCAAACGGGCCGCAAGGATGGCCCCGCCACCGAACCCGTGCTGCGGCTGGTCGTGGTGCCGCGCGGCGAGGCTTCGGGCCATATCAGTTGGCCGCTCGCGCGCCTGGGCGACGTATCGGGTCGCCCGATGCTGGCCGGGTTGAAGCTGCTGCTCGACGCCCATGCCCTGTTCAGCGGGCCACCGTCGCACCGACTCCCTGCGATCCTCGCCGAAAGCCGCGCGGCGCAGGCGGAGGTGTCCAGCCGCCTGGCCGGACAGGTGCTGGCGGGGTTGCACGAATTGCTGCGCGGGCTGGACGCCGCCGATGGCCCGCGTATCCGCGCGCTGGCGGCGAGCGACCCGGATCAGCTCTACAAGGGGTTGCTGACCGTGCTGCTGCGGCTGGTCTTCATCCTCTATGCCGAGGATCGCGGACTGATGCCCTCCGCCCCCGGTGGCATGGCGGCGGCTTTATACGAGCAGGGCTATGCGCTGGGCGGACTGCACCTGCGGCTGCGCGACGATGCCGCGCTCTATCCCGACACGATGGACGAGCGGCGCGGTGCCTGGGGCCGGTTGCTCGCGCTGTTCCGGCTGGTCGATCGCGGCCATCCGTCGGGCTTCATGCAGGCGCGCGGCGGCCAGTTGTTCAGCGAGGCGGCCTTTCCCTTCCTGCTCGGCCGTGACACCCATGACGCGCCCGAACAGGTACTGCCGGTCGGCGACGGCTATATCCTGCGCGTGCTCGACAGCCTGTTGATGCTGAAGGGCGAGCGGGTCGCCTACCGCGCGCTCAGCGTCGAACAGATCGGATCGGTGTACGAGGCGGTGATGGGCTTCACCGTCCAGCGCGCCGCCAGCCTGATGCTCGCGGTCCGCGCGGGCAAGGGCAACAAGGTGCCGGTCTGGGTCGATTTGGAGGCGCTGGCCGCGACCAAGCCGTCGGAGCGCGAACGCACGTTGAAGCTCTGGACCGGCCGCGCGGCCTGGCCCGCCGCCGTGTCGCGGAGCCTGCGAGAGGCGGGCGACGCCACCGCACTGGCCGCCGCGCTCGCGCCCGTGACGGACGCCCGCGCCGCTCCGCGCGGTTCGAAGGCCAGGAAGCGCCGGATCTCTTCCTCCCGGATGCCCAGCCGCCGCCACTCCTCGATCAGGCGCTCGAGCACCGGGCGGTAGACGTCGAGCAGGGCGTTCCGGTGCTCGGCGCGGACGCACGCCTCCACTTTCTTTCCGTCGATTCGCAGAGTGTGCAGCAGCACGCGCCCCTGGCTGACCAGCTCGCCCGCCGCAGCCCCCCAGCGCCCGGCAGGCACGCCCTTCAGGCGCGCCTTCGCCTGCTTCAGCCACTCGGTGCGGAGCATCGCGCGGCTGCCCAGCGTGTCCAGCAGCAGCTCGGGCACGGACTCCGCGGGACTCAGCCGCCACCACGCC
>FWWM01000635.1_pt1 | contig 116276 bp, 108 predicted proteins | sample 2228351 | NCBI WGS metagenome assembly FWWM01 (sample SAMEA103939774, study PRJEB20133) | metagenome
TCGACCCGCATCTCACCCTTTACTACTCTGCCATCCCGGCGGAGGTCCTGCGCAACGAGCCGGGCATCCTTTGGGTGCGTGAGATAACGCCTGGCGGTGTGCAACCTGTGCCGATCCAGCGTGAAATCCCCCCGCAAATCACCCTTTTCACCTCGATGTTCTTGCATGGCGGCTGGTTGCACCTGATTGGGAACATGTGGTCGCTTTGGATTTTCGGCAATAATGTGGAGGACACGCTGGGACACTGGCGCTATCTTGTGCTTTATATCGTGTGGGGCTATCTGGCGGCGTGGTCGCACATCCTGCCGAACATGCATTCCACCGTGCCAGTGGTGGGCGCGAGCGGCGCGATTGCGGGTGTGATGGGCGCGTATGCCCTGCTGTTCCCCCACGCACGGCTGGATTGTATGCTCATCTACTTCGTGTGGACCATCGTAGAAGTGCCCGCCATCTTCTTTCTGATTTTCTGGTTCGTGTCGCAGTTTTTTGTGGCGTCGCCCGGGATTGCCTATCTGGCGCATATTGGGGGCTTTGTGGCAGGGCTGGCAACGGTGAAGCTGTTGGGAGGGCGCGACGCCCTACTGGGTTCCCGACGCTACTACGGGGACGACTACTGGAGCGATTAAGGCGATTTCCGCCCAATCGGGACCAAAGTCCCTTGTGCTTTCCCCATAAGATAGGGTATACTATGGGTGCAAGTGTCGAGGGGCTACCCGCTCTGACGCCTGCAAAGGAGGCTTAAATGAACCAACCGTTACAGAAAGGTGGCTTGGGGGCATTGCTGATTCTTGCTGGCAGTCTGTTCGTGATGACGGCGAACGCCCAGCTGGAGAAGCCCGCTTCTCAATCCACTTTATTACCTGCCACCGTGCAGGAGCTGGAACAGCAGATGCGTGAGGCGTATCACGCCCGCACGAGCTGTAAGCCTGAACCGCCTATCGAGGTTCGGCTCGACCTGTCGCATGCCCCGAGGCTGGGGCAGCCCGTGCAGGTGGTCTTCTCGGTGCTACCGTTTGAGTACCTGCACAACGCCGAGATTAGCTGGGATGTGTCGGAAGGCATCAGCGTGCTGACACGCCCGCAACCCCTTCAGAATCTGCAGATCGATACGAAGGGTGTCTCCCAGTATCGCCTTGTGGTGCAGTTCAACCGCCCTGGTCGCTACGAGATTGCAGCGTCCGTGGTGGAGCGTGGGAACGGCTTCACGATGGGTCGGCGCGTGCATCTCTACTTTGATGTGCGCCCTGACGGCACGATCGAGGTGAGCCGTTTGCCGTTCTATGAGCCGCGCAGGGAGCCACCCACCGCCCAAGAGGTCGCACCCTCCGAAAGAATCACCGAGCCAGCACCCGATTCGATGGCACAGCTGGGCACGCCGCCCGCACCCGAGTTCCAACCCGTCAACGACGACCAAACCGTCCGCCCCCAAGGACCGACGGGCACGGCGCGCGTGCGCGGCTACTTCTACTACCGCCATCGCGACGGAACCCTGCACGGTGCCTATGGCGCGCTGGTGCAAATCTGGGACGATGATAGTTGGAGCGGGGATGACCTGCTGGCAGAAGCCGTCTGCGGTTCTAATGGCTTCTTCGAAACTGCCGACTTCCCCAACGATGACGATGGCGACCCGTTCGACGACGCCTCTCAGGAACCCTATGTGCGCTGGTTCGCACGCAACGGGCGCGTGAATGTGGTGCACTACACCGGTGGGCACAACTTCCAGGTGAACGGACCGAGCCGAAGCGACCTGCCCGACGGCGTGTGGGATATTGGCGGCTGGTTCATCGACACCGATGGACCGGGCAACTATCCCGACGATGGCTGGGAAGCGGCGTATGAAATCTGCGACGCGCTCAGCCGCGCTTGGGCAAGCTACAACTACGGGCTGGGCTACGACCTGGCGCTGGTTAATTGCCGTTGGCAGGAAGGGGGTAGCGACGGCGCCTATTACCAAGGCGGCTCCCAGCGCATCACCCTCACCGACGGTGACCAGCAGGACGATTCGGTCATCTTCCACGAGTACGGGCATCATGTGATGCAGGTCGTCAAAGGTGGCTTTCCGCCTGGCTCTGGCGGGGCGCACACCTGGTTCGGCTGCTACAACGGCGGGTTGGCGTGGAGCGAGGGCTGGGCAACTTATTCGGGGCAAAGCTCGCTGGGCAACCAGACCTACTGCGACACGCCCGGCGTGGGCGATAGCGCGAACTTCTGCGTCAATGTGGAGACCATCACCGGCAACTGCCTCGATGCCACCGTGGGCACCACGGGCGAAGCTTCGGTCGCCTCCTCGCTCTGGGATGTGTATGACAACCTCGCTGGTGACCCGCATCCGCGCGACCGCCTCGCCCTCGGACGCGGTCAAATCTGGGACACCTTCGTGAACGGTGGCACGCTGAACCACATGATGGACTTCATCAACGCATGGTTCGCGCGTGGGCACGACTACGACTCCGCCTTCCGCGACATTATGCGCGACCATCGCATCCTGTCCGAAATCAGCGACTTCGTGACGGTGGAGATTGACCACACCTATCGGGGCGACCTGATTGTGGATGTGGGTGTGGGCAACCCCGATGCACCTCTGTACTCCAAACGCATCTGGAACCGTGCCGGCGGGAGCGCAGACAACCTCTACATTCAGGAGAGCATCGCCGACGCGCCCAGCTTCTACCGCAACAATCCTGGCGAAGATGTGGTCTGGTTCTGCAAGGTGTACGACGCGGCGGTCGCCGATCAGGGTACACTGCGCCGCTTCAGCCTGACCACCAACAACACCTATGTGTCGGGCAATGTACCGCAACCCGTCACCGACTTCAACACCACCTACGCCTTCTACCCCACGCGCACGGCACGCCACGCGCTCATCGGGTTAGACCACACCTGGCGCGGTGACCTCGTCGTGACGATAGGTGTGGGCAACCCGACCAGCCCACTCTGGAGCCGTGTGGTGGCGAACCGCACCGGCGGTAACCTCGATCACATGTGGTGCCAGGTGGACCTCAGTGGCGCCGCATCGTACCTACCGCCCGATCCACGCACCTGCAATATGCGCGGCTGGTGGGTGAGGGTGGACGATCAAGCAGGTGGCGATTCGGGCACCCTGCACACCTTCATCATCAACAACAACGGCAGTATCACCAACACGAACGATGCACCACAGCCCATCACGGACTACAACACGGCTTATCTACGCCAGTGGGGCGACAGCGTGTATACAGCGATTGTGCTCACTACGGGCGCCTATGGGCAGACCGTACCGTTGCAGGTGCGCATGAACGCCGTCTCGTTGGGCGGCTGGATTTGCAACCGCACCATCAGCCTCGCGGTGAACGGCAACCCTGTCGGCAGCGCGAACACCGATGTGGACGGCTGGGCAACTGTCAACTACACCATTCCTGAAAGCCTGCCGGTGGGCACGCATAATGTGACCTTCACCTTTGCGGGCGACTTCTTCTTCAACGCCCGCACCGCGACGGTCGCCGCGCTCACCGTGCAGAAGGCGAACACCAGCCTAAGCGTAGCGAACCGCTCCGGGTCCATCGGGCAGACGGTTCAGTTGCAGGCGACTCTGCGCCGTACCACAGATAACGCGCCACTCGCGGGCAGAACGGTGCAGTTCCTCATCGACGGCAACCCTGTCGGCAACGCGAACACCAACGCCTCGGGCGTCGCCACACTCAACTACACCATCCCGAGCATCGCATGCGGGAATCACACCATCCAAGCGAGCTTCGCAGGAGACAGCTGGTACAACGCTGGCTCTGGCAACGGCACGCTGGGAGTGCGCCTGCAGGGCGATGTGAACGGCGACCGCGTGGTGGACGATGCTGATCTGCTGAGGGTGCTGTTCGCCTTCGGGCAGACGGGCAGCCCTCCCGAAGATGTGAACGGCGATAATGTGGTCGACGATGCCGACCTGCTAATCGTGCTGTTCAACTTCGGACAGAGCTGCTAAGGGACAGGGCAGATCGCCCAGGTTCCCATACTTCTCAAGGGGAGCCGAGCAATCTCGGCTCCCCTCACAATTATCCTTCCTCGGACGCTCCCGCGCGGGCGCGTGGAGAACTGAGGCAGAACGCATGGGGAAGTAGCTCTGTGAGCGTGTAGCGGGCAAGCACCGCTTCAGGTGTGGCGATCAGGATGGGGCATCGGGCAGGGTCTTCCGCGAATTCCATTAGCACCTGTCGGCACGCGCCGCATGGTGTCGCACCGTTCTCTGTGACCACCGCGACCGCAACGATTTGGGATATGCCCTCCGCCACCGCACGGAACACCGCCACACGCTCGGCACAGACCGACAGCCCATAGCTGGCGTTTTCGATGTTGCACCCTGCAAAGATGCGCCCATCGGTGGTACGCACCGCTGCGCCTACCGCATAACGGGAATAGGGCGCATAGGCGTTCGCGCGTGCACTCCGCGCCAACTCGACCAGCTCCTGTTCCGCAGGGGTGAGAGTCATGGCGCTTAGTCTCCGTCGGACTCGTTCGACAGGTCGGACTTGTCGGAGGCTCCAGCCAGTTCCTCCTCGAACAGGGCTTCCATCTCGGTCGGGTCTTCGTCCATCGCCGCGCTCATCTCGCGCAGGAACTCGCGCATGGTGCGTGGGTCATCAGGGTCGCCCGTTAGTTCCATACGGTCGGCAAGGTCGTCCAGCATCTGGTCTTCGGTGCGCAAGCGTGCTACACGCGACACGAGCCGCTGTGCCCGCATCGCGCCACAGTGCGGACAGGGCAACGGCTCATCGCGCTCTGCAATGAGCCTCAACTGCGTGAATCGCCGTCGACACGCCAGACAGCGATACTCATAGAGTGGCATATCAGCCCATCACCTTCTGGAGAGTCTCCTTGAGCACTTCTGCCGAATTCTGGAGGGCAATGCGCTCCTCGTTGCTCACCGCAATCTCAATCACCTGCTGAACCCCTGTGCGCGCCAGCCGTGTCGGAAGCGAGACGCACACATCCTGAATGCCCAGCGCACCCTTCTGCAGGGTGGAAACGGGTAGAACCTGATGCTTGTTCAGGGCGATCGCGTTCACCACCTCGCAGATAGCAACACCGACGGCATAGCCTGCGCCCCCTTTGAGCCGTATCACCTCCGCCCCACCGCGACGAGTAAAATCGAAGATCTCGTCCATCTTCTCCTTGCTGTAGCCTGGGTAGTCCTTGAGAGGCACGCCCGCAATCGTGGCACAACTCCAGATGGGCACCATCGAATCGCCATGCTCGCCCAGAATCAGCGCGTCCACATCGGTCGCCGCCACCCCGAAATGCTCCCCCAACAGGGAGCGGAATCGGCAGGTGTCCAGCACCGTGCCCAGCCCAATCACACGCTCTTCGGGCAGTCCCGATTCCTTCACCGCCAGATAGGTCAGCACATCGACGGGGTTCGAGACCACCAGCAGGATGGCGTCGGGTGCGAGCGACACGCCCTTGAGCGAGCCGAGAATCTCGCGGAATAGCCCCACATTGCGGTTAATCAGCTCCAGTCGGCTCTCATCGGGTCGGCGTCGCAGTCCAGCGGTGATGAGCACCAGATTCGCGCCCTGCAGGTCGGTATAGTCGCCTGCGTAGATTCGAATAGGTTGCGACATAGCGGCGCCGTGCCGAAGGTCTAACGCCTCACCTTCCGCCGCCTCACGATTAATGTCCAAAAGCACAATCTCAGAGACCGCACCGCGCAGTTGCAAGGCATAGGCGGCGTTGGAGCCAACCCGCCCACCTCCACCGATAATGCCTACTTTCATCCCCGGATTCCTCCTCCACAGGGAGTATACCCGAAGGGAACGAGTCGCTGAAGCCCTCACCCTCCCCTGCCCTCCCTCTCCCACAGGGAGAGGGAGGGAGATTTGCTCCCCTCTCCCTTTGGGAGAGGGGTCGGGGATGAGGGCTTGCTTAGCCTGTGCCCATCAGGGCGGTCTGCCACAGCCCGTAGCCGACGCCATAGCGAGCGCGCACGCCGTAGAACACCTTATCGCGCATAAACACGCTCTCGCTGGTTGGGCGATCAAGCGCGGCGAACTCCAGCGGCACATCGCGCCGCTCCTGCAGTATCACCGCGCGCACCGCCCGCGAGGTGTCCAGCAGGAACCACTTCTGGGCGTCGCCATCCGCGATATAGGGCGACACAATCAGGCGCAGTTTGCCCTGCAGAACATTCCGATAGGGCGTGAAGTTGCCTGTCGTGTTCGCCTGAACCACAACGGGCGACTCGAGCAGCTCCATTGCCAGCCATTGCAAGGTGGGTCCCACCAGCAGGGTGTCGGGCATGATGCCCATCGGTCGCCCCCTATCGTCCTTGATGCTCATCATCTGCGCGATGGCATCCTGCAGGGTCTCCGTCGCCAGCGCACCGCTCAGGATGTTGCTCTGGATGCCACTCTCGCCCTCCTCGTGGTTGTTGCTGAACAAGGGCTTGCCATCATAGCCGACCCCATTTGCCAACAGGGCGTTCACCACGAGCTGCTCCCGATGGCGCACTGCCTCCAGCGCGAGGTCTTGCACCCGCATGCGCACCATATCATACTGCTCGTCCTCCAACGCGCGACGCTCAACGGCGATCGAGGCTTCCCAGACCTGATCGCTGATGGCGTACTCGAAGGCACGCAGTCCTGTGGGAACCCGCTCATCGATGAACTCGCGCATGGTGGGCACACTGCCCAGCCAGCCGTACTTCTGCGTGGGCAGATTCGTGCGCACCACCGTCGCGATGCGCGGCACGATACTCGACTCGTCCAACTGGCGGTAGGCGCGGAAAAATTCCGTGCGCAGTCCCGCCTCTATCAACGACAGCAAATCCGTTCGAACCAGCGGCATGGCTTGTCCCTCCCTCAGACGGTGTGGTTATCGATGCGGATGCGCACGGTGGTGTTCGATGGGAGCTCCACCACCGTGCCGACGGCGATGTTGTTGGTCGTGGTCTTGGCGACCTCGTTATCCGACACGGCGTTGACCACTGTGCCGAGGTCGCTCTGGCTGAACGCGCCCGAACGGTTATACACGAAAGTGCCCCGCTTGATGACCCGGCACTTTTTGGCGCCGTTGGCGCCGTTGGTGTTGTCCGCGCTTTCGAAGGCGACACCCACAAAGCGCAGGTTCGCCGTGTCGGACGCGGGCACGAGGTAGCCAGTGCTGTCGACGCAGACGAGGGCGCCCTTCCAGATGTGCACTCCGCCCTTCACCAGATAGGCGACGAGCAGTCCCTCTTTCTCCAACGCCTCATAGGGTTGTGTCAGTGCAGGCATCGCCCATCACCTCCTCAGGAACGGTTCGCCAGAATCTCGGCGGGGTCTAAGTCAGGAAACGCCTGCTGAAGGAACTGCGCCTCCTCGGGGCTGGGCGCAGGCGTGTCGTAGGTAGGTGTCGGGGCATATTCGCCCAGCAGATGCTGGGCGGGCAGTGCCTCCACAAAGCGTCGGAACAGCTCGGCGATTGGTAGGGTCTCGTTGCTGAACTGCACGCTTGCCTCGCCCTGCATCAGAATCGCCTCTGCCAGCGGCGCAAGCGCAGGGGGCAACTTACCGCTCAGCATCCAGCGCTGGGTCTGCGCACGCACCTGCTGTACCTGCAACTCGCGTTCCAGCTGGCGCACGCGCTCGCGCAACTGCTGGGTCTCGTCGGGAATCGCTTGAGGAGTCTCCATCGGTTCCATGCGGTTCACCTCCATCACAGGAGGCAGAGGAGAGGCAGAGAACAGGCGGGCGTCGGGCACGCGCGGGCTGCCTGTGACGGACACCTCCACGATGCGCTGTAAATCGCGGCTCAAGCCGAGGCTCAAGCCGCGCACGCGCAATCGCTGGAGCAGGGCGTCCGCTTCGGGGAGAAGCATCAGCCGACCGAACAGCTCCCTGCCCTGCCGCCAGACCGCCACCAGCCAGCCCAGCTGCACGGGCGACGGGCGATGCTCCACGAACAACGGCACGGGCGCATCGAAGTGCGCAGCGAGACGCTCCATGTCTTCTATCGTCAGCGCCAGTCCGCGTTCGGGATAGACGCCCGCCTCCAGCAGCTTCGCCTCACGCACCACCCAGCCCTGCATGGGGCTGGCTGTCCCAACCCTTGCCCCTCTCATCCTGCCTCCACAAGGGGCAGGGCAGAACATCTAAAGGATGTCAACCTTTACTTATCAGTGCGGTTCTCTGACTGCCATAGACTTAGAATGCGTTGATACTCACCTGGGTGGAGACGGAAACCTGTAGCAAGCAACTCATCCAGTGCTTGTCGGAAATCGAGGCGACCCTCTTTGCCCGCCATCAACAGCACACCAATCGTACCAGTGATTTTGAGACCGTGCGCCAGTGCTTGCAGGCGTGCTCGCCGGTCATCGAGAATGACCAGATCTGCTCCAACCTCTATTGCCAGCACAATACACGCCGCTTCGCCTGCCCCCAACATAATATTCAACATCGACCAAGCGAGCCTGTTCTTAACCGCCAGCCGTTTAATCCAATCTGCTGTCTGCACCTCAGAGGAACCCGGCTTCCCTGCACCAGCGATTACTACCTCATGATAAACCTCTTCGGGAATATAGAGTTCACCAAAAAGCTCGCGCAGAAGCTCAAGTCGCCCTGCAGCCGATAAGTGGACAAGTGCCGTCGAGTTGCTCACCACCTTCATGGCGAGCAAACACTCCCTATTGTTTCTAAGTCATCAGCGGCGTCCTCCGCTGTGTAATCGAGCCAGACATCGTGCCTAGCAAGTGCCATAAGCATCTCCTGTTTCGTTGCGAAGCCTGCCAGTTCAGCCGCCTTACCCAACGACAGACGCCCCTGCCGATATAACTCAACAGCGATCGCTTCACGGACAAACCTGTCCAGCTCCTGTTCCCTGACTCCCGCTGCAACCAGCACGGACCTCGGGAAGGAGAGGGTGATCGTAACGGTTTCCATAGCGTCACTCTACCTCCAACCGTTGGATTATACCCACCAGACAATATAGCGTGGCGGTCGGATTTTCATCGCAGGAATGTTTCGTCTACACCACCACATTCACCAGCCTGCCGGGCACCACAATCACCTTTTTGGGCTGACCGCCATCAAGGTATTGCTGAACGCGCGGGCTGGCAAGCGCGAGCCGCTCCATCTCCTCGCGTGAGATGTCGGCAGGCACGCGGATACGGTCGCGCACCTTGCCGTTGACCTGAATCACCAGCTCGATCTCCTCCACTTGTGCCAGCGACTCGTTATACTCAGGGAACGGCTGCTGGAGGGTGAAGCCCTCGAAGCGGAATCGCTCCCAGAGTTCATCGGCAATGTGCGGTGCGAACGGCGACAGCACCAGAATAAAGTTCTCCACTGCCTCGCTCAGCACCGCCATATCGTCCGCACAGCAGGGGTTCTTCTGCGCGTTGCGCCAGAAGGCTTCCATCGCGTTGAACCATTCCATTAACGCAGCGACCGCCGTGTTGAACTTGAAATCGAGAATGTCCGCGCTGACCTTTTTGATGGTGGCGTGCGTGCGGTGGCGCAGGTCGCGCAACGGCTTGGGCAGTTCGCGCGGTTCGGCGAGAATCGTGCGCCATTCGCGCACAAAGCATGGGCGCACCTCCAACATCAGGCGCCAAATGCGGGTCAGGAAGCGGTACATCCCCTTCACGCCCGCCTCTTCCCACTGAATGGCAGAATCGAACGGCGCGACGAACAGCTCATACAGGCGCAAGGTGTCCGCACTGTAGCGCTCCACAATCTCATCGGGCGTGACCACATTCCCCTTCGACTTGGACATCTTCTCCCAGACCCAGAGGAGCTGCGCTTTTTCCTCCTCGCCCATCTGTTCGAGTTGTTCGCATCGGACGAGGATGCCCACTTCGCCCTCCTTGAGCGTTTCGTCCTCACGCGGCGGGCGATAGGGCGTCAGCGCAAGCACCATGCCCTGATTGCGGAGCCGATAGAACGGCTCCTTCACGGGCGAGATGCCTGCATCGTAGGCGACCTTTGTCCAGAAGCGGGCGTACAGCAGGTGCATCACCGCATGCTCCGCGCCACCCACATAGTAGTCAACAGGCATCCAATAGTCTATCTTTTCGCGGGCGAACGGCTCGCGGTCGTTGTGCGGGTCGCAGAATCGGAAGAAGTACCAGCTACTGCAGGCGAAGCCACCCATCGTGTCGGTCTCGCGCTCGGCAGGACCGCCACAGCGTGGGCAGGTCGTGTTCACGAACTCTGGGATGCTCGCTAATGGCGATTTGCCTGTGCCCGTCGGCTGGTACTGCTCCACATCGGGCAAGAGCACGGGCAACTCAGACTCAGGCACGGGCACTTCCCCACAGTGTGGGCAGTAGACAATCGGGATGGGTGCGCCCCAGTAGCGCTGGCGACTGATGAGCCAGTCGCGCAGACGATAGTTCACCGCGCGCTTGCCGAGACCCCGCGCGGAAAACCAGTCCGCCAACCGCTCCATGCCCTCGCGATTGGGCAACCCACTGAACTCGCCCGAATTGACCATGATGCCGTCGCCTGTGTAGCAAGGAGGAGGTTGGTCAGCGGGCACTTCCTGCTCCGTGGCACGGGCGTCTCGCCCGTGCGCGTAGGGGGGAGGGGCAGGAACATCGTGGGCGGGCACAATCACCACTTTGATGGGCAAGCCGTGTTTCAAGGCGAAGTCGTAGTCGCGCTCATCGTGGGCGGGCACTGCCATAATCGCGCCCGTGCCGTAACTCATCAACACATAGTCCGCCACATAGATGGGCACTGGCTCGCCATTCACGGGATTAATCGCGTAGGCGCCTGTGAACACGCCTGTACGCTCGCGCTCGGTGGAGAGGCGTGTGCGTTCGTCCATTCGGCGCGCCGCCTCCCGATAGGCGTTCACCACCTCGCGCTGTTCGGGCGCGGTAATCTCGTCCACCAGCGGATGCTCGGGCGCCAGCACTGCGAAGGTCATGCCGAACACCGTGTCGATGCGCGTGGTGAACACGCGAAACTTCAGGTCGGGGCGACCCTGAATCGCCATCTCGAACTCCACGCCCTCACTGCGCCCAATCCAGTTGCGCTGCATCTGCTTGATGCCTTCGGGCCAGTCCACCTCGTCCAAATCGGCGAGCAGGCGCTCGGCATAAGCGGTGATTCGGAAGAACCACTGGAGCATCTCGCGAGGCTCAACGAGGGTCCCGCACCGCCAGCATTTGCCCCCCTCCACCTCTTCGTTCGCCAGCACCGTCTTACAGCGGGGACACCAGTTCACCTGCCCCATCGCGCGATATGCCAGCCCCCGCTTGTAAAGCAACAGGAACCACCACTGCGTCCATTTGTAATATTCAGGCGTGCTGGAGTTAATCTCGCGCTCCCAGTCATACGACAGCCCGATAAGGTTCATCTGCCGCTTGTAGTTGGCGATGTAGCGCGGCACGGTATACTTCGGGTGCAAGCCTTTTTGGATGGCTTCGTTCTCAGCGGGCTGTCCGAAGGCGTCCCAGCCCATCGGATGCAACACATTGTAGCCCCGCATGCGCATAAAGCGTGCCAGCACATCCGCTGGAATGTAGTTTCGGCAATGCCCCACCGACAGCCCATCGCCCGATGGGTAGGGAAAGAACTCCAGCACATAGCACTTGGGCTTGCTGAAGTCCTCGCCCGTGCGGAACAGCTGCGCTTGTTGCCAGCGCTTCTGCCACTTCGGCTCAATCGCTTTGGGATGATAATTCTCGCTCATCACCCGACGCCTCACCTTCGGAATCAGTATTATACCGAAAAGCCCTTCACACCCAAAGGCGCACCAGAATGAGCATCGTCACCAGCGCGTTCCAGAGCATGATGCGGTGTTCACCGTTCGCCCATGCGGTCTGCCAACAGAAGGTTCCTTTGGACGCATGCCAGCCTCGACCGGGCAGTGGCACAAGAGTTGGCACCCTTTGGCGATAGAGGGCATGCTCTGGGAAAAGCTCGCCCAGCCGCCGCTCCTCCATCGTGATGGCACAGCCGTACAACAGCGCGGAATATGCCCCCAGGAGCACGCCATAGGGTAGCCAGCCCGCTATTGTGCACCAGCCGCCCAGAATGAGTAGCATCCCGCCATACAAGGGATGACGCACATACGCATACGGACCCGCTGTGACCAGATGCGTGTTTTTCTGCAGATAGCCCGCTGCCCAGAGACGAATGAGCGAGCCAAGCAGGACAAGTATCCCACCCGCTATCGCCATCGCGACGCTGGGGTTCGCCAGCCCAATCAGCAGTGCGGGCACGGGCAGAAACAGGCGACTGCGCTTGCGCCCCACCCATACCACCAGTGCGGTCAATCCCCGCGCGCCCGCGTCGATGCGATCAATTGTTGCTCGATCCATTCGGGTCCCTCGCTCAGGTGCTCCCCTTCACCGAGCAGGCGTCGAATCTGCTCGAACGACTCTTTTTGACAGCGATAACTTTCGTCCTGTTGCAACAAACCGATGAGCGCACGCGTGAGTTGGCTGGGTTCCGCAGACTCCTGAATGAATTCGGGGCACACCTCACGCTCCAGCAGAAGATTGGGCAGTCCGATATGGCGCAGGGCGAGCCGACGATGGCGCAGACGATACTCCAGATTCATCAGGCTGGAACCGCGATAGACAATCAGCATCGGCATGCCCAACAGCGCCGCCTCCAGCGTCGCCGTGCCCGAACAGACAATCCCAGCGTCCGCGTAGGCGAGCATATCCCACACGGGGCGCGTCTCTGTCGGAACCCAGTTGCGCGAGCCTTCTGCCCACAGATGATGGACCCACTCGGTGGAGAAGCCCGGCGCGACCGACAGCACGAACTGCGCCTCTGGCAGATGCGCGTTCACCAGCTCGGCGACCCGTGCATAGAGCGGCACATGAGCGACCACCTCATGCCGACGACTGCCCGGCAACAACGCGACGATGGGGCGGTCAGGGTCTAACCCCAACCGCTCGCAAAACGCGCTTCTGGGCATCGAGGGGCGCGCCAGCCTCAACAGCGGATGACGGATACGCACCGCGTTCGCGCCCATCGCCTGCAATATCTGCGCTGACCAAGGGAACGGGGTCAATATCCAATCCGCCACCGCAGCCAGGTCGCGTCCCTGGGCATCGCGTCGCCAGCTGCCCGGCGGCATATAGTAGCACACCTTGAACCCATGCTGTTTCGCCCAGCGACAGAGCGGCACATTGAACGCCCCAAAGTCGATAGGGATGAGCCAATCGGGCTGGAGCCACTTCAGCTGACGCTTGAGCCGTCCGAAGGCACGCAACACGAGGGGCAACACGCGCAGGGATTCCACGACCCCAATCGCACCCCAGCGGCGGCTGTCCGCCAGCATCTGCACCCCCGCCTCCTGCATGCGCACACCCCCGACACCAAACAGCTCCAGCGCAGGGTGCTTCATCTGAAGATGACGCGCCAAGTCTGCCCCATACAAATCACCCGACGCTTCACCTGCAATCATCACAATCCGCATTCTTCACCATTTCGCCATTTCGCTATTTGCCATTTTGCCCTTTTCATGGGCGAGACCCCATGCTACGCTTGATGGGCGGAACGCTCAAGCCACCTACGCGCCACCTTACTTGCGCGAAGGGCGATCCAGAAACCGTCCATGCCGACCCAAGCGCGTCTCCTCCATAAACTGGATGAGATGCTCCAGCTCGGGCGACATCGGCAGTTCGGCGCGAATGCGCTCTATCGCTTGGCTCAGGTTCAAATCGGCATAGAACATCAGGCGGCAGGCGGTCTTCAGCGCGGCGCGTACCTCCTCTGGAATGCCTGCCCGACGCAGACCCACCAGATTGATGCCGTACACTTTCGCGGGGTTGCCCTCCACCAGCATAAAGGGCGGCACATCACGCACGATGCGCGACATCCCGCCCACCATCGTTAGTCGCCCGATGCGCGTGAACTGATGCACGCCCGTCATTCCGCCCAGATTCGCGCCATCATCGATCACACAGTGCCCGCTGATGCCCACCGAGTTCGCCATCACCACGCCACTGCCCACGCGACAGTTGTGCCCAATATGCACATACGCCATCAGGAAGTTATTATCGCCGATGATGGTCGCCTCACCCTCGCCACTGGCACGATGAATCGTCACATACTCGCGAATGAGGTTATTATCGCCGATACGCAGGAAGGTGCGCTCATGCTTATACTTGCGGTCTTGGGGTGGCGCGCCCAGCACCGCCCCATAGTAGATATGGTTGTTCTTGCCAATAATGGTGTTCTCCTCGATAATCACATGCGCGGATATAATCGTGCCGCTGTCGATCTGCACATTCGGACCGATGACAGCATACGCGCCGACCTGCACATCCTCAGCCAGCTCGGCTTTGGGATGCACTATTGCCGTTGGATGAATCGTTGCCATTATCGTCCCTCAGGGTTGATTGCGCGGGCTGGAGGGTGAGAGCGGCGCGGGCGCGAAGCGGTCAGGGTCTAACAGTGCGAAGGTAATCTCGGCTTCGGCGGCGACCTCCTCGCCCACGCGGGCAACCGCGCGCACACGCCCCACATCCCGGCGCATCCAGAGCATCTCCACCTCCGTGATGAGCGTGTCGCCAGGCACCACCGGGCGACGGAACCGCACATCGTCCAGTCCTGCCAGCAAGGCAATCTTGTCTATCATGCCGGGCATCGTCATCACCATCACGCCGCCCACCTGCGCCATCGATTCGACGATTAAAACGCCCGGCATAATCGCGCGTGCAGGGAAATGCCCCTGAAAAAAGCTCTCGTTGACCGTCACATTCTTAAGACCGACGGCACGCTTGCCCGGCTCCAGCTCCAGAATCCGATCCACCAGCAGGAACGGATACCGGTGCGGAATTAGACGGCGTATCTGTTCCACATCGAGCGTCCATTCAGCCATGTTGCGCCTCCATCCGTGCCAGCCACTGCGGTAGCCGCTGGGCAATCGCCTGCGCCAAGCGCACATCCAACGCATGCCCCGACCGAATGGCGACCAGGGTGAAGTCGCACAGGTGCGCCCCACACAGCATCAGGTCGCCAATCGCATCCAGCACCTTATGGCGCAGCGGCTCGTCCTCAAACCGCGCGGTATTATAATACCCGTCAGGCGCAATTAGGAGTGCGTTCGCCAGCGAGCCGCCCAGCGCCAGACCCTGCTGACGCAACGCCTCCACCTCATGCAGGAAGCCGAAGGTACGGGCAGGCGCAATCTCCTCGCGAAACCGACGCAGGTCAAAACAGCCCGCCTGCACACCCAGCGGCGCTGGGAACTGAATATAGCCGAAGGCGTAGAGGTCGCCCGGCAGAACACCCACTGCGCGCTCACCCTCCTGCACCCACACAGGCTCCTTCACGGGCACAGGGAAGGTAAGGGAAGGGGTTCCCTCCCCGTCCACGGGGAGGGTCAGAGTGGGGGTCATCATCTCCATAAACGGCAGGGCGCTCCCATCCAGAATGGGCACTTCGTTGCCCTCCAACACTTCAATTAGGCAATCGGTGATGCCCAGCGCCCACAGCGCCGCCAGCAGATGCTCCACCGTGCCCAGCATAAACTCCCCATTGCCCAGCACAACCGCGCGCTGGGTGTCGCGCACATAGTCCCAGCGCACAGGGAACGCACTTGCGCCTTTGCGCACCTTCAAGCCCTCCGTGGAGGGATGCAGGCGCAGGCGGGCAGGCTCGCCCGTGTGCAAGCCGACACCCGCAAGCTCAACGGGCTGAGCCAGCGTCTTCCGCTCAGCGTGGAGGCGTCGATTCACCGCCCTCCTCCTCTTCCGTGTAGTAGATAACGCCCTTAACCCCCTTTGGCGCCTTCACCCACTCCTCGCCCTCCTTGACCGATACGATGAGGAGCTCGGCAATGAATTTGCCGTCGGGATCCTCCAGCGTCACATTCCCGATAAGCGTCAGAATCTCATTTTTCTGGTCATACTCGGCGCGGTCGGCGCTCAATTTGCGAATCTTTCCCTCCTTGAGCCGCTGAACCGCCTTGATGCCACCTGTGATAACACCTATCTTCTTGCGATAGAAATACTCAATCTGCCCGCACTCCGCCTCGACGGGGTAGCGCTTCGCCTCTTGCAATCGGTCTTCTTCCTCGCCCTCAGCGGGTGGTTGGTTGGCGTTCTCACGCGGCTTGATGAGCATGCGCACATTCTGGCTGAGCAGGGCGCGTTTCTGATTTTGCGCGTACCACACCTCCAGCTTGTTCGCCTGCAAATCGAGGCGCGGGTCCTTCAGCCATAGCTCGCCTGTGGCGATGGCGTACCGCCGCTTGCTGTCGACCTCCCCATAGGGCGCGAAAGCGGTCGTGTCGCCATCCCGGAACTTCAGGTCCTGCCCCTTCTGGATGTTGCCCATCTGCTCCCATATGCCAAAATCGATCTCTATCTCACGGCGCTCATTCCGACTCTCCGTTTGCAATCGGAGCGTGCCCCGCTCGATGCGCAGGTGCGAATCGCGTAGGCTCAACATGAGTCGCTCCGCACGCGCGGAACCACCCCGCCACTCCATCGTGAAGGGGTGCTCAACCGCAATTTGCGAGGCACGCAGGTCCCATCGAATAAGCGGCATTCGCAAGGTGACGGGCGAGTTGTTCTCCAGAAGGGGATTGCGCAGGAGGGTGATGGTGGGGGCACCCATGATGAGCAGTTGGCGCCTTGGCTGATTGTAAACGGCTTCCCCTGCGACCGCGTGCCCCAGCAACTTGCCCTCTTCGTCATAAAACGCGCTCTCATGCAGGTTCACAACGCGCCACTGAATACGGCTCCTCTCGATATCGATGCGCTCCACGCTCAGCGTCGCCATGGTGCGCTTCCCTTCGCGCAGGGTAATCGCTACATCGTGCAGGCGCAGCTCGATGTCTGCTAAGCCCGATTGCGCCATCTGACGCGCGAGGCGGGCAAAGGGGTCCTGACGCCGTACCAGCTCCACACCCCACAACAGCGCAAGCGCGACCAAAAGCGTTAGTAAACCCATCAACAAGGAGCGGAAGAGAGAGGGACGGGGAGGTGCCCCCGCCGGGGGCACCTCCCGCGCGTCGGGGTGGGGAGAGGACGCAAGATGCTCAGGGACAATCCTCATCTATAGGTGGAGGGGGCACATTCGGGTCGTTCGGATAGACCTCTATCGTGCCCAAATCGATCAAGCCCGGCGACGCCCCGAACACCACGCTCACAACGCCCGCGCGCTCCGACGCCACCAGACAGCCTCCGCTGGTGTTGGGGTTTGTGGGCAACTGAATCACGCGCGTTCGGTTCGTCGGGTCGGTGTACTTGACCACCGCCGTATAGCCTAAAGGAATTTGCACCCAGATGCCACGAAAGCGCACATTCGAAGGCACATTGCGCAGCATGAAATCGCCCGCCCGCGCGTTCGGATTAATCAGCCGTGCCACGCTTAGCATAATCTCATCCGGGTTCGCTTGACCCGCCACGATGCGTCGAAAAGTCAGGTCGCCCTGATCGGTCAAAAAGAGCACCGTGGCGCCCGCGATGGGCGCTTTGGTGTTCGCGTCGAGCACGCGCACATACGCCACGCGCTCCTGTAGCACCACGCCACCGCCGCCCCCTGCGCCGCCACCGCCACACCCGCTCAACAGCGACGCTATCAGCAGCCCTGCTATCCATAGCTGTCCGTTCGTTCGTCTCATTCGCCTGTTTGCCTCCTCTGTATTTTCGACGATTCGCACCCCGCCATGATTTCCCTGCCTGCATGATACCCCACCGCTATCCCCAGCACAGCTTGCCCAATCGCACAGGCTGGGAGACGCCCGTCGTGCCGGGATAGGCGACCGCCTCGCCCTGCAAAAAGCAGTCCGCCAGCACCGCGAAGGCGATTGCCTCCTTGAAATCGGCATCGATGCCATAATTGCTCACGCTTTCGATGGCAACTTCGGGCAGAAGTGCCGTCAGCCGAGCCATCAGGGTGCGGTTATGCACCCCGCCACCCGACACAATCACCCGCTTCACCGGCGGTTCCACATGCACCCAGCGTCGCACGGCATCGGCAATTGTGCGGGCGGTCAGCTCGGTCAGCGTGGCGACCAGATGGTCTGTCTCTGCCTTGCTGAGCGCATATTGAGACACTATCGCGTTCAGCATCGCGGAACCGAACACCTCGCGTCCTGTCGATTTGGGCGGCGGTTGCGCAAAGAAGGGGTGGCTCAGCAGATGTTCCAGCAGGGTGGGTATCACCTGCCCGCGCCCAGCGCGGGCACCGTCACGGTCATATAACTCTTGCCCCTCCGTGCCCCAGCGCACCGCCAGATCGATCAGCGCGTTGCCCGGACCCGTATCGAAGGCGCGAATCGTATCGGGCGAGCCACCCGCAGGCAACACGGTCAGGTTCGCCATCCCCCCAATATTGAGCACGATACGCGACTCGGAACCATCGCTCAGCAGGAGCCAGTCCACAAACGGCACCAGCGGCGCGCCCTGACCGCCATGCGCCATATCGCGCGTGCGAAAATCTGCCACCACCGGCACGCCCAATCGCGCCGCAATAATATCCGGCTGAGCAATTTGCAAAGTGTTGGGCACAGAACGCCCCATCAGCTGAGCATAGGGTGCGTGCCACACCGTCTGCCCATGCGAGCCGATGAAATCGACCGACGCCAGCCCCGCCTTCGCGATAACATGCTGACCCACCTCTGCGAACCGCTCACCCAGATAAGCGTCCCAAGCCGTGAGCGCGTCCAGCCCACCCTCGCGCAGGAGTCTGAGCAGCCCTTCACGCTCCGCATCGGTATAAGGCTCAAAATGGGTCGCCAGCGTCTGCACGCGCCGCCCGCGCCCGAACCCCTCGATGGCGACCACCGCCCCATCGATGCCGTCCAGCGAAGTGCCCGCCATCAAGCCCAGCGCCACGCGCCGCGTCCGCCTACACAGCGCGTCCAGCCAGCACCACCTCTGCTCACTCATCTGCGGAAACCGGGGGGCGCAGGCGGGGAAACTGCGCCCCCCGTGTGGTGGGGTTGGTGAGGAAAGACGAACCAAACCGACTCCCATTCACCATTCGCTATCTCACTCTCCTCACGGGCGAGACGCCTGTGCTATGCAGTGGCTTGGGCGTCTCGCCCAAGCAAGCCATAAGCAGACATGAGGCTAAATGGGCAGGATGCCCAAGCCACTTTGCTACTTCGCCAATCCCCATCCGCCTCCTCTATTATAACCCAAATGCGCCCTCACTTCACCACCAGCACATGGCAGGGCGCATGGTTCACCAGCGCGGACGCTGTACTGCCGAACACGCGCTCATGCAGGGTGGAGTGCCCCTGATGACCAATCACCAGCAGATCGATGTGATGGCGCTGAATGAACTCCACCATCGCCCACACCTCGTGCCCCGCCACGATATGGGTCTGTACAGGAACCTCCGCCAGCTGCGCCGCCAAGCGCGCCTCCTGCTCCAACTGGGCAAAGTAGGCATCTCGCTGATGCTTGACCTCCTCATATTCGCCAATCGTCACGGCATATTTCGGCAGGTCTTCCTCTACCATAATCACATCCAGCGCCGCGCCAAGCGACTTCGCCAGCGCAATCCCAGCATCGAGTGCCTTGCGTGAACCGTCCGAACCGTCAAAGCCAACCAGAATGCGTCGGTACATTGTTTGCCTCCTGTTTAGTGAGCGATTTGCTCCACAACCTCGCTCTGCGCGGGTTCCTCCGCTACCTCCGGCTTGAAAAAGCTCTGGGCAATCAGCGTGGGTATCAGCGCACTCAGTATCACCACCGTCACCAGCACCGTGTATTGGCTCTGCGTGATATAACCGTGCGTCAAGCCGAACAGCGCGGAAATCGTGCCAAAGGTTAGCCCTGTGCTCATCAACAGGGTGGTATAGCTCGCCTCGCGATGGGGCATGCGCCACAGGCGACACAAGGGATAACAGCCGATGACCTTCGCCACCACCTTCACCAACAACAGAACCGCCACCAGCAGAACCGCCTGCACGACCGCTGGCAGAGAGATATACGCACCCGCCTTCAAAAAGTAGAACGGTGTCAGCATGGTGAAGGTCATCGTGCGAATGCGGTGCATAAAGTCCCAATGGCGCGCCATCGTCCCGGCGAGCACAAGCCCCAGCAAATAGGCAGGCAGTACCGCCTCACTGTTTGCCTGCACCGCCAACGCGCCCAACCCCAACACCAACAGCAAAATGAACTTAATTTGTGGCTCGCTGGTGTGAACGCCCACCCGCTGAAAGAACGCGCGGGTCAACCATGGCGAGAAGGGCAACACAACCCCCAGCACCACCACAAACAGCAATAACCAAAGGTTAAAATGGGCAAACAGCAATCCCAGCGCGGCCACCGTGCCCAAATCGGTCACGAAGCACGCCGCCAGAATCAACTTGCCCAGCGCGGTGCGGTTCAGCCCCGTCTCAATCATGACGGCGTAGACCACCGCGACCGAAGTGGTGGACAAGGCGACACCCGCAATCTTGGACGCATCGAGCGACCAGCCCGCCACATAGTAGGTATACGCCATCGCCCCAAGAAAGGGCGCCAGAAACGACACGAAGCCTATCGCCAACGCAGCCTTCCAATGCTGACGCAGAGAATCGGGATCAATCTCGGCGCCCGCCAGAAAAGTGAGCAGAACCCCGCCCAAACCCGCCAAAAAGTTAATCCATTCGTTCGGCTGAATGTGGAACAGGTTGCCCGCGATGGTGCCCACGACAATCTCCATCAACGCCACACTGATAGCCAGCCGCATCGACAGCACCGACGCGACCAGCGCCAGCGCAATCCACACAAAGGCAATCCACCAGACATTCGTCATCCTACCTGCCCTCCAATCGCCCCAAAATGGCGCAAATGACCATCCTTCATCTCCGTACCTCCTGTGGAAAAGATGTAGGAGTCATCAGCCATTAGCGGCGGTTCGCCCTTCGACGGGCAGGCGGAACTCCATCGCCCTGCAGTTAGCCCCAGAGAATGGGACAACCCTCATTCAGATTATACCCCCACATCCCCTAAAAAGGGGACCCCTCCACAGGCGGTCAAACGACATGTACCCGCGCACCTCGAACAAAGACGCTGATAATATAATGCGCCCTCTCCACCACTCGCCATAACCTCAATCCAGCAGGAAATCCCCTACCGCAGTCGAAAACATCGCCAGGGAAACCGCCATGCGTGAGTTGCTGAACGCGATTGAGCAGGTGAAGGGGCGCATCCGCCAGCATGAGGCGCAGTTGAGAGCAAACGAAATGCTCACGCGCTATGCCCTCATCGACCCCATCTTGCGCGCCCTCGGCTGGGACACAGAAGACCCCGAACAGGTGGTGCCCGAGTTATCTACCCCTCAGGGGCGCCCTGACTACGGACTGCTCTGGGAGGGCAAGACATTGGTGATGGTAGAAGCGAAACCGTTAGGGAGCGACATGGATAAAGCGCGAAGGGAAGGCTTCCGCTACTGCTGGGAAAATCGCGTGCCCTACTTCATGGTCACAAACGGCGATGTTTGGGAATTGCACGACCTGAGCGAAATGGGCGGGAAGCAAATCTTTCGCGTCCAACTCAGCCAAGACAACCCTGGCGATGTCGCCCGCCAACTTTTAGCGCTCTGGCGCCCCGCCATGCCCGAAGTCGCGCCCGCACCTGCACCGCTCATGCAAGAGCCAAAAGAAGACGCCTTGCCTAAGAAAAGCCCCACGCCCGATATAGGCATTCCGCTCAGCGAATTGCGAAAGATGCCTACCAAAGGAGAAAAAGTCTCTGGACGCCTGCGCTTCCCAGATGGCAAGGAAGTACCTATCAATCGCTGGAGAGACATCCTTGTAGAGGTAGCTAAATGGGCACTGCCGAAACTGGAACTGCCTGTCCGCGGACGGCATGGAGGATTGTTAATGGACTCAAAGCCGAACGACTGGAGAGAGCCAAAACAGATTGGCAGCAATGCATGGGTGGAGACTTCGCTCGATGCTCACGTGTGTGTCAAGCGGGCTTGCTACATCCTTGAAAAAGCTGGAGTCAATCCAGAGGAAGTGGTGCTCATCAGGAAGCAGACGACGCGATAGGGGTTTCGTTCGCGACTGGTGTGGCTAAACGCATGCATGTCAACGGCATCGATTATGAAGCGCAGAGGGCGATGCTCCTTCAACATATTCGGGAGAAGGGCATCCGCGATGAGCGCGTGTTGGAAGCCATCGGGCGGGTGCCCCGCCATCTGATGGTGCCCGAAGAGTACCGCCACCATGCCTATATCGACCATGCCCTGCCGATTGGCGAAGGGCAGACCATCTCCCAGCCCTCGCTGGTCGCCACGATGACCGAACTGCTCGCGCTCAAAGGCGACGAGCGCGTGCTGGAAATCGGCACGGGTTCCGGCTATCAGGCGGCGATACTGACCCTGCTCTGCAAGGAGCTGGTGACGGTCGAGCGTTTTCCGCGCCTTGCGCTTCGTGCGTATCAGACGCTGAGCGCGCTGGGCTTGTTGCCCTCCGTGCTGGCGATTGGCGACGGTACACACGGCTTCCCACCGCTGGCACCCTATGACCGTATTATCGTCACCGCGGGCGCGCCCGACAGGGTGCTCCCAACGCTGTTGGCGCAACTCTCGCCCGATGAGGGGCGACTTCTGCTACCGCTCGGCTCGCGCACCCACCAAGTGCTGACACTCATCATCAAGCGCGGGGAGCAACTGTTCACGCGCACCTTTGGCGAGTGCGTGTTCGTGCCCCTGGTGGGCGAATATGGCTGGCATCCGGAGGAGGTGCTTTGAGCGCGAATGGAGCACGGGCATCCGCACCCCTTAGCAACCCCTTGACAGCCGTCGCGCATGGGGTATAATAGACTCGCTTGACCTGATGAACCAGAATAGTTAAGCGGGAGCGCACCGCGTATGGAGCGATTAGCAGGCACAATCGAGGCGGAGGGACGGCTGTTCGAGGAGATTCATCCTCCCCTCAGCGACGACGAGGCGTATCTCGAATCGACGCGCTGTCTGGAGTGCGGCGGTCCGAACGCCTTGCCGCCATGTGTGATGGCGTGCCCCACCCGAATCAACATCCCGAAATTCATTCGTGAAATCCGTGATGGGGAGCCGTTGCAAGCGGCGCACACCATCTTTTCTGCGAACATTTTGGGTGGCACATGCGCCCGCGTCTGCCCTGTGGAGGTACTGTGCGAAGGCGCATGCGTGCTGACCAAAGAGGGGCGGCGCGCGGTACATATCGGTCGCTTACAGCGATACGCCACCGATTGGGCGCTGGAGCGCCGGCACCTGCCACTCGCCCCACGCCCCAGACCACCTGCCACCCGCTATCAGGAGCGAATCGCCATCATTGGCGCGGGTCCCGCAGGGCTTGCCTGCGCCGCCGAACTTGCCCAACTCGGCTACCATGTCACCGTCTACGAAGCGCGCCCTCTGCCCGGCGGGCTGGTAGTCTATGGCATCGCGCCCTATAAACAACTGATTGACCCCTTGCCCCACGAGGTGGAGCAGCTCCGCCAAATGGGGGTGGAATTCCACTTCGGGGTCGAAGTCGGGCGCGACCTCCCGCTTCAGCAACTGGAGGCGGAATATGACGCCCTCTTTCTGGGGGTCGGATTGGGACGCGATCAGCCCGCCGAGGTGGAAGGCGAACAACTCGAGGGCATCTATGAATCGCTGGCATTTATCGAGCGCATTAAACTGGGCGACTGGCGCATGGTCCAGCAGACCCTTGGCGAGAGTGTCGTCGTGATTGGCGGGGGCAACACCGCCATCGATGTGGCGCGTGAAGCCGTGCGACTGGGTGTCAAAGAGGTAACAGTGGTCTACCGGCGCACCGAGAAAGATATGCCCGCCTATGCCCACGAATATCAAGCTGCGCGACGCGAGGGCGTGCGCTTCCTCTGGCTGACCGCCCCAAAACGATTCATCGGCACAAAGCGCGTGCAAGCCGTGGAGTGTATCTATTTGAAAATGACTCACCCCGAAGCAGGACGACGCTCGCCCCTCGAAGAGGTGCCCGGCACCGAATTCATCCTCAAAGCCGACACCGTCATCAAAGCCATCGGTCAGCAGAAACGCATCGACTGGCTCAGCCAGATCGAGGGGCTGACCTTGGAACGCGGACTGGTGAAGGTGGACGAATGGTTCCACACCTCCGCCACAAAGTATTTCGCAGCCGGCGATTGCGTGAACGGCGGTGATACGGTCGTGCGTGCCGTCAGCGAGGGACGCCAAGCAGCCTATGGCATCCATCGCTACTTCGGACGCCTCTGAACACCCTTTTTCTCGGTTCCCCCCCACTTGTGGGGGAACCTGCAGGAGGGGGGCGAATTCAAAACGGGGAAAACGATGCAAATCTATCGACAGGGCGACTATATGCTGGTGCTGGAACCGGCGCTGTGCAAAGGATGCAACCTGTGCGTCTACAGCTGCCCAGTGGGCATCCTGCACCTGAGCGCGCGCGGTAAAATCGCCACCACCCCAGAGGCGGTCGCCGAAAAGTGCATCTTCTGCCGAATTTGCGAGATGCGCTGCCCCGATTTCGCCATCTGGGTGGTCAAGCCCTTCACCCCGTTCCTGCAGAAAAGTTCAAGAACCTCGTCACCCGCATTAAAGGAGGCAAGAGGAGGACGGAAGCGGAAACCCGGAGGTTAGCCATGCCAGCACAGCGACTGGTTCAGGGGAATGAAGCCTGCACACTCGGCGCCCTCTACGCAGGGTGCAACTTCTACGCAGGCTATCCCATCACGCCCAGCTCTGAAATTATGGAACTGATGGCACGCGAACTGCCCAAACGCGGAGGGGTCTTTATGCAAATGGAAGATGAAATCGCCTCCATCTCTGCCGTCATCGGTGCCGTGTGGGCAGGCGCGAAAGCGATGACCGCCACCAGCGGACCAGGCTTCTCCCTGATGCAGGAGAACATCGGCTACGCTGCCATCACCGAGACGCCCTGCGTGATTGTCGACTGCCAACGCTGGGGACCCTCCACCGGTCAACCCACCAAAACCTCGCAGGGCGATGTGATGCAAGCCATCTGGGGCACACACGGCGACCATCCCATCATCGTGTTGACCGCCTCCACCGTGCGCGAAGTGTTCGAAATGACCGTCAACGCCTTCAACTTCGCGGAACTCCATCGCACGCCCGTTATCCTCCTGCTGGACGAGGTGCTGGCACATATGCGCGAGAATGTCACCCTACCCGAACCGGGAGAACTGCCCGTCGTGGAACGGAAACCGCTTGAACGCCCGGAGCAGTACCTGCCCTTTGGCAGTCCCGAATTCATCCCCTTCGGCACGGGACTGCGCTTCAATGTGACCGGCATGGCGCACGATAGCTATGGCTTCCCCGTTCAAGGCGAGAAAGCGGCTGAACTCCTGCAACGCATCGTGAACAAGGTGCGCACGGCTGCCCCTCAGCTCGCGCTCTATGAGGCGCAGTTCCTCGACGACTGTCGCCTGCTGATTGTCAGCTACGGCATCGTCAGCCGTGTGGCAGAAAGTGCAACCGAGCAACTGCGAGCCGAAGGCATCAAAATCGGACTGCTGAACCTCAAAACGCTCTGGCCATTCCCCGACTTCCTGATACAGGAAATCGCGGAACAGGTCGAATATATTCTGGTGCCTGAACTCAACATGGGACAGATTGTGCGGGAAGTGGAGCGAGCCGTTCACGGACAGGCGCTCGTGGAGCATCTGGGGCGCGTGGACGGCTATTTGATGACACCCCAACAGATTATCGACGCGGTGCAGGACTTCCGCCATCGTGCAGCCAGTAAAACCTTCCGATATACCGCCAGTCGTGCCTTGCGAGGTGAAACACCATGATTGGAGAGCCGTACAAAAGCTATCTGCGTGAGACGCGCCTGCCAAGCATCTGGTGCCCCGGCTGCGGCAACGGCATCATTGTCAAAGCGCTGCTTCAGGCGGTGGCTGCGCTGGGACTGAAAAACGACGAGGTGGTGGTCGTCGGAGGTATCGGCTGCTCCGGACGCACCCCCTTCCTTCTCGATTTCAACACGATGCACACCACCCACGGGCGCGCGCTGGCGTTTGCCACAGGCATCAAACTCATCCGCCCCAACTGGCATGTGATTGCCATCATGGGCGACGGCGACGCCGTCGCCATCGGGGGCAACCACTTCATTCACGCCTGCCGACGCAATATCGATATCACCGCCATCATCTTCAATAACGCCATCTACGGTCAAACAGGCGGTCAACTCGCGCCGACCACCCCTCAAGGAAAACGGAGTGCCACCTCACTGGAAGGCAATATCGAGCCGCCCTTTGATATGGTGCAACTGGCGCTGGGCGCAGGCGCCTCGTTCGTCGCACGGACCACCGTGTTCGATTTTCAGGAGATTGTAGCCCTGCTCCAAAAAGCCCTCCTGCACAAAGGCTTCGCCATGGTCGAAATCCTCACCACCTGCCCCACCTACTTCGGACGATTGAACGACCTGCGCGAACCCTATGAAAGCCTGCACTACCTCAAAGAAATCACGCTCCCACTGGACGAACTGGAACAGTACGAGGGCGAAACGGAACCTCTGCACCGATTGCCCACCGGCATCTTTCGCGAGGAGATTCGCGCCGAATACACCAGCCTCTACTATCAGCTGTGTGACCAGAGCCGTCAGAAAGCGACCCAGCCGCCCAGCTCGCGCCCCCAGCACACGGACACCCCGCCAGCGAAATCGTCGGACAAAATACCCAAACTGCAGAAAGACCCGCTCCAGATTCGTCTAAGTGGTGCGGGGGGACAGGGACTCATCACCGCCGGTATCATCTTGGCAGAAGCGGCCATGCTCAGCGGGAGACAGGTCATCCAAACGCAGAGCTACGGTCCCGAAGCACGATTGGGCGCAAGCAAATCGGAACTGATTCTCTCCAACCGAAAGATTGCCTGCCCGCAAGTCACGACGCCCGACATCCTGCTCTGCCTCTCACAGGACGCCTACGACCGCTACCTCCCCCAAGTGCGTCCCGACACCGTGGTCATCCTCGACTCGACCAACATCCAGTTTGAAGCGGCAGTTGGCAGAAGCGAGGTGTATGCTCTGCCCATCACCGAAACGGCGATTCGACTGGGCGGAAAACAGGTCGCCAATGTGGTCGCGCTGGGCGTGATGAACGCGCTCACGCACCTGACACCATGGACATGCCTGCAGGAGGCAGTGCAGAAGCGCGTGCCCGCCCGATTCCGCGAGCTGAACATGCAGGCTTTGGAGGCAGGCAGACAGCTGGTGGAAATGAACCCGCTTCTGCATGCCCCGGCGGAGGGCACACCCTCCTGATGACAGGGTGTGTCCTCATCGTAGCACGGGCGTCCCGCGTAGCACGAGCGTCCCGCTCGTGCAGTGCTTGCTTGGGCGAGACGCCCAAGCCACAAACCAGTAGCCCGGGCGTCCCGCCCGATGAAAACAGAGAAGAATATCGGAGGTGCAAAGAATGATAATTGGCATACCAAAAGAAACCTATCCGGGCGAACAGCGGGTGGCACTCATCCCCGCCCTGATGCCTGCATTGAACAAAGCGGGCTTCGAAGTGCTGATTGAAGCGGGTGCGGGCGAGAGGGCGGGCTTCCCCGACTTGGAGTATCAAGAGGCGGGCGCACGCCTCGTCGCCTCACGGGCAGAACTCTTTGCCAAGGCGGACATCCTTCTGCAGGTGCGCACCGCAGGCGCGAACCCGCACTTCACCGACGACCTGCCACTTCTGCGCGAAGGGCAGATCCTTATCGGCTTGATGGAACCCCTCTGGCGAGCAGAGGAGGTGCCACGCCTTGCCGAGCGTGGCGTCACCGCCTTCGCGATGGAACTCATCCCGCGCATCAGTCGCGCCCAGAGCATGGATGTGCTCTCCTCGATGGCGACGATAGCGGGCTACAAGGCGGTCCTGCTCGCCGCGAACCATCTGCCCAAAATGTTCCCGCTGATGATGACCGCCGCGGGCACCATCCAACCTGCCCGCGTGTTCATCATTGGCGCGGGCGTGGCGGGACTGCAGGCGATTGCCACCGCCAAACGGCTGGGCGCGGTAGTAGAAGCGTATGACATCCGCCCCGCCGCCAGAGGCGAAGCCGAGAGCCTCGGCGCCAAGTTCGTCTCGCTCGGACTGGAAAGCGAAGAGGCGCAAGAAGCCACCGGCTACGCCAAAGCCTTCGACGAAACCTTCTACCGACGCCAGCAACAACTGCTCACCTCGGTCATCGCCCGCAACGAGGTGGTCATCACCACCGCCGCCGTGCCCGGCAAGCGCGCCCCCATGCTGATTAACGCGCAGATGGTGCACGCCATGCGACCCGGCTCGGTGATTGTCGACCTCGCCGCCGAATGGGGTGGCAACTGCGAACTCACACGCGCGGGCGAAACAATTAGCCAAAACGGCGTGACCATCGTTGGAGCCGTCAACCTCGCCTCCACAGTCCCGCTCCACGCCAGTCAGCTCTACAGCCGCAATCTGGCAAACTTCCTCCAACTGCTGTTCAAAGAGGGACAGCTCAACCTGGACGATGAAATCACGCGCAGTACCCTGGTCACCCATCAAGGCGAGGTGGTCCACCCGCGCGTGAAGGAGATCCTTCAAGAAGGAGGTGTGCACAATGCCTGAACATACAACGCTGACCGCGCACGATATCGTGGTGAACTTGCTGATTTTCCTGATGGCGAGCTTTCTGGGGCTGGAACTGATTCGCCATGTATCGCGCCTCTTGCACACCCCGCTGATGTCGCTCACGAACGCGATTTCCTCGGTGTCGGTGGTGGCAGCGCTGATTGTGCTGGCGAACCCCAAAAACAACTTCATCTTATGGCTGGCGGTGATTGCCGTCGCGCTGGCGATGTCGAATGTGATTAGCGGCTTTATGATTACCGAGCGCATTCTGTTGATGTTCCGACGGCGCGACAGCGGGAGCACGGGCGTCTCGCCCATAAACGAGGGAGGTGAGCGCGAATGACCACCGAGTTGCTGGTTCAATATCTCTATGTGCTGGCGGGCGTGCTGTTCATCCTCTCGCTGAAGGGCATGAGCGAGGTGCGCACCGCCCGCTGGGGCAACTGGGCAGGCAGTGCAGGGATGCTCATCGCCATTGTCGCGACCTTGCTCGCCTATCGCGTGGAGCGGTACGACCTGCTGATCGCAGCGGTGATAGTGGGCGCAATTATCGGCATACCCATCGCGCTCAAGCTCCCCATGACCGCCGTGCCCCAGCGTACCGCAATGTCGCACGCCTTCGGCTCGCTGGCAGTGGCGCTGGTCGGAACCGCTAAGTATTACCAACTCTATCCCGCCATCGACCGCTTTACGATGGCGGTGCTCGCGTCCGAAATGATTCTCGGCTACCTCACCTTCACGGGCAGCTGCATCGCCTTCGCCAAACTGCAGGAGCTGATTTCAGGCAAGCCACTCATCTACCCCGGACGCAATTTTGTGAGCATTCTGGTGCTGAGCGTGGCGCTCCTGTTAGGCATCGCGCTGGTGATCGACCCATCGCAGAGCGCGCTGTTGCCCATGATGATTGCGCTCGCGCTCCTGTTCGGCTTCCTGCTGGTGATGGGCATCGGCGGCGCCGATATGCCAACCGTAATTGCCATCCTGAACTCCTACGCAGGCTTATCCGCCGCGGCGCTCGGCTTCGTGCTGAACAATAAACTGCTGATTGTGGCGGGCACGCTGGACGGCTCCTCGGGCTTCATTCTGGCGATGCTGATGTGCAAGGCGATGAACCGCTCCTTTACCAATGTGCTGTTTGGCGGTGTGGGCGCGACCGTCGCCCCCACAGGTGCTGCCACAGGCGAGACCCGCACCGTGGTCGCCTACAGCCCAGAGGATGTGGCAGCGATTCTCGACGGCGCACGGCTGGTGATGATTGTGCCCGGCTACGGCATGGCAGCCGCACAAGCGCAACACGCGGTGAAGGAGCTGGAGGATGTGCTGGAGGCGCGCGGTATCACGGTCAAGTATGCCATCCATCCCGTCGCGGGACGCATGCCCGGACACATGAATGTCCTGCTCGCAGAAGCGCAGGTCTCCTACGACAAACTGCTGGAGATGGGTGAGGCGAACCTGCTCTTCCCCGAATGCGATGTGGCAATTGTGGTCGGCGCGAACGACATCACAAACCCCGCCGCCCGCACCAAGCCCGACTCGCCCCTCTACGGCATGCCCATCCTCGATGTGGACAAAGCGCGCACCGTGGTGTTCATCAAGCGGAGCCTCGCCGCAGGCTTCGCAGGCGTGGACAACGAACTGTTCTACCTCCCACATACCATGATGGTCTTCGGTGATGCAAAAAAGGTGGTGACAGAGATTGTGACCGCGCTGAAAAAAGGCTGACCGCTTCGTGGCTTGGGCATCCCTGCCCATCAAGTAGCACGGGCGTCTCGCCCATGCAACCAAGTAGCTTGGGCATCCTGCCCATCCCCCCTGCCCCCCTTACTAAGGGGGGAATCAAAGGTGGGATTACACGGGCATCCCGCCCGTGAAATCGTGGCTTGGGCATCCTGCCCATCAAGTGGCACGGGCGTCTCGCCCGTGCTACTGTCATAAGAGGGGCAGGGGGTGAGGGCTTTTCTCGGTTCCCCCCGTCGACGGGGGAACCTGCAGGAGGGGGATCAACCAGCAGGAAAACCTTGCTAACAGGCGAATCCGGAGAGGCGTGAATGTTCGGCGGTTTGTGGAGCGGCGCAAGGCACGCTGGGAACGATTCGAACAGATGGTGCGCGCGGTGCGCTGGGGCGGGGCGCACGCGCTCACCCGCGAGGAGCTGAACGAACTGGGGCAGCTCTATCGGCAGGTGGCGACCGACCTCGCCTATGCCCGCCTGCAGGGCGCGGACCCACCCGTGATCGACTATCTCAACAGCCTGCTGGGTCAGGCGCACGGCGTGTTCTATCGTGCGCCACGCGCCCGCCTGCGAGACGGCATCCTTCGACTGTTCTACACCTTCCCCGCGATGGTGCGCAAGCACTGGCGAGCTGTTATCTTAAGCATGCTCCTCACCCTGACAGGCGCCGCCCTCTCCTTCGGCTTAATCATGAGCGACCCCGCGTGGGGCGCACGCCTCATCGACCCAGAATGGGCGCCCGTGCTGGAACATTGGAAAAGCGGCAAGCAGTACCAGCCGGGTCAAACGGGGCTTTCCGCCGTGATGTCCAGCTTCTATTTTCTGAACAACACGCGCGTGGCGATGCTGGCGTTTGGACTGGGCTTCTTTCTGGGCATTCCCACAGTCTATCTGCTGTGGAGCAACGGATTCTTGCTGGGTATCTTCGCTGCAGAGATGGCGCGTGTGGGCAAGCTGGGCTTCTTTCTGGTGTCGATCTATCCGCACGGCGTGCCCGAAATCGGTGCGATTTTCCTCTGCGGCGGGGGCGGGTTGCTGTTAGGACGCGCCCTGCTGATGCCCGGCGACCTCACGCGCATCGACGCCCTGCGCGAGGCGGGACGCGACGCCATCTGGCTCCTCGGCGGCTCCATCCCGCTCATCCTGCTGGCAGCGTTCACCGAGGCGTTCTTCTCCTTCTATGCCTTTCCGAGCTGGGCGAAGCTCACTTGGGGCACCGTTTTGCTCCTCGCGCTCCTTGCATATATCCTGTTCGTGCGCTCGCCCGAGGAGCGCGACGGGATGCAGGAGAAACAAGCAATCGGGCGAATTAGCCCCTGAACTTATTTAGCAAGGAGGCACACAACGATGGAGGCAAGACAAGAAAACACCTTTGCCATTGCCCTGCGCGTCCTGCGGGAACAACCGATGCTGGCGGTGATGATGTTCCTGCAGTATGCCATTTGGGGTACTTGGTCGGTTGCGCTATCCGGTTATCTGGTAGAAAAGCTGGGCTTTACGGGTATTGGGCTGTCGCTCATCTACAACGCACTGCCACTAATGAACCTAATTGTGCCCTTCACCGCTGGTCAAGTCGCAGACCGCATTATGCCACTCCAACGGGCGCTGGCTCTGTTTCATCTTTTAGGCGGCATTTTGCTGATAGCGCTGGCATTTCAAAAATCGCTATTGCCGATGACAGTGCTGATGCTTGCCTATGCCTTCTGCTATGCCCCAACGCTTGCCCTGTCGAACTCGGTGGCGTTCCGCAATCTGAAAAATCCCGCGATTGAGTTCGGTCCGATTCGCGTCTGGGGCACAATTGGCTGGATTGTGGCGAATTGGGGCGTGACCTTGATCCGCAATCAACTCCTTTCACTCGAATGGGGCGTTATCGATGTTTTCTTGATGGCAGGGGTGGTATCGCTAATTGCCAGCCTCACTTCGCTGGGCTTGCCCCACACTCCACCTGCGACGGAAGCGACCGACCCGCTCGCATTTCGGCGAGCATTTAGCCTGCTGTATGACCGCAACTATCTGGTTTTCTTTATTATCGCCCTTGTGGTCGCAACCGAATTGCCATTGTATTACATTCTAACTTTTCCCTTTTTGCAGGCAGCGGGTGAACAGATTGGCATCACGGCGGACAACCTGCCTGCGTGGATGACCATCGCACAAATCGCCGAAATCTTCACGATAGCGTTCATGTTGCCCGCTGTGTTACCCAAATGGGGCATACGCTTAACGATGTTGCTGGGCATTTTGGCTTGGCCAGCTCGATACGCGATCTTTGCGCTTGCATGGGCGCTTCATCAGGAGATGCCGACGATTGTATGGCTGGCAATTGTGGCGCTCGCTCTGCACGGATTTTGCTATGTATTTTTCTTCACCGTCGCCTTTATTTACACCGATATGGTTGCACCTGAGGATGCGCGTTCATCCGCCCAGGCGCTCATTAATGTGGCGGTGCTGGGCATCGGGATGTTGGTGGGCGGTTTCCTGGCGGGCTGGCTCAAAGACCTCTTCACGGTGAACGAGGTGACGAACTACACCCTCGTCTTCGCCGTGCCAACGGTGATTACCATTCTGGTCGGGATTGTCTTCGCCCTGCTCTTTCGGGAGCGTCGAGCAGGAGAGGCAGTGGCATCGTAGAAAGAGAAGACAAGAGGCGAAATGGCGAAGGACGAAGGGCAAGTGGCGGAGGAGGTCTATCGGTGGCGGGTGCATCTACTGCGTCGGCAGCCGGAGCGGTTGCCCGTGGTCCTGCTGGTGCTGGTGGGGGCGCCCGTGCTGGGGCTGTGGCTGATGGGGCACTGGCTGTTCGCGCTGGCAGCGTTCTGGATGATTTTCTCGGCGACGGCAGATTACCTCATGCCAATCCGATACGAAATCGACGCAACGGGCGTGCGCCAGCGGGGTTGGTCGCCACGCCGAATGCGCTGGGAGCAGGTCAAGCGCGTGGTGTGGGGCGAGCAGGGCGTGTTGCTCAGCCCGTTCGCCCAACCGAGCCGACTGGACGCCTTCCGAGGCGTGTTCCTCTGGTATGGTGACCAGCCCGACACGGTGCGCATGTGGGTAGAACGCTACTGCCCTGCCTGCTACAGCAACGCCCACACCAGGGCGACCAAGAAGAGAGGCAAGCGCACGGTTTCAGGAGCCAAATCGCGATGCGTGAGTTCTGGAAAGAGCCACTGAGCGAGGAACGGAAGCAGGCACTCATCGAATCGATGGCGCGGTTCGTGGTGGAGCGCGGTCTGTCAGCGCCCGCCGTGCTCTTTCTGGAACTGCATCGCCCGCTGGCGTTCATCGGCTCGCAGGCGGGCATTGTCTTCTCGCCCTTTCTGGTCGCCCTGTTCGGCTTCCAGCGCGTCGATGAGTATACTCAACTTCTGAGCGAGCGCGAAAACTGGGACCGGCTCATCGAACGCATCGAAGAGCTGGAAGAGGAGCGACGCACGGGCAAAAAAACGGAAAACCAAGACCTGCATGGGCGGGACGCCCGTGCCACATTAACGGGAGGTGTAGACTAAATGTCGTATCAACACGCGGCAGATAACTGGTTCTCGGCGATTATTATTGCCATCATTGCGCTGGCGGTGTTGGTGAACATCTTTCGTGCCAGGGCAGGGGCGCAGCTCTACATTCGGCGCATCCCGGGGTTGGACGCCATCGATGAGGCGATAGGGCGCTCCACCGAGATGGGACGCCCCATTACGATGATCCCAGGCTTGACCACATTCGGTGTAGTGGCGGTGCAGGCACTCACTATTTTCAAGTACATTACCAAACAGATTGCCAAGTTCGCGACGCCGATGCGCCTGCTCACCGCGGACGCCACGGTGTATGCTGTGGCGCAGGAGGCGATCCATGATGCCTACAACGAGGCGGGACGTCCCGACCTGTATGACCCCGACAATGTGCGCTTCCTGTCCGATCGCCAGTTCGCCTTCGCATCGGGTGTGGCAGGCTTGCTTCAACGGGAGCGCGTGGCAGCCAGCTTCATGTTTGGCGAATTCTACGCCGAATCGCTCATCTTTGCCGAGACGGGCAATATCGTGGGCGCCATTCAAATCGCGGGCACAACCAGCTTCACCCAGGTGCCCTTCTTTGTGGCTGCGTGCGACTACACGATTATTGGCGATGAGTTCTACGCAACCAGCGGCTATCTCAGCCGTGAGCCGGTGCTGCTGGGCAGTCTGGTGGGACAGGACATCGCTAAGTTCATCTTCGCACTGACCATCACGGTGGGTGTACTCATTGCAACCGTTCTGGGAGCAGACCACCCCTTTATTAAGCTGCTGGGCATGCCCGGTGGCTGGGATGCTTTCTTTGGAGGGAAATAGGCAATGGCGCAGATAGATACAACCACTGCCTTTGGCAAAATCCTCATCGTGCTCATTGTTCTGGGCGCGTTTATCATTGCCTTCGGTCTGATCCCGCTCCTTCAAATGCTGCCCCCGCGCGGGCGACGCGCCCTCATCGCGGTGATTACCTTTCTCATGGGGGCTTTCTTTGCCGCGGAGTTTTTCCTCCCCCTCACCCGCGATGATGCGAACATCCTCACACCAAGCGTTCAACCGGTGCAGAACGCCTTGCAAATCATTGGCAGTCTGGCTCTTGGGTTAGGGACCTACGGACTGATTCGTCTGCATTTGCGTAATGTCGTTCAGAAGCGCGGGCAGTGGGGCTACAGTGTTGTGCTGCTGGTCGCCTTCCTGACGATGGCAACCCTCAGCATCTGGAACACCCTCGCAGAGAAAAAGCTCCTTCCGCGCACCCCTTTGCTGGATAGGGGCTTCTCTTTGCTGTTTGATTATACATTGGTGCAACTTGACGCAGCGATGTTCTCGCTTATCGCATTTTATATCTACTCCGCTGCTTACCGTGCGTTCCGCATCCGTTCCATCGAGGCGAGTATTCTCATGTTCACCGCGATGATTGTCATGATTGGCATCATGCCACTGGGTGCCTATTTAAGCGATCGTTTGCTGAGTTTACCCACGCAGGTTCCACCCGATGCACACCCATTCTCTTTAGAATCTATTCTTTACAATCTACGCCTGCCGGAGGTTGCCAACTGGATTTTGAGGCAGTTAAACGCGCCTGTTCAGCGCGCGATCGAGTTCGGTGTGGGCATCGGCGGGCTGGCGATGGCCATCCGGCTCTGGCTCAGTCTGGAGCGCGGCATCACTTGAGGAGGTGATAAGAGGATGCAAACAGAGCAACAAACTCTCTGGAGCCGTATGCTGGCAATTGACAGAAGGATTCTCTACCTTCTGCTGTTTGCCAATATCGTCGTTTTTCTGCTACTGCCTGTGCGGTTGTCTGCGGTCATCAGCCCGCCTGTGCGCAAGTTCTACGATGCCATCGAGCGTTTACAGCCCGGCGATATCGTGATGGTCTCATCGAACTGGAGCGCGAGCACCATCGCTGAGAATCAGCCCCAGCTGGAAGCCGTTCTGCGCCACCTGATGCGTAAAAAGGTGCGATTCACCATCATGTCGGTAGAGGCACAGTCGCGCGACATCTCCCTGCGCCTAGCTACCCGCCTCACGAAAGAGTATGGTTATGAGTATGGCAAGCAGTGGGCACACTTCGGTTTCTACACCAACCTAACTGTTGCCATTAAAGGCATGACCAACGACCTGCACGCCACCGTCAAACAGGATGTAACCGGCACGCCCACCACACAACTGGAGGTGCTAAATAATATTAAGTCTCTAAAGGACTACAAGATGGTGATCGATGTTACCCCTTCGGGCACTGTGCCCATCTGGATTTCCTACCGTCCTAAGAATATGATTGTGCTCTATTGCCCGACCTCTGTGATGGCAGCGGAAGCCTATACCTTTCTCGATTCAGGACAGATTGAAGGCATGATTACGGGCGCGAAAGGGGCACAAGAATATGAGCAGTTGCTGGGCATCGTTGGATTGGGCACGCGATTCATCAACGCCATCCAGTTCTCCCATGTGCTGATTATTCTGACCATCTTGCTGGGGAACATCGCCCTCTTTATGCTACGATTTTCGCAGGAGGCACGATAACGATGGAATGGCTCCAGCAGTTTCTGCCTTTGAACTGGGACCGGCTCAGCGTGTGGATTGGTGTCCTCTGCACGCTGGCAATCTACTCGATACTCTATCGTGAGAACCCATTCTATCGCTTCTTTGAGCATCTCTATATCGGGCTTGCCGCAGGCTACTCTCTTGGTCCGCTGCTGGTGGATATTATCTACAAGTACTGGGTTGACCCACTCCTACACGGCGACTGGCTATGGGCGTATGTAGTGCCCTTCGGATTGTATCTCTACTTCATCTACAGCGAAAAATATGGCTGGCTGAGCCGTATCGTAATCGGTGTGTTGATCGGCGCCTCAGCGGGTCTCTTCTTTCAGGAGTTCACCTCACGCTATCTGGTGCAACTCAACGGCACATTAGCTAAACCGCTCTGGATTACAAATGCAAACCAGAATCTGATAATCTCGAATGTTATTAATAACTGGATATTTATCATTATCTTGCTCTCCGTTCTGCTCTACTTTACCTTTTCGTTCGAGCATCGCGGCGCGGTCAAGCGGACAGCGACCTTAGGGCGCTGGTTCCTGATGATTGGGCTGGGGGCGATGTTCGGCAACACGGTGATGGCGCGTATGGCTCTGCTCATCGGGCGCATCTACTATCTGCTCAGCGACTGGCTGGGTATTCGTATCGGAGGTGGCTAAGATGTCGGCACACGAGTTGCTCCATCAGCGCGTGGCGAAACTTCAGCAAGCGTTGCTCAAGCATGGGGTAGACGCCTATCTGGCGGCGACCCCCGTCAATATGCTCTATCTGAGTGGGTTCAGCGAGCCGCCTTTGGAGCGACTGATGTTCCTGCTGGTGCCACAGACGGGCGAACCGTTCTGGTTCGTGCCCACCCTCAGCGCAGAAAGCGCCGAGTCGAATCCTGCGGGCTGGCAGGTGCGCTATGTGTGGCACGATTCGGAAGGACCGCTTCCACAGCTGGAGCGGTGCGTGCAGGAGGCGAGGCTTGAAACCGCTGTGATTGCCGTCGACGACGAGATGCCCGCGATGTTCCTGCTCCTGCTCCAGCAGGTACTGCCCGCTGCACTGTTTCGGCGTGGCGGGGAGATAATCGCGGAGGCGCGTGCTTGCAAAGATGCGTTGGAGCTTCAGCACATGCGTCAGGCGGCGCGGTTGACCGACGAGGCGCTGGCATCGGGGCTGGAACGCTGTATGCCGGGCGTCAGCGAATGGGCGGTGGCGTTAGCCATTCAGCGCGCACTCTACGATATGGGGTCGCACCTCGCCTTCGGCATCCCGATTGTCGCCGCGGGCGAGAACAGCTCCAAGCCTCACTACACCACAGGACATCGCCCCCTGCAAACAGGCGATGTGATCGTTATCGACTACGGCGGGGTCTATGAGGGCTACTGCAACGACATCACGCGCGTGGTGAGCGTCGGCACCGCGCCCGACGAGGCGAAGGAAATCTACGCGATTGTGTATGAGGCACATATGACCGCGCGAGCAACCGCCAAACCGGGCGTGCCCGCGCAGGAGGTAGACCGCGCCGCCCGCCGAGTCATCGAAAAGGCAGGCTACGGCGACTACTTCGTGCACCGCACAGGGCACGGCATCGGGCTGTCGGTGCATGAACCTCCCTACATCGTGGAGGGCAACACGCAACCACTAAAGGTGGGGCACTGCTTCACCATCGAGCCGGGCATCTACTTGCCGGGCAAGTTTGGCGTCCGAATCGAGAATGTGTACACCGTCACCGAGACGGGTTGTGAATCGCTGAACGCTGAGCCACCCGAACATATCCGCGAGATTGGCTAAGCTCAGCCCTGCCCGACCTGTCCGACCCGTCCGACCTGCCCGACTCGTCCGACAGGTCAGACACACTGAGAAAAAACGATGCTCCTTGAACTGGCGCTGAGTGTGGGGTGGACGATGCAAGCGGGCACATACAGGCTCCAGCCCTTTCTGCAAGATCGGAGTACGCATTACACGGCACAGCATGGCTTGCCCGATGCGCCTGTCCAGGCGCTCGCGCTCTCGGGCGACACACTTTGGGCGGGCACGCCAAAAGGCGTCGCGACGACAAAACTCAACCAGCCCGAACGGTGGCGTACGGTCGCGTTGAAGCCAATGGGCGCCACGGGCGAGACGCCCGTGCTACAGGTTCGTGGCTCGGGCGTCCCGCCCAAGCATGCATGGGATTGCACGGGCGAGACGCCCGTGCTACGGGTTCGACAACTCCTTGCGGATGGTGTGGGTGGTGTCTATGCCCTCTCTGGGCGCGAACTGCTCCATCTCTCGGCGCAGGGCGAAACGCGCACGCTCTATACCGCCAACGATGAACTGATCGGACTGCAGGAGGCGCATGAGGGTGGGCTGTGGCTCCTGACGCCCAGACATCTGCTTCGCTGGCAGAACGGTGCTATAGTGGAGGAGCACGCCTCACCCGCCAACCGCCAGTTCCGCTGGTTCCATCAGCGTCGAGACGGACACCTGTTTGCTTTTATTGAGGGCGAGCTGGAGCGCGGGCTGTATCGCAAAGCGGACGGCTGGCAGAAGGTGGGCATTCGCGATAACCGCGCCCGCTTCTATGACGACCTCTGGCTCTGCGCGGTCAGCGACTCGATGGGGCATCTCTGGATTGGCACGCGCTCAGGACTGATTCTGGGCGATGGCGAGGGCTGGTGGCTCTCCCGTGAGGTGGCGCTCGCGTCCGTTGCCTCCCCGCCCACCGAACTCATCCCGCCCTACGCGCCCATCCGCTGTCTGGCGCTTGCCCCAAATGGCGATCTGTGGGCGGGCACACCCGAAGGCGCATGCCGACTGCGCAATGGCAAATGGAGCTACTTCTGGGGCAAGCGCTGGCTCCCCGGCAATCAGGTGTACGCGATTGCCGTCGATGGGCAGAACCGCGCATGGATTGCCACCGACGGTGGGGTCGCCTGCATCGAATCGGTCAAGATGACCCTGCGCGAAAAGGCAGAGCATTATGAGCAACTGATAGCCCTGCGCCACAACCGCAACGGCTTCGTCACCAACTGCGACTGGGACGACCCGAACAACCCCGACAGCTGGAAAATCGAAGCCAGCGATAACGATGGGCTATGGACGGCACTTTATTGCGCTGCGCAGGTGTTCCAGTTCGCCGTCACGAAGGATCCCAACGCGCGTGAGCGTGCCCGACGCTCCATGCGCGCCCTGCTCGATCTGGAACGGCTCACAGGCATTCCCGGCTTCCCCGCCCGCAGTATCATTCACAAAAGCGAGACGCGCTACTACCAATCGTCAGGCGAGTGGCATCAATCGCCCGTTGACCCCAACTATCTTTGGAAGGGCGACACCAGCTCGGACGAGCTGGATGGACACTACTTCATCTGGGCAATCTACTACGACCTGTGCGCGGACGAGAGCGAGAAAGAGGCGATTCACAGCGTCACCCGCCGAGTCACAGACCACCTGATGCAGAACAATTGGCGCCTCATCGACAAGGACGGCAAGCCGACCCGCTGGGCGATTTTCAATCCCGAATCGCTCAACGACGACCCCCTTTGGGAAGAGGAGCGCGGGCTGAACTCGCTCGCTATCCTGTCGCACCTGAAGGTCGCCTATCACATCACGGGCGACGAGAAGTACCAACAGGCGTACGAATCGCTCATCCGAAAGGAGCACTACTTGCTGAACGCCATCACCCAGAAGATGTTGCCACCCTATGAGGTTAACCACTCAGATGACCAGCTGGCGTTCCTCTGCTACTACCCGCTGTTGCTTTACGAGACGAACCCCGACTATCGGCGGCTGTGGCTGATGAGCCTCGAGCGCAGCTGGCAGATTGAGCGCCCTGAGCGCAGTCCGCTGTTCAACTTCATCTATGGCGCGGTGACGGGCAAGCCATGCGATGTGGAATCGGCGGTGCAAACCCTGCAGGAATGGCCTTGGGACCTGCGCAACTGGGAGTACCGCAACAGCCATCGGCTGGACATCACGCTCGATGTGAACAAGGGGCGATTCGGCGAGGCACAATCGGTGGCGATTGTGCCCTACAGCGAACGGGTGGTGATGCGCTGGAACGGAAACCCCTATCGGCTGGATGGGGGCGACCCGCTCGGCAGGCGCGAAGACGACGGAACCGCCTTCCTACTGCCCTATTGGCTGGGCAGATACCACCGACTGATCGAGGAGTGAAGGGGCACACAGGCATGACCGAGCGGCAGTGGCTACTGTTCCTGAGCCTGTTGCCCGATGTGGGGCGACAGACGATGCGCCACCTGCTGGAGCGTCAGCAAGTCTACCGTCTGACGCCCGACGAGGTGCTACGCCTGCCCGACGAGACCCTCCAGCATGAGTATCGCCTGCCCCCGCGCGCCCTTCGCGCCGTGCGTGAGAACCTGCCGGCGTTGATGGCGGAGATGGAACGATTGGAGGCGCACTTGACCCGCTGTGGCGTGCGCTGGCTTAGCTTTCAAGACGCTGCGTACCCGCGCCAACTGGAGCAAATGCCCGACCCGCCCGCCCTGCTGTTCCTCTATGGGAACTACGAGCATCTCAGCGAGCCGAACTTCGCGCTATTGGCGTCGCACACCATCTCCTCGCAGGGGCTGGACGAGCTGGAAAGGGTCGCGCAGACCTTTTTCGCAAATGGCTGGACGCCCCTCGTCAGCGCGACTCAGCCCGCCTATCAACGGCTCCTACTGTGCGCCCTGCGAGCGAACCATCCCTATATGCTGGTGCTGGATCGCGGTCTGCTCAGCGCGTTTGGCGACGATTTGCGCAAGGAGCCACTCCGTCAAGCACGCATCTGGCGCGCGGAGTTCGACCCGTCGCGTGCGCTGGCAATCAGCCCGTTCCGCCCGCGCGATGGCTGGCTCGCCTCGAACAGCCGCTACCGCGACGCACTGATTGCCTATCTGACCGATGCACCCATCGTGATCGAGGCGCGTGCCGACGGCTATATCGTCCAGCTCTGCTGTCAACGGCTCCAGCGGGGCGGTAAGGTGTCAGTGTTGGCACACCGCCTCGACCAGCTGCCGGGCAACCGCCAGATTCTGGAGGCAGGTGGCGACCCAATTGGATTACCCACATAAAAAAGAGGGTATCCTACCCCCATGATGCATGGGGATGACAGTTGTGGTGCGCCTCCCACGCTGAGCGTCTGCATCGTGAACTGGAACACGCGCGAGCTCCTGCGCGCCTGCTTGCGCTCCCTCTACCAGCACCCGCCCGATGAGCCGTTCGAAGTCATCGTGGTGGATAATGCCTCTGCCGACGACAGCGCGAAAATGGTGCAGGCGGAGTTTCCCCAAGTGATTCTCATCCCCAACAAGGAGAACTTGGGCTACGCGCGCGGCAACAATCAGGCAATCCAGCGAGCGCGCGGCGAGTTTATCCTGTTGCTGAACCCCGACACGGAGGTGCGCCCCGATACCCTGAGCAATGCGTTGCGCTTCATGCGCGAACATCCTGAGGTGGGCGCGATTGGCGCAAGGCAACGCTTTCCCGACGGGCGCGTTCAGCCTTCGGTGCGCGGCTTCCCCACGCCACGCAACTTGCTATTTGAGGTGCTGGGGCTGGCACGGCTGTTCCCGCGCTCACGCCTCTTTGCTGCTTACCGCATGCACTGGTTCACCTACGACCGCCCAATGCCCGTCGACCAGCCGATGGGCACCTTCTTGATGGTGCGTCGCGCCGTGATCGAACAGGTCGGACTGATGGACGAAGCGTTCCCGCTCTTCTTCAACGATGTCGACTGGTGCTATCGTATCTGGCAGGCGGGCTGGCAAATCTGGTTTGTGCCTGCAGTGGAGATAGTGCACCACGGCGGCGCCAGCACGCGCCAGATACGCCGCGCCGCCCTGCGCGAGTCGCACCGCGCGCTGGAACGGTTCTATCGCAAGCACTACCGCGCGCGCCTCCCCCTGCCACTTTATGCCCTCATCGTTGCCCTCATTCGGCTCTCCACCTGGCTGCGCCTTTGGTGAAGATAGCCAGCACCACTTCGTCTGCCACCGTAAAAGCATAAGCGTTCCGCCTCTGAATGCAAGGTGGTACCACCTCAGCCGGCAGGAATTGTAGGTGCTCTCATCGAATCCTCAAAAATTGAGGAGGTCAGCAATAATGCGTGTTCCTAAACGACTTGCGAGAGAACGCAGAGCGCAACGCGCCGCTCATTGCGCACCACTTGGCGCGCCTTCGGCAATCTTACACGGGGGGTTGACCCCATGAGAAACTTTTTCCCTAACGAACTCCCACCCTATGAACCCGAACCCGCAATGGAGCGCGCTGTCAAAATCGCGCTCTACCGCTTTGCCAAATGCCACACGCCCGCGTGCGCTGACCGACGCGAGTGGCAACGCGAGTGTGCAGGGGAAGCGTGGTTCGCTGCACTGCACCACGCACCTCACTACCGCGCTCCCAATCCACTCCCTGCCGATCCAGAACGGCACTATGTGTTATGGCTATCGGGCAAGGTATTGAAACACTTGCGGGCGTACTGGAAGCGCGAAAAGAAGCACTATAATCGGTGTGTGCCGATGGTGGTGCAGGACGAGGAAGGCGAAGAGGTGGAATTGGAGTTTGCGGATGAGAAAGCCCTGATGCAGGTCGAGGCGGTGCTGGAGAAGGTATGGTTGGAGCAGTCGATGGAGAAATTATCGCCGCAGTTGGACGAACACGACTGGGTGATAATAGAAGGGATGGCAGCAGGGAGAAAACAGAGCCAGATAGCGGAGGAGTTAGGGATTAGTCAGTCGGCGGTGAGTCAGCGCTGGTCGCGGATATGTGCGATGGTACGGCAGATAGGGAAGGAATCGGGCTGAAGGTGCTTATATTTTTTGGCAGGCGGGGGGCAATTAATTAAGCGGAGGGGAATAGGCATACCCCCTCGGTGGACAGCAAATTGAGGAAGGAGGCAAGATGGCAATGCGAAGCAAGGGAATAATTGGGCTAACCGTTGCGATGACGCTGATAGGGACTCTATACCTTCCTGCTCAGCAGACTGAGGTGCCAACCGATTCTGGCGCCTATTACACCTGGGATCTTGTGCCGATGATCATCGCAGCACCAGGCGAAACTCTGTTTTTCATGACAACCTTTCCTCTACCCGCTTACCATGAAATATGCTCCTATGAGGGAGCGGTCACCGTGCGTCTGCCCCTATGGCACTCGATTGGCGGACGGATTACCTATGCCGATCCCTGGTGGATTGTCTACCGCGCCCCCCAAACGGAGGGTATCTATCTCGTTTACTGGGAAAACGCAGATAGAACGAGGCGTTTTGGGTTCCTCGTTCGGGTTAAAGAAAACCCTGTAGGAGACCAGACGCTTAACTTAGAAGAGTTTGCAGGCTATGTTGGTGCATTTGTTCCTTTGTCCAACGCCACAGAAGCCCCTACAGCGATTTTCTTGGCTCGACGACGCACCCTGAAACCTGATCGCAATCCTCCTCCTGATTTCATGGATAACAACGGGAATGTCGAGGTTGATCCACCTGACAAACCCTTCTTACCACGCCCGCGGCGCCCAAATCCCTGCTCAGGCGGTTTCAATAACACGAAAGTCAAGAAGGAACACGCCAGGTGGAGAGAACATGCAGGTAGCGTGACGATTACTGCGGAGATAGCTGCTGGGCTTGAAGGCATTGGAATACGCGCTTCGGTTGGTCAAACCATCGAAGTGTATGCAGAGTGGTCTCGGATAGCACGATTCGAAATAACTGATTGCTACCGTTGTGTGAACGGTGAACTCAGATGGGTTGGCTCTCGTGTTGACTATGAGGTTTGCACCTGGCTTGATGGTTACACTCCGCCTTGGATATGCCGAGCGGTGGAGGCGGGTATTCTGAACTTTTCCTGCCCCAAAGATGCGATATACACGAGGCGCTGTGTTTCTTCTTCAACAGAATGTCCCTGTCCGCCACCTGGGACTCCAAGACTTCTTCCAAAGGATCGCTGTGATAGGATAGCCCGAGGAGAGTAAACAACAAAGATGCCTGTTAGGGGCGAGGTGGGGCTGGGGGCGCAACGACGACTCGCACCAGCCCACCTCATCGATGCGCGGAAGTAAATAAACCAGCAACCGATATGGATCACGCACCCGTGCAACATCGGGTGCGCGGATGGCTTCACCCCCGCAGAACCGAGATGGGCTTACTGATCGCCGGGAGTACCTCCCAGCATGCCCCAACAGTACCAGATGTTCGGGTCAATATCGCACCATGTTTCTCTTCCAGTTGGATACAGATAGCGGTATTGATACCACTTAGAGTGCCCGTCCAAATGAAGCGCGACTGAGCCTTCACTATGGCGTCCCTTAAAACCGTTGCCCAATCGGCGCGCCCAAAAGCCTGGCGACTGACTCTCAGGGAAGTGAAATACTGCTGGGGGCAGGTCAATCAGCATTACGGCACGCGCAGGACGAGTGACTCGACCACCATCAATCATTGTGGGATTATAACTACAGCCATAGTTTCCTTCGCCTCCCAGATTATCGTGAACCTTGTAGTCCATGTGAGGGTAGATGTCATCGAAGTCGTTTGCACGCCCGCGCGTAGAGGTTCCCAAACCGACTTGCGGATGGTTCGGCGCTCTCATCCAGTCCCAATTCTCTGCTGAGGTGCCGGGTCGCTGAACCGTCTGAACCGCGCCTCGCGTAAAGGGCCAGCTGGGACAACGGAAAATATCGCGATTTTTCGTATATGGTAACAGCCTCGTCGCCAGCTGATAACCCTCCCCAAAACAGAAGATAGGCACGCGGTTATCGTAGTCATTCGCATACATCAAAACGCCGGTGCCCACTTGCTTTAGGTTGCTCAAGCACTGGGTCTGGCGCGCTTTTTCACGCGCCTGCGCAAACACAGGGAATAGTATCGCCGCCAGAATGGCGATAATCGCAATCACGACCAGCAGCTCAATCAGCGTAAAGCCTCTTTGCCGATTCGCTCTCATTGTTTTGGACCTCCTGTGAATGTAGGCTGTGCAGGAACCAAAATGGCTCCCGAAAGCGGGGGCATGCTCACACTGAGCTGCCCCTTCAGGGCAGGGAGATTCCCTTGCCCGAAATCGTGTGTGCCTGCCACAAGGCGCCACACGGAAACGCCATACGGGGCAGGCAAGGTCACGGTCTGGGTTTGCTCGCCGTTGTTGATGAGCACAAGGGCGATACCGTCCGTGCGGGAGCTTGTAGGCGAGGGTTCGTTCAGAACCCGCGCGAAGGCGTAGAGGTCACGGGCGTCATCCACGAGCAGGGTCTGCCACTCGCCGCGGCGCAGGGCAGGGTTCGCCTTCCGCAGAGCAATCAGCCCCTTCACATAATGGAACAGCTCCTGCTCTTCTGGGGTTCGCTCCCAGCGCATCGGGCGACGATTATCGGGCGTGCCACCGCCGTCCAGCCCGATTTCATCGCCATAATAAATTGCGGGCGCGCCGATAGAGGTCATCTGCAGAAGGAAGCCGAGCTTCACCCGCCGCAGGTCGCCCCCACACTCGCGTCGGAAGCGTGGCGTATCGTGGCTACCGAGCATGTTATACATCGCGTAGAGGCTCTGGCGCGGATAGCGCATTCGTAACGCCTGCATGCGCGCGTCGAAGTGCGACGGCTTGATGCGCCGATGGGCAATCCAGTCCAAGACGGCTCCTCGCCAGAGGTAGTTCATGACGCTGTCGAACATATCGCCTTGGAGCCAGTGCCCCGCATCGCCCCAGATTTCGCCAATTATCACCGCTTGGGGGTTCACTCGACGCACGAGCGGGCGAAACTCGCGCCAGAAACTGTCAGGCACCTCGTTGGGCACATCGAGCCGCCAGCCGTCCAGACGAAACTCGCGCGTCCACCGCTCCACCACATTCAGCAGATAGCGCCTCACCAGCGGGTTCTCGTGGCGCAACTTGGGCATGTAGGGAATGTTCCACCACGCCCAATAGGGCGGGTTCCACTCCACCTTCACAGGGAAGCGCTCCACATAGAACCACGCGCGGAAAGGCGACCGCTCCTGGTGCTGCAACAGGTCTTGGAAAGCGAAGAAGTGGATGCCCGCGTGGTTGAACACGCCGTCGAGAATCAGGCGCATGTCGCGCTGGTGAAGCGCGTCGACCAACGCGCGCAGGTCGTCCGCCGTGCCCAGCTGCGGATCGACGCGCTCGTAGTCGTCCACATCATAGTTGTGGTGGCTCACGGAGGCGAACAGCGGGTTCAGGTAGAGCGTGTCGACACCCAGCTCCTGCAGGTAGTCCAATTTGGCAAGGATACCCTTCAGGTCGCCCCCATAGAATCGGTCGCCCTCGATGCGCCCCGTGAAGTCGATCGGCTCATCGTTGGGTGGGTCGTTCATCAGGTCAGCGTTGTAGAAACGGTCGGGCAGAATCTGGTAGAACACGGCGTCCTGCACCCAGTCGGGCACATCGAAGCGGTTCTCGCCCACTCGATGGCAGAATCGGCGTGCGGGCGCGTCGCCCGATGCCCGACGCAGACCCTCTGGGGTGAGCCAGAGCATAAGCCTGCCATCCTGAAGGGCGAACAGATACTCGATGTCCGCCTCAGGCAGGGTGACGCGATAGTAGGTGTAGAGCGCGTCCTGTGCAGCTGGCTCCATGCGCACGGTGTGCCTGCGCCCATTGCGCCAATAGTGCAGAATGACCGCCTGTAGGTCGCCCTTACGCGCACGCAGACGCAGAGAGAGATTGCCCCCGACAGGATTGCGGTCGCGCAGGTCGTTCGGATTGTGCCGAATCGCGCTCCGGGTGATTTGCCCATCACCCACGCGCGCGGGGCGATTGTAGCCATCAGGTTCGACCCATACCACCGAGTTCAGGTTGCCGTTGCCGTCGTCGATAGCAGGCGCGTTCGGGTCAGTGCGCCACTCCACGCCATCGATGACGAACTTGTATTGATGGGCGCCGGGGGGCAATTGTAGAGTAAGCGTCCAGGTGCGTCCACCATCAGTGCTCTGCATCGGGTGGCGACGGTACTGCCACTCGTTGAAAGTGCCTGCGAGGTAGACCTGATGCACGGGTTCAGGTAGCGCGAGTCGGAACGACACGGGGCGCGTCGGTTCACCCTGCGCCCAGAGCGTCGCCAACAGCCATACGGTTAGCCAGCCTATCAGTGGCGTGCGCATTCTCCACCTCGTTGCGGGAGCCGTCCGCGCCCTCGCGCCCAGAATACGAATTCTCGGGTATATTATAGCACATCGACCGTAGGAAATGCCACATCGCTGGATGGGGATTTAGAGCGTCTAACAAAAGTGGCTTTGGCGTCTCGCCCATCCCCCCTCGCCCCCCTTAGTAAGAGGGGAATCAAAGGGGGGATTGACACAGGCGGGACGCCCGTGCTACGGTTTGGCTTATGGGCAGGATGCCCGGGCTACGAATCCTGATTTTTCAAACAGCCTCTGGGTGGGTTGACATTTTTGTTAGGCGTTCTTAGAGCCATCTTGTTGGATACGAACGCCGCGGACTTGGCAGGTACAATAGGTGTTCGTATGGCGCATCCGAGTGGAAGTCAAAACTGGACTTCGTGGATTGTAGAGCAGTATCGTCAGCAGCGCGGGATGGGCTTGAGCACCCGCGACGCATGGCGCGTAGTTAAGGAGCAATTTGCACAGTCATACCAACAGCAATATCCAGCAGGCGATATTGGACAGGCTTGGAAGGTGCTGAGTGGAAAAGCACTCGAACAGATTGTTGCCCAGGAGTTTCAGAACCAAATCCAGCAAGCAGGTCTCGGACAGCAGACCCAGATACAGCACTGGGATCAGGTAAGAAATCCGCTTGTCAAGCAGATTCTGAGCGAATCGCTCTGGCTTCGGGGCGAGCTTCAAGAGCCTTACCTTGCAGAGTCAAAAGTGGATTTTATCGCGATGGAGCTCCAAAACGGTCAACCTGTGCGCGTGGTGGCTGTCTACAGTTGTAAAGCGTCGCTCGCGGAACGGTTTCAGCAGGATTTGTTCTGGGCAGATAGGTTGCGTGGGCGTGGCATCCGCTTCTGCCTTATCACACTGGACAACGCTGGCGTCCTGCATGAAGCCATTCAGACAGGTCAGCTCACCCGCAAAGAAGCCAAAATGGCAGCGTCGCTCTATGATAGGGTTTACTTGCTGAGCGACGAATCAATCCAGCGATTCACGCGCGTGTTTCGCACGATTGACCTGCTGGCGGAGGATTTGAAGCGATGGCTGGAAGCGGGATAGAGTTAGCAACGGTTCCAGCAAGGGAAACGCTTGCTGAGCGATTCGGGCATCTTGAGCCTGAACCGAGCTGGGCATTTCTCCATCTCACGCAGGCGCAGACGGGTTATGCCACCCACGGCTACCATCGCTACCCCGCGAAGTTCATTCCGCAACTCGCCGCTCGGCTAATTACAGAGTATTCCTGTGAAGGCGAGCTGGTGGTTGACCCCTTCATGGGGTCAGGTACAACGCTGGTCGAGGCGAAACTGCTAAAGCGACCGAGCCTCGGCGTGGACATAAACCCTGTCGCCTACTGGGTTGCCCGTGCCAAAGTGAACGCGATTGAGCCTGCCCGACTTCAGCAAGCCGTCGATCACCTGTACACCATGCTCTACTCCACACGCCAACCGAATCTGTTTTCAGGTGAGAACCCCTTCCCGCCCAGCCGTTGTGGGCAGGTGGAGAGCGACCGCCTGCAGTACTGGTTTCCGCAGGAAGTATTGAGTGCGCTTATGCGAATTCAGTCAGCGATTGAGGCGCTCACAGGAGATGACCTCCAAGCCTTTTTCCGTTGCGCCCTGTCGCACTGCCTGAAACCGCTCTCGTGGTGGAGCGACCGCAGTGTGAAGCCAATACGCCAGCTGAACAAGCCAATTGGCGACCCGTACGCGGTCTTCTTTCGGCATGTGCGGCGGATGGAACGAGGCAATCGGGAGTACTGGAAATTGCTGATGGAGCGTGACGCGCTCCGCATCCCCGCGGAACCCTATTGTGCCGACGCCCGCAGCTTGCCGATAGACGGTGACTCAGCCAGCCTGATTGTGACCTCACCGCCCTATGTCACCAGCTATGAGTATGCCGACCTGCACCAGTTGAGCGCACTCTGGTTTGGGGCAACAACAAGCCTGCGTGAGTTTCGCAAGGGGTTCATCGGGCGCTCGAATGGGGTCGAAGAACCCGATGCGCCGATTGGCTCACCGCTGGCGGAACAGATTATTAATGAGGTGGCTGAGCGCAATCCCCGTAAGGCACGCGAGGTTGCCCTCTACTTCGCCGAGATGCGCCAGTGCTTTGAGGAAATGCGGCGCGTATTGCGTCGGGGCGGGCGCGTCTGCATCGTGATAGGCAACACGCACCTATGCGGGGTTGAAGTTCAAAACGCGCAGGTGTTCGCAGAACAGCTCGCTGGGCTTGGTTTGGAGCTGGAGCGTGTCATCTTGCGCGAGATACCCGCCAAAATCCTGCCCCGTACGCGCGATAAACAAACAGGTAAATTCACCAGCACACGCGAAGCCGACTATATTGCCTACCCGATGGAGTATATCATCGTGTTTCGGGTATAATAACCCGTGATGCGACCTTTCTTTGAGATAGCCGAGCCGGAATGCCGCTTGTATAACGCCGATGTGTTGGCGGCGGATATGGTCGCGCCCGAATCGGTCGATCTCATCGTCACTTCACCGCCCTATAATGTGGAGGTCGTGTACGGCACTCACAAAGACAACCTGAGCTATGCCGAATACCTTGAATTCTGCGCCTTATGGCTCCAGCGCTGTTATCTTTGGCTGAAGCCTGATGGGCGATTCTGTCTCAACATCCCGCTGGACAAAAACCGGGGCGGTCAGCAAAGCGTCGGGGCAGACCTTACCACGCTTGCCAAGCAGATTGGGTTCCAATATCACTCCACCATCGTTTGGAACGAGGGGAACATCTCGCGTCGCACAGCGTGGGGGTCGTGGCTCAGCGCCTCCGCCCCTTATGTTATTGCGCCTGTTGAGCTGATCGTGGTGCTTTATAAACATGAGTGGAAGAAGAGTTCAGGCACGCGCCAGTCGGACATCACCCAAGAGGAATTTATCGAGTGGACGAATGGGTTGTGGACATTCAACGGGGAGAGCAAGAAGCGTGTGGGGCATCCTGCCCCGTTTCCGTTGGAGCTGCCCAAACGCTGTATCAAGTTGTTCAGCTATGTAGGCGACTTGGTGCTGGATCCGTTTGCGGGTAGCGGTACAACCCTTTTGGCAGCGGTCATGCACAACCGCAGGTCGATAGGGATTGAAATTGAACCCACCTATTGTGAATTAGCGCGTGAGCGGATTTTGGAGTATCTGCGCACCCGTCAATATGCTTTACAAATCTATGAGGAGCGCGAACCCTATGGCGAACTCGTCTCCACGACAACGGAAAACTATAGAACAGCTGGTGAGGGAGTATTTCCAGAATCATCCGAATGAGGATTTACAACATGGACCTGTGGTAGATTGGGTCACTGAGCAGTGGCTCAAACAGGGCAACAAGACGCCTCCGCGCGACCCTTGGCGCGTCATCCGTCGCCTTCATCAGCAAGGCTGGCTTATTAAGGTTCGAAACGGTGTCTACCGCTATGACCCACAAGCGGCTGAGCAAACCGAGCTGAAAGACTTCACACCAGAACAGAAACGCGTTATCCTTGAACGGGATGGGTATCGCTGTGTGATTTGCGGCAAGGGACCGAATGATGGTGTCACGCTCCATGTGGATCATATCAAGCCACGCTACCTTGGAGGCAAATCGGAAATTTCAAATGGGCAGACACTGTGCTCCCCGTGCAATCTTCGCAAAAAGCGATACAAGCAAACCGAGACGGGCAAGCGTATGTTTATTCGTCTACTGGAGATTGCTGAGCGCGAGGGCGATGAGGTGATGATTGCCTTCTGCCGTGAGGTGCTGAAAGTGTATGAGAAGTATCATATCAATGACCATATTAAGTGGGAGAAGATAGAGGGATGATGCGCTTCGAGCGAGCCATCCTGATTGTGATGGATGGGTGCGGGGCGGGCGCGGCGCCCGACGCTGAAGAGTATGGCGACACGGGCGAAAACACGCCCAACACGCTGGGACATCTCGCGGAGGCAATTGGCGGGCTGAACCTGCCCACCCTCCAGTCGCTCGGACTGGGCAACATTCTGCCCCTGCGAGGCGTGCCGCCCACCCCGCACCCCAAAGCGCACTACGGCAAGGTTCAGCCCTATTCCAAAGGCAAAGACTCCGTCACAGGACACTGGGAGATGATGGGCATCCTGACCGAGCAACCCTTTCCGACCTATCCGAACGGCTTCCCACACGAGCTGATTGCCGAGTTCGAACGGCGCATCGGGCGCAAAGTGCTGGGCAACTACCCCGCCTCTGGCACGGAGATTATCAAGCAGTTAGGCGAGCAACATATGCGCACGGGCTATCCGATTATCTACACGAGTGCCGACAGCGTGTTCCAGATTGCGGCGCATGAGGCGGTCATCCCCGTCGAAGAGTTATATCGGATGTGCGAGATTGCGCGCGCGCTTCTCCAACCGCCTCACCATGTCCAGCGGGTGATTGCCCGCCCGTTCGAGGGCACGGACGCCACCAACTTCCGTCGCACGGAGCGGCGGCGCGACTTCCCATTGCCCCCGCCCCCTAACCTAATTGATAAGTTGGCAGAGCGCGGGATTGGTGTCTACGGTATCGGGGTCGTGCCCGAAATCTTCACCTATCGAGGCTTCAGAAAGGCTGAGCGCACGCAGAGCAACGCCGAGCATTTTCAGGCGGTTCTGCGCGCCCTGCAGAGCGATTGCCCCTTCATCTTTGCCAACTTCGAGGATTTCGATATGCTGTACGGTCATCGCAACGACCCGGTGGGCTTCGCGCGGGCGCTCACTGAGTTCGACGCGATGCTCGCGGAAATCGTGGCACGGCTCTTGCCCAGCGACCTGCTCATTCTGACCGCCGATCACGGCAACGACCCGACCACGCCCAGCACCGACCATTCACGCGAGTATCTACCGCTCCTGCTCTATTCGCCTGCGCAGGGTGTGGGGCAGTCGGTGGGCGTGCGCCGTTCCCTCGCAGATATTGGCGCGACCATCGGGGCACTGTGGAATGTGCCCGTGAACCCAAGCAGCTTGGGCATCCTGCCCATTTAGCCTGCAGCTTAGGCGAAACGCCCAAGCCACGAAAAGTAGCACGAGCGTCTCGCTCGTGTGCAAGAGGCAAAGCAGGAAACCGCCACGCGCCGTCGAAACGGCTGAATGAGGAGGATACAAGCGATGTTGCTGTATGAGATTGTGGAGCGCTCGGCGCAGCGGTTTCCGGTGAAGCCTGCCGTCATCTTCCGCGACCAGCCAATCCCCTATGCCCAGCTGTGGGGTCTGGTGCAGGCGTGCGCACGCGGCTTGCGCGACGAGCTGGGCATTCGGGCGGGCGACCGCGTGGGGCTGATGCTACCGAACCTGCCCCAGTTTGTGGTTGCTTACCATGCCTTGGGGCATCTGGGCGCGATTGCCGTGCCCGTGAATCCCCTGCTGAAAGCGCCCGAAATCGCCTACATCTGGCGCGATGCGGGTGTCAAAGCGGCGATTACCTTCCCGATGACGCTGGAAACGGTGCTCCAAGCAAAGCCTGAGATTCCCAGCCTGCAAACCGTGCTGTTGGTGGGCGCACAGGGTGAACTGCCTGAGGGGGTACACCCCTTCGACGCCATCCTGCGCCCGACAGGCGACCCCATTCCGCGCCCACCCGTAAGCGAGCACGACCCGGTGGTCTTCATCTACACCTCCGGCACCACGGGCTTCCCGAAGGGCGTCATGCTCAGCAGCGACAACATTCTCTTTGATATCGAGGCGTGCCAGCAGATGCTCGAGCTGGAGCCTGACGAGCGGTTCTTAGCCGTGTTGCCTCTGTTCCACTCCTTCGGGCAGACGGTCTGCATGAACTTCCCGCTCTGGCTGGGCGCGACCACCGTGCTGATGGAGCGATTTATGCCGCAAAGCACGATGGAAGCCATCGAGAAGCACCGTATCACCCTGTTCCCGGCTGTGCCTGCGATGTACGCTGCCATCCTGCAGGCAGCAAGCGAGCGCGAGTATGACCTGAGTTCGCTCAAATATTGCGTGTCGGGAGGCGCACCGATGCCCGAACCGGTCCAGCGTGCCTTCGAAGCGAAGTACGGCTGCGCGATTCTGGAAGGTGACGGTCCGACCGAATGCTCGCCCGTCACCAGCGTGAACCCGCCCCCGCACAAGGGCAAGCGCAAAATCGGCTCGGTCGGCATCCCTCTGCCCGGCGTGGAAATAAAAATCTTTGACGAGAACGACCGCGAGCTGCCGCCCGGCGAGATTGGAGAGATTGTGGTGCGCGGGCGCAATGTGATGCTCGGCTACTACAATAACCCTTCCGCGACCGCCGAAGCGATGCGCAGCGGCTGGTTCCACACCGGCGATATGGGCAAGTTCGACGAGGAAGGCTACCTCTATATCGTGGACCGCAAGAAGGACATGATTATCGTGGGCGGTATCAATGTGTATCCCAGCGAGGTGGAGAATGTCCTGCTTCAGCATCCGGCGGTGCTGGACTGCGCGGTCATCGGCAAGCCCGACCCAGAGCGAGGCGAAGTGCCGGTGGCGGTGGTGATTCCGAAGCCCGGTATCGAACCCGACCCACGCGAGATTATCCGATTCTTGCGGGAGCGACTGGCGAACTTCAAGGTGCCACGCGAGGTCATCTTTCGGCAGGAGTTGCCGCGCTCGGGCACGGGCAAGGTGCTCAAACGCCTGCTCAAGAAGGAGCTGGAGATGGAGTCGTAAAAACTCCATCCCCAGCCGTTGCTAACAACCCTGCCCGAAGGCGAACAGCACAATAAGCAGGTCGGCGTCATCGACCACGCCGTCACCGTTCACATCTTCAGGCAGTCCCGAACCCGATTGCCCGAAGGCGAACAGCACCGCCAACAAGTCCGCATCGTCCACACAGCCGTTACCATCCACATCGCCCTCCACCCCAGCAAACACCCGAACATCCGTGATGTTGGTGTAGCGTAGGCTGGAGGTGGTGCGGCTGCTGGCATTCAGGTCGGGATCCTGACCGTACTGATTGCCCTGGGGAATGACCAGCGCGATATATCGAACCCCGCTCTGCCCCGATACATTCAGCGTGGAGTACCAGATGTCATGGGTTGGGTTCTGGTGGAAAGCGACCCCTGCCGAGTTGTTGCCGCTGATAAAGTCAATGAACGCTTGGGGGCACTCACCGAAGGTATTGCCCGTGCTGGCGTCCCATCGGCAGACCAGCGGAATAGTGCCGTCGGTGATGCTGAGCGTGCCCACCAGCGTCCATTCTGGGTTGCCTTCAGGGCTGGCGCTTGGCTCGCTATCGGTGCCAGCCACATAGACATCGATTCGGGCGGGCGCCGCCGTGTCTGAGAAGGAACGGGTCTTATTGGGGTTAGCTTTGTGAATGACATCCCGCACATCCCAGGCGAACACCTGCACCTTGCGCACGGTCCAGCCGTTCGGATTGCTGTCGTCCAGCTCGTATTTAATCCAGACCGTGCCGATGGGGTTATGGTTGCCTGCCAGACTATTGTTCGTGTAGGCGCCACCCTGACGGAACAGGTAGCGCGGGATGGTGAAGGTCGACGGCCAGCCCGCGTTCACCAGCGAATCGACGCTCGTGATGGTCACATCGCCCGTGTCGTCTCCTTGACCGAATTCGATGTCAAAGAGATTGGTCTGGATGGTGTAGGCTGGCCAGAAGCCGAACACTTCGAGGCTGGTGGCATCTTGGAAGTCGCGTCGGCTCCATTCAAGCGGGTTCTCCGCCATGCTCACCGCCGCAAGCGCGTTGGCGGCACGCACCTTGCCCCTGTTGTTGCCCAGCACCTGCTGGGCAGGGCTAATCGCCAACAGAATCGCCACCGCCGTTAGCATCAAACCAGTTCGCACCATTATCATCAGCCTCCTTTTCTGGGGTGAACCCTGATTAAGTATACCCCCCGCGGGTCATTAAGGCGGGGTTAAGTAGCTTGGGCATCCTGCCCATAAAGCGTAGCACGGGCGTCCCGCGTAGCACGAGCGTCTCGCTCGTGCAGTCCTTGCTTGGGCGAGACGCCCAAGCCACTGGAGCACGGGCGTCCCGCCCATAAGTTCAAGTGGTAGCGGATCGAGCTACCGAATCCGTTGGCGTGTGAGCCAGTCCACTACTCTCCCAGCGGGAAAGGGCAGATGGAGCCAGGGTATGCGGGCAAGCGTGAGCATGAAATACATGAAATAAATGAAACCCCCTCTCCCAACTGGGAGAGGGGTCAGGGGGTGAGGGCTTAGCAGCCCTGTCCAAAGTTGAAGAGTACGGTCAGCAGGTCGGCGTCGTCCACGATGCCATCGCAGTTGACATCCTCGCCTGCCTCACCCGTACCGCCGAAGGCGAACAGCACGGCAAGCAGGTCGGCGTCATCCACACAGCCGTCCTGGTTCACATCGCCGTTGCTCGGGACACAGGTTGGCGGTGCCGCCCAGAACGCCATCATCGCACCCAGCGGCCTGGGACAGATGGGGTCATTAGGGAAGGTGTAATCATAGCACTCGTCGGGTGCAGTGAGCTCGCCATCGGTGGGGTTGTCGTCGTCCCACTGGATCGGTCCCTGCTGGCTGGGATTGCCCTCTTTCGTGCCCCACAACAGGGGTTGACACGGCTCAGGATAAAGCGTCAGCGGTTCGAGGCTCGAGAGATAGATCCCAATATACGCCCCACTGCCGTCCGTCGGCAACTGATGGGATAGCCCGGCGCTTGAGAGGCAGATGGTGGAGTACCAGGCACCGGTACCGAGGGTACCAAAGTCATAGGCGACCCCATCGTAAATGTTGTCCGCTGCGGGACCGCTGCAGGTGTCGTCGAAATCCTCCGCCGTGAAGATAGCCATGATGAAGGTGTTCCCCTGGGTATTGGTGTTTGCCCACACAGGCACTAATGCATTCGCCTGCTCACCTTCCGTGCCAGGGAACATCTGCTGGATATCGTTCACCCAGAGGGGATTGCGATAGTCAGGACCAAACCACCAGCGTCCACCCCCTATATTGCAGCTCGTTCCATACTTGCTGTTCTCGCCGATGGTGAGGGTTCCATCTACAAACTCCACATTATCGAAGGCGATGGAACCCCCATCGCCACAGGGGGATGGCGGAAAACCACTGGCGGGAAAGAACAGGCTTGGGTAATCGATCCAGGGACTGACTTGGACGATTTGCCCATTGACGAGGCGGACCTTGCATATCTGAAGCGGCTGCGCGTACTGGATGGGACCCACGTAAGGTTGTAGCGTGGGTTTCTGCGGATTATCCGCAGCGAACGCAAATGAGGCGCCCAGAACGGCGCCTGCCATACCAGCCATTAACCATCGATTCATCATACGATCCTCCTTTCGGCAGGCGTTTTGGTTTTGGGGTCGAACCCCGAATGCCTACACGGTACTATTATACCCGATCGCCTTCCTTTGTCAAGGCTTGGGGTCGAACCCCGAATGCCTGCACGGTACTATTATACCCCATTTCGCCGCGAAATGTTCGGTTCCTGCCGCTTAAAGAGCGCTCAACCACTGCACAATCGCATCGGTGAGCAGGCGTTTGCCGTCGGGGTGAGTGGTCAGCACACCCAGCACCGCCACCCTATCGTCGGGGAGCCATGGCAGGGCGAGTTCCCGCAATTGCACTTCGAGAGTGCGCTCGCCTATCAGGTCGCTAATGATGAGGGGCTGGTCTGCGCTTTCCGTGCCCTTCAGCACCCTTTTGGGTGCAAGCAGGATGCGCGTGCCGTCGGGCAGGTCGTTCAGGCTCTCCAGCCGACGGATGGGAAGCGCGTCCGTGTCGCCCATCAACCAGTGCAAGGCGGTGGTCAGACCGGGCGTAATCATCACCGTCTGCGTTTGGGCGGGGGGCAGTCCCTCCACGCGCACCACCACGCTGTAGACGCCCGGTTCAAGGTGCACAAAGGCATAGAAGCCCGTGCCGTCGGTCTGTATCTGGCGCACCCGCATGCCGTGCCGATAGAGTTCGACCGTCGCGCCGTCCACCCAGCTCAGGTCGCGCGCATACAACACCGTGCCCATCAGGTGTCCCCGTGTTGGGTTGCGTTTCCATTCCATCGGCGGGGTGGGAACCCATTCGGGGAAGGCGCGCTCGCCCAACATCTGGTAGAAGCTCTCCTCGCATCGGCGTGCACCGCCCTCCGTGCCGTTCCCGCTGGTCGCCGTGTAGGAAAAGAAGTTCACGCCCACAAGCCGATTGCCTTTGGGCGAGGGCGCACGGGCAATCTCGATCTGCTGGAGGGTGTTCTCATGGCTGTTGAGGTAGTTGCCGATGCCTGCAACGCCGTGCCGACCGTACTGATGGTCTTTGAGGAAGGTGACCCAGTTCAGATAGAAGCGGGCGCGTTCGGGATTGGCTTGATCGTAATAAATCATCGGGATTGCCATATCGAGAATGCCTTCCTCCAGCCAGCCACGCCAGTCCTGAAACACACGGCTGTAGGCACTGCGGTTCACCCAGTCGTCGGTGTCGCGCGGACCGTCGCCCCATGTGATGAGCGCAGCGCTGATTTTGACCTGAGGCTTGATGGCGATGGCGTTCGCGTAGACCTTGCGCACAATCGCTGTCACCTGGTCGCGTCGCCACTGTTTCCAGAGCGGGTCGGTCGGCTCCGGCGTGCCCGTGCGCCCATAGCGGCGGTTGAACCGTTCGACGCTGACGGGGTTATAGCCCCAGCTCTCGCCCGTGTAGCGGATGTAGTCGAAGTGAAGCCCATCGATATCGTATCGGCGGACGATGTCGAGCGCGACGCGCGTGAAGAAGGCGTTCGCCAGCGGATGCCCCCAGTCCATGCCGTAGCCCACCTCGGTGATGCGCTCGCCCTGCAGGTTCTCCGTTTGAATCTGCGGGAAGCGGTTCAGCACATGCTTTGGGTCGGCTGGCCAGCCACTGCCCGGCCAGATGGGGTGGCAATTGACCCACACATGCACCTCGATGGGGGGTTGCATGCGGTGCGCCTTCTCGATAAGGTACGCCAGCGCGTCGAAGCCCGCTTGCTGGTTCACCGCGAATGGTTCAAAGGGCGAGAAGTAGTGGGCGTCGCCACGCTTGCGCATCTGCACAATAATCGCGTTCATGTTCGCCTTGCGCACGCGCTTTAGGAGGGCATCCGCCTCTTCGGGCGTGTGGAAGCCCTCGTTGAAGCCGTCCACCCAAAAACCGCGAAACTCCGTCTGTGCCCCTGCGAAAGCCGTCAGCATCGTCGTCCCTGTCAGAAGCAGTGCCCATCTCGGTCGCATGGGGCGCATTTTACCCCGCAACTAACTGGTGAACTGCTCCTTGATGGCAGGGCGCGTCAGCACAATCAGCACCGCGACGGGATAGATAAGCCCAATCAGCGCACCACAAAAACCGCCCGCCATACCGCCGACCATCGCTGCTTGCGCCTCCGGTGAGTCGCCCAGAATCTGCCGCTGGATGGGCATGAGCACCGCGAAGGTGGTGCCCAGCGATATTAGTGTCCACAGAATCGAGAGGACGCTGTACACAATCATCAGGTTGTAGCCCAGAAACGACATCTTCAGCAGGAGAATCGCGCTGACCAGCAACAGAATTCCCAGCAACAGCCCCACGATGGATTGCAACATGGTCATTCGCGCGACGGTCGGGTTGCTGAGCAGCTGGAGTTGTGGGTCTTGGGTGCCCTGAGGTGCCATCTCTTGCATCGTGCCTGCAAGGGGACCCGCGGCTAATCCAAAGAGGTTGCCACATAGCCCCAGAATCCCCAGCACGATGCCGATGACACCAATCACCGTGATTGCTGTTGGTCTTGGCATATCGCACCTCCATGTGGGGATTCTGTTCGCTTTGTCGAGGTAGACTCCTGCTCGAACGGGGGCAGGGATGTTGCGAATTGGGGATTTTACGGGCTATGTGGTGAGTCAGGTAGGTTGCACTTTCTGTGGGGCGGGGTGCGACCCTGTGGAGACGCGCTGTGCGCACTGTGGCGGAGATCCTCTGCAGGGCGCAGGTTATCTCATTGGTCCGCTCACGAGAGCGCAGTTCTGGCGCATGATGGGTATTCGGTTGCTGATTGTCGGTGCGCTGTGGGGCGTGGTGTTGGTCAAGGAGGGGCTTGGTGGTGCGCACGAAATGACCTTGTTGAGGGCATTAGGCTGGGCGGGCGTGTTGCTCCTTGTGCTGGTGCTGTTGGGATTTGTGCACACGGCGTGGCAGATGTGGCGGCTGACCCGCATGCGGTTGGTGGTCAACAGTGCAGGGCTGACCCTTTTTTATCGGGGCAACGGGCGCATCTATCTGGATCGGATGGATTGGGGCGAGCTGGCGCCACCGTTGCCAGAGCGGAACCACTGGTGGCTGAAGTTATTTCGGGCGCTGGGACATCTGATGGTGATTGGTGGCTTCCACTGGCTGGCGTTGCTCATCCCGGAGCCGTTGCGGGAGATGCGCCTGCACAGCTTGACCAACCCTGCCAGACGCTGGTCGATCCCACTCAGCTCAACAGTACAGCCACCCGTGTACACGCTGACCCTGCTGGCGCTTCATGCATTGCCGCAATGGATGCGCAGGGGTCAGGTCGTGGTGGAGGCGGGCTATGAGCCGTCGCCCGAACGCCCCTTTATAGCGCTCGACCTGAGCCGTCGCACCCTGCGTGCCTATGCCTTTCGCGAGGTGTTGCTGGACGACGCGCCCGCCGAACTGCCGAAGTATCCCGTGGGTGTCCAGCTCTACGAGGCGCCACGCCCCGAATCGACCAATCCCGATGGCACGCGCGTGGAACTGGACCGCACGCTGGAACCCGAATCACCCTCTGTGAGTGAGCCAGTCGATATCCATCTGCCCGCCTTCGCCCTGCCCTTTGAAGGGCGCTACTGGCTTCGCGCAGACTGGAACCTGATTCGCCTCATCGAATCGCGTCGTCGCTCCAGCGAAATTGCCAGTTCCAACGATTCCTCTGTGCAAATCCCGCAATCCTGACAGCCCCTTTGCTATGCTCTGGCACATCGTTTGCTCCTCTTCGGTCAGCAGGCAGACGCCTGCCATCACAGGAGGTGCAAAACAATGCGCAGAGGAACAATGGGTAAATGGATAGGGCTGAGCGGTCTCACGGTATTGATTGGCTACAACAGCGTCTATGCAAGCGATCCGCAGTTCAACGCCGAGAAGGTCGCCTTGCTGGGCACGATTACGCTCCGAATCACCGCCGTTTCGCCTGGCGCCAGCACCCCAATTCTCTATAACGGCAACCCGCTCAATGTGCTGGCGGGACAGTATCGGGTGATTACCAACGGCGTGCCCTCCGGCATCACCCTGCCCAACACGGCGTTCTGTGTCGACCTCGACCATTGGATGACGCTCAATCGGGACTACAGCTACGAACTCTGGCTGGCGAGAGGGCGCGCGGGTGCATTGCTTGGACTGCAGAACACCTTTCTCACGGGTGGAGACCTCAACAAGAAGGGGGCGGGCTTCCAAGTTGCCATGTGGGAGATTGCCTATGACCATGCGCTGGGCAATGGCGACAATCTGAACGGCGGTGTGTTCAAATATTCCGCCAACAACACGATTAAGAGCTACGCGAACTCGCTGTTGACCGGCACATCGGGTCAGATGGCGTTCTACTTCTACCTACGCGCGACAGGGCAGGGTTCGCGCAGGGGGCAGGACCTGGTAATGATGGTGCCAGAGCCGAGCGCGCTGGTAGCTTTGGGCACAGGACTCGTCGGCTTGCTCGCTCGCCGTCGCCGCAGAACCACGCAGAGCGCGTAGTATGGGTTCGTAAACTGGCTGGATTCGACACACGGTCATCCACGGGGGCGTCCCTACAGTAGGGGCAGACCCCCGTGTCTGCAGGCGTGGCTTGGGCGTCTCGCCCAAGCAAGCACACGGGCGAGGACGCCCGTGCTACTGGTCACGGAGAGATTCTATCCAACCTGACAGGCGCTCAATTGTTTCACGCCATCCAATGAAATCGCGTTTGCCTATTGAAGCATCTTCTTGGACAAGGCGTTCTATGAGGCGGGGATAATCAGCTTGGAAAACGACAAATCCATTCGGCAACCAACGTTGGAGATACTCTGCTACAGATCTGAAGAGACGATATAGCTCCTGTTTCTTTGGACTTCTTGCTCTCTCCACTCGCAGACGCCATTCTTCAGATCGTGTCACTGTGTATGGTACTTCTACTATTAAGTCCACCTCCTTGGATTTCGGTTGAGCAAAACGCCCACGCTCGCGTGCTTCTGCTCGATAAGTTTCCTTTTTGACCTGCAAAGCAATACGCAATTTGCCGTAATGAACTAGCGCGTCAATCCCCTTCATGTCTAAGTCTGCCGAGGCTTCAAGTGGGAGAGAACAGAATGCCTTCCATGCATAAGCGAAATGAAATTGAGTGAGCACTGAGACAAAGGTACGGTATAGCCGTGCTTTAAATCCCAAGTAGATAAAATCGCGAGAGCACCCCCAAAAGTATTGCCTAATGAACCTGTCTAACGGTTCTAAATGGGAACGCCACCAGCCTTCGAAGAACTGGTCATAGTCGGGAAAAGTTTTAGGTAGCTGTGTCCAGTAGACTGCGTAAAGGCTGCGTAGCGGATTAAGATCTTTCGGCAAGTCTTGCTCTACCGTCTTCACAGGCATCAATTCTTGCCGATAACGTTCCAAGGGTATAGATGCTAAGAATGTCTCAAATGCATTTAGCAAATTTTGTGCTTGTGCTATCATTTTGTCACCTCCCAAAGGCACAGCTGCCCCTCTTCAGTTGGTGGGGCAATAAGAGAAACAGGCTCTTTGATAGCTACCACAAGTCGCTGTACCTTATCTGTTGCTGGTGCAAGCGTGGGTGGAACAGGGAGCCGTTTCAGTTGGGTGATTGTCAGATGGGGCACAAAGTCGCGATACAGCGTCCACAGGTGTTTCTGGACAGGCTCGCTGTTGAGATAGCCAATCAGAGCACGCGCGTCTACCTCTCCGTCCTTCGGCACCAAGTGAATCTCCTCGCGCCAGGGATAACAGCGCTCATCCAAAGCAGAGACCACCCGCGTGCCCTTCGTGTGCCCCACCACGATGTGCGGAAAGGCATAGAAAAAGCGAAGGCTCCCTGCCTCCTCTTGGGGCATCCACAAGCCTGAATAGGGCGTCTCATAGTCTATCCAGCCCGCCTTCAAATTACGCCCCGTCAAAACGGGCACAAGCCCCGTATGGGCTTCCGACACAACGGACGGATGGCGCCGAATCTCTGGGCTTCGCGCAGCAAAATGAAGGTCAAATAGCGCGCCCAGCGGAACCCCGCTCCGCTCCCACTCTATGGTCTCGTCCGTTTCAAAGCGAATCAACTCCCCACAATAGCGCGGCTGGCTCACCACGAGCTGTCGCCCATCGTACAGTTCCAGCCCCTGCTTGCCCTTTTCCAGCACCAGCACCACACAGGACACATTCCGCCCGCGAAAGACCTTGCCAAGATAGTACACGCGCAGGCGTCCCGCCTCCGCCAAAAAGGCACGCAACTTGGCGAAGTCGTCCAGCACCAGCCAACTGGCGGGCACGACAAACACCAGTTTCCCGTCGGGCGTGAGGGAGCGAACGGCATGTTCGATGAACGCGCCATAGAGGTTGTACTTGCCGTGCCAAGTGCGAAATCGGCGACGATACAAGGCTTTGCGCTCCTTGAGCACATGGATGGGGTAGTGGGAGGCGTCGCCGATGATGCCATAGGGCGGATTGCCCAGAATGAGGTCAAAACGCTCGTTTGGTTCCCACAGCAGGAAGTCGGCTTCGATAATCTCGGCGAACGGAGCTTGCGCTTTTGCCCGACGCACCGCCTCGGGAGCGATTTCGATGCCGACGAACTCGTGGTGAAGTCCGTAGCGGGTCGCGAAAGTGGCAAGGAAGGGGCAGTCGCCGCAGGCTGGCTCCAGCACACGACAGCGTGGGCGGATGGGAGCGGCTAACTCCACCATAAACGCCACCAGTTCAGGAGGCGTCGGCACACTCCCTAAAGCACGCACCATCCTATCGTTCGCCATTTTTGCTCCCTCTTAGCTTCAATCCCTCACAGGTAGATTACCAACCCCACAGAAGGAAGTCGTTACTAAATTGTTCAAAATGCGCAAGTCTCAAGGCACACGCCCAATTGCCCGATGGCATCTTTACTATACCCCCTTTGATGACAGCGAAGTCAAGAGGTGTCGTTGGTAACCATTTTACCTGCCTTGAGGGACCTGTGCCAGAGGTCGCCTGCCATTCCGAGGGGCATACGCAGGGGGCTGCTCCTACATGCATGGGGGTGTGTAAGAGCGCACCCCCGTGCGCCCCTTTGAGGTTGCCCCCCATTCAGAAGGGGCAAACACAGAGGTCTGTTCCTTCTCTGTTTTGAGTGGAGACGCTTTTTTGTACCAGACACCTGTACCCCTATCAGCCGTCAATGGGGGGAACCTAAAGGAGGGGAGTATGGGTTCAGAGCCGTTCCCAAAGCAGGCGCACTATCTGGTCTTGTAGGGCGCGCGCCTCGCTGCCAGAGGTGTTGTAATTGTTCATCAGGATGGCGAAGGCTAACTTGCGTCCACTCTGTGTGGTTAGGTAGCCCGCGATGCTACTGACCCGATAGAGGCTGCCCGTTTTGGCGAAGCCGTTGCCTTGGAGGGGCGTATCGCGCAGGCGATTGCGCAAAGTGCCGTCCACACCGAACACAGACAGTGAGTTGCGATAGAGATCGGCATAGGGCGAGCGTGCCATAAACACGAGCAAGCGCACGAGATTCTCGGCGCTGACGCCGTTGATGCGCGACAGTCCAGAGCCATCCACCAGATGGCACGCGCCCATGTCCAGCCCTGCTTGCTGAAGGAACTCACGCACGGCTTCAAGCCCCGCGGCGGTGGAGCCTTGCCCGCGCTTCTCTTTACCAATCGCTTTCAGCACGATCTCCGTGAGCAAGTTGTCGCTGGGCTTGTTGATGAGGGCGACCATTTCGCGCATTGGTGGGGAGAGATGCTCGGCAAGCAGGCGCGCGGAACCTGCTTGAAGACTGAAGGCGGGAGCCATTCGGTTTGGCACCACGATTCCCGCCTCGCGCAGGGCGTCCCGAAAGAGCGTCGCGGTGAAGCGGGCGGGATCCTCCACTGCATAGCGTCCCACCAGCACCTCCTCTGCACCGACAGGAATTGTGCCCGACACGAGGAGTCGATTGCGTGCATGTTCGCGCGTGGCAGAGAGCCGTGCGCCCGATGAACTGCGCTCCACTGTGCGCGTGAGGTTCACCACCTGCACATAATCGGTTGGTGGGTCAAGGCGCAATCGGGCGGGTTCGCCGGGCTGGTCAGCAGGACGCGCGTAGATGCGCACAGCGTTGCGCTCCACGCAGAGCGCGCTCATCTGCGCCTGATAGCCGAACGGCTCATCATCGATGTGCCAGCCGAAGCCGTACCGCTCCGCATCGAGCCACGAATCGTCATACAGGAGCAACCCGTCCACCTGTCGCACGCCCTGTGCATACACGCGCCGTGCCAGCGTTTTCAAGTCGTTGAGGCTGAGCGTCGCATCGCCACCGCCCCGCAGGATTAAATCGCCATGCACAACCCCGTTCGCATCCAGTGTGCCGTGCATCCAGACCTGCGTGCGGAAGCGATAGTCCGCGCCCAGCAGGTAGAGCGCCGCCGCGGTGGTGATGAGCTTGGCGTTCGAGGCGGGGATGAGCATGCGCTCGGCTTCCCGTTGATAGAGCGTCTCACCCGTTTGTAAATCGCGTATCACCACACCACACATGCCATACTTCAGCCATTCGACGCTCAGCAGGCGATCCAGCTCTTGCTGAAATGAGGATGACTGCGCCCACAGCCACCCTGCACAGAGCCATGGAATGAGTAGCGTTGCCCACTGCCTTCGCATCGGGTTGCATGTTCGCCCACGAGGGCGCGCCCTCCTGTCCTGCCCCCTAAAGAAATTGCCCGCGGCTGCCGATAATCGAATCGTCGTGTGTTCGCGCGCTCCAGCAGTGTGGAACTTACCCTGTTGGCAGACAAGGCTTCCTGAAGACCTGCCTGGCGCGTCGGGGTATCGAGCCCCCCTTGACTTTTCTGTCATGGATGGGGTATGCTTAAAGTGTCGTTGGAGAGGATGAAGTAGATACCCCTATGTAGCAGGCAAGGATGCCGCCATCTTAGTTAGACACGCAGGAGGCTTTCATGTCGCTTTTTGGCAACCTTTGGGTTGAACCCGAACGGATAAGCCATCCTGCGGCTACCTGGTGGCGAGGTAGCTGTCAGTGCAATTGAACTGCTTGTGCGCTCCACACTGCCACAGTCTGCCTGTGTCTCCAAGACACAGAAAGAGTAAATACTATTCTATGGAGGTGAAGTAACATGGCAAGGGATAACGGTCTGGATACGCGCCCACAGGTCGCGTTTGTGAGCACTTACCCGCCCACGGAGTGCGGGCTGGCGACCTTCACATACGACCTGTTAGAGGCAGTCGAAAGGCAAGGCTGGAGTGGGTTGGTCATTTCGGCAGACCACGAACAGCGCACCGAGCCTCCGGACCGCCGCGTCCTCTACCAGATTCGGCGCGAGCGGGTTGGCGACTATGTGGAGGCGGCGGAGCTGCTGAACCGTTCGAATGTGCGCGTGGTCAGCCTCCAGCACGAGTACGGCATCTTTGGCGGGGAGATGGGCGAATATATCATTCCCTTCATCCGCCGACTGGAGGTGCCGCTGGTGACCACGCTCCACACGGTCGTGCCGCGCCCCTCCGACATGATGCGCGACCTGCTGCGCAAGATCGTGATTCACTCGGACGCGGTGGTGGTGATGGCGCATACGGCAGTGAGGCTCCTGCGCACGGTCTACGATTTGCCCGTGCACCAAGTTTATGTGATCCCGCACGGTGCCCCGGCGCCGTTGCTGATGAGTCCGCAGGAGGCGAAGGCAAAACTAAGACTAACTGGGCGCACGGTGCTGAGCACCTTCGGGCTGGTAAACCCAGGCAAGGGCATCGAGGATGTGATTCGTGCACTACCCACTATCGTCCAGCACTTCCCGAATGTGCTCTATCTGGTGCTGGGCGAGACCCATCCGAAAATTCGGGCACGCGAAGGGGAGCAATATCGCCAGATGCTCGAAGCGGAAGTGAAGCGCCTGGGGTTGGAGCGCCATGTGCAGTTCGTGAACCGCTACCTGACGCTGGACGAGATTCGACTCTATCTGCGCGCGACCGATCTCTATATCACGCCTTATCATAACCCCGACCAAATCACAAGCGGCACGCTGGCGTACGCGTTGGCGTCGGGCTGTGTGGTGATTTCGACGCCCTATCTGTACGCACAGGAGGTGCTGGGCGATGGGGGCGGGATGCTGGTCCAGTTCCATGATCCCGCCTCGATTGCGGACGCGGTGGTGCAACTGCTTGCGGATCCCGCGCTCCTGCGCTATCATCGGGCGGTGGCACAGCGCAAGTCCGCCGGCATGAGCTGGGAGGCGATTGGACGCGCCTATGCCCAGCTGTTTGAGCGGCTGGGACGCCCGCTGAAGTACCCACTCAGCGTGGTTCAACCGACCCCCACCTATGCCGAACTGGAGTATGCCGAGCTGGAGCAAGCCGTCTCCTAAGCAGGGAACCTCTTTCGGTTTCCCCCCGCCAGCGGCGGGGGGAAACCTGGAGGGGGGCGAGTTCAACCCGCCCCCTAAACGCAGGGGGGATTCAACCCTCATCTCACCACTCGTCGCAATAGAAGGCGCGGTGATAACACCGCAACAGCATCCGCCCCGTATTCGGGTCAGGACGGCTCGGCCAGCCCATAAAGCTCGGTTTGCCGTGATAGACCCCACCCTGAACCAACCACACAGGCACAGAACGCCCATCCAACGCCACAGGACGAGAGAGATACTGAATAAAATCGCTTCCCTCGCGCCGGACATCGGGACGCAACCGTGCAGGCAGATTCGAAACATGCCCATCCAGCGCCACCGCCTGCACCCGATCCACCCGCGATACGCGCACTATCTGCTCCATTAACGGCTCCACATTCTCGCCGTGCCGCCCAGCAAGCGTCGCGCCCGGCTCAAACCGCGCCCGATTGCCCTCCGCCAGATAACCATCGAACCAGACCACCGTGTCGGCAGGATAGCTCATCTGTGCCAGCGACACCGCGGGCGTATCGGGAAAGGCAATCTCGTTCACAAACAGGCACCAGTTCGGCACGAGCGCAACCTCAATAGAGGGTTCCGCCAGCGGTATCTCCGTCAAGCGGTTCAGGGCAGAGAGAGGGATCGGGCGCGTCTCCAGTGGGCACAAGTAAAGCGCATCGCTTTTGAGATAGGGACGGTGCAGGCTCCACAGGGTGCGGATGCCCTCTTGTCCGACCTGATAGAAACCGAGCGCGAACAGTTCGTCGTGGTCTTGGGCGTAGGCGAGTGTTGCCAAGTTCAGTTGGCGCAGATGGCTGGTGCAGACACTGCCATAGGAGGCGCGCCGCACCCGCCAGAACACAGGCAGTAAGATGGCGACCAGCAGCGCTATCACCGCTATCACGACCAGCAACTCGATCAGTGTAAAGCCAGAGCGTCTCATACCCATCACCCCAAAAGGAACCTGTCTATAATCGGGAAAGGGGCAAAATGTACCCTTGCAGGCTGTGCTCTGAAGGGTATGTGGAGGCTTTCGTAGCGCACCGTATTGCAGTCTGCTGGTGGAGATTGTCGGCAGGCTGTCAAAAATCTGGAGTCGCCCTCTGGGCGAGACGCCCAAGCCGCGAGCGGGTAGAATCTTACTATGACACTCAGACAGAGGGTGGCGATGGGGCTGGTGGCGGTCGCGCTGTTGTTGCTCTTTTTTGGTGGGATGCTGGTGCGCCTCTACACCGATTACCTGTGGTTCACCCACGATGTGGGCTATCCGCAGGTGTTCACGCGGATTCTATTGATGAAGAGCGTGCTGTTCCTTGCGGTCAGCACGGGCTTCTTTCTGTTCGGGCTGGTGAACCTCGTGATTGCGAATCGCGTGGTGGGTTCGGTGGAGGAGCCGGCGTTCGCCCTGCGTGGCGGGCGCATCGTGCGCATCACGCGAGCAGTGCGGGTGGGCACTTTCTGGCTACTGATACTAAGCGTGCTCGTCTTTTCGGTGTTTGTGGGGCTGACGGCGGTGAGCGCGTGGAACGAGCTCCTGCTTTTCCTGCACGCGAAACCATTTGGAATTGCCGACCCGCTGTTCGGGCGCGATGTGGGCTTCTATGTGTTTCGGCTGCCCCTGCTCTCGTTCGTGGCGGGGTTGGTGATGTTCATGACGCTCCTCGCGCTGGTGGGGGTGGGCAGTTTCTACTATTTCAATCGGGCGCTGGGCTGGCTCGGTGGGATGCCCACTTTTCTGCCCTCGGTGAAGCCCCATCTGCTCATTTTGGCGGCGCTCTTTCTATTGGCATTCGCTTGGTACCTGTGGCTGGCACGGTACGACCTGGTATTTTCGGACCATGACCAGTTCTTCGGGGCAGGCTACACCGACATCCATGCGACGCTCCCCATTTTGAACATCACCGTTTTTGGGCTGATTGGGGCAGCAGCCCTTTGCCTGTTCAGCCTGCGTCGGGGTGCGGGACTGCTCCTGCCGATTGGAGGCTTTGCAACGGTGGTGCTGTTCTGGATTGTCGCCAGCATGCTCTATCCGCCCTCGGTTCAGCGGTTCGTGGTCGTGCCCAATCAGTTGGAACGGGAGCGTAGGTATATCCAGCACCATCTGGAGTTCACCCGCCGAGCCTATCAGCTGGACAAAATCGCGGTGCGCACGATGAATGTGCGCGAAGACCTCACTGCCTCCGACCTCAAAGGTGCGCAGGGTTCGCTGGAGAATTTGCGCCTGTGGGATTACCGCCCGCTCAGCCAGGTCTACAACAGTCTGCAGGCACTCAAGCCCTACTATCGCTTCGTCGACATCGATGTGGACCGCTATGTGCTGGGGGGCAAGGTACGGCAGGTTCTGCTCTCGGTGCGGGAGTTGCACTTGGAGGGATTGCCTCCAGAGGCTCAGCGTTGGCAGAACCTGCACCTGCTGTACACGCATGGCTACGGGCTGGTGATGAACCCTGTGACGGAGGCGACGGGTGAGGGTCAGCCGGTCCTGCTCATTCGCGACCTGCCACCCGTGACGCCGCCCGATTTGCCCCTCAAAAACCCCGCCGTCTACTTCGGCGAGAACATAGCCGACCATGCGATTGTGCGCTCGCGCCTGAAGGAGCTCGATTACCCCCTGCTGACAGGGAGCGGCACCGAAGAGAATGTCTACACCACCTATGCAGGCGACGGCGGTGTGCCGATTGGCGGTCTCTTCGCGCGAGTGATGTTCGCCCTGCGCCTGCAGGACTACAACATTATTTTGTCGCGCGATTTGACCGCGGAGTCGCGCCTGCTGTTCCGCCGCTCGATTGCCGAGCGCGTGCGCACACTGTTTCCCTTTTTACTGTGGGACGAAGACGCCTACCCCGTGATGGTAAACGGCGACATCCTTTGGATTTATGACGGCTACACCTTCAGCCGCAACTATCCCTATAGTAAGCCCTTCTTTTCAAGCGACCGCACGGTGCGACAGTTCAACTATCTGCGGAATGCCGTCAAGGTCACCATTCACGCCTACACGGGTGAGGTGAACGCCTATATCGCCGACGAGAGCGACCCACTCATTCGCGCCTATCGCGACGCCTTCCCAGGGCTGTTTAAGCCGATGGCGGAGATGCCGCCCGAAATTAAGGCGCATATCCGCTATCCCATCGACATGTTCTCGGTGCAGGCGAAGCTGCTGGAGCTGTATCACACGACTGATGCCCGCATCTTTTTCAACAAGGAGGATGCGTGGCAGATTGCACGGGAGCTGATTGTCGGACAGGAGCCGACCCCGATGATACCCTACTATGTGATTATGCAGCCGCCGGGCGAAGCCCAGCCACGCTATATTTTGACCCTGCCCTTCACCCCGCTCAATCGTGACAATCTGGTCGGCTGGCTCGCAGCACACTGCGATCCCGATCGGTATGGCGAACTGGTGCTGTACCGCTTCCCGAAGGAACGGCTGGTGTATGGTCCTGTCCAGATTGAGGCGCGTATCAATCAGAACCCCGAAATTGCCCAGCAGTTGAACTGGTGGAATCAGCAGGGGTCGCAGGTCTTTCGAGGCAGTCTGCTGGTCATCCCGCTGGGGAATACGATGCTCTATTTCAAGCCCATCTATCTGCGCGCTGCCTACGAGGCGGCGATTCCCGAACTCAAAAAGGTGATTTTGGCGAGTGGGAACCGTGTGGTGATGACCGACACGGTGGACGAGGGGCTGAAACTTCTGCTGAATGCGGGTACGGCATCGCCGGGCGTGCCTCGTCCTCAGGTGGCTACTCAACCGGTCCCGCCGAGCACATCACGCCCTACTGTGCCAACCACCGACCTGCGTACCCTCGCCCGACAGGCGAGCCAGGTCTATCGCGAGGCGCAGGACGCGCTCAAAGCAGGCGACTGGGCAACCTACGGCGCCAAAATGAAGGCGCTTGAATCGATCCTGCGCCAAATGGAGCAGGCTGGGCAATGAGCAAATCGCGATTTTGCGCCTACGGCTCAGCGCAAACGCTTGCAGTGCTGGAGTCATGCGGACAGGTCCGACCTGTCGGGCAGGCTCTTGAGGAGGTGGAGCGGGCGCGGCGGGCGGTGGTGCGTTTGCAGGCGTGCCTGACGCTGTTTTATCCATGCTTCCCACCAACGCGCGTTGCCTTCTGGAAGCGACGCCTACGCCGCCTGACTCGTGCCCTGAACGCCCTCAGCGACCATCTGCGCCTGATTCGCGTCATTCGTAGCGGTGAGACGCCTGCCAAACCCCACCGCATCCTCCTGCGCTTAGAACAGCGGGTCGAAGGGCTTCTGCAGAAGGCACACCGCGCATGGGAACGGCTCCAACGGGAGCATGTCCCGAACGAGATTCGGGGACTGGCGAAGCGACAAGCAGCATGGGGCACTGGGCACGATGCGAACAACGAGGTGAAACTCATCGCTTGGACACGCTGGGAGGAGCTCAAGCGGATGAACCTGAAATGGCTGGAAGGGTTTTCCAAGGGGGCGGGTATATCGGACAGGTTAGACTTGTCTGTGGGGACGAGCCATTCTATCGAAGTGCGTTGGGGACGGCTCCAGCTGATGGTGGAGGCTGCCGAACTGCTTGCCCCCTTGCTGGGCGAGGAACTGCCCCTGCAGGAACTGCACACGCGCTATCGCGAGCTTTCCGCTCAGCGGTTCCGTGTGCGTGCCGTGGAGATACTCACCCATATCAAGGAGGAGGAGCGTGCGCTTGCCCTACGCTATTATGGGCATCTGCGTGGCTTCGGGCGCATCGAGCGCGAGTTCGACCGCTGGATTGCCCACTTTCAGTCCGACATGTCCGACTCGTCTGACCTGTCTGACTTGTCTGACCTGTCTGGGGGGTCGGACGCGCTGAGCGAGGCAGAGCAATCATGAGGTGGCTGGCGCTGACGGGGTTGTTTCTCGTGGTTAGTGCAGGGATGACCCTGCTCACTTCTGCGCTCCATTTTGACCGCGACCCGCGCTCCTGCTTGGCGGCGATGCTGGACGGAACCGCCCATCGCCCTTTCGTGCTGCGTCGCCTCGTGCCCGATGTGATTGGCACACTTGCCCGCTGGACACCGCATGCGTGGCAGGAACGCGTGTTGATGGCAAACGGGAAATGGCAAATGGGGAATCCCCCCTACACCCCCCTTAGTAAGGGGGGAATCAAAGGGGGGATGGACGAGAGGCGAAGCGATGAAGCGGTTCAATTCCGCACCCTGTGGCTGGGGCGTGATGGACGGGTTGCCTTCGCCCATCTGCTGTTAGTGCTGAGTGTGTGGGGTTGTTATTTCGCTGTGTTGTGGTTGTGGCGGGGGCTGTTTTTGAGCGTTTGGGCAGGTCCGATTCACGGGCGAGATGCCCAAGCCACATTGCACGGGCGGGACGCCCCTGCTATGCTTTATGGGCACGATGCCCAAGCCACATTGCACGGGCGGGACGCCCCTGCCACGAATTTAGCGTGGTTTTGGGAGTGGGTTGCACCGCCCCTTGCACTTGGATTGGTCTACCCTCTGCTCAACTGGCGGCATGGGGTGCATATCTACGATCCCGCGACGCTTGTTCTCTATTCTTCAGCGCTGTGGGCGCTTCTGCACGGGCAGAGATGGCTGTACGGGCTGATTTTTGTGTTGGCGGTCTGGCACAAGGAGACGGCGTTTTTGCTGATTGCGTGGTGGGCGGTGGCATTCGTCCGACCTGTCGGACTTATCCGATCCAGGGAGTGGCTGTTCCCACTGGTGATGCTGATGTTTTATGTGGGGGTGCGCTTGTGGCTGGGGTGGCTCTATCGGGAGAACGCGGGCAGTGCGTTTGAGTTCTGGCTTACAGAGCGCAATCTACCCTTTCTCCTCTCCCTCTTCACCGATTTTGGTGGACGGCATGTGCGGTTTTTGCTCCTGCTTGCCGTTCTAATTGGGCTTCCTGCATGGGGTTGGCAACAGAAACCCCTTCTGTTGCGTCGCCTGATGGTGGCGGGGCTGTTGGTGATGGGTGTGCCGTGGCTCTTTTTCGGTATTTTGGATGAGTTTCGCGCCCTGCTGGAGCTTTATCCCCTGTGGCTGATGTTGTGTGTGCCGGGTGGGTACTCTTCGCTGTCCAACACCGCGACGGAGCCGTCGGGGATGCTCAGCTGTAGGTGAATCCCGTCGGGCGTGCGCTCCATCGCGAACTCCACTCTGCCCTGCGGGATGGGAAACGCGCCGTATGCCCATTCCAAATCGCCCAGAAATGGCTGGAGGGCGAAGCGTTTGAAGCCCGGCTCAAGGGGTTGGATGCCGAGCAGGCAGGCGGGCAGGAAGTAGACGGGCGCGGCGCTCCACGCATGGCAATGGCTGCGGGTGAACCAGCCCACCTCGTGGGCGTGCAGGGGATTGGACGGCTCGCGAGCAGGGAAGGTCTCCCAGCAGGTCGTCGCGCCCATGCGCACCATCAGCCCCCACCAACGACGAATCACATCCAAAATCGCCTGACGATGCCCACCCCCCATGAGCGCTTCCAACACGAACGCCATCATGAAGGGACTGCCGACGCGAATGAACCCTTCAGGCGGCTCCAGCAGGTATCGCTCGCACTGCGCACGCTGAGCGGGAGGCACAACACCACATAGATAGGCGACCACCTGCGTCTGCTGGCTGAAAGTCTCACTCTGTGAGCCGTCGGGCTTGAGGCAGTCGGTGTAGGCGCCCCGCTCGGCGTTCCACAGGTGGCGGTTAATCGCCTCGCGCAGGTCTTGTGCCCAGCGTCGCCATGTGAGCGCGTCCTCCTGCCTGTCCAGCCATTCCGCCAACTGCGCTGTGCACTCCCACACCTTCACCAGCCACATGTTCTGGTGCGTCACCACCCCCTCGCCCGGCGTGTCCATCGGCGCCCAGTCGAGCATGTTCCACGCCTGAATCTCCAGCAGACCATGCGAGTTCATATAGCGTGTGTGCAGGGTCTCGTTCTGTTGACGGATGGCGGGGTAGATCGCCTCCAAGAATTCGCGGTCGCCCGTAAAAAGATAATGCTCATAACAGGCGATTGCCCACAGGAGCGCCCACGCCGTGAGGATGTTCTCCCAGCCGCTGGGCACTTGGCTCTCCACAAGGGGCGATCGCTCCAGCGACTCGCCTGCCAGCAGGAGACAGCGCCGCGCAAGGGTGTAATCGCCAAAGCCCGCATAGGCGAACAGCGCCTCGTTGCGCGCGTCGCCCACCCAGAAGGTCTGCTCATAGGCAGGGCAGTCCACGAAGGTATCCTCACTGCAGAGGCGCACCGTATAGCGCGACATCTCATAGATGGTGTTCAGCAAGTGATCCGAGCAGACGAACGCGCCCCGATGCTCGTAGGGATAGGTGTTTAGGTAGCAACAGAATCGTCGCAGGCGCACAGGCTGAGAATCGTAGTTCGGGCGTCCCGCCCATGAAGCTGACTGGTCTTTGGGAAAGCGCACCGTCAGTGTGGCATAGCGGAAGCCGCGCCGCACAAGGCTCCGATAGCACTGCCAGCCGTGCCGTGCCACATACCGAAAAGTGTTGTTCAGCCCATGCGTCCACTGTACCCGCTCAGGCTGTAGCCCGGGCGTCTTGCCCGTGAACCAGAGTTGAACTGGGTCCAGATACTCAAAGCCGTTGAAGTCAAAAATGGTGCCTTCGGGCGCTTCCAACTCAATTTCCACATAGCCCACCACCTCGCGCCCGAAATCGAACCAAAGCTCCAAATCGCCCGTCTCGGTCGGATAGAGCACCGTTTCGTCATCCACGGCGTTCAGACAACCCTCCGTGCGCTCGATGCGGGGCTTTTCGGGCAGCGGCTGGGCGCGAGTGGTCAGCGCGAAGATATTCGCCTTTGCCGTGTGGAGCGGGTCGATAGAGTGTGCTACAGGGCAACGACGCACCTCCAGCGGACTGCTGAAGGCGAACGCGCTCTGAAAATTGGGATGGCTCTCGCTCTCAAAGGGTCCGATGATCACCCACGGATAGTCGGCATGCTCCAGCAATGGGTTCACGAGCTGGACTTCTGCCTCAGGCGACCAGTCCAGCACGGGGTAGAAGTACCAGTCGTGGTACCAGCGGGAGACATTGATGCAGAGCAGGTGGCTACCGGCGGGCAGCTCAGCGAGTGCAACACCGTTGTGTATGCTCAGTGGCTTGCCGTCGACCCGCACATCGCCCTCGCGCAGTCCGTGATGCACACTGCTAATGGTTATCTGGCACGGCTGGCGGAGGCGCAGTTCGGTGGCAATCAGCCCCACGAGCGTGCTGGGATTGGCGGTGAGGTCATCGGGGCGCAGGTTGGGCTTCAGGTCGAACGCCCACGCGCTTGCTGGCGGGCGCACCACGCGCGCTCGCAGTAGGCGTTTGGGGTAGACGGGTTCCATCGTGAGGAAGGGGATAGGACGCGGGCGCAGTTCACCCCATGGGGCGCACCCCGCATCGCCAATCTCGACCGCCTCGTTCCATTCGTAATCGTCATAGCGAGGCTGGGTCCAGTCGCCCATCGAGCGGCGCGCGTCATAATGCTCGGCAAAACCCAACTGGCACGACATCCGCACCGTCTGGCGTTCGAAGGCGGGGTGCGGTACATTCAGCCAGCTCTGGTCAGACGCCGCCACGACGCGCCCATCGCACTCCACCTGGGCAATCAGCCCCCCACGCCCCTTGCCCCGCACAAAATCGTACTGGAAAGTGGCGATGCCGTAGTGATGCACCAGCACAGCAACCGCATTCAGCCCCGGCTGAACCCACTCGGTGATGTCGTACAGGTCGTAGTACCAACCTCCGTGAAAGGCGCGGATGGGACCCTGCCCAACGAGCGTGCCGTTCACCCACAGCAGGTAGCGTGTGTCGGCACTGAGGGCAATCTGCACGCGCTCGAACCGTTTCGGCAACTCGAACTCCTTGCGTACGCACCAATAGAAGTTGCGAGGGGCGTCCTCGCCCGGCGACCAAATCCATTTCGCCCGCCACTGCATAGCAGGCTGATTATACTCGAAGCACCTCGCAGGATCCTGACACGATGTAGTTTGCGGCTCCATATAGAGCGCACGCCACAACGATATCATCTTCTTTATCGCCTGTTACTTCGGGCACTGTGGCAGGTAGTTCAACAAGGGTGGTAAAACTCAGCAAATCCTGTGCTACATCAGTGACGCGATCTGGAGTGAAATTAAGTTTCTGCACTAATTTTTCAAAGAGTTTGCGCAAAATAGCCTCGCAAGAGAGACTGACCACTCGTGGTTGACGTGCCAATTCTACGCATCGATAAGCTACGCCATGCCAACCTACCCAAGAGAATAAAACATTGACATCAAATACGACACGAATTATGTTCATTGTTCATGTAGGAGGTCATCAACGAAGCTTTCACGTTCCTCTTCGCTCATCGTGTCCCAGTTTAGCCCACGTTCGGCAGCCATCGTCCGCAGTTGATTCTCGGCGAAAGTGCGGTGGCGTTCCATCTGTTCACGCGCACGCTCTGCTAACTTGAACAGCAGTTGCAACCGCTCTTCAGGCTCCAGTTGCTGGAGCAGTTCCAGCAACTGTTCGGTTCCTATCTGCAACACTGGCACAGCGCTCTACCTCCATACAAGGATTATACCAAAAGCCTCGTTGAATTCTATGCTTCGCTGAGAATGGTGATAGGGGTTATCATCCAGAGGATACTGAGGTCTCGTCTGTGAAACCGAAATGCATAATAGCAGGAATCGCCTCCCTATCAGCCGTATTATAGCGGTGGAGGTGTCAAAAGATGATCTTTCGCAGCCCGCATCCAACGGTGGAGATACCAGAGACGGGACTGGTGCAGTTTGTCTACGCCAGAGCAGGCGAATTCGGTGATAAGCCTGCCCTGATCGATGGTCTGACGGGGCGCACGCTCACCTACGCGCAACTTTGGCAGGGTGTCCAGCGCGTGGCGGGCAACCTTGCCAGGCGCGGGCTAAAAAAAGGCGAGGTAGTCGCCATCTACAGCCCCAATTTGCCCGAATATGCACTGGCTTTTCACGGCACCGCGCTTATCGGCGGGATTGTCACCACTGCGAACCCACTCTATACCGCCGACGAATTAGCCTATCAATTGCGCGATTCAGGCGCGAAGTTCCTCGTGACGGTCGATGCACTGCTCGAAAAGGCACTGCCCGCTGCCCAGCAGGCAGGCGTGCAGGAGGTGTTCACGATTGGGCAAGGCGAGGGCGCAACGCCGTTCACCGAGCTGCTCATTGATGCCGAGCCACCGCAGGTCGCGATTCAGCCGCGCGACGACCTCGTCATGTTGCCCTACTCCAGCGGAACCACCGGCTTGCCCAAAGGCGTGATGCTGACCCATTTCAATCTCGTGGCGAACATGGTGCAGGTGCTCGGTTCAGATATGCACATGCAGCCCACTGAGCGCGTGATTGGCATCCTGCCCTTCTACCACATCTACGGCATGCTGGTCATTTTGAACTTATGCCTCCACATAGGGGCGACCATCGTCACACTGCCGCGCTTCGAACTGGAGCTCTTTCTGAAAACCTTGCAGGATTACAAAATCACCCGTGCGCACCTCGTGCCGCCGATTATCCTGATGCTGGCGAAACAGCCGATAGTGGATTCGTATGACCTGTCCAGTCTGAAGGTGATAATGTCGGGCGCGGCGCCTTTGGGCGAGGCGGTGGCGCGTGCCTGTGCCGAGCGGCTGGGCTGTCTGGTCATGCAGGGCTACGGCTTGACCGAGACCAGCCCCGTGACGCATGTGAACCCTGAAGACCCCGCGCGTATCAAGCTCACCTCGGTCGGTCCGCCCATTGCGAACACCGAATGCATGGTGGTGGATGTGGGCACAGGCACACCGCTTGGCGTGCGGACAGAAGGTGAGATTTGGATTCGCGGTCCGCAAGTGATGCGCGGCTACCTGAACAACCCGCAGGCAACCGCCGACACCCTCACACCCGACGGCTGGCTACGCACCGGCGACATCGGCTATGTCGACGAGGACGGCTACTTTTATATCATCGACCGCGTGAAGGAGCTGATTAAATACAAGGGCTTGCAGGTGGCTCCCGCGGAATTGGAGGCGGTGCTGTTGAGCCATCCGGCGGTGGCGGATGTGGCGGTCATTCCCAGCCCCGACGAGGAGGCGGGCGAAGTGCCCAAAGCGTTCGTCGTGCTCAAAGCGCCCGCCACTGCCGAGGAGCTGATGAACTATGTGGCAGAGCGCGTCGCCCCCTTCAAAAAGGTGCGGCGCATCGAGTTCGTGGAGCAAATCCCCAAGTCGCCCTCTGGCAAAATCCTGCGCCGCGTGCTGGTCCAACAGGAGCGGGAGCGATACGGGAGTTAGGTATACTGCTTGTGATGATGGCTCCTTCTGCAACACGGGCGCAACTGCGCCGAGTTCGGCAGAGGTCGCGCACGGCGTGGGTGGCAGAAAAACCGCTCACCATCGACGACTACCTACGCCTGACCAGCGAGGATGACCTGTACGAGCTGATTGATGGCGCACTGGTCGAGCGAGAGATGGCAGCCGCATGGCATCATGAGCAGCTCTTTCTGTGGTTGGCACGCTTTGTGGGCGAGTATGTCGAGGTGCGCCAACTGGGCTATGTATCGGGTTCCCGTTCCGCAGTTCGAATCAATGAGTACCGCTCCCGTCTCCCCGATTTGCTGTTCATTCGCAAGGAGCGTGCCCACATCATCACGGAATCGCTCGTCACGGAGGCGCCCGATTGGGTGCTGGAAATCCGTTCAGCGGGGGATCGGCTCACCGAATGGCGTGCGTTGGAAGTAGACTATCGGATGATAGGCACGCCTGAACTGTGGCTCATAGACCCCGTGACGCGATTAGTGCGCGTTGTTCGGCAAGCAGGTGCGGATTACGAGGTCGTCGAACTGCGCGAGGGACGGCTATACTCCACTGCTATCGAGGGGCTTTGGGTGGAGCTGGACTGGCTGTTCAAAGAGCCGCGCCCGAAGGTGCGTGAAGCGCTGGAACAGCTGGGTATAGGAGTTTAGGACGCCCTACCCGCCGATAAATGAATATCCCCAGTGCGGTGCGATTTGGCGTCCGACGGCATGAGAACACCTTCATGCTGGGGGGTAGGCGGGTATCCTTTGGGTGGAATGTTCTGGCTGGTTGCGGGAGTGGTGTTCATTCTGGATCAGGCAAGCAAATACTGGGTCGTCGCCACGCTGAACACCTTTCAGAGTGTGCCCCTCATTCCGGGGGTGCTGCACCTCACGCGCACACATAACACGGGCATCGCCTTCGGCTTGCTGGACGGCAAGGGCTGGATTACCGTTCCGCTTTCGCTGATAGTAATGGGCGGGATTGTGGTGTATCTGCGTCGGGTGAAGCCATCGCGTTTCGTGCAGGGGATGCTGGGACTGCTGTTCGGCGGCGCGGCGGGCAATCTCGTCGACCGTCTACGCTACGGTTATGTAATCGATATGTTCGATGTGCTCATCTGGCCAGTGTTCAATGTGGCGGATATCGCGATTACGGTAGCATTGTTGGGGCTGGTCGCGCTTCAGTTTGTTCACCCGCGCTCGGAACCGAGCGAGCCACCTGCCGAATCGGAGGAGGCACGGTCGCCATGATGCCCGATTTGGTGCGCTGGGGCGATTTCGCACTGCACACCTACGGCTTGATGTGGGCTGTCGGCATCTGGCTGGCGGTCTGGCGCGGGCTGAAAGCGGCGCCACGATACGGCATCAACACCGACGATGTGTTCGATCTGGCGTTCGCGATGGTGATGGCGGGCATCCTGGGCGGACGCCTGCTCTATGTGCTGACCAACTGGAGCCAGTATGCAGGCGACTGGTGGGGCATATTGCGGCTGTGGGAGGGCGGAATGTCTTACTTTGGCGGTTTTGTAGCGGGTGCGCTGGCGGGGCTGTGGATGGTCAGGCGCCGCCAGTTGAACGCATGGCAAGTGGCAGATTTGTCCGCGCCATCGCTTGCGCTGGCGTATGCAATTGCCCGAATTGGCTGTTTCGCGGCGGGCTGTTGCTACGGGCGTCCGACAACCCTCCCTTGGGGCGTGCAGTTCCCCGGTCTCGATGCTCCCGTCCACCCGACCCAACTCTACTCTACAATCATCAACCTCGCGATTTTCGTGGTGCTCACGCGCGTCGATGGGCGTCGGCGTTTTGTGGGGCAGGTGTTCGCGCTGTTTCTCATCTTGCATGGGGTCTATCGTGCGTTGATTGAGTTTTTGCGGGTGGGCGCGACCTCCGAACCGCTTTGGGGGCTTTTTACCTACGGACATCTGCCAGCGCTGGCACTGATAGGCGTGGGGATCTATCTTTATCGGAAACGCGCTAATCGCTCGGTTCATCGCTTGTCTCCCCACGGGCGTTCAGCGCGTCAAAGGTCTGCTCAATGAGGTGTTTGGCGAACTCCCACAGGACGGGTGCGCCTTGCGCGATGCGCTGGTCGAACTGGAGGACTCGTTCCAGTGGGATGCCGTTCTCGCGCCAGCTGCCGCCGTCGGTGTGGGCGTTTGCGAGGATGCTGACGAGGCTGTCGAGCGCGGCAGCGAACCGTGCTTCAGGTGTCTGACGCGCGACGAACTCCTCCCAAAGGGCGCGTAGCTCGTGTGCTTGCTCTGGGGGCAGTAAGCCGAAGATACGCTCCGCGGCACGCACCTCCCGCGCATGCTGGGTCCGACGCGCCTGCTCATCGAACACGAAGGTATCGCCCGCGTCAACCTCCACAATATCGTGCACCAGTGCCATTTTGACCACGCGGAACAGGTCAATCGGCTCGTGGGCATACTCTGTTAGTACCAGCGCCGCCATCGCGAAGTACCACGAATGCTCCGCGCTGTTCTCATAGCGGGAACCGTCCAGCAAGCGCGTGCGTCGCAGAACTCCCTTTAGACGGTCGATTTCGACCAGGAAGGCAATTTGCTGTTGAAGTCGCTCGCTCATCGCAAGGGTGGCTCCTCCCAGTGCTTCTCGCGGGTATAGCGTTCGAGAATACGCTGAGCGAGTTGCTTGAGCATATCGGGCAGTTCGCGCCCGCGAAGGGCGCCCTTTGGTTCGCGATAGAGGGGCGATTCCGCGCCCACCCATGCGCCTTCCGCCAGATATTTGAGCGCGGCATAGGCAGGATGGCGTGTGGAAAGGTTGATGCGCGGTTGGGTCTGGAAGCGTGTGCGTCCAACAGGCTTGCCCATCTGTGCCCGCATATGTGCGTCGAGCCGCTGGGCATATCGCGCCAGCATGATGCCCACTTGATACCGTTTCATCGGCTGACGCCCGTTGAAGCCTGGCGGGATGAGACCGCGCCGCTTGAGCTCGAGAAGGGCACTATGCGCCCATTCGGGATGCTTACCTGTGAGTGATACCTCGCCCGCGCTCGCCGTGAGAATAGGCTTTTCGAACGCCTCGCTCAGCCCACGCTCCAACTTCTGAATGAACTCGGCGACCAGCACCGCCACCTCGTAGCCCGTCAGGGGCTGGTCGTGGGCAGAGGTCGGTGCAGGAGACGGCTTCTGCACCTGCGCCTTATGCAACGCCTGCTGCGCGAACAGCCCAGACAGACACAATACGCCCAAAACCGCTATTCGTCTCTTCATTTTCCGCTCCGTTTGCCCTCTGCTCTCAATTATGGCATGCGAGGCAACCATTTCAAGTTCTGCCTTATCACACTGGACAACGCTGGTGCTCTGCATGAAGCCATTCAAACAGGTCAGCTCACCCGCAAAGAAGCTAAAATGGCCGCATGTCACCAGCTACGAGTATGCTGACCTGCACCAGTTGAGTGCGCTCTGGTTCGGTGCAACGACGAGCCTGCGCGAGTTTCGCAAAGGGTTCATCGGGCGTTCGAACGGGGTCGAAGACCTTAGCGCACCAATTGGCTCGCCACTTGCAGAGCGGATTATTAACGAGGTTGCCGAGCGCAATTCTCGCAAGGCACGCGAGGTTGCCCTCTACTTCGCGGAGATGCGCCAGTGCTTTGAGGAGATGCGGCGTGTGTTGCGTCGAGGAGGTCGCATCTGCATCGTGATTGGCAACACGCACTTGTGTGGGGTTGAAATCCAGAACGCGCAGGTGTTCGCGGAACAGCTCGTGGCACTTGATTTTGAACTGGAGCGCGTCATTCTGCGTGAGATACCCTCCAAAATTCTGCCGCGTACGCGCGATAAACGAACGGGTAAATTCGCCAGCACGCGCGAAGCTGATTATATTGCCTACCCGATGGAGTATATTATCGTGCTTCGGCGCCACTAAAGGCGTTATGCTCCATGCAATCAAGCCTCGCTATCTTGGAGGTCAGCAGGCAAAAAGGAATATTGCTTTTGTCCGCTGGAAGCGATAGAAACACCTATCCAGCGGCGCTGTGCCATTGTCTCCAGCAGCTCATGCGCCTCCTCGAAACTCGATTGCAAAATCGCAGCGGCTTCGGGCACGGTCAGCGAGCCGCCACGAGCGCGCGCCTCCTGAAGCAGAAGATGCTCGCGCGTTCGCTCCGTGGCGCGCATCTGCGATAAGCTCCCTATCTGATACAGGCAAAAACCAATAGCACCGATGCTGGTCATCATCACTAATCGCCCAATCAGCCAACCGAGCCGTATCGACATCGAAGGAGGCAGAAACCCAGTGCCCGCCCAGCGCATTTGAGCGTCGATCACTCCACGGATGAGCTCAGTTCCAACTATCAGGATGTGGAACGCAGCGACGGTGAGGAGCACGCCCCCCAGCACTTTTAGCTGTAGGTAGAAGGGAACCGTTTCCCACAGGTTGGCAGGTCTGGACGACTCACCCCTCAAGGCGGACAGCGCAGCGGCGCGCGCACTGGCAAGGTGCATCGCCAGAGCGATCGGAATAATGAGGAGCCCCTCTGTGCCCAATCCATCAGGCGCAAGGATAATCGCCCACAGCGCGAGCGTGGGAAAGAACCAAAGTGCAGCCCGAATCAGTCGCCCTTGCAGCAGCTGTCCCAGCCCAGGTATTGCCAGCGACGCCAGTTCTGGCTCGATGTGCGATCCTAATCGCAACTCGCGTACCTGCATCTGCATCGCCTCCTAAGAGAGATTCTGCTTCTCGGCAACTGTTTCCTGCTTAGAGCACACCCGTTTCCAGGTTTAGAGCGCCTTCCGCAAAGCGCGACGGGCGCAAGGGGGTGATGTCGAACGGCAGCGGCTGACCGAGTATGAGCGCACTGACAATCTCGCCCAGTGCGGGCGCATGCATCACGCCGTGCCCAGAGGAGCCATTCACAAGGTAGAACCCACGCAATTCGGGCGCCTCGCCCACAATCACATGGCAGTCGGGCGACATCTCGTAAAGCCCCGCATAGCACGCCTCCCGATCGATAGGCACTTCCCTGAGGCAGGGCACGCGCGCGTGTGCCCGTGTCACCACCTTGCCCAGCCACGCTTCGTCGAAGCGCGTATCGAAGGGGTCATCTGTCGGATGCTCATCGGGTAGGAGCAGCAGCACGCGCCCATCGCGCACGCGCAGGTAGAATCCGTCGCTCACATCGACGCTCATCGGCATCGTTTCAGGCAAGACTGTGGTGGGCATCGTGACGGCAACTTGGCGCTTGACGGGATAGACGGGCAGATGGACGCCCGCTTGCTGGGCGACGACACCCGCCCATGCACCTGTTGCGTTCACCACGGCTCCCGATGCGATACGCTCGCCATTCACCCTCACGCCCATCGCCCGCTCGCCCTCACGCCAGACTTCTACCGTGCCCACCCCATACCGAAACTCAACACCATTCTGCTGTGCTGATTGCACATAGCCCTGCAGGATGTTCATCGGGCGCATAAATCCATCCAGCGGGCAGAATGTGCCGCCGATAAGGTCTTCCGTATAGAGGGCAGGATTCAGCCGACGAATGTCGTCCACGCTGACTTCGTGCGATTCGGTCAAGCCTGCCTCGCGCTGGGCACGCAAGGCGTCGCGCAAGCGTGTTAGGTGCGCTTCTGTGCTGGCGACAAACAGATAACCGTAAGGGCGATAGTCGGGGTCAGTCCCTGTTTCCTCGTGGAAGCGGAGGAGCTTCTCGCGCGAGCGCAAGGACAGACGCACATTGATGGGCGTACTGAACTGACAGCGAAATCCGCCCGTTGCCCTGCCCGTGCTTCCCATGCCAGGTTGAGGCGCGCTGTCCAGTACCAGCACCTCGCGACAGCCCTGTTGGCTCAGGTGATAGGCAACGCTTGCCCCTATCACCCCACCACCGATTATCGCCGCCTCTTTCGCCATGACAGGTCGGCTTATTGTACCTTTCGCCCGAAAGGGAGAGGGCAGAGCTTACGGCTTTAGATATACTCCTGCTATGCGGTTCTGGGTGCTGACCCTTTCAGCGATAGTGAGTGCACTGACGCATCCGCCATTGGGCTGGTGGTGGCTGATGTTCATCGCGCCTGCGCCTCTCTTCGGCTGTCTGCCCGGTTTGCGGGCGCGTGTGGGATTTGCATACGGCTGGTGGTGGGGCTTTGTCTACTTGCTGATTATCGGCTTCCCACTGACCTATCTGGTGAACCTGCAGACGGGTAGCCTCTGGCTCACTGCGATTGGCTGGATGGGAGTAGCTGGGTTGTGTGCGCTGTTCTGGGGCGTGTTCGGGCTGGTTGCAACGCGCATGCCGCGTTCCCTGTTGGGATGTCTGGGCATGGCAGGAGCGTGGACGCTCTGCCAGTGGCTGCGCGGGCTGGGACCCTTCGCGTTCGTATGGGGACACTTCAGCGTGGCGCTCTACCGTGCACCTCTATTGCTTCAGGTTGCCGATATTGGGGGCGCGTGGGGGCTGGAGTTTTTGATAGCCCTCTGGAATGCCCTGCTGGGGCTGTGGCTCCTGCATCGCTTACCCGTCCTCCTGCCCGCTTCTGGGGAAAGGCAGGGGCAACTCTTGCCCCTTCAGTTCACCTTGGGGCTGGTGTCGGTGCTGTGGATAAGTTATGGCATCGTTCGATTACCAACCATCACTGCGCGTTCGCTCCCCGACTCAGATGATTCGATTCCCAACCACACTTTCGCGTTGGTTCAGCCGAATGTGAATTTGGCACGCGCCTATACGCCCGAAGCGTGGATGCCGATTCGGGAGCAAATCGCCCGCCTTGTGCAGGAAGCAGCCCAGCCGCGTCCCAACCTCATCGTGCTGCCCGAATCGCTGGAACCCTATCCGATGCCCGACACGGCGGAGCCGTTCGAGTTCTGGCGTCGCTTAGCACAGCAGGTGCAGGCTCCTATCTTAGTGGGTGGTTATCGCATTGGCAATCCCATCACGCGCCAGTATACGAACACCGCGCACCTCTTTCTGCCAGACGGCACATGGCGCTATCATGACAAGGTGCAGTTGGTGCCGCTGGGTGAGACTGTGCCCTTTCGTGAGCAGTTGCCCTTTTTGCAGGCTTTTGGCGTGGTGGAACGCGACCTGCTGGCAGGCAATTCGCTCCAGCCAATACAGGCGGGCGATTTGCGAATTGGGGCGGTCATCTGCATGGAGTCCACCTATCCATGGATTGCACGCGCGATGGCTCAGCGGGGGGCGAATTTGCTGGTGGTTATTTCGAACGAATCGTGGTTTGGGCGCACGGCGGCACTGGAACAGCATCTGGCGTTCAGCGTGTTGCGGGCGGTGGAGACGCGCCGCATGGTCATTCGCTGTGCGCCCGAAGGTATCAGCGCGTTTATCGCGCCCGACGGCATGGTACGGCGTGTGCCCCCTTTCATGCAAGAAACCGCTTCCGACACTGTGCGCCTTATCGAGGAGCCGACCTTCTATGTGCGCTGGGGCGATTGGATTGTGCCCGTGAGCGCGATGCTAACCATGCTGGGCTGGTTTATGGGCGTGCGGGCACGCGCTGGACGCGCTTCTTGCGACCACCCAACAGCCACTTGAACAGTTTAAGCGCGCCCTGTTCCCACGCCACGCGGTGCGTCACGCCCGTGCCGATTTCCAACCCCGCCGCATGCTCCAAATACCATTCATAGGAGCGAATGAGCGCCTCGGCGTTGCTGTAGCGTGCGCCCCAACCCAGCTTCGCCTTCGCCCGCTCCACCGACACAAACGAATCTTTATCCGCGGTCTCATACACCCACTTATACAGCGGGGAGAGCTTCAGCGCCTCCAGAACGCGCAGGATAAATTTGACCAGCCCTGCAGGTGTGCCCATCGGGCGCGCACCTGACCCCGCAAAATCGCACAGCGCTTGCAAATCCTCACGCACAGTTTGGAACCGTTCCGCGCCGATGTTGAAAGTGGCGTTCGCCTGCGCTGGATCCACCGTGCAGACCAGCCAGTACGCCTCGCACAGGTCAGACACCTCCAGCAGCTGATAACGGTTGCGCCCACTGCCAATCATCGGGATGCGCGCCCCCGATTCCACCCAGTCATACAGAATCTGGAACACGCCGAGCCGTGCGGGTCCGATGAAGGTCTTGGGGCGAATGACGGGCACAATATGCCCTTTTTGGCGAAACTCCAGACAGACCCGCTCCGCCAGAATCTTGCTCTCGCCATAAGGACCGACACCAATCAGGGGATCTTCTTCCTCAATAGGATGCTTGCGTGGCACGCCATACACTGCTGTAGAGGACACATGCGCGACGCGCTCCACACCCGCGCGGAACGCCTCCTCCAGCACGATGCGGGTGCCCTCCACATTCGTGCTGAAAATATCGGCACGCCTCCATAAGGGCAACGCCGCCGCGCCGTGAATCACCCAGCGAGGACGCACCCGTTCCAACACCGCTCGCACCGCCTCGCGGTCGCGCACATCGCCCCGATAGAACTCCGTGCCCGGCGGATACTCCGACTCCTCATAGGGCGCGATATCGAACAGGACGACCCGAACCCCCCTGTCACTGAAGTGGTGCGCCAGATGATAACCCAGAAAACCCGCACCGCCCGTAATCAGCACCTTGTCCATCGCGATGGATTATACCGTCCAACGGGTATAATCTACCAGAGCCAATCTGGCTATATGGAGGGAAACGATGGCAGCCAAAGCGGTTACGGAACGCGAGTGGGAAACAGAAGTGTTGCAATCGGAGTTGCCGGTGCTGGTCGATTTCTGGGCAATCTGGTGCGGTCCATGCCGGCTCATCGCGCCGATTGTTGAAGAGATGGCAGTTCAGTACGCAGGCAAGCTCAAAGTGGTCAAGGTCGATGTGGACCAAAACCAAAACCTTGCCATTCGCTACGGAATCATGAGCATCCCCACACTGCTACTTTTTAAGAACGGGCAGGTGGTGGATCAAATCGTGGGCGCTCTGCCGAAGGGCGTCATCGAAGAGCGCGTGAAGCGCCATCTGAACTTGAGTTAGCACAATCATGTTGGACCTAAGGACGGTAAGCGAATCGTTGCAGGAGGCTCGCCGACGCCTGACGGCGATCGGGGAGCACCTTTGACCTCACCACGCTGAAAGCGGAACTGGCACGCCTGGAGCGCGAGACTGAACGCCCCGACTTCTGGGCAGACCCTGCGCGCGCCCAGGCGACCATGCAATACATCGCGCGACTCAAAGGGCGCATCGAACCCTACGAGCAGCTGCTCAAGCAAGCCGACGAGTGCAACGAATGGCTCAGCCTGCTCCAGATGGAGTATGATGAGGCAACCGCCCGTGAAATCGCCGCCCAAGTCGAGACGCTCAAACGCGAGGTGGAAAAGCTGGAACTGCTCACCCTGCTGAGCGGCGAGTATGACCGTAAGAATGCCATTCTGGAGATCGATGCGGGCGCGGGCGGCACCGAAGCGTGCGACTGGGTGCAGATGCTGTTGCGCATGTACCTACGCTGGGCGCAGAGGCACGGCTTCCGCACCGAAATCGTGGACGAGACGCCCGGCAGTGTGGTCGGCTACGCCAGCGTCGGCATCCTGATAGAGGGCGACTACGCCTACGGCTTGCTCAAATCAGAGCATGGCGTGCACCGACTCGTGCGCATCTCACCCTTCGATGCCAGCAAGCGACGGCACACCACCTTCGCCCTCGTCGAAGTGATGCCAGAAATCGAAGCGGCGGAAATCCAGCTCAATCCGGAAGACCTCCGCATCGATACCTATCGCGCCAGCGGGCACGGCGGTCAGCATGTGAACAAGACCGAATCGGCAGTGCGCATCACCCATCTCCCCACGGGCATCACTGCCAGCTGCCAGAACGAGCGCTCCCAGCATCAGAACCGCGCCGTGGCGATGAAGGTGCTTGCCGCGCGCGTCGCCGAATATTACCGCCGCCAACAGGAACAGAAGCTTCAGCAGATTCGGGGCGAGGTCACGCCCGCCGAATGGGGACACCAAATCCGCTCCTATGTGCTCCAGCCTTACACACTGGTGAAAGACCACCGCACCAACTACGAGACGGGCGATGTACAGGCGGTGCTGGACGGCGAAATCGACGGCTTTATCGAAGCCTACCTGCGCTGGAACGCTTCGCGCCAGTCCGTCGTAGATATCCATGCAGGGAGTAGCGAATAGCGAACGGTGAATGGCGATGAGGGTCTGGCTGATAATCGCGATGCTGGGACTTGGGCTGGGCTATGCGATAGCCCAGACGGTCCACCTTCCTAAGGCGGTCTCGATGGAGAATGTGGGCGAGGGTTCGAACCCCGTCGCCCAGACTATCGTGGACGCGATGCGCTCAGCAACGGGCGCCGATCTGGCGATGCTGGGCGCCGCCTTCTTTGACGAGACAGTGCAGTTCCCCGCGGGGGCAGTATCTGTCGATAACCTGCTCAAAGCCCTGCGCTATCCCGATGATGAGGTCGTGGTGCTGAACCTCACGGGCGAGCAGATACTGCAGGCACTTGAACGCTCGGCGGAGCTCTATCCGCAGAAAAATAACGCCTTTCTGCAGGTGGCGGGCATGGAGGTGCGCTTCGACCCGAAGGCGGAGACTGGCAAGCGCATCCGGAGCGTGATTATCGCCGGCGCAAAACTCGACCCGAAACGCACCTACCGCGTCGCGACCACTGCCCCCCTGGCACGCGGCGCACTTGGCTACTTCCGCATCTGGAACAAGGAGCAAATCAGCACCAACACAGGGCACAGTCTTGCGCAGGTGGTGCGTGACTACCTGCAACGCCACCGCTCTCTGATTAGCGAACCTGCCTGGGTCTCCTAAGCGTTGCGGGTATCATACTCGCACCATGAGCGTGCAAAGCAGACAAACACCGCCGTGGCTGATTATCCTGCTAATCGTGGGCGGGCTGTGCGTGTTAACCTCCTGCATTATCTGCCCTGCGGTTCTGTTCCCTGTCTTTTCACAAGCGCGTGAAGCGGCACGGAGAACAGCCTGTTTGAGCAATTTGAAGGAGCTGGCGACAGCGCAACAGCTCTATGCGAACGATTATGAGGGGCGTTTTCCTATCGCCTCGCGCTGGGGCGACCTGACCCGTCCCTATGTTCGGGAGCTTCGCTCCTATCACTGTCCTTCCGTGCCGCAGGGGCAGTTCGGCTATGCGATGAATGTGCACCTTTCACGCCAGAAGATGAGTGCGTTGCGCAATCTGGCACAGATACCGTTGCTTTACGATTCGACCAATCTTGCGTGGAACGCGCACGACCCCTTCACGAGCCTGCCCAATCCGCCGCGCCATGGGCAAAAAGGGAACAATATCGCCTTTGCCGATGGGCATGCGAAAACGGTAGGTTCGCCCTGATGGAGCTGGTGCAGGAGTGGGATAAGCAGGCGTTTTATGCGGTCAATCATGGGTTGCACCATCCGTGGCTCAGCCCGTTGATGTGGTTTTTCACCTCGCTGGGGCTGGGCTGGGTGCAGCTGCTACTCCTGTTAGGGGCGACCCTCTTATTACGCTGGGAGGGGCGCTGGCGGCGCGTGTTTCTGCCCGCTTTTGTGGCGTGGCTTGGCAGTGGCGCGACGGTGCAACTGCTGAAACACCTGTTCCCGCGTGCACGCCCCTCGAGGTTGCCCGACGCGCTGATTGCGCCCGATGAGCGTATCTTTGCGAACTCGTTCCCCTCTGGGCACACAGCGACGGCGTTCGCGCTGGCGTGCTGGCTGCGCCTGATGGTGCGTGGCACGCGCTATCGCTGGCTTGGCTGGCTCGGCTGGCTACTCGCCGCGCTCGTGGGGCTGTCGCGCGTCTATCGAGGCATCCATTACCCCTCGGATGTGCTGGCAGGAACGATAATTGGCATTCTGTGGGGTTTGATTGCCTTCGCCTGGCTGAACAGACGCTAAGCGTGGCGCTGACAGCGAGACGCGCTGATCGTGCAGCTCTCCGGCGACTCCCAACGCAAAAGCGGGTAAACTCCTCATGGGATGTTCAGGCTCAACTCAGAGTTCACTCCGCGTGGCGACCAGCCCCAAGCGATTGCGAAGCTGGTGGAGGGGCTGCGCAAGGGCTATGATTTTCAGACCCTGCTGGGCGCGACGGGCACAGGCAAAACCTTCACGATGGCAGCGGTCATCGCGGAGGTGCAACGCCCTGCGCTGGTGATTGCCCATAACAAGACGCTCGCTGCCCAACTCTGTCAAGAGTTCCGTGCCTTCTTCCCAGAAAATGCTGTTCAGTATTTCATTAGCTACTATGATTACTATCAACCAGAAGCTTATATCCCGCAGACGGATACCTACATCGAAAAGACCGCCTCTATCAATGACGAGATTGACCGCCTGCGCCATGCGGCAACCCAGGCGGTGCTGGAACGGCGCGATGTAATTGTGGTGGCGAGTGTGTCCTGCATTTACGGGTTGGGGTCACCCCAGGAGTATCTGCGCAGTATCATCACCGTGAAGCGTGGTGACACTTTAGACCCACGCGAACTGGCGATGCGCTTAGTGGAATTGCAATATGTGCGTTCCGATATGGTGCTGGGACGGGGTACTTTCCGCATTCGGGGTGATGTAATAGATGTTCAGCCTGCCGATGAGGAGCTGGTGACACGCATCGAGCTGTTTGGCGACGAGGTAGAGCGCATCTATGAGTATGACCCACTCAAGGGCGAGATTGTGGCGGAGCTGGAGCGCGCCACCTTCTTTCCCGCAACGCACTATGTAACGCCATGGGATCGGCTCGACAGCATCATCGAGCAGATACGCGAGGAGTTGGAACAGCAGGTGCGCTATTTCGAGTCGCAAGGTCGGCTGTTGGAGGCACAGCGCATTCGCCAGCGCACTGAAATGGACATGGAGATGATGCGCGAGTTGGGCTACTGCAACGGCATCGAGAACTACTCGCGCTACTTTGATGGGCGCAAGCCCGGTGAGCCACCCTACACTCTGCTTGACTACTTCCCTGAGGACTTCATCGTGTTCATCGACGAGTCGCACCAGACAGTACCCCAACTGCACGGGATGTATAACGGCGACTTTCAGCGCAAGAAAACGCTGGTCGAGTACGGCTTTCGGTTGCCCTCGGCGATGGATAACCGTCCCCTGCGCTTTGAGGAGTTTCTGGAGCGTGTCGGGCAAGTAATTTTTGTCTCTGCTACGCCAGGTCCTTTCGAGCGCCATGTCAGCAAGCAGATTGTGGAGCAGATTATCCGCCCTACAGGGCTGGTAGATCCCGAAATCATCGTGCGTCCCACCGCGGGGCAGGTAGACGATTTGGTCGCCGAGATACGACGACGCATCGAGCGCAACGAACGGGTGCTGGTGACCACCCTGACCAAAAAGATGGCGGAAGACCTGACAGAATACTTGCAAGAGCTTGGCATCAGGGTGCAATATCTACACTCGGATGTGCAGACGCTGGAGCGTGCCGAGATTCTGCGCGACCTCCGACTGGGTGTCTACGATGTAGTGGTCGGGGTCAATCTGCTGAGGGAGGGACTGGATCTACCCGAGGTCTCGCTTGTAGCGGTCATGGATGCCGACAAGGAAGGGTTTCTGCGCTCGGAAACCTCACTCATTCAGACCATTGGGCGCGCCGCACGCAATAAGTTCGGACAGGTCATTCTGTATGCCGATCGCATCACGGGTTCCATGCAACGCGCCATCGATGAAACCAACCGTCGTCGGCAGATTCAGATGGAGTACAACCGTCAGCATGGGATCGAGCCGGAGACGGTGTATAAAGAGGTGCGCGAAACTGTCCGCGCCTACAGGGTAGCAGAGGAGCGCGAAGCCTATCGAATTGTGGATACCGACCGTGTTGCGTTTGAAGACCTGCCCCTGGTGATTAGCAAGCTGGAGCAGGAGATGCGCGAGGCAGCCAAAGCCTTGGAGTTCGAGCGAGCCGCGATTTTGCGGGACGAAATCATGCGCTTGCGCAGGATTCTGGAGCAGACGCGCGTATAGACTCCAGAGAACACACTCCCCTGCCGATAATGCAGGGACTTAAGAAATGGACGACGTTTGCCGATAATAGGAGCTGAAGTAAGCCGAGGCAGAAAAGGGCAAACCTGCAGTGATGCAGGGGCGCAAAGCCTATGGGTCTGCCGGAAGGAGCAGACAGCCGGGTTGCCTGCCTCCGGCTTGCTGAGTGAAATCAGCAAGAGAAGGAGGCAGAACGATGCAAATCTCGTTAGAAGAGGTGCGGAAGGCGGTGGCGGCGTATCATCGGCGCCGCCAGCAAGTGACTCAGCCACTGGAACCTGTACCTGAACCTGTGCAGGTTCCTGAGGAAGAGAATCTTCGCCTGGCGCAGGAGATTGCGCGTGAACTCAGCGCAACTCCTGATGTCCGCAACGAGCGCGTCCAGGAACTGAAACAACTCATCGACGCAGGCGAATACTCCATTTCCGCCGCGATGGTTACCAGCGCCATCATTCGGCGGATGTTGGCAGACCGCATCCGATAGCCGGTGGCTACAGGGGGACAACCGATGTCCCCCTCCGTACCCCTCTTTGCAGGAGTCGAAGCCCTCACTTCGAAATAAGCCCCTGTGGCAAATGTGGGCTGGCTCTTAGCGGTTGTCAATCAGAAGGGCGGCGTCGGCAAGACGACCACTGCCGTCAACTTGGCAGCGCAACTGGCGGCTGAGGGCGATGAGGTGCTTCTCGTGGACGCCGACCCCCAAGCGAATGCCACCAGCGGACTGGGAATCTCACCTCAGCAGTGCGAATATGATCTGTTCAGTGTACTGCAAGAGGAATGTCCTATTGAACAGGCGATTATTCCTTCCGGGCGCACTCATCTTCACCTAATTCCTGCAAGCATCGAGCTGGCAGGCATCGATCTGCTCTTCGCCACGCGAATTGCTCGTGAGACGGTACTGCGCTCTTTACTTACGCCGCTCCGTGCGCGGTATCAGTGGATCCTTATCGACACACCTCCCTCACTTGGACTGCTTACGATTAACGCACTGGCGGCTGCAGATGGCTTGATTATCCCGCTCCAGTGTGAATATTATGCACTGGAGGGGCTATCGCGCCTTATGCAAACAATCGACCTGATCCGACAGCATCTGAACCCCTCACTTGAGATCTGGAAGGTGCTGTTGACGATGCATGATCCCCGCACGAAGCTTTCTGAGCAAGTGGAAGCGGAGGTGCGCAAGTTCTTTGGTACAAAGGTGGCGCGAGCGGTGATCCCGCGTAATGTGCGCGTTGGGGAAGCCCCCAGCTTTGGTCAACCTGTAGTAGAATATGATTCGCGCTCACGGGGCGCAATTGCCTATAGAGCGTTTACACAGGAGGTGAAAGAGTATGGCGCGTCGCGGTCTCGGTAAAGGCTTAAGCGCCCTGCTTTCACAGGGCGAGTTGGAGAGCAATCTGGTGCAGGAAATCCCTATCGCCCAGATACGCCCTAATCCCTATCAGCCGCGGCGGGTTTTCGACGAGGACTCGCTTCGCGAGCTGGCAGATTCGATCCGTCAGGTGGGTGTGTTACAGCCAATTATCGTGCGGAAGGAGAGTGCCGAAGAGTACACCCTCATCGCTGGGGAGCGTCGTCTGCGTGCGGCACAAATGGCAGGTCTGGAACGCATTCCTGCGATTGTTCGCACGCCCTCCGAGCAGCAGATGCTAGAGATGGCGCTCATCGAAAATCTTCAGCGCGAAGATATTAACCCTATGGATGCGGCGCTCGCCTATAAGTATCTCATGGAGGAGTTCGGATTGACACAGGAACAGGTAGCTTTGCGCGTAGGTAAAAGCGTACCTGCTATCTCGAACACTCTGCGCTTGCTTCAGTTGCCCGACTACATTCAGGACAGCATTCGAAGCGGTTTAATTAGCGAGGGGCATGGGCGTGCTCTACTGATGGTCAAAGACCCCGTTCAACAGCGGCAGTTGTGGCAGCAGATTACAACGGATGGGCTGAGCGTGCGAGCCACCGAGTTGCGTGCGCGGGAACTGCGCTCGCCAGAACAGTCTTTAAACACCGCTCCTCGCACTTATCCGCTACCCTCTGCACCCCCGCCTGAGGTCAAGGCTCTTGAACATAATTTGAGCGCTTATCTGGGCACGAAGGTGAAAGTCGTATATATGGAGGGCGGTGCAGGACGCATCGTAATCGAGTTCTATTCGGAGGAAGAGCTGGGGCGTATTCTGGAAATAATCGCCCCCCATGGGTTTTAGGGGTTTTCATGTGAAAACCTCCCGCCCGGCAGGAATGGTGTAAACAGGGCTGAATTCAGCAAAGCATGGGAAACGATATGGACACAGCTACTCAACAGGCGCGCGAAAGGTTTCGCAGAATGCGCTTCGGGATGTTCATCCACTGGGGCGTCTACTCCCTGCTTGGACGCGGTGAGTGGATCATGTATCACGAAAAGATACCCGTCTCAGAGTACGAAAAACTGATGCACCAGTTCAATCCTGTTCTCTACAACCCAAAAGAATGGGTTGCTTTGGTCAAGCGGGCAGGCATGCGCTACATCACCATTACTACAAAACACCACGACGGATTCTGCATGTATGACAGCGCGCTGACCGACTACAAAATCACCAATACCCCCTTTTGCAGGGACGTTATCGGTGAGCTGGTGCGCGAATGCCGACGGCAAAAAGTGCCTATCCTGTTCTACTACTCGCCCCTCGACTGGCATCACCCTGCCTACAACACCGACTGGGAAGCCTATACGCGCTACTGGCACGGACAGGTGCTGGAATTGATACACAAATACAAGCCAATGGGCATCTGGCTCGATGGTTGCTGGCATAAGCCAGACAATCTCGACGCAACATGGAGACTCAGTGAGCTGTATCGTGAGATGCGCCGAATTGCGCCGGGCATCCTGATTGGCAACAATCATCATCAGCCACCCCTACCTGACGAAGACATTCAAACCTTCGAGATGGATTTGCCAGGCGAGAACACAGCAGGCTTCAACAAAGCGATGCCTGCTGAGAACGCGCTTTACGAGACCTGCATGACCATCAATAACAGCTGGGGCTACAACGCGAATGACCAAAATCACAAGACACCTGAGCGCCTCATTCGGCTGCTTGCAGAGTGTGTAGGGCGAGACGCTAACCTCCTCTTGAATGTGGGACCCAAGCCGGATGGCACGATTCAAACCGAGCATGTGGAGCGATTGGAGAAAATCGGGCAATGGCTGATGAAGAACGGCAAGGCTATCTACGGCACTCGCGGGCAGATTTTCACTTCAACGCCTTGGGGCACGGCAACCCGCACCGAAAAAGCCATCTATCTCCATATCTGGAACTTGCCCGAGCAATCTCGGTTGAGCCTACAGATGCCTGCCCTGCGAATTAAACGGGCACGCTTGCTTGCAACAGGCACACCTGTTAAGTTTCATCAGCAGGGTGAGCAGGTAGTGATTACCCTGCCACAACCCCTGCCCGATGTCGCCGATACCGTTATCCAAATGGAGGTGAACTGAGATGGAGCGAGCCGAAACCTTATTGAGCCGTGAGCGTTCCGCGCTGGTTATAGTAGATATGCAGGAGCCATTCCTGTCGCTCATCAAAGTGCGTGACCTCATCGAGCATAATATTGCCTTTCTGCTGAAAGTCGCGAACTCGCTCAACATACCTGTGCTGGCAACTTTGCAGAATCGCGAGCGACTGGGTGAAGTAGTGCCCACACTGCAAGCGCTGCTACCTGAACAGACTGCGCCCGTCGATAAACTGTGCTTTAGCTGTCTTGGCGCAGAGCCGTTCGCGAAAGCCCTGCAGGGGATAGGGCGTCAACAGGTGGTGCTGACGGGTATCGAAGCACATATCTGCATTCTGCAAACCGCCCTCGATCTGTTGAAAGCAGGCTACCAGGTGCATGTGCCCTATGACGCAGTTGCCAGCCGGAGAAAGCCTGACTGGAAATACGCGCTGTTGCGTCTTCAGTATGCGGGCACGATTGTCACCAGTGTCGAATCGGTGACCTACGAGTGGCTCTATCAGGCGGGCACGGACGAGTTCCGTCAGGTTCTGCCCCTCATCAAGGAGCGCGAGCAGTTCCTTCGGCAAGCAAAGGAGGATGATTAGCTACTTGCGGAAGAGATTGCGTAGGATAAAGTAGAGGTTAGCAGGACGCTCCGCTAACCGACGCGAGAAATAGGGATACCACTGCTCGCCATAAGGCACATAAATCAGGGTGCGATAGCCCTCTGCCACCAACTGTTTTTGCAGGTCTCGGCTAATGCCGTAGAGTAGCTGGAATTCGAACTGGTCCTTCCGCAATCCGATTTCGGCAGCGTATTGCTTCGCATGCTCAATCAAGCGTCTATCATGCGTAGCGATTGCTGGTTCGTGCCCTTGCTTCAGCAGGCGTTCCATCTGTACTTTGAACTGATGATCGACCGAGCGTTTATCAGGATAGGCTACCTCGCGTGGTTCAGCATAGGCGCCTTTTACAAGGCGAATGCGTGCCCCTAACGCCAGCAGCCTCTCCAGATCGTTGGGAGTGCGGTACAGATAGCTTTGCAGTACAGTGCCACTGTTGGGGTAGTGGGGGTACATCTCCACAAACAAGTTCAAAATGCCATCCGTGTGGCGGCTGCTCTCCATATCGATCCAGACGAAGTTATGCAGGTCACGCGCGGTTTTCAGCACACACTCCAGATGTCCACGGCATAGCTCATAGCCCAAATCAAGCCCCAGCTGAGTAAGCTTGATGGAGATACAGGCGTTTACGCCCGTTTCGGCAATCCGTTCCAGCAGGATGATATACTGGCGGGTGGCGTTTTCTGCCTCTTCAGGGCGTGTGGTTGCCTCTCCCAGATAATCGAGGGCGACCAAAAAACCCTGCGTATTGAGCTGGCGGGTGACTTCTATGGCGGAGTCCAGGTTCTCACCAGCGATAAAGCGATTCACCAGCCCCTGCGTCATCGGGCTGTGCGTCATCCAGTTCTTGAATGGTGGCCACTCTGCCACTTTCAGCACCAGCGCTCGTGAGAGCATCGTCGCGCTCCCTACCACCAATGTGTTTGCCTATTTGCCTTTCTTTTCTGGTGTATACTTCCACCAGTATTCTATTACTTCGCGTGATGGATCGGGTTTGGGGGGTTGAGGCTTAGCGGTTGGTTTAGGCTTCTGCGTAGCCTGTTTCTGAGGAGGGCGCTCCTGCACCAACTGCTTGTTCTTCTCCAGTTGTGCCTTCAGTTCCGCTTCCGAAGGAGGTTGAACGCTTGCCTCCTGTTGCTGGGCTTGGCGTTCTGCCTGATAGGGCGCAATCTGCGTGCTCCAGCCGTACCAGATGACAAAGGCGAGCAGTATCACAATCAGCCCAACAAGTCCGATGGGCAAACCTCGTCGACGCATAGTTTGTCTCCCTCCATGGGAGATTATACCGTAAATCTAAGCCAGCCGTTCCTGATGAACAATCGAGTTGATCTGGAGCGCGATATCGGGCAGTACGGAACGCAGGTCTGATAGTAGGGGCAGCTGCGCGCGAGCAATCGCCACATCGTCCAGATCTATGGTCGCGATGAGTAGCGCCTCCTGTCCGAGCGGTGCCTGAGCTACCACCTTGCCAAAAGGGTTCACCACCAGCGAGGCGCCCACAAAGCCCTTGCCCCCCTCAAATCCGACCAGACTGGGCTGAATCACAAAGAGTGTGTGCTCGCTGGCAATCTGGGTCAGCATCCGCTCATAAGCCATCACATTCTCCACCTGCTCGCCCTGAAATCCGCGCCCAGGCGAAGCGGTCGGCACATAAATGACCTGCGCGCCTTTGAGCGCCATAATCATCGGCGTCACGGAGTGCCACACATCTTCACAGATCAAGATGGCCGCTTGACCGAATCGCGTGGTGAACACATCGAGGCGGCTGCCGCGCGCCACGAATCGCTCCTCTTCAAAGACGCCATAGGTCGGCAGGAAAAATTTGCGATGCACATGCAGAATTCGCGCTTGCGCAGGTTCTGGCTCCAAAGTGGCATACATCGCCGAGTTGTAGTCCTCGCCACGATACCGCTCATAAAAGCCTATGCAGATATCGAGCGAGCGTTCAGGCTTGCAATCGGCATAGAGCTGGGCGAGGTCTTTGAGCAGGCGCGAAGCGGGCATCGCCAATTCGCGTACACCCCCCTCGATGAAGTAGCCCGTGGTCACGGTCTCGGGAAGCGCCAGCACATCCACGGGCAACGCCTCGCGCACAATCTGCGCGATGAGTGCGCCAATTCGCTCCCGATTACGCGGATAGTTGCCCTTGAACGGCTTAATCTGCCCGATACCCACGCGAAATGGGCGGATGAACTCTTGGGTCTCTTCCTGCATCGGCACGCCTCTCTTAAAAAATCATACCCATTTACGCGATTTGGGTTCAGCCTGAGCGCAACGCCAGCCATGCCTCAGGTTGTGCTATCAGGTTCGGGTCGTGCCACGCCTGTAAACGCTGAATCAGCCAGTGGCGACACTCATCGAGGCTCAGCAAGGCGGCTTGCTTTTTGGTATTCTGTACCTGTTCGGGGTGGGTTAAGAGCGCGTGCGGCTGCAGACCGAGCGCGACTGCCAGGCTCAGCGGCTCGGTATCGCGAAGCATGAGCGCCCGCTGTTTGCCATGCCGAATCGCCCATGTTTGCTGGGTAAGCAGTGCGTCTACCGTTCGAGCGTGACTCAGATCAGCATGAAACCAGCAAAGGATTTTAATCTGGGCAGATTTGGCGTCTGGTGGGGGCTTGGCGCGTGGCTGACGCCAGCGGATAGCCAGCCCAATTTCCAGTTGCCCAATAGGTAGATGTTCTTGTTTCAGTGCCTCGCGCATTGCCTCCATCTCTGCCCACCAGCGTTCCAGTTGGACGGGCGCCGCGTTGGAGGGTTGTTCCAGCAAGCAGGTGAGGCGAATGGTTGCGCTCCATTTCCAGAGCGATGCGAGTATCGACGCTTCCCATAGGGACTCGACAGGCACAATCCACCAGAGCGGTTTACCGCCCAGCGCCTGCCCAAGTGCCACCACATTTTCAGGTGGCTGAGTATTGACTACCGCTACAAAATCCGCGCCCTGCTGTACCGCTTCAACGACTGCTTTCCAGTGCGGTACCCACGCGCCTATGGACAGCTCGCGTCCGTCCCAAGTGTGGGTGGGCAGATGCTCGGTCTCCAGATAGAACCGCGTGTGGGTCGCCACTCGCAGAAGTTGTGTCTGATAGCGATTGAGCGTCTGCACACTCGGCTCGATGTAGACTACCCCGGCGTTCCCGTCGATAATCGTGAGCGGTTCAGGGGGCAGAATGCGGGGCAAGCGCGCCACCTGCACAATCGGCACATCCGGCAAGGGTGGGGACGGCTCCTGCTCGACCACCCAGCCCACCACACGCACATAGGGCGCCAGCAATGGTGGCACATCATCGAGTCGATGCACAAAGGCGACCACCTCCACTGGCTCTGTTGGCATCCGATACTCTATCGCGAGCCACTCATCTTCGTCCTGCGCAAACAGACGCGGATCCAACCAGACAGGCAAACCGGGCGTAGGCAGGTAGAGTGGTGCACCGATGCCCATCGCGATGCCCGGTCGCACAGGCGTACCCATCAACACCCACCGCGCAGGTGGCTCCTGCCTTGTTTCACGCATAAACTTGAAGGGTGTAGCCCTGCTGAAGGTAGGGCTGGATGAGCGATTCATAATGTTGGCGTTCCGCTGGAGGTACAAACAGGCAGAGAGTGAACTGCTCACCATACTGCTGAACCAGCGCAGGGAGCTGCTGTGCCAGTGAGGGGCTTGCTTCTGGTTGGAGCCGTGCCAGGGCGCGCAGGGCATTCATCGCCTCTTGCGTCGAAGCGCTTTCTACCCCCACGCCCTCCCAGCCCGGTGCGGTAAGCCGAACCCGAATGCCGTTGCGCGGGGCTTCCATCACCAGCCACGCGATGTGCCGAATGGCGCGTTCGAAGTCTGGGCAGAAGCCGTCCGATTCGCGCTGCCAGCGTGGAGCCAATTCAATGGCTACCAGCAGTGGGGCAAGATGGCTCGTTTCGAACTGCTGAACATGCCAGCTCTGGTAACGCGCTGTGGCTCGCCAGTTGATGCGTCGCAGGGGGTCGCCCGGCGTATATTCGCGCGTGCCGTGCCAGTCGGTACCTTCGCCATGCAGGGCACTGCGCGTCGAGACCTGATGAGCGCGTCCTCGCCCGCCACCTTCCCAGATACGGTTCGGCAACGGCACAGGGCGCGGCAACACCAGCACACGGTCGGAAACTGGCAGCAAGCGCGACACCTCAAAAAGACCCAGCAGGTCAGAAACTCTCAACTCAACGGGACCAACAGCATGTTCACCACGACGCAAAGGCACTACTCGATAGCGCACTCTTGTCCGCTGACCGGGCAGAACGAGCATGGAATTATCTTGCGCCTCGAGGGCAGGAGGTAACCGATCTTGCACCCGATACCAGAGCGGCGCAAAACGCACGGGCAACGAAACCTCGAGAATGACATCGAATGGCTCGCCCTCCCGCATTTCGGCTGGCAGCTGGCGCAAGACATTGACACGCGGCGTCAGCCAGCGAACCAGCAGGTACACGCCGCCTAAGAGCACGCCCAGCAGGCTCGCCATCCAATACATCTGGCGGTTGCCCGTCATCACCCCAGAGCAAAAGATGAAGGAGGTCGCAGCCATTAGCGCCATCAGTTTCGCGTTGCGCAGGCTGTCCGGATTCACGCCTGTATCCCCTCCTCAACGCTCACAGGCACAGGCACCTGCTTCAGAATCTGCTGGATGACATGCTCACCCCGCGGCAATGCACCTTGCACATCGGCGCGCAGAATCAACCGATGCGCCAGCACAGGCACTGCCATGCGCTGTACATCATCGGGCATCACATAGTGCCGCCCACTGAGTACCGCCAGCGCCTGCGAGCCGACCATCAGTGCCAGCGAGCCGCGCGGGCTGGCGCCCAGCGCAATCTGCGGGTGATGGCGCGTTGCCGTGACCACATCCACGATATAGCGTCGTACCGACGGGCTGACATACACGCGCCGTACCGCTTCCTGCAGTTCAAGCAGCCGTTCGGGCGTCAGCACTGGCTGAAGCTCCTCTAATGGAGAGTGCACTTGGCGTGTCTCCAGAATGCGCACCTCCACATCGGGCGAAGGATAGCCCAGCGAGACCCGTGCGAAAAAGCGATCCATCTGTGCCTCTGGCAGTGGATAAGTGCCTACCATCTCAATATTGTTCTGGGTGGCAATCACCAAGAACGGCTCCGGTAGCGGATGGGAAGTGCCCTCGATGGAGACGGTGCGCTCCTCCATCGCTTCCAGCAGCGCCGATTGCGTCTTGGGCGTCGCCCGATTCACCTCATCCGCCAGCACGATATTGGCGAAAATCGGTCCTGGGTGGAACTCAAACTGCCCTGTCTTCTGGTTATAGATGACCGAGCCTGTCACATCGGCGGGCAACAGGTCGGGAGTGAACTGAATTCGTCGGAACTGCCCGCTAATCGCGCGGGCGATTGCACGGGCGAGCGTCGTCTTGCCCACACCGGGAATATCTTCAATCAGCAGATGCCCACGACTAAGCAGACCAATCACCATCAGGCGCACGGTTTCGGTCTTGCCCAAAATCACCTGTTCGACCGCCATTATCAGCTGTCGCGCCTGATCCGCAATGGCACGCGCCTCACCCTCAGTCAGCCATTTCTCGTCCTCTACCGCCATGCCGTTTAGCAGTATACCTCGCCTGTAGAGGAAGATACCTGCGCATGGGTTTCAATAGGGATAGAACGGGTAGATGGGCAGTCCGAATGCCAGCCCGACAAGCGACCAGAGACTGCCCATCACGCATTCGCCCACAATCAGCCCGATAAAGAAGGGCAAGCTGCGCCGATACGCGCTCAGCCCGCCCACGCGCAGAATCGCGCCCTTGATGACCCACGCAATCAGCATCGGCACCCATAGCACCGCCATCGACCAGCTGCTCGAAACCGCATAGCCCACAGGGTGCAAAGGGAAACCTGTCCACCGCTGGCGAATGAGACCCAACAGCATGGCGGTGCTGAAGCCGACGCCTATCGCGGGCAGGCTTGCGCTGACCTGCGCTGGATTGTTCGTCCAGCTGTCCAGCCGATTCCACGCTTCCCCTCCAAAAATTAGGGGCACGAACGGTGGTTCCACCCGCGCGCCTGCCCCATAATGATAGAGCAAGTGTAGGTTCGCCCAGAAACCGACCACCACCCCTGCCACACACGCCAGCCAGAGCGCCAGTACATAGCGCGCCGAGAGGAAACCACCCCGCTCCGCCATTTTCAGCCCCTCCATCTGGAACGGCATCGGGTGCGCCCGATAGGCACGGTTGAACCCATAGAAAGTGGTGAACGCCGCTAATTCGCTCTTGCTCATCTGCTGGGGGGTCAGCAAGGCAGGCAGGAGATGGTCAGGACCACTGAAGTGCAAGTCGTGCGCAGGAGGTCCCAACTCTGCCCGCATGCGCGTAATCGCCAGCGAAAGCGCAAAGTAAATCAGCAGAAACAGCGCAATCACCCACGCTCGCATGCCCATCAACGAGCAGAGCAACCAGAGCAATCCAACGCCCAGCACAAGCAGAATCAGCACCGTTCGGTAGGGGAGTGGCTCACCGACTTGCGCATCTCGCGCCGACTCCAACGACGCGCGTATCCTTCGCCAAATCGCGCCACTCTGCATCAGCACCAGTAATGCAATCGCCAGATAGCCCCCAAACGCCTGCTCGTTGGTGTAGGGGAAGCGCGGCGTCGCGCTCCAGCCCATATAACTCGACACGACCAGCATCAGCTTCCAGTACCAGAAGAAGAACCAGCATGAAAAGAGCAAATCGATAGGCAACAGGTAGCCGATGCCGATGGCGAAGGGGAAAAAGCCCACGGGGAACCAGCCGATGGCGTTCCACGGGGGATTCGGAAACAGATAGCCGTAGTCCACCGCCTTCACGGGGATGGCGGGCAGAGAGGGCACAAACATCCGCAAGCCATTCCAGAAATCGATTCCGCCCGCCACAAGGCAGCCCGCCCAGAACAGTCGCTCCCGATAGAGTGTGCCACTCACCATCTCCAGCGGGATCTGCACCAGCGGGAAGCTTAATCGTTCCGCTTGCGTCCACTGATGGCGGAACAGCAGATTAATGAGGAGCATCACGCCCGTCAGCAGGCTCAGAAACACGCTCCAGACCAGCCCGGGTATCGCCCACGCAAGCAAAAAGCGCAACTCGTACAGGCTGCTGGACCCTGCATAGAAGGCATGCACCGCTCCAGAGTCGCGCACAATGAGCCACGGCGGAAAATGGGGCAGTAAGCGGGTTGCCCAGCGGTTCACTTCATCCGCAAAATGCGTGCCGTGCGTCAGAATGGGGATAAGCACCTCCAGCCAGTCGTGTCCTGCAAGTGCGGAAGCGAGGCAGAGCATCGTGTAGAGGGTCAACAGTTCGCCCGGCTCCAGCGCCCAACGCGGACGAACACGCAAGAGCCAGCGATTGAGCAACACAAGCGCGGTTAGCCAGAAGATGACATGATAGAAAATAGAAATGGTGGTCGGCTGACCGCTGTAGCGCACCACCTCTAGCGAGACGACCCATAGGGCATTAAGGGGCATCAGGCACAGCGCAAGCCCCATCGCGCGCGCCGTTGCCCCGCGTTCGGAGCGCTTGCCTGCCTGCTCCCCATCCATGCCCTATCGGTTCGCCTGCCTATCCCGAATCTCCTGCTAAGCGGGTACAGAAACACCGCTCAAGGGTTCGGGTCAGGATACCGCCCATTCCACCAGCGGTTATCCCGATATATCAAATCGATACCTGCCCACTTTGCATGCCCGTCAGCAAACACGACATTCGCGCCCTTGTTGTGGCGGTCATGAGGTGGACTCCAACGCCCGGAGTTGCTGGGGCTATTCGGTCCAGAGCCGAACCGGCACGGGGGTAGCACGGGCGGATCAAGCGAATAACCATGATTAAACAGGCAGTCGGGATTGAGGAAATCGGCATCGCTCGGCTCATCATTATCACAGGGCAGTGTGCCCGTGCCACGACTGTCCGCAACCGCGATCATCTGGCTCGGCGTCTCAATCTGGCTCTCCAGCACCGGCACATTCCAGCAGTTGGCGCGTGAATTGCCCAGATACTGGTAGTTATAGCCATAGGTGGCGTTGCGCCCCGCCTGCCCGAATGCCCACTTGCGCGCGACCTGCGGACAGACAAAGATGCCCGCGTCGCGTGTGTAGGCATACACCTGATCATACCAGCGCACAGGAACCCCATGGGTGACATAGGAAAAGGGTGGGAAAGCCTCCCAGTCCTGCACATACATGGCTATTGCCAGCCCATGCTGGCGCAAGTTGCTCAAGCAGCTGGTCTGCCGCGCTTTCGCGCGCACTTGTGCGAACACGGGGAACAGGATCGCTGCCAAAATGGCGATTATCGCAATCACCACCAGCAGTTCGATCAGCGTAAAGCCGCGAACAGGCAATGGTGCCGTCCGCCTCGTCCGAACACTCCGTAGGTGACTCTCCATCGTTCGTTTCCTCCATTCTCTATAAATATACCCCTTAGCATGGCTAAATATCAAGTCCCCCCTTGACAAAGGTGTCTTAGGCATGGTATCATATCGATATCTGCCGATATGAGAGCAACCCAATTGAAGCAGACGACAGATGTATTGAAGGCGATAGCAGAGCCGACGCGCCTGCGTATATTGCTAATGCTTCAGCAGGGCGAATGGTGCGTGTGTGAGCTGGCGTATGTGCTGGAGGTGCCGCAATCAACCCTCTCCACGCACCTGCAACTACTGCGTCAGGTGGGGCTGGTGACCACTCGACGGCACGGTAAATGGATTTACTACCGCCTCTCTGCAGAGGCAGCACCCTTCGTCAGCACGCTACTTGCCTCGATGCGAGCAAGGCTGGCAGACGACCTGCGCGTCGCTCGCGATATCGCCCGCATGCAGCAGTGCCTGCAAATGCGCGTGAACGGCTGCTGTATCATGGGTTTCCGATTTGCCCCAATCCCAAACGAAGGAGGTGATGGCGCATGCGGTCCTTCCAGCTATTGCAGCTGACGCGATGCGAGGCATGCCCGGAGTGCTGCCCGTGCCCAGACTGCTGCCCGTGCCCGGACTGTGAAGTGTGCTGCGGTCGGGGTTAGCGCATGTAGTCGGGGTTAGTGCACAGGGTGGGGTCAAGACAAGCTTGACCCCACCAGCCACCATAGGAACAAACTCGTTCAACAACTCGTGTGCGCTTAAGTTCTCACCATGCAGAAGACCATGTGTTTATCCCGCACCACTGTCTTAGGCAGGGATCGGCTCGCTTGGGGCGTAGTTTGGAATGTATGAAGGCGACCATCGGTTGGGGCGTTTCGTGTGCGGTATTGATGGGGCTGGTGGGGTTGTCTGCGCGTCATCCCCAACAGCCGTCGCAAGAGAACCCTGCCTTGCCCAAACTGCGCGAGCAGTGTGAGGTCTGCCACCGTCAGGAGGCACAGGACTGGGCGCAATCGCGCCATGCCCAAGCCTGGGTCAGCGAGACCTTCGCGATGTCCACGGGCAACCGTTCCATCAAGATGTGCTTGCCATGCCACGCGCCAGAGCCAATCCTGGTCAAGGGCTTCGGTGAACATCCCGACCTGCGCGGTGAAATGCGCGAGCATGGCATCGACTGCATCAGCTGCCATCGCGACGCCAACGGTGCCTACCACGGCACACTGGGCACACAACCCGAAGACCATCCCGGACCCGTCGTGAAGAACGAAAAGTTCGGCACGCACGAGATGTGTGGCACCTGCCACGAGGTGTTCGGCACCTACGATTCGTTCAAACAGACCCAATGGGCGAAGGACCCGCGCGGCTGTGTCAACTGCCATATGCCCGTCGTGGAGCGTCCAATTGCTGTCGCCCCATCGGGACTGCCCGTGCGCAAGGCGCGCGTGCATAAGTTCGAGGGTGCAACACCTGAGATGTTCCAGAAGGGCGTGAAGGTGGAGACGGAGCGCAAAGATGATGCGCTTCAGGTCAAACTGGAGAGCGTGTGGGTCGGGCACACCTTCCCCACGGGTCCCGAGCAGGTGGTCGCGATTATCGATGTGCGCCTGCTGAAGGCGGGCACCGAAGTGGGCAAGAAGCAGGAGCTACTGGCAGATAATGTGGCGATTGACGGTTCCGACACCCGCCTTCAACCAGGCGAACGGCGCGTGGTGCGCGTGCCTCTGATTGGCGAACCCGATGAGGCAGTCGTGCGCATCCTGCACAAGCGCAACCGCGAACTGCCCGACGACAGAGCCCAGGTATTATATGAGACGCGGGTGAAACTATGAGCCGGTGTGCACGCGGGTTGTATCTGCTTAGCCTGCTGGTCACCATGAGTGTGGGGCAGGAGCCTACCCCACCCACGGTCGCCATCAAAGGCAAAATCGTGGAAGCGGGCGCACCCATTCAGCTGGTCGCCGAGACCGATGTGCAGGCTTTCGACTGGCTCGAAGGCGGGCGCTATCTGGTCTATCTGCGCGACCCATTCCCTGAACGAGAAAGCTATGTACAGATGCGTACGGATCCCTCGTTTTACCAACTCAAGCGTACGAATGCACTCTACCTCTACGACCCCACGACCAAGCGCACCACCCCGATTCATCAGAACAACATCGATTTCTGGGCGGTTGTGCTGAAAGGGCGAGCCGTCTTGTATGTGGTAAGCGAGGAGGTAGCGCGCCAGAGCGATTTAGAGGGGCTTCCTGCACCGCGTGAAACCCTCTCAAGCCAGACTCGCCTCTATTTGCGGATGCCTCGCCAAGGTAAATCCCAGCTGATTGCCCAACTGAATGGACGGCTATTCCGGTTATCCCTGTCGGGCAGGCTACCTCTATCGCCCGATGGCAGATATGTCGCGATAACCTGGCTCAATCCGCAAGTGCTTGACCTGCAAACTGGGCGCGTCATTCGCACCTTCGAGAAGCCCCTTACCTATGCCCACTGGACTCCCGATTCGACGCTCTGTCTCGCCACCTATCGGAGGGGTGGCGACGCGGAATATGCTCTCTACGATGTGCGAACCGATCGGTTGACTCCGATATCGAAGGAGCAATATAAACAATTAGTAGAGAAATCTTTTGAAGCGGATTATCGCGCTCGTCGCTCCGCCCACCTACAGATAGAGGCGGTGCGCTATCCGAACGGCTCTCAAGCGCCTGCTGCCTACCTCCTTCTCCAGTCGCTTGAGGCTCGGACGGAGCGATGGCGCGAAGCGATTGTGGCGTATGATGCCCATCCCGACATCTATTCATTAGCTCCCGATGAGAGCGGGATTGCCTATCGGAGCTGGCGCGGGCAACTCTTTTATATCCCACTGCGCAAACGCGAGCCAAAAACCCTACCCGAAAAGATTGCCTGTGGGCAGGAACCGACACAAGAGGATATACACAACTACTATCTCTCTAACGCCAAGCAGATTAATCTATCGCTGTTGATGTATTGTGCGGACTACGATGAAACCTTTCCACCTAATAGCAACATATCGGAACTGCTCATGCCCTACCTGCGCAATCGGGAGGTTTTTCTGGATATCTTTACGGGGCAAATGGTTTTCACTTATCTGATGGACGGTCAAAGCCTCGCCAGCATCGAATCGCCAGCAACGACACCCGTTGGCGGGCTGGACTGGGGCGACCCTACGATGGTGGTCGTGCTCTATGCCGACGGGCATGTGAAACTGGAGCCGAGAAAATAGCCGCCGATTCGAACAGTCGGTTAAAAATGGGGTATACTAACCCCGATGGAGGCAAAGCGATGAGAACGATTACTTTGCGTGGAGGCGAGTTCCTGTTGCGTGAGGTGGAGCCGACGCAGGTGTTCACCCCCGAAGATTTCACTTCAGAGGACCTTCTGCTGGCGCAAGCGGCGGAAGATTTTGTGCGCGGTGAGATACAGCCCCGCAACGAAGCCATCGAGAAGCAGGAGGAAGGGCTGGTGGTCAGCCTACTCAAAAAGGCGGGCGAGCTGGGACTGCTGGGCGCGGACCTGCCCCAAGCGTTCGGCGGGCTGGAACTGCCCAAGACGACCAGCACCCTGATTGCCGAGCGGATGAGCCTGCAGGCGTCTTTTGCCGTCTCGTGGGGTGCGCATGTGGGCATCGGCACGCTCCCTATCCTCTTTTTCGGCACGCCCGAACAGAAGCAGAAGTACCTGCCCCGCCTGGCGAAAGGCGAGCTGATTGCTGGGTTCGCGCTCAGCGAGGCGAATTGTGGCTCTGACCCACTTTCCGCCCGCACCAAAGCCACCCTCTCACCCGATGGTAAATACTACCTGCTCAACGGCGAGAAGATGTGGACGACCAACGCCGGCTGGGCAGACCTCTTTATCGTGTTCGCCAAAGTGGATGGCGAGAAGTTCACCGCCTTCATCGTGGAGCGCAACTTCCCCGGCGTGTCGGTCGGGCGCGAGGAGCATAAGCTCGGAATCAAAGGCTCCAGCACGCGCAGGGTGATTCTGGAGAATGCCCAAGTGCCTGTTGAGAATGTGCTTCACGAAATCGGCAAGGGGCACCATGTGGCGTTTGGCGTGCTGAACATCGGGCGGTTCAAGTTAGCCGCGGCAGCACTGGGCGGATGCCGAGAAGCGCTCACCATTGCCACCCGCTACGCCAAACAGCGCGAGCAGTTCGGGCAACCGATTGCTAATTTCGGTCTCATCAAGCACAAACTGGCAGAGATGGCGACCCAGATTTACGCCCTCGAAAGCACCGTCTATCGCACTGCTGGCATGCTGGAAGAGGTGTTTCACGGCATCGACCCGCTCGCGCCCGACGCCAACGCACAGTATCGTGAGGCGGACGAGGAGTACCCCGTCGAGTGTGCCATCCTGAAGGTGTTCGGCTCGGAGGTGCTGGACTATGTGGCGGACGAGACGATGCAGATTCACGGTGGATTCGGCTACACCGAGGAGTTCCCCGCCGCCCAAATCTACCGTGATAGCCGAATCAACCGCATCTTCGAGGGCACGAACGAAATCAACCGCCTGCTGATGCTGGATCAGCTCATGCGTCGTGCGCTGAAGGGCAAACTGCCCGGCTTGATGGAGAAGATTCAGCAACTGCGCTCGGAACTGAACCAGCCCCAGATGCCGACTCCAGACCCCATCGACCCACTGGAGGCAATTGGGCGCTATATCGTGAACGCAAAGAAGGCAGTGCTCATCACGGCGGGGATGGCGGTAGAACAGGTGGGCACGGGCTTAGAGGAGAAGCAGGAGATTGTGGGATACCTTGCGGACTGCCTCATCCAGCTCTATGCGATGGAGAGCGCATGGCTTCGCACCCGCAAACTCCAGCAGAAGGGGCTGGACATTAGCCTTCCGCTGGCAATGACGCGCGTGTTCGCCTACGATGCGTTCGACAAAATCGAAGCAAGTGCCCGACGCGCCATCCACTCCTTCGCGGAGGGCGATATGCTCCAGATACTGCTCACTGCCCTCAAGCGCTACACCCGCCGAACAAGCGAGGTGAACACCATGGCGCTTCGTCGGCAAGTGGCGGACTATGTGATTCAGCACGAACGCGCGTGGGTGGCAGGCGGGAAGTAGCGTTCCTCCTTCCTCCTATTAGCACGGGCATCTCGCCCGTGCTACTTTATGGGCGGGACACCCAAGCCGTGGAGCAGATTCGGCTCAGCCAGAGCCAGCCGACGGGAACGCCAATCAGCACGCCCAGCAGAACACCTGGCATGCCGAGTGCCCAGTAGCCGAAGCCCGCAAGAAGTGCGATGGGTAGCCCCAAAATCAGCAGATAGACCGCAAACAGCCCCACCAGCATGCCCGCGACCAGCCCCACCAGTGCGCCCGGAATACAGCCCACGATGCCGAACGGCAGACCCATCAGAAAGCCCACCACCAGCCCCAACCCCCCGAACAACCCCGATAGCAGCTGCGCCCACGCGGGCAGGGCGCGCGTGTTGAGATGGAGCCGATAGAGCCGCTGTTGATAGCCTGCCCGCATCTGAAAATAGGGGTCATTCCCAGGTGCAACGCGCACAGAGGCACGGGCAGGGGCGGGAGAACCCTGTGAGGGCGACGCCCCCTTCTGACGCAAGTGGTCGTACTGCGCGCGCCGCTCTGGGTGAGAGAGCAGAGCGTATGCCGCGTTCACCCGCTTCATCTTCTCCTCGTATTCGCGCTCCTTGCCTTCCGGGGCTTGGTCGGGATGGTAGCGTCGCGCCAGCATGCGGTACGCCCGCCGAATCTCCTCTTGCGAGGCGTCGGGCGCAAGCCCCAGCTCCCGATAGGCGTCAAATCGCGGATCGAGTCGCATCGCCCACTTCTATTGTACACCAAAAAGCGTGGGGGCAGGGCTTTTCTCTGCCTATTCTTCACTAAAAAGGCTGAGCGACGCCTTATCTACTCGTTTGAGCCGTTCGGGCAGGGTCTCTTCTGCAAGGTAGCCGACGCCACCCGCCTCGGCAAGCGCCAACCGACGGGTGCGCTCGAAGATGTCCATTCGGTCGCGTCGCCAGCGTGCCTCCACCAGCGCACGGGCGCGATCCAGCGCGTCGGCTTGCGTCTCGGGCTGGCTCAGCATAGTTTGCAGGCGTTTAAGCAACGCCTCTTGCTGAGGCGCACGGCTCGCGCCCAGCTGCAGGAAGCCCATCAGCACGGCTTCACCCTGCCAGATGATTGTTGTGCCGCCAAAAGCGTAGCCCATGCCCTGCGCCGCGCGAAACTCGCGAAAGAGCGTGCAACTCTTGCCCTCGCAGAGCATCGCTTGCCTTATCAACAGCATTGCATACTCCTCTGGCGAACGCAGGGGCACACGCTGACCGAAGCCGATATAGAGCGTGGGCGCATTTTGTGGGCACGAAACGGCATCCACCACCAAACCCACTGCAGGGCGAGGCGCCATCGGGCTGGAATTCAGACGCGCCCCTGAGCGAGCCTCGCTTTCCGCGCCCTCATTGAGCGAGCCAAAGTAGCGCTGCATGAGTTCGGTCAACCGCTCGACGGGCATGTCGCCCGCAATCACAAACACGAATCGGTCGGCACGATAGTAGCGCTGATAGAACGCTTTCACATGCTCAAGGCGCACCTGCTTGAGGCTCTCGGCGGAGGCATACAGACCGCCCGTGCCATAGAGCGTGCGAAAGAGCGTGTCATAGAGAGGCAGTTCGTGCACCGCGTCCATCCGACGCCTCTCGGCAATCGCCATCTGCAGGGCGTCGTGCAGGACATCGGGTTCAAACTCGGCGCGGGTCAACCCTTCGCGAAGAAGCGACAGCACATTCTCAAGGGTCGCCGGCTCAGCGACGGCAAGAATGCGCACGCCAATCGGCTCCCAGTAGAGTTGGAGGCTGCCTCCAGAGCGTGCGATGCGATAGGCGAGCGACGCTTGAGTCTCGTTGCGCGTGGCGGTGAACAGCATGCGGGCGGTCAACTCGCCTGTGCCCGCTGGTAGGTCGCGCTCAGCATCGGCTCCAAAGGCAATCACCGCCTGTATCACCACCTGCGATGCGCCCGGCTGACGCAGGGCAATCACGCGCACCCCGCTCGAAAGCACCTGACGGAAAATGGACGGGGGAGTAGTGGGTGAGGGATGGGGCGGAGCGACTGTTCGCTCTTCGCCATTCGCGCTATCGCGTGGCACGGGCGTCTCGCCCGTGCAAAGCGTGGCTGGGGCATCTTGCCCATCAAGTGGTACGGGCGTCTCGCCCGTGCTAATCTGTTTGCCCTGCGTCTCCTGACCCTCGGCAAACATCGCCCGCGCCACGCTTTCTATCTTCTCGGCGGTAAGCGACCGCACACGCTCGACATACTCATCGGGCAGAGAGGGTATACCCAGCGTAGCATAGAGGGCATAGAGGCGCGCGCGTTCCAGCGGGTTGCTCATCGCTACCCGATGACGCGCAATCAGCCACTGTTTCGCCTGCTCCAGCTGCGGGCGGGCACGCCCCTCCACGATTTGGCGAACGGCGGTCTGCCAGCGTTGGCGCACCCGCTGTTGCCAGTCGCTTGGCGCGTCGGCACAAGCCTGAAAGAAGAAGAGCATCAAGCCAGGCTGGGGACGCGGCAGATATTCGCTTTGTAGGAAAGCGATGGGCGGACGCTGATTGGGTGCAGGCTGACCCTCCTCTTGCCCGTCCTGTGCCCAGAGCAGTCCGAGGTGGGGTTCCGCCAGAGCGAGGCGAATGACCTCCGCTGAGAGCATCGCATCGGGATTCGGGGCAGGTGGCGCCACCACACCCATCGCCAGCAGGTCTGGCTGAGCGAGTTCCACAACCCCCCTTGGATAGCCCTCATCTCCCAACCCCCCTTCTCCCACAGGGAGAAGGGGGATGCGCGGACTCCCCTCTCCCGCTGGGAGAGGGGCAGAGGGTGAGAGCGGACTCCCCTCTCCCGCTGGGAGAGGGGCAGAGGGTGAGGGGTCTCCCTCTCCTTCAACGGAGGGGAGAGATAACACCTCGCGCACGCGCGCAGGTTCCACAGGTCCCACCACCACAATCACCATGCGCTCAGGGCGATAGTGGCGAGCGTGGAACGCCATGAGCTCCTCGCGCGAGAGCCTCGCCAGCGAATCGGGGATGCCGAGCGGTGGCAGGGCGTAGGGATGATGTTCCCCGTATGCCCGCGCATAGAAGGCGTAGCGGGCGGTGCGGATGGGGTCTGCTCGATGGAGCGCATACTCATCCTGCAAAATCAGCTCCCGCTCGCGCTGAAGCGCCGTTTCGGGCAGGGCGGGCTGGAGCAAGTGCACCATCAGCATGCGCAAGGCTGGCTCCCATCGGTCAGGAAGCAACGCCAGAGAAAAGCGCGTCCAGTCGCGCTCGGTGCTGGCGGATAGGATGCCACCCGCCGATTCGATGATGGCGTCCAGCGCGCCCGGCGGGTGTTGTGCCGTGCCCTTGAAAATCATATGCTCCAGCAGATGGGCTGAGCCAGAGGTCTCGCGCGTCTCATCCGCGCTTCCTGCCCGCACCCAGACCTCTATCGCCACCAGCGGCGCATCGGGGTCAGGGCAAACAATCAGTTGCGGCTTTCCCGCTCTCTCCCCAATATCCCACGCTGTGGGAGAAGCCTTCATCCCCCTAATCCCCTTCTCCCTGTGGGAGAAGGGGGAGTTTGGCTGGGTGCGACGCACCTCAGCCCCCCTCTCCCTTTGGGAGAGGGGCAGGGGGTGAGGGCTAAAAAAGGGATGGGGGTGAGGGCTGGCATAGCCCAGGCTCAGAAGGAGCGTGATTAGCCAACGGTTCACGGCTTATTCCATTCCTGGCTCTTCTCGCGGGCTTCCTCCCATGCCTGCTGATAGAGCCGTTCGCGCTCGGCTTTGCCGGGCGTTCTGCCCGTGGCGTAGTACCATGCGGCGGCGCGCCCGACCGTGAGCGTGCCTGCATAGGCGACCATCCCCTTGACCACCATGCCGACCCCACCGGGCACGAAGCCGACCAGCTCGCGTGCCACCGCGCGCCAGCCGAACGCGGCGCCCAGCACGCTTGCCAGCTCCGGCAGCCGCTTGCGCCAGTCGGGCGCCTTGCCGTACGCCGCCGCCACGCGCAGTACCATCAGCAACTGGTTCTTGGTCAGCACCACAATATCCGCCAGCGCCGCCGGCGGCGCCAGCAGTCCCAGCAGCGGAAACACTGACGGAATCGCCGAGAGCATCGCAATCCCCGCGTTCAGCGAGGCGACCTCCTCAATCAGCCGATTGACCACCATCTCGCGCGTGCCGGGCAGAACCCGTGCCAGCGCGACCAGCGGAAACTCGTGCCGCTGAAAGTGGTCGACAATCGCGTCGATAGCGTCCTGCGGCACCTCCAGCGCGTCGCAGGCAAGCATATAGTCGAACTCCTCTTGAGGCGGTCCGCTGAAGCGTTTCACATATTCCGAGGCGGTTTGCAATATCTGCGGGCTGGCACCGTTGGTCAGCACGCGCCACACCGCCTCCACCCGATCGGGCTGACCGATGAGCGCGATACGGAACGGCGTGAGCAGCTCCCGCTCCACCTGTTTGGGCGAAAGCTCCTTCGCGATGTTCCACCAGTGCGCGATTTGACCAAGCCACTGTTTTGCCATCGTTCTCGTCCCCCAAAGTATAGATTTTTGGGAGCGCCGGGTTCACACCCGGCGCCTTCGTTCAGGAGAGGATGCATTCATCGCCGAATCCCGTAGCGGGCGTCGCTAACCTTCCGCCCCACGGGTCGGTCGGCATCGCCAACCCGTCTACGGGTGGCTAAAATGCCATCCCCTCCACAGTACGGTGACGGTTACTCATCACCTATCACCCCCTTTGTGGTCGGTTTAGACCAGGCGGCACAGGGCAGCGACTGGTCAGGCGCATGATACCCCATCGGGTACACTTTTCCTGCCGATGCCAGACTTCGATGTGATTGTGGTGGGCACAGGGCATGCGGGGTGTGAGTCCGCGCTGTCATCAGCGCGGCTGGGCTGCCGAACGCTCGCGCTCACGCTCAACCTCGAACGCACCGCCCACATGCCCTGCAACTGCTCCATCGGGGGTCCTGCCAAAGGTCATCTGGTGCGCGAAATCGACGCGCTGGGCGGGCAGATGGGCATCAACACCGATTGGACGCTCACGCATATCCGCTTCGTGGGCACGGGCAAAGGTCCCGCCATCCGCACCCTGCGCGCCCACGCCGATAAGTCGCTCTATCCCGCGCAGATGCTCGCCACCCTGCGCCACCAGCCGAACCTGACGCTGATGGAGGGCAAAGTGGAACGCCTTTTGGTGCGTGATGGCGTCTGCTATGGCGTGGTGGCACAACTGGGTCGCGAGGGAGTGCAGGACGAGCAGTCCATCGAAATCACCGCGCACGCCGTCGTGCTGACCACCGGCACTTTTCTGAACGGGCTGTGCCATATTGGCGAGCAGAAGATACACGCCGCGCGCTTTGGCGACCCGCCCGCCACCGGGCTAACCTCAGCCCTCCAGCAGCTCGGCTTCCGAATCGGGCGCTTCAAAACGGGCACCACGCCCCGAATCGACAAGAAAAGCGTTGACCTCTCGCGTCTGACCGAAGTGCCGTCGGAGCCATGCCCGCCCTTCTCCTACCTGCATGACTGCCTAAACCCGCCTCGCCCCTTGCTCCCTTGCTGGCAAACCTTCACCAACGAACACACGCACGCCATCATCCGCGCGAACCTGCACCGCTCCGCCATGTATGGCGGGCATATCGTGGGCATCGGACCGCGCTACTGCCCCAGCATCGAAGACAAAATCGTGCGATTCCCCGACAAGGAGCGCCATCCCGTCTTCCTGGAGCAGGAATATTGGGATCGGGACGACCTCTATGTGCAGGGCATGTCCACCAGCCTGCCTGAGGAGGTGCAGTGGGCGTTCCTGCGCACCCTGCCCGGTCTGGAAGAGGTGGTGATGATTCGCCCTGGCTATGCAGTGGAGTACGACATGGTCTATCCCGACCAGCTCCATCCGACGCTGATGACCAAGCGGGTGCGCGGGCTGTTTCTGGCGGGGCAGATTAACGGCACATCGGGCTACGAGGAAGCCGCCGCGCAAGGGCTAATCGCGGGGATTAATGCTGCGCTCTATGCCCAAAGACGCGAACCGCTCGTGCTGGAACGCGATTCCAGTTATATCGGCGTGCTTATCGATGATCTCGTGACCAAGGGGGTGGAAGACCCCTATCGGATGCTCACAGGGCGCGCGGAACACCGCCTGCACCTGCGCCACGATAATGCCGACGAACGGCTGACGCCTATCGGACGCGAAATCGGGCTGGTGGACGACGAGCGGTGGCGACGGTTCAAGGCGCGTCAGGCACACATCGAAGCCGAATTGCAGAGGCTGGAGCGCCTTGAGATGAGTGGTCGACACAACCCGCGCCTCGTTGCGCTGGGCGGCACACCCGTGAACACACGCCTGAGCGCACGCGAATACCTGCGTCGCCCCGAAGCCACCTACGCAATGCTCGCCCAGCTCTTTCCGCCCGATACGCCCGTGCCACCCGAAATCGCGGAAGCCATCGAGATTCGCGTCAAGTACGAAATCTACCTGCGCAAACAGCAGAACCAGATTGAGCAGATGCGCAAGATGGAGGACTGGCTCATTCCAGAGGATATCGACTATGAGGCGTTGAGCGCGATTTCACGCGAGTCGCGCGAGAAGTTGGCGCGGGTGCGCCCTCGCACCATCGGTCAGGCAGCGCGCATTCCGGGCGTGCGCCCCGCCGACATCGCCTGCCTCATGGTCTACCTCTGGCGCGGGAAAGCATAAAGTACGCCATTTATTGGTCAAGCGACCTGACCGCCGACTATGTGAAAATTAACTCGGCATACCGCACCTGAGCAAATCGCCTATCTTTGTGTGCTCCCTGAAGAGGGATAAAACGCCAGCAGG
>FWWM01000636.1_pt1 | contig 116257 bp, 105 predicted proteins | sample 2228351 | NCBI WGS metagenome assembly FWWM01 (sample SAMEA103939774, study PRJEB20133) | metagenome
TAAAAATGTAGGGTGGGCTGAGCCCACCAGCACAGCACCGGTTCTTCTCGGTGAGCTTTTGGCTTTTATGCAAAATTCTTAGGAATATTTCCTTATATGGACAATGGTTCCTTTGAATTACCTGCTAGAACGCGCAGGGCGCAGAGGATATGGCTACTTACGCGGTCATAAGGATAAACACAATGGAGAGCACATATGTTCACATATCTCACCAAAAGATACTGGGGTCTTGTACTGTTGAGTTTTGTCTCCCTGGTTTTTCAATTGATCTGGGGTGATCCAGATTCTGGATCTATGTTGCTGGTCTTAGTTATGCTGACCTGGGGATTGACTTCCGCGCGGGCGCTGTATCAGAATGCCCAAGCCATCCTTTTAAAACAATATCTCTGGCAATTTCGTAAAGCAGTAGAGTATACCGTACAAAAGGCGACGCATAGCTGCTCTTTGTCGCAAGAGTTTCCACTGCCTCTTGTCACTGATGTGACGCCCCCCTCACAGGCCTTCCCATCTCTTCCTTCTTTCTCAAGAGGGAAAGATTTTTCTCTTCTCGATCCAGACCTGCAGCAACTCTTCAAAGAGCTATATCAAATTATACAGCAAGGGCTGGTTATCCTTCAGACCACCTCAAATCATCTCCAGAGTCGATTATCCTCCAGAGTCGATTATCCTCTCTCTCAGCAGGATACTCTCCACGATACTATGGCCTCAACACTCCTCAAGCAGAGTGTTTGTGAACTCCTGGAAGCCGTCCACCTTACCGTACACAACGAACTCAACCCTATGCATGGGGAACTCGATCAAGCACGAGATCTTGTGCGCGATGCTGTGAGCAAACTTGAAGAGAGTTTTCATATGCTTCATACTCAGACGGAAAAGCAGAAAAACCTGGTACTCGCCTTAATGCAAAATATGAGCGGAGAGCATACGACATCCAATGCCCATGGTATGGGTATCCAAGAGTTTTCGAAAGAAACCACTACTATTTTGCAGCACTTTATCGAAATCATCACCCAGCTTAGTGGACAAAGTATAGAAACCATGCATAAATTCGATGATATGGTACACCAGATGGATGCCATCTTCTCTTTACTGGCTAGTGTAAAGACTATTGCCCGACAAACCAACTTGCTAGCCCTCAATGCGGCGGTGGAAGCTGCACGAGCTGGAGAGGCTGGGAGAGGTTTTGCCGTAGTAGCTTCTGAGGTACGCCGGCTTTCCAAAGATGCTCAACAATTTAGCGAACAGATCTTTAGCGAGGTGGAAAAGGCGAAAAGGACTATCACTGAAGCGCGTCATCTCATTAGTGAAGCCGCTACAAAAGATCTTGATGTGGCTTTGCAGACGAAAAATCGTGCGGATATTATGCTCGCAGAACTTTGTGGAATGGATAACTATATCTCTAAAAACCTGATGGAAATCTCCACAGTAAATCACCAGATCCATGAAAGTGTTACGGTAGCTGTTCGTTCTCTCCAGTTCGAGGATTTGATCAATCAACTCCTGGGATATACAAAGAGACATCTGGACAATTTGGAGAATTTTCTCCGTGTACTCCAGACTGGTAGAAACGAATTGACTATCACTGCAGAAAAGGAGCTGGAAGAGAACTTCAAGGAATTGAAACTCCATCTATCCGCTCTCCGAGAAGAGTGGAATAGTCAAAACCATAAACCAGTCCAGCAGGAATCGATGAGTGCTGGAGAGATTGAGTTATTTTAAAATGATTTCGCTGTCATACGAGCTCAACTGGAGGACAATATGCTATCTACTCACCATATGTTAATTGTTGATGATTCTCGACTAGCTCGACTGATGATACGAACTATCGTGCTCCAGAAGTATCCCCACTGGACTCTGCTGGAAGCTCGGAACTCTTCAGAAGCCCTTGTACACATAGAGTCTACCCCTTCTATCGATCTGATTACGATTGATTTGAATATGCCTGGTGGTGATGGTCTTACCCTCGCCACCCAGTTACAGGAAAAATATCAGAAGAGGAATATTGTGTTATTAACGGCGAATATTCAAGAGAGTATCCGCCAGAAAGCAGAGGCATTAGGCATTGGATTTATTCCTAAACCGATTACCAAAGAGAAGATCTTGAACTTTCTTTCTCAGATGGAGAATGAGTGTGTTGAATCTAACCGAATTACAACAAGATAGTCTCACCGAGCTCCTGAATATGGGGATAGGGCGAGCCGCTGCTGCTCTGAGTCAGATGGTACAGGAGGAAATTCAGTTATCGGTACCTCTAGTAAAAATACTCTCACGATCCGAAGCCCTTCATTTCTTTCAAAGCCAAACTTCTCAACGGATCGCGGCGGTGAGGCAATCGTTTACGGGACCTTTTTGGGGGGATGCCTTCCTCTTATTTCCAGAACAGAAGAGCTTAGCTCTTGTGCGTGCCTTACTCAAGGATGCGGTACCGCTGGAAAATATGACTGATCTGGAACAGGAAACCTTTATGGAGGTAGGAAATATAGTCCTCAACGCTTGCCTGGGAAGTCTCGCCAATTTCTTGCACAGTGAAATCCGGACCGGACTACCTCTCTTTCTCCAGGGGTTCTGCACAGAGATACTGGATGCCAATAATTATCCCTATTTTGAAGAGGAAACGGTCCTTTTTTTACGAGTAGATTTTATACTCCCCAAGAGCGCTCTCCATGGCTATGTCATTTTTGTTGTCGAGGGAAATGCTATTGAGGCGCTCACAGAAAAGATAGATCAATTTCTTCAACAGATCTAATCTACCAGAGAGAGTCGGAAGAAAAGGGATACTCCAATGAGTACACGATGTTGTGATCTTCCAAGTGAGTTACTAGAAGTTGCTTTGCAGGCGAGTGAGGTAGGTCTCATAGTACTGGATTCAGCCAAGACTATTGTTTTATGGAATGAGTGGATAGCCACTGCAGCACAGATCCCTCGGACCATAGCGTGTGGTTCTTCACTCGACGACCTCTTTCCAGGGCAGATAGATCACCGGGTCTTTGATGCGATTCAGGATGCTCTGCAATACGGACGAGCCTCGTTTCTCTCGCAAACTCTCCATAAATCTCCCTTTCCACTTTATCGCCTCTCCGCTAAAAATAAGCAAGAAAGAGATCGCATGCAGCAAATGGTCGTCATGAAGCCGCTAGAACTTGTAGGTACCCGGTATTGTCTGATCCAGATCTCCGATGTCACCACCGCTGCAGTCCGCGAACGCTTACTGCGGGAACAGGCCAAAGAGTTAATCCACGCCCGTGAAGAGGCTCTGAAAGCCGTTCGTGTGAAGTCTCTATTTTTAGCCAATATGAGCCATGAGATCCGTACCCCCCTGAATGGGGTGCTGGGGATGCTAAGCCTGTTGATGGAAACGCCTCTTACACCCGAGCAACAAGAATATGTGGAAACAGCCCATCAATCCGGAAGTACTCTGCTGGCTCTGCTCAATGATATTCTCGATTTCTCAAAGATCGAAGCCGGTAAGCTTAAGCTGGAGTGTATAGATTTTGATCTCCGCCACACTGTAGAAGATGTGGTAGAGCTCTTCGCCGAAAGCGCGAACAGTAAAGGGATCGAAATGGCCTGTCTTATTTCATCTGAGGTCCCTTTCCTGGTGCGTGGGGATCCTACCAGGTTGCGTCAGGTGCTCACAAACTTAGTAGGTAATGCCGTGAAATTCACGGTCCAGGGGGAGATCGTCATTCGGGTTTCGCTGCTAGAAGAGCGAGAAGAAATGTTGATCTTGTGGTTTGAAGTGAGCGATACCGGTATTGGGATTGCCCCAGAAGCACAGACCCATCTCTTTGAAATCTTCTCTCAAGCGGATGGGACGATGACTCGTAGATTTGGCGGTACCGGATTAGGTCTGGCCATTAGCAAACAACTGGTGGAACATATGGGAGGGAAAATTGGCGTAGAGTCCGTTCCAGAGCAGGGAAGTACTTTTTGGTTTACCCTACGCGTACGTCGATCAGAAACCAGCATAGACCCACATACTCAGGTCAATCTCCAGGGAGTAAGGGCACTTGTGGTGGATGATCATGCCCTCAATCGGATTGCTGTGCGACATATGCTCAACCACTGGGGCCTCCAGGTGAGCACGGCCAATGACAGTGCACAGGCGCTGGAGAAGTTACGAACGGCTGTGCAGGAAAACAATCCTTATACCATAGCCCTTCTCGATCGGTATCTGCCCGGAATGGATGGGTTAGCTCTGGCCCGTGCCATTAAAGCCGATTCTCGACTTGCCTCGCTCCATTTGATCCTCCTTACCCCTTTTGGACAACCGGGTGATGGAGAGGCAGCGCGCAAAGCGGGCATTGAAGGCTATCTGACAAAACCGATCCGACAAAGCCAGCTTTACACCTGTATCACTATGTTGCTGGGAAACAAAAAAGAAGCTACGCCTTCCCTGATCACCCGTCATAGCCTGGCCGAGGTACAGGCACACCGGCAAGGTCGTATCTTGCTGGTAGAGGATAATCTGGTTAACCAAAAGGTCGCTCTGGGCATGCTGAGAAAACTTGGGTATCGGGCGGATATCGCTACAACCGGTCTTGAGGCCGTTCAGGCCTGTGCTCGTCAACAGTATGATTTGATATTGATGGATTGCCAGATGCCAGAAATGGATGGTTTTGAAGCCACTGCCCACATCCGGGCACAGGAAGAGAAGGAGCGGCATACGATCATTATCGCGTTAACTGCTCATTCCCTGGATGGTGACCAGCAAAGATGCTTACAGGCCGGTATGGATGACTATATCGCCAAACCGATTCAGCTCGAAGTGTTACAGGAGAAGCTCGAACGATGGCTACCATCCGTTGAGTCGGAAGATCTCGCATATATTCTGCAAGCAGAGTCAGAGGAGCCCCTCTGGATCGGTAATGCTTCCGCTGAACAGACCAGTCCAATAAACCAGACTTTTCTTCAGGATTTATACGAACTGATTGGCGAGGATTTACGGGATATTATAGCAACTTTTATCCATGATACTCCGTTACGCCTCAAGACCCTTCGAGAAGCAGTAGCCTCAAAGGATCTAGAAACTCTCCTCCATACGGCACATAGCTTAAAAGGGAGCACGCTTAATCTGGGTATTACCCGGTTAGCTGACCTGTGTAAAGAGCTCGAAGAAAAAAGTCGTGCTGGTCTACTCAATGACGTTCTGGATCGGATAGCCGCCGTTGATGCTGAATTTTCACGTGTGCAGATTGCTCTCGAAAAGTTTGAGTACGATAACCGATACTCCTAAATGACAACAAGATGCTCTATCGTAGTTCTTCCATGCCCCTGGTTACCCGGTAAGTCGTCTCTCCGCGTGTCACATTGGTACTGAGTGCCTCGCCTCGGGCTATCAGCCGTACACTGCCCTGCCCTTCTATTTTCCAAATATGGATTGCAGGAGCCTCTGTAGCAATGTATCCCCCTTCCAGGGCGGCACTATCGGCAGCGACATCTTTGGAGAGAAAGAAAGGTCTCACCAGATGAGCCACCAGGGCCAAAAAAATCAGAAATAACAAGAGTTTGGTAATTGGATCAGTGCGCAGTTCCATTTACAATCCTCCGGTATCTAAGTCAGTGGGCAGTGACCAGTGTGCAGTGGATAGTTGCTAGTCTGTATCTGTATTCACTTCCACTCCCCTGTCTCCTGTATCCTGTCCACTCTGATCTGTGCTTTCTTTGTGCTATAGTCTCTTACTTTTTCCTTGACCACCATTTTTTCCTGTTTTACATTTCTGGTCAGAGCTGGATGTTACTATAGATGGTTTAGTTTATTTTGCCAAGAGCATTTTGACAAATTTCCATCTTCTTTGACCATTACACCTCCGCAATTGGTGGACTCACATGGTATAAGGGGGAACAGGCTATGAGTGGGAGCGATTTGAACCGTGACTATCTCGATGTGTGTCTCTTCCATCGTGCATAAATTCGCTCCTATCAGGTCATATCTACTCTTGTCCACCCCTTGGGGGGAGGTGGCAGAGAGGAGGAAACAGGGAGGAATATCATGCCAACCCTCGTTCCCAAATCTGATTTTCTGGCGCTTGATGAATATATCCATCTGGCTGCAGGAGGTGAGCCAGCCCAGCTCAAATCAGCAGCAACCGCTTTTGCAGAGTTTTTATCTGATAAGAGTCGAGGTATTCGAGGACGCGAACGTTTTTTTGTGGTTTCGCAGGAAGTCCGTGACCGTCTCGCGCAACTTCTCAATGTCCGGGCTACCGAGCTGGCTTTTTTGGGGAGCTCTTCCGATGCAACCAATCTGATCTGTTGGTCCTTAGACTGGCGTCCTGGAGACAACGTGGTCTTGAACAATCTCGATTACCCTTCCATGCTCTATCCTTTTGCGGCGCTGCAAGAACGAAAAGGGGTAGAGGTGCGTCTGGTGCGAGCGCAGAATTTTGATTTGACCCTGGAGGATTTTGCCAAGGCCATTGATGATCGGACAAAGTTGGTATCTCTGAGCCATGTAAGCTATCTGACCGGCCTGCGTCATGACTTAGCCGCTATCACCGAGCTTGCACATCGACATGGTGCACTGGTAGTTACCGATATTTCACACTCCTTAGGAGTCATTCCTCTAGATCTGTCTGAGGTCGATTTTGCCGTTTCCTGTGCCTATAAATGGATTCTGGGTATTCATGGAGTAGGTATTTTTTATTGGAACCAGAGACGGTTATCGGACTTTAAACCACTCTATGTCGGTCAGGCCTCTATTGCCAGCCCCAGACCCACCCTGGAGCGAGTCCTTGACATTACTCTCAAGGCTGATGCAAGCCGGGCTACCGTCGGGAATGAGACCTGGAGTGGTCTCTACGTTTTACTCAATGGCCTGAAATACATCCAGCAAATTGGTGTTGAACGGATCGAATCTCACGTGCTTGCATTGGCTCAACGGGTACACCGGGGGTTACGAGATCTTGGTCTCCAGGTGGTAACTCCTGTGGACAGGCAACGGCATGCGGGAAATGTGGTCTTCTGGTATCCTGCCTGGCAAAAACTGTGGGATGAACTCAACGAAGCCAAAATTTTGGTATGGGCTGGAGATGGACGGGTACGGGTCTCTCCTTTTATCTATAATGATGAGGAGGATGTGGAGCAGCTTCTGGCTTTCTTAGCCCAGAAGGTGTGAGTGTTAGATGTCGAGTGTTCAGTATTTAGTGCCTAGAAGTAGACTGAACACTCAACACTCATCCCTATTCTCCACGCAGCCGTGGATCAAAGGCATCACGCAGACCATCTCCCATGAAATTAAAACTGGTCACTGTTAATGTGATCATCAGTCCAGGCAGGATGGCTACCCAGGGTGCAGTGGTAAAATAGCTCTGGGCATTGTTGAGCATATTGCCCCAGCTTGCTACTGGAGGCTGAATGCCATACCCAAGATAGCTGATATAGGATTCGAGCAAGACCGCCTGAGCCACATTCAGCGTAGCAGAAACCAGGATGGGGGCTAGACAATTCGGTAAGAGGTGATGCAGAATAATCCGAGAGTCTGGTACACCGACAGCCTGCGAGGCAAGGATAAAATCCTGTTCGCGCAGGGAGAGGATTTGCCCACGGACGATACGAGCCACCTCCATCCAGGCGGTGAGCCCGATGATAAGAATAATCGAAGAAACTGAAGCAGCCAGAAAAGCCGAAAGCGCCAGAATGAGAAAGATGGAAGGAAAAGCGAGCATAACATCTGTAAACCGCATGAGGACAAAATCGACCCACCCTCTATAATATCCGGCAAAAGCCCCAACTGTTGTACCAACCACAATACTAACAAGCATCGCCGTAAATCCAACCGCCAGGGAGATCCGTCCGGCATACAAAAGCCGACTGAGCATATCCCGCCCTATTTCGTCCGTTCCCAAGAGGAACCCCTCCCGGAGAGGAGGGGTAAATTTATACAGGATATCTGCATACAGGGGATCACGAGGAGCAATCCAGGGAGCAAAAAGAGCTGAACTGATTAACAATACCACACAAAGAGCTCCTCCTAAGGCCAGTCGATGTTTACAGAAACGAGACCAGGCTGTCTCCTGGCTTTTGCGGGATCCAGAAACTTCTCCTTCTCTTGTCAAAATGACTCGTTCCATCTTTTCTTCTTCAAAACCACCTCGTTCTGCGTTTTTCTCTGCAGTAACCTGCCAGGAGCAAAATAACGGAGAAAATCAAGTCACCGTGTCGTATTATTCACCTGAATCAATTCGTCGACTGGAGTCCCTCTACTGGCTGATCGTATGGTCGGTCTCTATATTCATACTCTCCCTGTAGGCGTTTCCCTTCTGTGAAACGGGTGAGTGAGAACGGGGTAATATCCACGGTGCTCGCTTTCCCCTCGAGAGCGAGTTCGGCCATAGCGATCCCTACAGCCGGGGAAATTTTGAACCCAGTCCCACTGAAGCCTGCCGCCAGAAATAACCCCTCTACTCCAGGGATACGATCCAGGATACATTTTCCATCAGGACTCATCGTATAGACACCCGCGATCCCTCGTCTCAGACCAGCCCTATCCATCTGCGGGATCCGTTTGGGTATTTTGTCAGCCACCACTGCCTGATACTCCGGATCAGTATGTTCTTGATAGTGGTCAGGATCGACATGATCTTGGTGTGGATCTGTGCCGACCAGGGTTAATCCGCTCCCCTCTGGTCGGAAGTACATGTTCAGTGCTCCGTCAATGTAAGTCATATGCGAGGGAATCTCGACAGGCCTCTCCAAAACAGCAACCTGATGACGAGAGGGCCAGAGGGGGAGATCCAGTCCGGCCGTCTGCAGCAGCGTTTTGGTCCAGGGACCGGCCGCAGAGATGACCAGAGGGCTGTCAATCCTCCCCTGGGTGGTGGTTACCCCCTGCACTTTGCCATGGGCCACATGAAGGTGGGTAACCTGTACCCCTTGATAGAGCATGGCACCTCGCTCCTTGGCCGCATTGATGAAGGAGAGGGCAGTAGCATAGGGATCAGCGTACCCTGATCCCGGCTCATAAGCAGCCAGGGGGACATCCTCACTGCAGATTGCCGGATCCAGAGAACGCAATTCCTCTGCCGTGATCAGGTAGGTATGAATCCCGATTTGTTGTAAAAGCGCCACATTCTTTTTCAACGCCTCGATATGAGCAGGAGCAACGATCCGTACGAAACCGGTCTGCACAAATCCACACTGTCCCCCGACACGTTCTGCCCAGTGCGTAAACCATTGATAACTCTCATGAGCCAGACGCGCTTCCGGCATAAAAGTATAGTGCATACGGACCAATCCGGATGATTTTCCAGTGGAACCAGCTCCTACTGCCTGCTTTTCCAAAACCATGACCCTTTTTATTCCCCGAAGGGTCAGTTGAAAGGCAATACTGGTACCCATGACTCCAGCTCCAACGACAATAGCATCTGCTGTTTTTTCCATATGCACCTCTCCTCGGGTTATTCCCTTTCTACAATTTAGTATTACTGGATCAACTGCCCGGTTACCGGTAAATATCTTGTCCTGTGCTGGCCACTTACTCCAGGCGGACCCGTGGATCGGCTACACCGTACAGAAGATCAGCCAAGAGATTTCCAAGTAATACACAAAAAGCCGAGACCATGAGCATAGCGAGTACCACCGGATAATCTCGATATTCGAGCGAATCGACAAACAGACGTCCCATACCCGGCCAGGTAAAGATGGTCTCGGTGACCAGTGCTCCGCTAAAAAAGAGCGGGAGCTGCAGACCAGCAAGCGTGATAAGGGGAAGCAAAGCATTGCGCAGAGCATGGTAGTAAATCACTCGAGATTCTTTGACCCCTTTTGCTCGCGCCACCCGAATAAAATCTTGATGAATCACTTCAAGCATACTGGAACGGGTATAACGGCTCCAGGTTGCTACCAGGACTAATCCCAGCACCAAGGAAGGAGCAATGAGATGATAAAGGCGATCGACCAGCGAAAAGGGCATTCCCAGAGTGGCCATCCCTCCCGATGGTAACCAGCCCAATTGCACCGAAAAGACAAAGATAACCATCAATCCAAACCAGAAAGTCGGCAGGGAGAGGGCAAGCATGGCACCGGTGGTCGCCAGATAATCAAAGAGGGAATATCGACGAACCGCTCCCAAAATGCCTACGAGCATCCCAACAATCACGGCGATGCTAAACGCGGAACCCATAAGCACCAGTGTCGCCGGTATACGTTCGCTAATGATATGGGTAACCGGTCGGCCATCCCGATAAGAACGCCCCCAATTACCGGTAAACATCCCCAATGCCCACTTCGCATACTGGATATGGATGGGTTGATGCAGACCCAGGCTTTCCTCGATACGTCGGATATCTTCTGCACGCAGGGTAGGATTCTGCGTATATGCAGCCAGGGGGCCTCCCGGAGCCAGGTGCATCAAGGTAAAGCTCAGCAGGGAAACTCCCAGAAGCAAAGGGATCATCTGCAGTAAACGACGGAGAAGATATTTGCTCATACTTTCGCCTTTGTCCTTTCGTCTTTCGCCTCTCCTCCGTGCTCTCCGTGCCTCCGTGGTACATAATAAATATTACCGTGCTGGGCGTTTCCCATCTACCCAGCCCCATTCATAGATATTCCAGGAATTTTCAACGGTATAGACATTGGGCTTATAATTCAGGAAGCCTTTCTTGGTCCCCCGGATAGTCACAAAGTTAAAGATAGGAAGAAAGGGGAGCTCTTCGCGCATGATCTCCTGGATGCGATAATAAATCCCCTTCCGTTTGTCCCGATCGATCTCTCTGGCTCCCTGTTCGAGCAGCCTATCCACTTCCGGGTTTTTGTAGATCAGGGTATTTCGTCCCGTTCCGGTCTCGATAGGGATATGCTTGCTGTGAAAACGGATAGTGGCTTCCGGGTCACCACCCAAACCCACCTGCCAACCTACCATGACCGTATCAAACTGGGATTTATAATAATACTCGCCCCAGACGACTGCTGGGGGAAAGTTTTTGATCTGCATATCCACCCCTATCAGGCGGAGTTGTTGCTGGAAGAGTTGTTGAGCCTGCTCGCGCAATTTATTGCCAGCGGTGGTAGAATTCGTAAAGGAGAGTTTGACTCCATTTTTCTCCCGAATACCATCCCCATCCGTATCCTTCCAACCCGCTTCATCGAGCAACTGTTTCGCTTTCTCGGGATTATATTCGTGCTTGGGCAGGTTGGGGTTGTACGCCCAGTTGTTCGGTGGGATATACGATTCGGCATTTGGTGGAAGCCCATTATAGACCTTTTCGATCACGATTTCTTTGTCTATACCATAATAAATGGCCTGACGTACAGCCTTTTCTTTGAATTGGGGTCGTGAAAGGTTAAAGTAAATGTTCTCTACAGCCGATGAGCCATAGACAAAGATATTTCGATTGGAGAGACTTTTGGCATCTTCGTAATGCTCCAGGCTGATTCCCTGAATAAGCGTAGCGTCAATCTCACCGGTTTTAAATTGGGTATAGAGTACGGTAAGATCAGGGATATATTTGATGATAACTCGATCCAGATAAGGCCCTTCTCCATGATAGTCTGGATTGGCCTCCAAAGTAATGTGATCCCCGGCCACACGTTCTACCAGTTTAAAAGGGCCGGTACCGATCGGATTTCTGGAGTTAAAATCGGATGTGTTGACTTCTTCGGGTGGCATCTTGCCCAAAATGTGTTCAGGGAGAATGTGGGTATCACTCCAGACGGTCAGAAAGAGGGCATACGGCTCTTTTAAGCGAATCTTAATGGTAGAGTCATCCACCAGTTCCAGCGATTCGACTTTGTCATGGCCGACTCGAGAGTTGGTGTTCACTTTGGGATTCATGAGCAGATCAAAGGTAAATTTGACATCCCGTGCGGAAAAGGGGGCTCCATCATGCCACTTGACCCCCTGTTTAAACTTGAAAGTATATTCGAGACCATCGGGACTAATACCACCATTTTGCACAGAGGGGATCTCGGTAGCGAGATTGGGCACAAATTCTCCCCGATCATTCAGACGCCAGGGGCTATCGAAGATAGCATACTGTACCCCTCGATCTACTTCGATGAGGGAGAGGATAGGATTAAACTGGGTAGGTTCTTGGGAGAGACCTACAATAGCGATTCCTCCTTTTTGGGGAGTCCCCGTCGGCACTTCCAATGCCCACCCTGCTGTAGCCAGCAGGAAAAGCCCAAGTAATCCAATTCCCCATAGCCACATTTTTGTTGTAAGCTTCATGATTATCCCTCCTTCAAAACATGGAACATAGAAGATCAAAGGATCTACCGTATCAGAAGAGCCCATACCTCTCCAGAACATGCTCAGGAGATCTTCGGAAAAAGGCTTCTTTGTGATGAGTTCTCAAGTCACTGACCTGCTATGCTAACGAACAAAATACCCACCCTCCTGAGTATGGTTGGGCATCCCAAAGAGCTCCGGTGAGGATACCCAGGACAGGACATGCGTAGTCTATCCTGCTGAAAACAGGCTGTCAAACAAAAAATCTTTCCGGAGTAAAAGAGATTCTGCTTGACATCCCTAGAGAGACAAGCTATGCTATCAGCAAGTTTGTTTAGGCAGAAGGCTTTTGTACAACGGTGTAAGAAAGTTATCGCAGAATAGAGCTGTTCCGCGGTCTTGTACACCTGAGTGAGAGCAGTCTGCAGAGTATCAGATTTACCAAAGAGAGAAGGAAAAAGGTATGGCAGTAGGGACAGTAAAGTGGTTTAACGACCGAAAAGGGTACGGATTTATCGAGCAAGAAGGCGGCGATGATGTCTTTGTCCACTTTTCGGCCATCCAGTCAAAAGGCTTCAAAACTTTGACCGAGGGACAGCGGGTACGTTTTGATGTGATAAGCGGTCCGAAAGGACCTCAGGCCAGCAATGTAGTTGTGGAAGCGTAAATATGTCAGTCTAGCTATTCCATTCCTACAAATTCTGCAGCAAGCGAGAAGAATTTTCTTCTCGCTTGCTGTTTTCTCACCTAATGATCACTACCTGATTGTCTTTTTCCACTATGCGGTGCGACCAAAGGGAGTGCAGGGTCTCGTTTTTTCCTTCACCAATCTGCACTACCAGATAGGACTCTCAATTGTGGTCATGCCCTATAAAGGTTAGAGAATCTTCTGCACTCTCTTACCAGTTTTCCCCATGCCAAAACATGCAAAAACTGCATATTGACAAGAGTATAACAGAGAAGAGATAATAGAGATTTATCCAAACTGGAGTTGCTATTTCTTCCTCCATTTCCTCTTCCTCATAATATCCAGATGCTCCACGGTGTCCAGCGGGCAGATGCGGTTGATTCCCTACTGCTTCTCCTTTGTAAGGTCTTACTCATTATCCACAGTGAGCTTCCAGAATGAGGAGAGTCCTTCATATTTTCTCCTAACTTCCTCCTCGTTAGAGAGTAAATGGAACCCATGCCTTTAGATATATTTCTTTATCTAAGAAATTGTGGGATGGAGGACTGTAGCCAAAAGGGAAGTTCAGAACAAGAATAGGAAGGGAATAGGAAGCCCAAGATGAGACGTAAGGAGGACTGCCTTGGGCAAGGGAGGATTATATGGAAACAACGACAATACTGACAGGGCTGTTCTTAGCTTTTAGGGGGTGGAAGAACAGGATCTGGACGAAGAAGGGGTACATCGCCAGATTTGACCTTTCTTCGGGATTGAGAGCCATGGCTCTTGGTCTGCTATCTATGTTGCTCTTTTTTAGTAATGAGACTACTGCACAACAACGGCAAGGGAATCCTCGGGAACAAAAGGTGTTTCTTAAGGTTAACCTTGTGGAACTGAGCCTTGATTGGAACGGTGATCAGGGAGAGGCTGGCCGAGGCGACGGAGAAGTGTTTATAAGTATCTGGATATCTTGGCCTTCCCGAGTTGAAAGTGGAGACCCACAGCATAAGGAGCTCGGCCCCCTAGGTGGTGATCTGGAATTCCCATCGGGGACCATAAAGGAAGAGCCGCCCGGATCTGGAGAGTTCAAGATCGAACCCGCGACGGTCTTAGATAAGCAGTTTGGCCAAATCTATTACAACCAGGCTGATTGTCCGGTATCAAAGGAACTCATAGTAGATGTCCTGGTGTGGGACGACGACAGCAGTAAGAATCTTGAAGACATCCAAAAGATCATTAACGCAGCCATAGCGGCGGCAAATGCCGCAGGAGCTAAAGGCGCGGCGCTTGCTGGACCTGTTCTTAATGCATTAATAGCTGAACTCACTAAAAGCGCAGATGATGCATTAGGGAGGTTTACAGGCAAGATAGGCATTCCAGATCCCTGCCAAGAGTCATTTGAAGTCATCAGAGCAGTGCCCCTGACAAATTTGGCTAAAGACCTCTGGAAAAGCGTAAATGCGGAAGACAAAAACGGCATACCATTTAAAGACAAGGGAATTGAACCACCCGATGCAATTGGTTTTCTCGAGTTAAAGGTTCTCGGAGGACCGAAGGTAAACAAATTCAGCTCTGCTGAGGAAAAACCCATTGATCCCCTCGCTTTCAAGGAGTTGATAGCCGTTGATTTGGGGCAGGCTGATGAAGCTGTCATTACCGGGGTCTTGAGTTTGGGTGCTTCTTTGCCGAATAATCCCTCGCCGATCAAATACAGCCTTTTCTTGGATATTGACAACAATCTCGACACGGGTGCGCAGGGGTTTCCTGTGGATGGGGCTGAGTTCAAGTTACAGCTTGCCTTCGAAAACTCAGATTCTCCCGTTGCGGCACTCTTTGGTTTTAACCAGATCACCCATCGTTTTGAAGAAATACCTGGAGGAGTCTACGACGCGACTGTAAACATTGATCGGGCAATGATTTTTCTTTCCGTAGAGTTGGAGACTTTAGGGAACCCTGCCGGCCCGATAGCGAGTTGGGGGGTGGTAGAAACAGAAACTGGACTGACCGATGTTCTACCGGACAATCCAGCCATGAGGGCACCGCTTATTCCGATCAATACAGACTTTACAGGCATTCCTCCTCTGGTCGTGTCTACCGACCCACCGCATGATGCTGTAGATATCGTCCGGTCGGCTGACATCTGTGTAACGTTTAGCAAGAGTATGAACCAGGAAGAGACTGAGACCGCATTTACTATTATACCGCCGGTGGCCGGCTCTTTCTCCTGGCTAGGGAACAAATTGTGCTTTCAACCCTCGTCCTTACTCCCACCTTTCACAAAGCATGAGGTGGTCATCGAGGAGACAGCCATGGATAGAGTTGGGACACCTCTAGATGGCGATGGTGACCTTGTGCCTGGGGACAGTTTTCGCTGGCAATTTATCACAGAGACCCTTCCCCTGTCTGCCACTGATGGTGCCGGAGTGGAGAAGGATGGGTTTGTAAGAGGTGAACCCATTTTTGTAGCAGGCTCAGATTTTCCACCATGGACAGAGGTCAACATCTACATAATACAACATGGAAGGGCAGACTTGATTCCAGGTGTTGAACTCATAGACCTGACCGACGATGGAGCCACGCTAGCTCAGGTAGACGAACAGGGGAGATTATTACCTGTCTTTGTTGGCAGGATCAATTTCGAGGGAGAATTTAACATCGTAGTGGACTTAGATCATGACGGTCGTTTCGATCCGAACGTCGATCGGGTGGACAGAACCGGTATCGGACTTTTCGTCCTGCCCTTACCTCTTCTCTGTGACGTTGATGCAGATGGAGATATAGATCGTAATGACATCAATGCTATCTTTGCCAGACGTAATACCCCAGCAGCACCTGGTGACCCTCTTGATGCCGATGGTGATGGCCTGATCACTGTGGCCGATGCCCGTATATGCTCGTTGCAGTGCACAAATCCAAAGTGTGCACCGTAGGGTAATTTAGGAGAAAAGGAGGAAGAAGTCATGAAAAAGCTTATCTGCTTCATCACTCTTGTAGGACTCTGCGGGCTTCTGCAAGGGTCCCCCATTCTGGCCATTTCCTTGGATTTTGTGCCCGCCTCGCAGACAGTATTCCCACCAGGGCAGTCGGTAGCAGTGGATATTGTCATCTCTGGCTTGGGAGACGGAATTTCACCATCAGTTGGGGCCTTTGATCTGGAGGTAAGCTTTGATCCTACTGCCCTCTCTCCCCTAAATGTCACCTTTGGGCCCTTCTTGGGCGACCCTGATACAGGTGAAGCTTTTCATACTTTTTTCTTTGTACCCGGGGCAGTGGATTTTGCAGCAATCTCCTTTCTGCTGCCGACAGACCTGGATGCCCTGCAATCGGCTAGTTTTACTCTGGCTACCCTTTCCTTTAACACGTTGACTTTGGGGACGAGCTCGTTAATCTTCACGCAAACTCTGATAATCGATGCCTTTGGTCAACCATTGATTCTGAACAGTGTGGGGGAAGGTACTGTGACGAAAGTTGTCCCCGAACCCAGCACTCTTATCCTGGTAGGCACCGGAGCGCTCGGCCTCCTCGGCTATGGCTGGCGCCAAAAGAAACGGAGAGCATAGCTATAGCCACCAGGGGAACTGCCTTTGAGGCAACTCTGCTCTTTAAACCACCAGCTAAGTCCATGGTGTCTGACTTTTTCAATGAGGCTAGAGAGGCGGGTGGGAAACCCGCCTCTCTTCTTTAATAGTGGTTATGATTAGGGAGGAGAAAGTCGAAGTCGCATCCCTGATGAGCCTGGAGAACGTGGTCGAGGAAAAGACGTTTATATCCTCGCTGATACGGACGTGCTGGCGGTGTCCAGCGTGCCTTGCGCGCCCGTAGCTCGGCATCAGACACCAGGAGATCCAGACGACGATTCGGCACATCCAGCAAAATTTCATCTCCCGTGTGCACCAAAGCCAGCGGTCCACCAACAGCAGCTTCCGGAGAGACATGTAATACTACGCTGCCAAAAGCGGTTCCACTCATCCGGGCATCTGAGATACGAATAATGTCCCGCACTCCCTGTGCCAAAAGTTTTTTAGGGATCGGCAAATACCCTGCCTCTGGCATCCCGGGTGCTCCAATTGGACCGGCATTCTGTAAGACCATAATATCCGTTGGTCGAATGTCCAGATTCGGATCATCGATCCGAGCAGCCAGGTCTTCGGTAGAAGAAAATACCACGGCACGTCCACGATGGGTAAAGAATTGCGGTGACATGGCTGATTGTTTGATGACCGCCCCTTCTGGGGCGAGTGTCCCGCGTACAATGGCTAATCCCCCTTCTGGTTGTAGAGGTCTTTCCAGGGAAGCCAGCACTTCTTCCCGTCCTCTCAGCTCCGGAACGGCTTCCAGGTTCTCTCCTACCGTCTTCCCGGTCACAGTGAGGCAATCCAGGTTCAACAAAGGCGCCAGCACTTTCATGACTGCTGGAATACCACCAGCCTCAGCCAGATCTTCCATATGAAATTTTCCAGCCGGACGCACATTGGCCAGGAGGGGAGTGGTACGGCTCAGTTCATCAAAGCGATCGAGAGGAAGAGAAATACCCAGGCGTCCAGCAACTGCTACCAGATGAATCACTGCATTGGTCGAGCCACCGACGGCCATTAACACCCGGATCGCATTATCGAAAGCCTTGGCGGTCATGATTTGCGAGGGGCGGATATTCTGCTCGATGAGTCGAACAATCTGGCGACCACTCTCCTCAGCAAGACGTAACCGCTCAGCAAGGGGGGCAGGAATCGCTGCACAGCCCGGGAGGCTCATCCCCAATGCTTCGGTAAGACTGGCCATCGTACTGGCCGTTCCCATGACCATACAATGGCCGCTGCTCGGGCATAAAGCCCCCTCCAGTACGCTCAGCATCTCATCACTAATCGTATTTGCCCGGTATTCCATCCAGTACCGGCGGCAATCTGTGCAGGCTCCTAATCGTTCTCCTTGATAGCGACCACTCAGCATAGGACCGCTCGTCACAAAGATCGTAGGAATGTCAGCACTCGCCGCAGCCATCAACTGCGCTGGTACGGTCTTATCACATCCTCCCAGCAACACCACTCCATCCAGCGGTTGGGCCTTGATCATCTCTTCGGTATCCATGGCCATGAGGTTTCGATAGAGCATACTGGTAGGACTCAGAAAGACTTCACCCAGGGAAATTGTCGGAAATTCCAGCGGAAGACCTCCTGCTTGCCATACTCCACGTTTAACGTATTCAGCCACTTCGCGCAGATGCCGATGACAGGAATTGAGTTCACTCCACGTATTACAGATCCCCACAACGGGTTTCTGTAAATCAGCATCGGTCAACCCCATCGATTTACAGAATGCACGACGGATAAACAGACTAAACTCGGTATCTCCATACGAGGTTAACCCTTGACGCATTCCCTGAGCGGTCATAGTCTTTCGTGCCTCCAAAAAAAATTCCGGGGCTAGGATTCGAACCTAGATACTCAGATCCAAAGTCTGATGTCCTGCCGTTAGACGACCCCGGAGTAATACAAGAGTGATTAGTGGTTAGTGATTAGAGCTAGATAAAGAATATGAGTATGTCCTGTATAAAGATGATGCCCCCTCCTGGGCCATCTAGTATTGCGCCAGTATTTGCCGCCGTAAAGCTTTTACCCACCGGATACCCTCTTGGGTATAGGTATAATCAGGATAAAGGGAGGGATGGACTTCAAAATTGATTATACAATGTTCGTTGTTCCGCAGTACGATGCGCAGAAATGTTTCCGTATCATTCCATCCGTCAGCAGGACTCTGTGACGGATGCACCGGAAATTTATGGCGTAATTTCTGAAATTGCTCAAACGTAACATTTTCCAGCTTTCCAAGTGCCGGTTTATTATAGAGATGGAGAGAGCGAATATAGGGAGCGATTTGTTCAATAAAACGATCCGCCCGAAAATGGTAGAGAGTTGCATCCACCAGCAAATGCCCGATATCCAGACAAAATCGCAATCTGGGGAAGCGTTCAAACAGGGCAATATACTGCTCACTCTCGTAGAAAAAAGGACACCCCAGCGCATTCTCTACATAGATGGGGATACCATATTGCTGAGACAGCTCATCCAGTCGAGCAGCCCCTTCCCACACCAGAGCTTCCGCGTCTGAAGTACTCAGCTCGCCATTCTGCAGCGTGTCAAAGAGCATCATGCGCTGAATATGCACCAACACATATTCTGCCCCCCATCGACTCCCCCATTCCAGATTTTCTTCTACTAGACGGAAGAAGAGGCGACGACGTTTTGTATTTTGATCGAGCATGGCCAGATAGAGCCCCTTCTCTTCGAGCCAGGTCGGCTGGAAGAGCGGGCAATGAATTCCAAATCGCAGTCCCTGATCCTGAATATAAGCGTAGAGCAGATCGAGCTCTGCAGGCGGAAAGTTGATAAATTCTCCACGACACAGCTCATTTATCTGCAGCCACTCGGTATGAGCCATCCGGGCGATGACCATTCCCATCTCCTGATCACGAGCAGCCACTATCTGGTCTGACCTCAGAATACGCTGACTTGTTTCCATGATTCTCTAAGTGTTGAGTGGTGAGTGGTAAGTATATTTATTGAGTCTATTCTGGCTCCTGACCTCTCACCACTGACCACTAATACTGTTAATACTGTCGCCATCCAGCAGTGGGGTCTTCTGTCATCCCTTTGGTAAGTGGATCGTACCGTTCTTTCAAACCGAGATCACACTCTGGATAGGTCCAGTTACGGTTATAATTCCGGTATTGCGCTTCACACCGATAACAACAGACCACTTTCCCCAATTTCCGGTAAAGAAACCAGTCGATTATTGTGGCAACACCGAGTACCCCAAAAGCTGGCACGATCTGATCAAATCCAAAAAAAATTAAACTGGCTATTATACCTGCCACCGCTACTGATACGCCCAGTTTTTGATCAAAATCACTCCGCTCGTACACTGGACATTGACACAAGACACAACTCTCTACAATCCCTTCCGTACGCAATTTTTCAGGGATATGCAGCTCAAATTCTTTACCACAAACCGGACACAAAAAAGAAGAGGTGGAAAGCACCTTCAGCATATGTTTTGTTGTGCAGCGCTCACACGCAAAGGTCACTGTTAAGGGCAAAGAATCCTGTTCAGTCGTCTGTGAAGATCGCTTCGAGGCTTTCACAATCCACACCTTCGTTTTACATCCTGACCTGACCGCTCCTTCTCATTTCCAAATCCGTAGTCAATGTAACAGAGGAAGTGGGAAGATGTCAAGAAGGAATCGCCATTTGCTTTCATGATAATGATCCCAGCAAAGAGAGGGAACTCCAGGGAGTATACCTCGCTGGAGGCACACCCTGTCATCGGGCTCTTTATAACCAGAAGCTAAGCAATAAACTCAGGAAACCGGCTATCCAGCAATAGAGGGCAAAGATGCGCAAACTATTGTGGCGCACATACTGCAAGAGTGTGTGAATACAGAGATAACCACTTAACCCTGCAGCGATAAACCCGATAAGCAGCTCAACTCCTTGCCCCTGGGTACCGGTTTTAAACAGATGGATGATTTGCAGCAAACCAGCTCCCAAGATAATGGGTACGGAGAGCAGAAAGGAAAACCGAGCCGCCGCCTCCCGGGTTAATCCCACGAGCAATCCGGCTCCAATAGTGGCTCCAGAACGTGAAATACCGGGTGCAATGGCAAGCGCCTGAGCCAACCCGATCAGGATCACACCCGGCCAGGTGAGTTTGTCCAGTGGATCGGTCTGGCGCCCTAATTGTTCAGTAATCACTAAAATTATGCCTGTGCAGAGTAAAAATATTGCTGTCCAGCGGGGAGCTTCAAATAGTACACGAAAGAAATCCTCCAGCAAGAAACCAAGGAGGGCAGCCGGCAGGGTTCCAAGGAGAATAAGCCAGGCTAATCGCTGATACGGATCATGTGGCGAACGTCGTTCTCGTATACTCTTCACCCAGGCCCAAGCGAGCCTTCCTAAGTCCTGGCGAAAATAGAGGAGCACTGCCGCCAGGGTCCCCCAGTGTACCAGCACATCAAACGGTAAGCCTGGAGAAGGCCACTGAAGCAACCAGGGTACTAAGACGAGATGCCCAGAACTGCTGAGGGGCAAAAACTCTGTTGCCCCTTGTACTATACCGAGAATAAGCGCTTGGATGATATTCATTTACCTCTTTCTCCTGCCAAAGAGTCCCCTGAGAATGCTCTACGATGCATGATCATAACAAAATGGAGGGCAGAGTGTCAAGGAGAGAGAGAAACGCCAGCTCGGCTTTGAACACGTAAGGCCTCAAGAATCGCTTGGGCCATGCGAGACAGAGGAACCACCGCATCAACTGCGCCCAGTTTAATTGCTTCTTTTGGCATGCCGAACACGATGCAGCTTTCTTCATCTTGAGCCAGAGTTTGTGCTCCACTCTCTCGCATAGCGAGTAATCCCTTTGCCCCATCCATCCCCATTCCAGTGAGAATTACCCCGATCGCATTGCGACCAGCACTTCGGGCTACCGAGTAAAATAACACATCCACACTTGGACGCTGATGATGCACGGGTGGCCCCTCCTTAACTCTTACCATGTACAGGGCACCACTTTGTTGAAGAATCAAATGCCGATTTCCTGGAGCTATCAGGGCTATACCGGGGACGACCTGATCGCGATCCCGGGCCTCGCGAACTTGCATAGGGCAAATTTGATTGAGTCGCTGAGCAAAGGCATGAGTAAAATACTCGGGCATATGCTGGACAATCACGATTCCTGGAATATCAGCGGGAAGCTGAGTGAGGAGAGTCTCTATTGCCCTGGTGCCACCAGTGGAAGCACCAATCGCAATCACCCTGTGAGTCGTCTGGAGCTGGAGTGATGGGGGAGATAGATTGGTGGCAGGAGATTCAGGAACTTTTTGATATCGAGGCATCCGGGCAGCGGCAGCACTTCGAATGGCGCGCGCCAGGTCTTGAGCCACATCGGGTACAGAATATTGGGAGTCTGGTTTACAAATAACCTCAACCGCTCCTAAGGCTAAGGCTCTGATCGCCGTTTCACTGTTTTTCGGAGTGAGTGAGCTGACGATTACGACCGGTAACGGATAATATTGCATCAATTTTTCAAGAAAGGCTAACCCATTCATCCGGGGCATTTCAATATCTAACGTGACGACATCTGGTCGGAGTGCTACAATCTTATCCCGGGCGATATAGGGATCAATGGCACTCCCAACCACTTGAATGTCTTCATACTTCGATAACTCTTCGGTCAACACTTTGCGGACAATTGCCGAATCATCTACAACCAAGACTCGAATCACCTGGATATCCCTCTTGCTATATGATGCACTACCACAGGCATCTTATTCTCTGGTCAAGCTTTCCCCTGGCCTGCTGATCAGCACCTGTTCCTTTGCTCTGGAGGAAACGAAGGAATCCACCTCGCAGGGGAGAAAATGCCTTAAGAGTCAATAAAAAGTCGGAGATCGGCTCGCCCCTGTTCCAATCCGATTTGAACGACCGCTGTCGGTGGTCGGCCAGACCTCATTCCCCCTGCTGTAGTGTGCAGAATCTGGGGGGAACTAATCTGAAATACGTTGGTTGAACCGGCAATAGCGGGCAGCACATTGCCACAGATAATATTGGCCATCTCTCCCAAGGCATCATGTTGTTGTGTAACCTGGGTAATCTCTTCTTCTCCTAGCATATTTGCCGTAAGGGTAGGGAGCACATTGCCACAGATGGTCAATACTAATTGTCCATGGAAAGGGCCAGTAAATTCCACTTTGACCGTTGCATCGCTTTGGGCATTGCGTTGTTCTTCATCGAGCTCAGGTGTGGGAAAACAGAAGCAGAGTTCTTCAAAAATCAGGGCCGCTGCTTTGTATAGTTCCATCTTCAGCTTGGTGTCCATCGACTCCTCCTAGTGTACTCAGGATTAATTCTCGAATACTTTCGGGACTGAACGGTTTATGGACAAACCCCGCCCCATACTGTCGGATACGGTCTATTCGAGTTTCACTTCCTTCAGTAGAGATAACGATGACTGGTAAATCGGTCATTTTGGGGTTTTGTCGTATCCGTTCCAGCATCTCCTCTCCATTCATCACCGGCATATTAATATCGATCAAGGCGAGATCAATCCAGTGTTGATTCAATACCTGAAGAGCTATTTCTCCGTTTGCAGCTTCGTAAATCTCTCCTAAAGCGAGGCCACTGAGACGTAAGGTCTTGATGATCATCGCTCGCATTACAGCGCTATCATCGACTATCAAAACATTGAGTGCCATGGCTATTCCCTTTGCTCATTGTTCAATAAATCCTGATGGAGCGAGTATTCGCCTACCTTACAGACAAATGTGTCCATCCTCTTTTTCTCAGTGGTCTGTCACAAAAATTCTTACACGATAGAATGCTTGGGGTTGAGCTTCTTTTGACCTTATTTGTCTCAAAAACTTTTGTGACAGATCACTCAGGGGTAGGGTGGGCTTTGCCCACCAACACATCCATTGGTATGCTCGGTGGGCTCAGCCCACCCTACATGCTAAAGCACTTTGACTATGCCATTCATCTTGACGGTTACCTCTCCGGTGCTAATGTTAAGGGTCATTGTCCGTGCATAAGTGCCACCGATATCATGGGCCCGCAATAGCACATTATTCTTCCAGAGCAGTTTCTTCAGCATGAGAAAATTTCGCTTACCAATTTGAAACCGATCCTCTTCTTTATTATTTTGTAAGCAAGCTCCTCCAGCGACTTTCACTACGAGTCTTTCTTTCTTTGCCCCTGCTTTATAGCACTCGATAAACAGGCGGGGTACTCCGGTATCTATGAACATATAGGGATTAGCTTTCGCCTTGAGAGGAGCAATGGTTGAAAGTGGTAGCATGACATGCAACATCCCTCCTACACAGGCCACCGGATCGTAGATGGTAATACCCAGGCAACTCCCCAGAGCATATGTGATAAGCACGTCATCTCTCTCCACCGAAATTTTCATATCCGCAACTCCGATGACATGTTGCACATCTTCTCTCCTATGAGTAATAATGCACTCTTACTCGAGTTAAGCAAAGCCTGTCATAATTCAGAAGTAAATTGGTTCATGGCTAGTGCTCTGTTGAGGGGCAAAAGTTCCCTCCTATCCCCCTCACCCCAGCCTTCTCCCATCAGGGGAGAAGGGGAAGAAGTTCGCTCCTGAACCTGAGTCACTAACCAGCGGATATTTCCTATAGACTGACGGTTGTACATAATGCAATCTATGCTCAAGTACCCCTAAGCTCTCCGAGTGGCCTACCAGGAGATATCCTCCGGGAGCTAATAATTCCCAGAACCGGTGGATAAGCCTTTGCTGAGTGGGTTTATCAAAATAGATCATTACATTGCGACAGAAGATCACCTCAAATGGACCCTTCATCGGCCACGGCTGTATTAAATTTAACCGGGCAAAGCGTACGAGATTTCGGATATGTTCCTTGAGCTGATAGGCACGGGAAGGTTTTACCCGAATACAGGTAAAATATTTTTGTAAGAAGTGGGCAGGAACTCCTTCAAGGGCTTCATATTCATAGATGGCTGCCCGTGCGATTTTCAGCATAGGAGTACAGATATCAGTAGCGAGAATACGCACATCGTGGTGCCTCAGGTCTGGGAGAGCTTCAGACAACGTCATGGCTATAGAGAAAGGCTCTTCTCCTGAAGAACAACCAGCACTCCACATCTGAATCTTCCCCTTGAGAGTGCGTAAGCGTGGTATAATTTGCTCACGGAGATAGGTAAAGTGTTGTGCTTCACGGAAAAAGCTGGTTTTGTTAGTTGTCAATGCTTCCACCATCGTAACCAGTTCTTGTCTAGATTGATCCTGTTTAACATAGTGTAGGTACTGCTCAAAGGTATTCAGACCAAGGGCACGGAGACGTTTGGTCAATCGAGATTTAACCAGCTCCTCTTTTCCAAGCGGCAAGTTGATTCCCGAGAACTGATACACGAGACGGCTGATCTGGCCAAATTGTTCTTTATTTAACTCTACTGATAGAAGATCTGGGGGCATACAGACCTCCTTCTACGAATCTTATCTTCAACAAGGCCTGGAACACCGGTCAAGGACTCACTTGAAGAGCCGACACGGGCAGACTTCCTTCCCCTTCCCCCCACCTTGATCCTCCCCCACCAAGGGGGAGGAAAATGACGGTGTCCCTCCGTGCTGGAGGGAGAAGCGCATGCTTCGCTGCGTGATCCTGTCCGCTCCTGAACCCCTCCAGGGGGAAGGAGTAATACTTGACCGGTGTACAGGCCATACGAGAGCTCCCTGTATAGCTGGAATATTGTCTCTCCTTTTTGCCCTATGGGGTGTATCGACTTGGCAGAAACATGATTCTTTTCGTCCTTTCTTATCGGTATGTTGGAGAAAATCTTTATACCTTTTTTCCAGGCACTCATCGCATGAGTAAGGCCCGTTTGCTATTTTCTCGACATTACCAATGCATTTTCAGGAGACCTCTTTGGGAAAGGGCGTACCCTGGGGCAATACCAAAGGGCTCTCTTGGATATACACTAGTCCTTACCACACCGTGGTGTAGAGGGTCTTCGCTCTGGCCAAGACGGGTTCTGTGTATCATGAAAGGAGAAATGCTGTCCAGGGAACCTTTAAAGGCACTTGGCGACATCGGATTACCCTGGTTGCTCCTTCTGTCATTCTGAATCCTTTGGTGGAAGAAGGGTTTGCGGTAAATTATGGCCAGTTTCCTTTTTCACAGAAAATCAATCAGGTCAAGCTAAAGAAAATAAAGAAAATTCCGATAAAAAGGGGAGAAGAAATTGACAATATCTACTTTGCTTTGGTCATCCTGAGTAACAAGAAAGCCCTTTATTTGATTGAAAGAGAATTCTGCGCTTTGAATGCCTCTCAGTACAACTGAGGTAACGGAATATTGACAAGACAAGAGGAGGGATTTTGCTTTAAAACTCATGGCGAGTAAAGCTCAAAATGTCATTCTGAGTCCTTCATTTCACTCAGGATAAACTGTGCGAAGAATCTCGTAGTTCTGCAGCAACTCATGAGAGATCCTTCACGGATGACGATCAGACTTCCCTGCGCTGCACTTCGGGATGACGATCAGACTTCCCTGCGCTGCGCTTCGGGATGACGATCAGACTTCCCTGCGCTGCGCTTCGGGATGACAAGAGCACAATACTCGCTATGAATTCTTATACTGCTGCGTGAGAAGAATACCACGAGCAATAAAGAATTGGGAAGAAGTCTCATACTCAACTCTTCGGCACCTGGGTTCAAGTCAAGCGATTTCTTCGAGGATACGAAGTGATGTCTACCTTTTCCTCTTTCCGCATACGGAATTCCCTGAAAACTGAAATTATACTCTGGTTACTGTTCGTAAGCTTAGTTGTAGGCATAGTCGGCTTGTGGTATATCCATCAGCTCTTTTCCTCTCAACTCCAAACCCAACTGAGGCAGCGAGCCCGACTCCTCGCCAATGCAATAATCCAGGCGGCTGATTCGGTGGACTCTGCCGAGTTTAGTCGGATGGTGAATGCATTGGGGGGGGATGAAGAAGAGATCAAACTTGTGGTGGTGATCGGTGGGCTTCCGCAGCGAGTTATCGCCAGCACGCAAAAGGGTTGGCTCAATCAGGGTCTAGGTAATCTTCCAGAAGACATACAGGCAGACCTTCAGAAAGTCTTGGAGACCAAAAAGCCCTTCTTCCATTTCAATCCCAAAACCTTCAGTTATCATTTTGCAGAACCTCTGTTCCTTACCAATCAGTTAACCCGGAATAGAATACTATCTACCGGCGCTCTCACTGTCCATCTCAACACCTCATTTGCGCAGCTGGAACTGTCTCGCATGTCCTGGCGTATTACTTTTACACTATTGTTTGTCATCATGCTGATTATCCTCCTCGTGTATAAGCTGCTCCACAAGTTGGTTCTCCAACCATCCTATGAAATCCGTGACACTATGCAACGGCGAGCCGCAGGGGATGTCACTGCGTATGCTACTATTGTACATGATGATGAAATAGGGATGATTGGCTATACCTTGAATGAGATGCTTGATGCGTTAGCAGAAAAAGAGAGAGAATTACAAATAGCCAAAGACAGGACGGAAAAGGCCAACCGTAAACTCTTTGAAATCAATCAGCACCTGGAACATACGGCTGCTTTAGCTAATGCTATGGCTGCTCAGGCCGAGATGGCCAATGCGGCAAAATCAGAATTTTTAGCTAACATGAGCCATGAAATTCGAACTCCGATGCATGGAATTCTGGGAATGACCACTCTTCTACTTGATACTGAGGTGACGCCAGAACAGCACGAATACCTTTCCATGATCAAAATGTCTGCGGACTCTCTCCTGCAGATCATCAACGATATCCTCGACTTTTCAAAAATCGAGGCGGGCAAACTTACTCTCGATCCCCATCCTTTTCGTCTGCGAGAGAATCTTGGTTTAATCATAAAAACATTAACTCCTCAAGCCCAGGAAAAAGGATTAGCGCTTACCCATAGTATTCAGATAGATATACCAGATCTGCTCGTGGGAGACCTGGGACGGTTGCGTCAGATTCTCATGAACCTGCTGGGGAATGCCATTAAATTTACTGGTCAGGGAAAAGTGGAATTACAGGTACAGATGGCTGAAGAAGAGAGAGAAGCTGGGCAAATAGAAAAGGAGGACCAGAATGCGTGGGATGACGGCTCCGCTCTTCCTGATAAGCAGGCTACCCAATCAGGGGATACCCTCAGCACGGAGAAGGTCACTTTACATTTCTCTGTTCACGATACGGGAATCGGTATCCCACCAGAGAAGCAACAGGGCATCTTTGAAGCCTTTAGTCAAGCAGATAGCTCTACCACACGTCGATACGGTGGGACCGGCTTGGGTCTGACTATTTCCAAACAGTTGGTGGAAATGATGGGAGGGCGGATCTGGGTCGAGAGCGAAGAAGGTAAGGGGAGTGTATTTCATTTCACCGCCACTTTTGGATTGGCCGAAACCCTGCCTCTTTCCTCGGCTCCTCAGAGAGCACGCACCGGCTCTACACCCCTTTCTATTCTTCTGGTTGAGGACAACCAGGTCAACCAGAAACTCGCCATTCGTCTGCTTGAGCGATGTGGCCATACAGTGGCCGTAGCGAATAATGGTCGAGAGGCGCTGGATATGCTGGAGAAGCAATCGTTTGATTTGATCTTGATGGATGTGCATATGCCGGAGATGGATGGTTTAGAAACTACCGCTGCTATCCGTGAACAAGAGAAAAGCACCGGCACTCATATCCCAATCGTGGCTATGACTGCGAGTGCTATGCAAGAGGACCGAGAACGGTGTCTGGCCGTTGGAATGGATAACTATGTCTCAAAGCCAGTCCAACTCCAGGAGCTTTGTACAGTGATCGAACAGGTCACTCTTTCCTCTCCATCTACAAGAGAGAATACCGAGAGACCTGTAACCATGGAGAGTCCCAAGGAACAAACAGCACAAATTTTCGAAAGGACGGAGATTCTCGCTCATCTTGATGGAGACGAAGAACTGCTCAAGGAAATTGTCACTCTATTTTTACAAGACACCCCTGGCCGACTCAAAAGGATCAGAGAAGCATTGGATGCTCAGGATAGCGTAGTGGTCCAACAACAGGCTCATACTCTGAAAGGGGCTGCCGCCAGTGTCGGAGCTCGCCTGATAGCCGCAGAAGCTTTCCAACTAGAATATGCAGCCCAAAATGGCGACCTCGTCACCGCTCGCACAGCATATGAAAAGATGGAGCACGAATGGGAAAGACTGGTCGGGATGATGCATGCCGAATTACATCTGTAACATGAAGATCGAAACCCACCCGGTCTTCTCCTTCCGTAAGGTTTCGATCCTCCATCTCTAAGAGAGCAACGGGCTCCTCCAACAGGAGAAGCTATTTCAAACGTTCTGGGTTCAAGGCGTGGAGAGATTCCGGGATAAAACGTCCATCCTTGCGTATTAGGGTGCCATCAAACCAGATCTCGCCTCCACCATATTCCGGAGTCTGGATCATCACCATATCCCAATGTACCTCGGATCGATTTCCATTATCACAATATTCGTACGCACTACCGGGTGTAAAATGGAAGGAACCTGCGATCTTTTCATCAAAAAGGATATCCTTCATGGTACGAGTAATATAAGGATTTAGCCCAAAAGAAAATTCCCCGATGTAGCGGGCCCCTTCGTCTGAATCGAGAATCTGATTCAGTTTCGTGGTATGATTTGCTGTGGCTTTAACGATCTTTCCCTTCTCCAGAGTGAGAGAAACATTGGTAAAAATAGTGCCATGATACAGAGTAGCCGTATTAAAAGTGATGGTGCCATTTACCGAATCTCGTACCGGGGCAGTAAAGCACTCTCCATCGGGGATATTATGGGTGCCACTACATTTGATGGCCGGCATACCCCGAATAGAAAAGGTCAGATCGGTTCCGGGTCCGGTGATATGAACCTGATCTGTGCGTTCCATCCAGGCTTTTAATGGCTCCATAGCCGCATCCATCTTCGCGTAGTCGAGGGTACAAACATCAAAATAGAACTGTTCAAATCCTTCTGTAGACATCTCCGCCTGCTGGGCCATGGAAGGAGTAGGCCAGCGCAGCACAACCCATTTGGTATAGGGAACCCGCTGTTTGATATGGACTGGAGCAAACCAGTAGCGTTGATATAACTGTAATTTCTCGCTGGGCACATCCGAGGTTTCCGAGATATTCCAACTGCCGCGAATCCCCACATAGGCTTGCATCTTTTGCATGCGGTAGAGTTCATAATCCCCAATAAGCTGCATCTGGTCCACTTCTGCTCCCCGGTAGAGTTCTCGAAGGATCTGATTGTTTTTGAGAGTGACCAGAGGAATCCCTCCAACCCTGCGTGCTTCACGGATAAGATCGATGACGATCTGGGGTGGCACATCAATCGCCTCGATCAGGATTTTCTCTCCCTTTTGGAGGCGGGTCGAATGCTGAATAAGCACCTTGGCTAAACTGGTAATACGTGGATCATGCATGGTTATCCTCTCTTTCTCTGTGTTCTTTCCTCCTCTACCTTGCTCTGGTCTGGTCGGAGAATGAGATGAGAAAACTCTCTGGCAAAAAACTGAGAGCCTACCAGAGGCACCTCTCTTTATCCGCAAGGTGGGAATCAAGTCTCAGGGATGGGTCAAGGTATCTAACGTTTTCACAAATTGGTGAATTTCTTCCTCGGTGTTATAGTAGTGCACAGAAGCCCGGATTACGGCTCGCACCTTTTTCTCCTCTTCCATATCTACCCAGGCTCCTGATCGGGTCGATACAGACACATTGATATTCTGTGTCCGAAGTCGCGTTTTAATCTCCTCCGCTTCCCACCCTTTTACTGTAAGACTGACGATACCTCCAAGCACTTCGCCCCGATCGTAAATAGTAACCCCGGGCAGGGTTTGCAAGGTCTGGCGTAAGATAGCGGCTAGAGAAGAGACACGTTTCCAGATCTTTTCAATCCCTAAAGCAGCCGCATACTGGACCGCTGCCCCGAGTCCAAGAGTCGTGGAGATATTCGATTCCCAATTTTCAAACTTCCGGGCATCGGTACGCCAGGCGTACGTCTCGGCCGAGGTCAGGGCAGCGGCATGCAAATCGATAAAAGGGGGAGTTAACTGCTCGAGGATCGGTTCGGCCACATAGAGAAATCCTACCCCTCTTGGCCCACGGAGATATTTGCGACTGGTAGTGGCCAGAATATGGCATCCTATCTTCGAGACATCGATGGGATAGTGACCAACCGATTGCGTCGCATCAAGCAGGTAGAGAATATTGGCCTCTCGGGCAATCTTTCCCACGGCTTCGGCTGGCTGTACCTGGCCAGAATTGGTGGGCATGTGGGCAAAAGAAATCAAACGGGTCCGTGCATCGATCATCTTCTGTAACTCGCTCACCGAGAGTTGACCAGTTGGGGTATTGGGAATACGGCGGATAACCACTCCGGTTGTTTCCTGCACTCGTAAGTAGGCTAAATAATTGCTGGTATAATCGGTAGTCGTGGTCAAAATCACATCTCCGGCTTTTAGCGGAATGGCATGAAACGCCATGTCGAAAGCCCGGGTCGCGTTTTCTACGATGGCTATCTCCTGAGGCTGGGCTCCAATAAAAGCGGCAATAGCTTTATAGACTTGATCTAATCGTTCATTGGCCTCTTCCTTTGCTTCATATCCTCCGGTAAGCGCCTCGCGTTGTAGGTGTTGAATCACCGTATAGAGCACAGATTTGGGCATCAAAGAAGCTCCTGCGTTATTGAAATGGATCACTTCCTGGCATCCCGGTGTGTCTCGTCGTACCTGCGCAATATCGATCATCCTTTTCCTTTCCTTACAAGAATTCTTTCTTCAGCTTGTCCTGGAATACTCCTCGAGCAAAACTCTTCCTGCTCCTGACCCTACCCGTTGCTTGGACCTGGTCCGGAGAAACAGAGAGACAGATAGGAACTTATCTATAGTGTTGCCACAGCTTCTCAGAGTTTCGAGCCGCCATTTGCTTTGCACCGCGTAAACTTATCACACTCTCACCATTTCACCGGACTGAGATACCCGGTTCCAGGGGATGGCTTCAGATCATTATAACTTTTCCTGGAGAGCAGTGGTAGGATTTTTTGACTACCAGGCTGGTTGAGAAAATGGAAAGACTCTGAGGTCTCGACCTATTCTGCGGTGCTGATGTGAGCCACGCTTTACAGGAGACTATTGGAAAACAAAGATGGGAAGGGTGGATCTGGTCTCCACCCTTCCTGGAGAGGGCTACATCAGTCGCATCTCTTTCGCAAATTCGTCAATCGCCTCCTTGACGATTCCAACGATCTCATCAATATCACTCTTGGTTACCACGAGGGGAGGAGAGAAAGGAATGACATCTCCAGCTACCCGACAAATGAGGCCTTTGTCCCGGAGTTTTTCGGTCATCCGTTTGGGAAGTTTATCCGCCTCCCCAAATCGTTCTTTAGTCTGTTTGTTCTTAATCAGCTCCACTCCACAGAGGAGGCCAAGTCCACGTACATCGCCTACTATGGGATGGTCAGAGAGTTCCCGGAGTCGATCCAGGAGATAGGCACCCATCTTTGCTGAGTTTTCTACGAGGTTTTCACGTTCGAAGATAGCAAGATTTTCCAGAGCGGCTGCGGCGGCTGCGGCATGACCCCCAAAAGTGAGCAGGTGTTGCACCGCCACCTTTTGTTCAGGCATAAATGGGTCAGCGACCTCTGGTTTTACTATTACGGCCCCCATAGGAAAATATCCACTGGTCAAACCTTTGGCCACGGTCATGATATCCGGTTCGAGATTCCAGTGCTCACAGGCAAACATCTTTCCGGTGCGTCCAAATCCATTAATGACTTCATCTGCAATAAGCAGGATACCATACTTGTCACAGAGTTCGCGGAGGATACCAAAATATTCTGCTGGCGGAATTACGATACCACATGAAGCTGAAATCGGCTCGGCAACAATCGCCGCAATGGTCTCTGGTCTTTCCAGTTGGATCCACTGTTCCAGCGCCCGTGCACAGAACACGTTACACTCTGGATAGGTCATCTCATAATCGCAGCGATAGCAATAGGGAGGAGGAACATGGATCGTGCCCTGCATCAATGGCTCGAAGATACTCTTATTGATGAAACGGGTAGAGCTGACACTCATCGCGGCAAAGGTAGCTCCATGATAAGAAAATCGGCGGGAGATGACTTTATACCGTTTGGGAAATCCACGCTGATATTGGCATTGTTTGGCAATTTTCAGCGCAGACTCGATCGCCTCTGAGCCTCCACTGACAAAGAAAACCCGGGAAAGTTTTCCTGGGGTAATTTCGGCCAGTTTGTTGGCGAGAGTAGCTGTCGGAACCGTGGTATAACCAGATGAGCTTACATAATGAATCTGCTCCATCTGCTTTGCAGCAGCGGCGGCTATTTCCTTTCGCCCGTACCCTGCATTGACCAGCCACAGTCCAGCCAAGGCATCGATATAAGTTCTCCCTTCGATATCGGTGAGACGGCACCCTTCTCCTTTTACGATAATCCGGGTGCCAATGTCTGCCGCCACTTCTTGCATGGCAGTCGCATGCATCCAGACGTGATCAAGCGCCTCCTGTTTCACATCGAGATCTTGTACCGCTATTCCTCCGCTATTATTGTCCTTTTCCTGTTTTTTGTCTGGCATATAATCCCTTCTTTCTGAAAATATAGAACCACTATTTATTCCAGAGGCATAATCAATATTGGGCAAAGCGCTTCTTCGCCCCTCTGGTCTCTACACTCCCGCTCCGGACCTAAATGCTATACATAATAACCATAGCACATCTTTGGTTTTTCTACAAGGACTTTTGCGTAGTTCCTCTCATATCCGCCCATATCCCTGCAGTGCTATTGCCCACAATAGATACCACCGAGCCATCTGGGTCAGTGATACGCGAAGATTCCCCCCAAACAGAGTCATCTCACCATCAGGGAAAGGACCCTGGAGTCGATCTGCAAGCGCGTACCCTACTTCCGGTCGGTTACTAAACGCCAGTGGACGCAAAGAATCTAATAGACGGGCACCATGAGCTGCATAGCTTGACTTATCGGCGAGAGTGCGATCAAGAAAAGCCAGGGCTGCTGTTGTCTGATGAGAGGTGAGGATAGAATTTTCTGTTAATTCTTTATTGTCTCCTTGGATGGCAAATGAGTATACGATACTTTCCGGAGGACCTGCGGAAGGGTCTGAGAGGATAGAGCCGAATCACACTTTATCATAGGACAAAGAAAAGGGAAAAGAGAGATTTTCAGGGTAAGTGCTTCTAAGATACAAGGAGAGATGTACTCTCTAGAGTGTAACACCAGAGGCATCCAGGCAAACAAGCCATTATAATACTCAATCCGAGAGGCCCCCTCTCCTGCTCTACTAGAGATCTGGTCCAGCAAGAGATGGGGTGTCCTCTCTGTCGTACTCAGGCCGGTCGTTTCTATCAGAGGTGCTTCTGGTAGATCATCCTCTTTGTCAGTTATTCCAGATAAACGATGATGATTTGACAAGGGGAGATTGTTCTACCGCAGTTGTACACCCAGTGCCCTCAGTGTTTCCATAGTCAGGTTGCCCACGGGGAGCCCCTTGTCCTTTTGAAACGATTCCACTGCAGACATGGTGGCCACACCCAAAGCTCCATCGATCTGACCGGGGTTATAGCCAGCATTCAGCAGTGCACTTTGGATATTCTTCACGATTTCTGGGGTGACATTGGTTTCACATAACACCGCCTGCCATTCCATTCGACCCTCAGATACCTTGATCCGTTTCGTGATGGTTTGATACTCTGCGGGGACAGGAATACGTTTTTCCTGGGCTGGAGTGACCAGCTTTTGCACCTTGACTGTCTTGTATTCCGCTGGAATTTCTACTTTGCGTGTTGTGGCCGGAGTCTTTACCACCCGCTTCTTAATCGTCACGTACTCTGCCGGCACTTCTGTCTTTTTCACAGTCACCGGAGTTTTGACCACCTGCTTCTTGATGGTCTTAAAGGTTGCTGGCACTTCGACCAGACACATAATTTCACCGGTAGCATAGTCCACACGCTCGATGAGCCCTCGGCCTGGCTTCCAGATCACGTGAGCTGGTTGATCCATCACCCGTTCTTCCACCGTTGCAAATTCAGCGGGAACTACTTCCAGCTTCTCCGAAGCTGGCTTGACCATGACCTTCTCTTCTACCGTTTCATACTCGGCCGGAATGACTTCGATTTTCTCAGATGCCTCCTTCACCAGGACCTTTTCTTCCACCCATTCATATTGAGCGGGGATAATTTCGATCTTTTCATACGCCTCTTTGACTAAGACCTGTTCTGTTTCTTCCTTGTAGCTCGGAGGGACAAACACCTTCGCATAACATTCTCCTGGTTTCGCATTCGGTGGGAGTAATTCCATACCATTCATGGCTGCGGCATGGGCAGACACCGCGAAACCAAACACCACTAGAGAGGAAACAAGCATTTTCATCCAGACCTGACTCATCATGGTTAACCTCCTCTACTGTTAACCTCCTTCGATAATACCATAGCGGTATCTTCCACCTGGTGCACCCAGACCACCCTAACCCCTTAGGGCTGTACGACCCGCCTTTTCCTGAAAAAAAGCTTGATATCAAGACACAGATTACATCCGGGCACAGAGGATGTCAAGCATTTTTCCATCCAAATTTCTAGAAATCTGGAATGCAGAGTCAATATTCGGATAAAAGATCAAGAGGGTTTGGGTACCCCAAATACCGCAACATCCATGACCTTGGGATGGGTGGCAAACACATTTTCAGCCTCCTGGGGATAGATATTCACTCCCCCGGAAATGATCATATGGGCTCGACGATCAGTAAGATAGAGATAGCCTTCTTTATCCACATACCCGATATCACCAAGGGTTGTCCATCCCCGCTCATTCCGGGAAGCTCTGGTTTTCATCGGATCGTTATGATACTCAAATTGGGGACTATTCGCGAAATAGATCAGCCCGGTCTTACCCGGAGGCAACCCTTCTCCGTCTTCTCCGACAATGTGCAACTCATCGAGAGACGCTCGGCCTACCGATCCTTTGTGCTGGAGCCATTCCCCAGGGGGAATGGCCGTACCACCGTTTCCTTCGGTACCTCCATAGTATTCGTAGAGAATAGGCCCCCACCATTCCATCATCTGCTCTTTGACCGGAACAGGACAGGGAGCAGCAGCATGAATAGCAAACTGTAAGCTAGAGAGATCATATTTGGTGCGCTCTTCTGGAGGGAGTCTGAGCATACGGATAAACATGGTGGGTACCCATTGACTATGGGTGACTTTGTAGCGCGCGATCAGGCGGAGTACCTCTGTCTTGGCTAAAACCGATCCTATCAAAGACCCATCCAATATTGGTCTGCAGTATAGCATAACCGTAACCTACAGAACAAGCCTGGATAGAGCAAGCTTACTCTTATAGGGATAGAGTGAGATCTCTCTTGTTCTTTGGAGAGACAGTAAGGAGTGACGAGTTTCCGTATGGCAAGATTTCGCTAGCCTGTGCAGTCTTCTTCGTCCTCTCGTTGTAACACGGCGACAGCTTCGATATGGGCGGTTTGGGGAAACATGTCGAAGAGCCCCAGAGCGTAGAGGCGATATCTCCACGGAGAGGAGGAAGAAGAGGTGTGATCAAGAAATCGTTTCAGATCACGGGCCAGTGTGGCTGGATTGCAAGAGACATACAGGATTTGAGAAAAATGCAGTGCACGTGCAAGGCGCTCTGTCACCTGTTTGGGCAATCCTTCACGAGGGGGATCTACCAGCAAGGTATTGCGGTCAGAGGGAAGAGTCTCCAGAATGCGATCAATAGAGGAGGCTACATCTGCTGCCCAGAACTGGACATGGCTGATACCCAGCCTGTGGCTACGTTCTTTGGCTAAACGAATCGCCCGTCTGTCACGATCTACTCCATATACTGCTGCAAAATAATCAGCCAACCCCAAAGAAAAGAAACCAGCCCCACAATAGAGATCAAGCAGGGTGGAACGGACTCCTGAAGCATGAGGTTCCGGTTGTGTACCGAGAATCTGGGTACGGATCCAGCTCAGCAGGGTATGGGCCATAGCCGTATTGACCTGATGAAAACTTCCGGCTGGTGTCTTTTCTCGCTCTTCTGGATCAGCTATCTCTATATGGCGAGCTTTTCTACCAGCCTGTCGAAGCAGGCTAAGACGGATATTTACTACTTCATTGGCAATCAGACAGACCTCAATATCCACGATGCTACGCTGGTCAGTGGTATAGAAACCGATCTGACCGGATGGATTTCGATGGACAACGATTTTATTCCGATAACCATACGGGTGAGCAGCGGCTTGAATATGGATGGGTGGGAGGTGGCTCAATCCTCCGATACGACTGAGGGTGTCTCGAAGTTGTTTTTCTTTAATCCGAAGCTGTTCTTTATACATGGCATGCTGATATGTACAACCACCGCATATCCCAAAATACTCGCAGGGGGGGGAAATTCTATGCAGTGAAGGAGTAAGTATTTCAAGCAACTCACCCCAAGCAAAGTCTTTGTGTATCTTGGTGAGGCGAATGCGGACCTCTTCACCACTCAGAGTATAGGGTACAAAGACGATCCTGCCATCGGGTAAACGACCGACTCCGGATCCCCCAAAAGCCACATCCTGAATCGTTACCTGGATTTCTTCCATTTTTCTCATCCCTCTGACGTATGAGTTCAGGGGCGGACAGAGAGACTCGATGGAATTTACACTCTTCCCTGTCGCACGAAGAGAACCCATCAATTTCCTCCCCCTTGAGGGGGCGGCAAATGGGCAACCCTGCGCTGCGCTTCGGGATGACGAACGGACTTCCCTGCGCTGCGCTTCGGGAGGATTGAGGTGGGGATGTAAAAGTTCCTTCCTGTCACCCCTGAAGACGTATGAGAGGAGGATTATAGATTGTTTTGGCCTAGCATATTTTACCATAACATGATGGAGAATATGGATAGACTCCGGATTCATTGCTTGACAATCAAGACCCTTTCCTTTACCCTAGAATACCTGCCATGCTCAGGTGCTTAGGCTACCCTCTATTCCCCTATTAGTAGAAAGGAGAAATCCATGATACACAAACAATGGGTACTGTGGCTGTTTATTCTGAGTATACTCCTTCCCGTTACTTCAAGCCAGGCTGCTCCTTCTCCGGTCACCCTCGTGGTGGCCAACGATTTTGACTTTGAGGAAGCTGGACTCGACCCCGCACGCGCGTTTTCAGACACTTATCTTATCCTGGGGAAGGCGATGTATGATCAATTGACGACGGTCAAGCCAGATCGCCCTAGCGAGGTCGCTCCCCTGGTCGCACAGACCTGGGAAATTAGTCCGGATGGAACGGTATATACGTTCCATCTGCGTCAAGGGATCCTCTTTTCTACAGGTCGAGAATTGACGGCAGAAGATGTAAAGTTCAGTTATGAACGACTCAAAAATGTGAAGAGCAATCCAGCCTTCTTCATGGATGGAATCAAGAGTATTACCGTACCAGATCCATACACCGTGCGTATCACCTTAGAAGCCCCGGATGCGACTTTTCTCCAGCGGACAGGAGCCATCTATACCGGTATCCTGGATCGTGTAGAGGTACAGGCTCATGGAGGGACGAGTGCTCCAGATGCTGCGACGACTGATCAGGCAAAAGCCTGGCTCGATCAGAATTCTGCTGGAAGTGGCCCTTTTATCCTGAAGGAGTGGGTTCGCAATACCGAAGTACGTCTGGAAGCTAACCCAAAGTACTGGGGGGGCCGACCCCAGGTAGATATCGCGCTTTTTAAGGCTGTGCAGGACCCGACGACCCAGGCTCAAATGCTGAGTCGAGGAGATGTCGATATTGCTTTGAATATCGATTTTGATACAGCAGAGTCGCTCAAAAACGAGCCGGGGGTTGTCATCGAGAAGGGACAAAGCCTCAATCTGATCTATATTGGAATGACCGCTAACCCGGAGGTTTGTGCTCCTTGTGCTAATCAAAAATTTCGTCAAGCGGTTTCTTATGCTATCGATTATAATGGGTTGAATAATGGTGTGCTGGCTGGAAATGCCATTACCCCACCCTCAATTCTCACTATCGGTTTTCTCGGAGCGGATTTAGTCCCCCCTTTACAACGAGACCTGGCCAAGTCGAAACAACTGCTGGCAGAATCGGGTGTGGCCACAGGGACAGTGGTACAAGCTAAATATGCCAATTTTAATATTTATGGAGTCGATTACAATATCGTAATGCAGAAACTGCAGGCTGATCTGGCAGAGATAGGTATTACGCTGGAACTGGTACCCATGGAGACCAGTGTCTTCCTCCAGGAGTATCGGGGTCAGAAGGTCGGTTTTGCAGCCGGTTGGTGGGCACCTGATTATCTCGATCCCCATTCGAACATCGATGCGTTTGCTATACCCACAGGGGTTATTGCTAAGCGAATGTTCTACAAGAACATGGAGAATGTGGAACTGGTGGCGAAGACCCTTCAAACCACCGATCGCGAAGAACGGGCCAAACTGTATGCTCAGATTATCCGAAATCTCCAAACGGATGCCAATTTCTTAGGGCTGATACAACCCAAAGTTGTGCTGGCTTATCGTAAAAACATAGAAGGCTATATCTATCATCCTATTGGTAATCTTCCGCTGGTCAATATCGTGAAAAAGTAGACGATGCTGCAAGTTCTGACACGACGGGTATTGACACTCTTTTCCACCTTACTGGGCGTGACGGTAGCGGTCTTTATCATCACCCATTTTGTTCCGGGAGATCCTTTAACGGCCATTTTGGGGCAGCGGGCCATGAGTAATCCCGAAATTGTCGCCACTTACCGGGCCAAATGGGGCTTAGACAAGAGCCTTCCCGAGCAGTACTTCATCTATATGGGGCGGCTCATCCAGGGAGATATGGGAATCTCGATCCGCACCCAGCGCCCGGTCTTCACCGATTTAGCCGAATTTTTACCCGCCACTATCGAATTAGCCCTTGGTGCTCTTACCCTGGCCATCCTGGGAGGTATCATCATGGGCTTACTGGCCGCGGTCAAGGTAGATTCATGGATCGATCATGGTGTGCGGATGCTGGCCCTGGTTGGATCCTCTATGCCCGTGTTCTGGACCGCCTTAATCTTTTTGCAGATCTTCTATGCAGAGCTGGGCTGGTTACCTGGGCCAGGGCGATTAGATAGTACCCTTCAGCCTCCTCCACCTTTTACCGGTTTATATCTGATTGATAGTCTGGTGGCGAGAGAGTGGTCTATCTTTTGGAATGCCCTCACCCACTTAATCCTCCCTTCTGTAGTGTTGGGATGGTATCAACTGGGGTTGATTGCGCGGATCACTCGCACTTCTATGCTGGAGGTCCTGTCTGCTGATTATGTCCGAACAGCGCACAGCAAGGGGATGCGAAACCTCCGGGTTATCCTTCGTCATGCTTTTCCGAATGCCCTGATTCCCGTGGTTACGATTGTAGGACTCGCCGTAGCTGGTTTGATGGCCGGTGCCGTGCTCACCGAAACGATCTTTGCCTGGCCGGGGATTGGTCGCTATGCAGTCAATGCTTCGACAACTCTGGATTTTCCTGGAATTATGGGTGTTACCTTGTTGATCAGTGTCTTATATGTGAGCTCAAGTTTGGTTGTAGATATGATTTATATTCTGTTAGATCCTCGGATTCGTGCCTAATTGAGTGAAACATGAGTACTCTTTCACCACGTACTTCAGCAGAACCATCCCTTCCTGCCTCGGCACTCTCCTCTTCCTCAAGCAGCCGGACCCGACGAGTAGTGTCGGGATTACTCCGTAATCCCACAGCGGTCATCGGGGCACTGATTATTCTGATCTGGATCAGTGTGGCGCTGACCATCCCTTTCTGGGCGCCGTATGATGCTCTCAAGCAAGATGTCATGAACCGGCTTCGTCCGCCAAATCCCCAGCACTACTTTGGCACAGACTATCTGGGACGTGATGTTTTTAGCCGAGTAATGTTTGCTTCCCGAATCTCCCTCCCTCTGGTAGTCATAGTGGCCAGTGGATCATTATTGATTGGGAGTATCTTAGGAGCTCTCGCCGGGTATGTGGGTGGGATACTGGATGACATCATCATGCGGATCGCGGATATCACTCTGGCCTTTCCCTCTATTGTCCTCGCCATGGCTATCGCCACAGCGATTGGTCCAGGATTACAAAACGCCATGCTCGCCATGCTCCTGGTTGGATGGCCTCAATATGCCCGGTTGATGCGGGGGCAGGTCTTGGCCATGCGGGTGCGGGATCATGTGATGGCGGCGCACTCGATTGGTGGGTCAGAAGGCCGTATCCTCTGGCGTCATATTGTCCCCTTATGTATCAGTCCTATGATCGTTGCCGTGACATTAGATCTGGGGAATGTATTGCTTCTGGCCTCTTCACTGAGTTTTATTGGTTTGGGCGCCCTGCCCCCTACCCCGGAATGGGGAACTATGGTGGCGGAGGGCCGGACAAAGTTTCTTCAATGGTGGATTGCTGGATTTCCAGGGTTTGCCATCATGTCTCTGGTTCTGGGGTTTAATTTTGTAGGCGATGCGATCCGTGACGCCCTCGATCCTCGGTATGGCCATTGAAATTTTCTCTATTTTTCCTATCCCTGCCAAAAAGTTCAAGAACAGGAGAGCTAGCGGTGAAAGAGAGGTTACGGAGAGGGAAGAAAATTATGTGGATGGTGATAGTGTCTGTGCCGAAAACGCGAGAATCCGTGCGGATGGTGAAAGTGGTCGCGTCGATGGAAGAACTTGTGGAGATGATGCTTATCCGAGAACGAGAAAAAGAAGAAATGTGGATGAGGGAAATGGCCACGAGGGAACCCATGCCCAAATCCAAAGTGTAAGATGCTCTCTTTATGAGGACCAGCTCCAAATCCGAAATGCAAACGAATTCCTCCCGATGCCGAGCCAGGACTTCCCATAGATAACCAAAGGAGCAAGAAGAAAATAAAGATTTTTTTTCATTGTCTTATTTGAATATACGAATTCATTAAAAGAGCCCTTTCTTCTCGCCTGACCTGCCCATGCAGTATGTGCACGAGGTTATTTGGTATGCTATTTACATAAACATTCATTCCATTGGTCTCATCTTAATATCCTCTCTCTCCCCATACATCCTGCAACTGGCTCCCGAGCTTTTTGATTCCCGGAAAGAAAGGCCACGAAGAGTCGCCAAATTCTGCTATAATATAACAGATCTGTAGTTCTACATTTTGGATTTTCAAACCATACAAAACATTGAGGTAAGATAATAAAAATCCCCAGGCAAGGAGGGGAAGAAAATGATGGATCTTACCGCAGTAGAAAGACAAACCCAACGTATCGGCAGGGACCTGTTTGCTCAGGTTCAAGAAGAAGCAGGACGGTTCTTTCGGAGTGAACAGTGGACAGCACGTCTGTTGAATTGGGCGATGCGTCACGAAGAGACCAAGGTCAAACTCTTTCGTTTTGTTGATGTGCTGCCAGCGCTTCGGGATGATACGAGCGTCGCTCGGCACCTCGAAGAATATTTTAGGGGAGGGCCGGATCCTTTTGGTGGACTGCTCAAACTCGGATTGGGACTCGCCGGTGCTGGCCGGTTCGGTGCACGGGCAGCGGCAACAACATTGCGTCGAGGCGTAGAACAGGTAGCCCGCTCTTTTATCGCCGGATCTACAGTAAACGAAGTCCTCAAAGTCATCGAGGAGTTTCATCAACAACGTCAGGGTTCCACAATTGATATCCTTGGAGAGGCTACGCTCAGTGAGGAAGAAGCAGAGGTGTACCAGCAGCGTTATCTGGAACTCCTGCAGGCACTTACCGAGCACACTCCCCACTGGCCAGCAGTGGAACAGGTGGATCAAGCCCCTTGGGGACGTGTACCTCGCGCGAACATTTCCATCAAACTTTCTGCTCTTTACTCGCAACTGGATCCTATAAATCCTTCACAGAGTATGGCTGGTGTTCTGGAGAGGCTGAAGCCTATCCTGGAACGTGCGCGAGAACATCAGGCCCATCTGCATCTGGATATGGAAGACTACCAGTGGAAAGATCTCACTCTCTATATCCTGAGACATATCGGGGAAATCCCTGACTATCGTGATTATCGCTACCTGGGCGTGGTGATTCAGGCTTATTTGCAGGACAGTGAAGAGGATGCCCGACAATTAATTGAATGGACACGACACCGTGGAACACCCATCACCGTGCGTTTGGTAAAAGGAGCCTACTGGGATTTTGAAACAGTTCATGCCCGCTTAGAGAATTGGCCAGTACCAGTCTATGAACACAAATGGGAAACTGATGCCTGTTTTGAGCGACTCACCCGTCTCTTTCTGGAAAACCGGGACGCCATTGATCTCGCCATTGGGAGTCATAATATTCGCTCTATCGCTCATGCGCTGGCTCTGGCCCACGAACTCCACCTTCCACCCCGTACCCTGGAGTTCCAGTTCCTTTACGGTATGGCTACGCCTCTTCGCCAGGCCCTGACCCGCATGGGGGAACGCGTGCGTGTCTATACGCCTTATGGCGAATTAATCCCAGGGATGGCCTACCTGGTGCGACGTCTCCTCGAAAACACGTCAAACGAATCTTTCTTACGTCGAGGTTTTGTGGAACAGGAGTCTCCGGAGAAGTTGCTGCGTAATCCTCTCGAGATTGGACGAGAACAAAGAGAAGTGGGAAAGCACTCTGCTGGGCCACCAGCAGAAGAGAGGGACATTCCCCAGCGCTATGGTGGCTGGAGAGCAGGGCCAGAGTTTGGGTTACCCCCTTATCAAAACGAACCACTCACCAACTTTGCCTATGCCAGTAATCATCAGCGCATGCGCCAGGCTCTGGAGACAGTTCGAGCTCAATTGGGTCTCTTTTATCCACTCATTATCGGTACGGATACCATAGAAACAACTGGACAGTTGATTTCGGTCGATCCTTCCCAACCTGCTCAGATCATCGGACGTACCGGGCGAGCCACTATAGTTCATGTCGAACAAGCCGTTGCCGTAGCTGCCAAAGCCTTTTCCGCTTGGCGAGCCAAACCGGTTCGACACCGTGTAGAGGTGTTATGTCAGGCGGCAGAAATCATGCGGCAACAGATTTTTGCACTGGCTGCGCTCATCTGTTTAGAGGCTGGGAAACCCTGGCGGGAAGCAGATGCTGATGTGTGTGAAGCAATTGATTTCATCGAGTGGTATGCCCGACAAGCTCTCCATTTAGCCGAACCACGACGCATGGCCAATCTCATTGGCGAACACAACCATTATCTCTATGAACCCCGGGGGGTAGCAGCGGTCATTGCTCCCTGGAACTTTCCCTTAGCTATTCTGACCGGTATGGCATCCGCTGCCCTGGTCTCCGGGAACACGGTTATCTTAAAACCAGCCGAACAGACACCGGTCATTGCGGCCAAATTGCTGGAAATTTATCGGGAAGCCGGGATTCCGGCGGGGGTCATCAACTACCTTCCTGGTCTGGGCGAGGAGGCAGGAGCGGCTTTAGTACGGCATCCCCAGGTGCATATTATCGCCTTTACCGGTTCTCAGGCGGTCGGCTTGCAGATTATCCGCACTGCTGCCGATGTGCAGACTGGACAACGCCATATCAAGCGGGTTATCACGGAGATGGGTGGAAAAAATGCGATTATTATCGATGATGATGCGGATCTGGACGAAGCGGTGGGTGGGGTGACCAGTTCCGCTTTTGGCTATGCTGGTCAGAAATGCTCTGCTGCCTCACGGATCATTGTTCTGGACCAGATTTACGATGCCTTTCTGCATCGCCTGGTCGAGGCTACACGGAGTTTGATCATAGGCGCCGCATGGGACCCGGCTACCTTCATCGGACCGGTCATCGAAGAAGAGGCTCGACGCCGCATTCTGGCTTATATCGAACGAGGCCATCATGAAGGAAAGGCTGTCCTGATTCAGGAAGTTCCTGCCCACCTCCAGGAACTCGGAGGCTATTACGTAGCACCAGCGATATTTACCGAGGTGTCCCGAAAGGCTACCATTGCCCGGGAAGAGATCTTTGGTCCGGTGTTAGCCATCCTGCGTGCCCGAGATTTTGATGAAGCCATCGATATCGCGATGGACAGCGACTATAAGCTCACAGGAGGAATTTTTTCGCGCAGTCCTGCTCGTATCCAACGAGCCCGACAGGAGTTCCGAGTAGGAAATCTCTATATCAACCGGAAGATCACCGGTGCCCGGGTCGGACGGCAACCTTTTGGAGGTTTGGGACTTTCTGGTACCGGTTTCCAGAGTGGTGGCCCAGACTATTTGAAACAATTTGTCGAAACGCGAGTGGTGACGGAAAATACCCTGCGTCGTGGATTTGCCGATGAAGGAGTAGTGTAGCTCTCGACAAGAAGACTACAAGCCACGAAGCAGCTTCCAGGGCGTCTGACAGGCAATTTCCTGTGCCGTTTCCGGTGATAGACGGCGAAGCCGAGCAGCCGGTCCAAGAGGATCTGCCATGTCAAATGGATAGTCGGTGCCGTAACAGACACGCGAAGGTCCTGCACTATCAATAAGAAATTGCAGAACAGGGTCGGAGAAGATGATGGAATCATAGAAGAAGCGTCGCAGATACATTTCGGGAGGAGACTTGGTTTGGATTTCCCGTCGTACTTGATGCCCATGGCTTAGACGTCCCTGAAGATAGGGGAAGGCTCCTCCACCGTGGGAGAGGCACACCCGAAGCATGGGGAAAGTATCCAGTACACCGCCAAATATAAGGCGTGCTGCTGCCAGAGTAGTCTCCATAGGGTTACCTACCAGGTTCCGCAGATGGTACGCTCCCATACGATTTGGTCCGACGACATAGTAAGGGTGGAGAAAGAAAGCTACTCCAAGCCGTTCGGCAAGTCCCCACAATTCTCTATACCGGGGGTCGTCTAGCTCTATCCCGTTGATATTCGTCGCGATTTCCACTATCCGGACCCCTAGAGAAGCCATACGCTCCAGCTCTTGCCCAGCCTCTACAGGGTTTCCCATCGGCAACGTTGCTACCGGGACAAACTTTTCCGGATATTGCGCAGTGAACGCCACTAAAGCATTATTGAACTCCTGTGCCCATCGTGAGGCCTGGTTATCCTCTAGTTCGTAGAGAAACAGGAAAGGGGGGGTGCTCAGAAATCGACTAGCCAGTCCGCGTTCTTCAGAATCTCTGAGCAGGACCTGTGGTTCGATTAAACCACGTGGTGCACGAAGCGCTGCTCCTTGTATCATCAAAACCGCCTCCGTATCTTCTACTCGCTGGATGTGGAGAAGATGAGGACTATTGAAACCTTCTATAGCTTCTACTGGTACAAAATGTGCGTGGATATCGATTGCTCCTTCCATCTGTTGCTCCTGTTCCTCCTCATTCACTCTCGTTATCGTCCGGTTTTCCTTTGATTGAGTCTGCTCTTTACCTCCCCTGTCCTGTTGGGTGAGAGAAGATGATAGCTAATTCATTGCAGGTATTACCCCTTGCTAGCCATGCCCTTTGAGGCAGAACATCTCCCGACCTTGTCTCTCACCATACAAAGAGTTATACCAATTTGCTATCAAATGAATTAATAGAAAATAAAGTAGCGTAAATTCAACTGCTTATAATTTATTATTTGCTATCTTCGATAGCAAATTAGTATTAGTAGCAGAATCGAGCTTTCAGGGTTTATGATCAAGGCCTATACAAGCACGTATTAACGCAATGAAACGACCCTATCGTAGTATAATGTTTCAGTCCTGTAAAGTCCAGCTTCAGTACGATTGCTCTCCTATTCCAGCTCTGTCCCTCCGAAGCGTTCTTCTGCCCAGGGGTCACCATGCATGTGGTAGCCGTACCGTTCCCAAAAGCCCGGAACATTCTTGGCCAGAAATTCTAGCCCATTGAGCCATTTCGTGCTCTTCCAAAAATAGAGCTTCGGTACCACTAAACGCATCGGTTCCCCATGTTCGATTGCCAGCGGTTTCCCTCCAAAGGTATCGGCTAAAATCACCTCGTCGTCCAGGAGCTCTTCAAGTGCTAGCGAATGCTGTATCTTCCCTCCAAGTTTGTCGTCAAGTGTCCAAAAACATTACAAGGCGATCAGAGATCTTTTATTCTTTTACTGGATCACTTCTGCCTGAAAGAGGAGCTCATGCATTTCTCTCTTGTCAGGAGGGTAAAAATATCATACGATATTTCTGTACTTCTGGATAACGGGAGGGTTTTCCTACGCGCTGCTTCAAGAGCAGTAAATGTATTAGCAGGAGACCTCGTTGGGAAAGTCTGTACCATCGGAGCGCGGGCGTCTCGCCCGCTGCAGGCCAGCGGCCTGCGCTTCCAGGATCTCTATGGGCTCACATGACAAATCACGATTACGAGAGCACCAAGGTTTTTCGGCATCTCTACAGGGATATGTCTTGGCAAGAGGTAAAAGCACAAGGCTAGCCTATGGGTGTACTCGTTTCTTTCGGATAAGAGAGGAGAAGGAATGAACACAGACAAGCTTTCGCAGCCGATTTATACCATCAAGACCCAGCTTGGAATTATGGTACCTATGCGCGATGGAGTTCGTCTTTCGACTGATGTGTATCTTCCCAATGCACCCGGTCCTTTTCCGGTTATCCTCATCCGTACTCCATACAACAACAATGGAGAAGATTATGTTAAGGATGCGGTCTATTTTGCCACACGCGGATACGCGGTGGTGGTCCAGGATTGTCGAGGACGCTGGGATTCCGAAGGGGAGTGGTATCCTTTTGTTCATGAAGCGGAAGATGGCTATGATGCGCAGGAATGGGCCGGGACACAACCCTGGTCGAATGGAAGAGTTGGTACGGCTGGCGGATCCTATGTAGCCCAAACGCAATGGCAGCCAGCTCCCTTACGGAATCGACATCTAAAAGCGATGGTTCCCCGAGTGGGCTACTCCAACTTTTATCAAAACTGGGTCTACACCGGTGGTGCTTTTCAACTTGCTTTTAATCTGCGCTGGGGAGCCATTCAGATGCATACCCGTACCAACCAGGTTCAATACCTCTGGATGCCGCCTGAAGCTCATCTGCGAGAGCTCTTTCATCATTTACCCCTTATTACTGGAGATGAAGCGGCTGGACGAGTGAGTCAGTTCTATAAAGACTGGATCCAACATCCCTCTTACGATGACTACTGGCGGAGAATGGGAAACATAGAGGAACAATACGACCAGATCGAGGTGCCGGCTTACAGTATAGGAGGATGGTACGATGTCTTTCTTCAATCCAGCCTAAACAATTTTATGGGCGTGACCAATAAAGGACGCACACCGGAAGCACGACGGAGTCAGAAGGTCCTCATAGGCCCCTGGATTCATAATCTCGGAGACCGCGGAACGAACCCGATTACGGGTGATATCCACTTTGGCCCAAATGCCCTTATCGATTTACGACGCGAGGAGTTACGCTGGTTTGATTACTGGCTGAAGGGGATAGACAATGGGATCATGCAGGAACCGCCAGTTAAAGTCTTTGTGATGGGGATCAATCGCTGGCGGGAGGCTCATGAGTGGCCATTAGCAGAAACGCAGTATACTCCTTACTATTTCCATAGTCAGGGGCATGCAAACTCTTTGTTTGGGGATGGGATTCTTACCACCAATCCGCCAACCGAAGAACCGCCGGATCATTATATCTATGATCCGCATAACCCCGTCCCTACCCTGGGAGGGAGTACCTGTTGCGGAGAAGAGGTGACTCCTGTGACGATGGGGCCACGGGATCAGCGACCAGCCGAATGGCGTCCAGATGTCCTTGTCTATACCACGCCGGTATTGACCAGAGATATCGAAGTGACCGGTCCTGTTACAGTGAAACTCTACGCAGCATCTTCCGCACCTGATACTGATTTTACGGCAAAACTGGTCGATGTATACCCGAATGGCTACGCTATGAATGTCGCTCAAGGGATTATCCGTGCCCGCTATCGGGATTCCTGGGAGCATCCAACTTTGCTTGAACCAGGAAAGATTTATGAGTATACTATTGATCTATGGTCTACGAGTAACTGTTTCCAGCAAGGACACCGCATCCGGGTAGAAATCTCCAGCAGCAATTTCCCTCAATTTGATCGGAATCCCAACACAGGGCATCCGTTTGGCATGGATGCAATACTCAAAACAGCCGAACAGACTATTTATCATGATGCGGATCATCCATCCCATATTGTGTTGCCCATTATCCCATAGCATGACGATAAAAGGTTGTCATGGTAATTGGTTACAAAGGAGGAAGGGGCTCTTACCCAAGAGAGGCCCTTCGACGCTGTGCTCCTCAATATCACCACATTGTTGAGGAGTAAGGACTAGTGCTTTGTCAGGGGTAAAATTGTGGATTGACAAGGAGCCCTCCGGGATCTCTAGGCTCCTTCCCGCGCTCAACCCCGGGGTCAAACGGACAACCCTGCGCTGCGCTCCGGGAGTCAAACGGACAACCCTGCGCTGCGCTCCGGGGTGTCTGAGCGCAGCGAAGACTCCGGGTGTTGTGCTGAGAAAAAGAAACTCACAAAATTAAGATTGACAAGGCACTAGAAGAAGCTGTTGCATAGGGAAGACGAAGGACAAGGAGGAAAACGGACCAAGGCTATGCAAATCACAGTACGTATCTGTCATCGCCTCCAAAAGCTGACCGATGGAGCAAAAGAGGTCATTGCGTCTGGCAAGACCATTGGCGAAGTGCTTGAGGATATAAAAGCCCGGTATCCGCGGGTGGGGTCTCAACTCTACGACAACATGGGAAAACTCTATGGTTTTGTCCATATTTTGCTAAATGGCGAGGATATGCGGTTTTTCCAGGCAGAATCGACTCCTCTCCAGGAAGGGGATACGCTTTCCATTGTCTTTACCTGTTTTGGGTAACTTAGTATCTGTGATCTCATAATGAGTATCAAGCTTCTATTCTGTTGAATCTTCCAACAGGCTGAGGACAAACTATGGAAAGAACCTCTGGTAAGTTGCTGCAAAACAACGGGATGCTTCGCTCTGCTCCGCATGACGTGTGGGGAGGCAGTCCCTGTAAATTCTTTAGATACAACGGAAAAATTTCTCATACAATTGAGCAAAATTACCGATATAATAGCTGTGCAGATAGAGAGCTCATCGAAAAAAACAATGAATCTGGATAGGCTCTTTTCCTTCTGGCAGAGATGATGCTGTGTTGAAGAATGTAGGTGAATTTATGGCCCATTTACCAGCGAGCATAGAACAGGATACCTTTGATGAGATTATTTCGCATCTGATTGAAATACATGGAGGCTCTCCGGACGCTGATCTGATCAAAGAGATGATTACTACCATTTTCCAGTTGGTCACCGATCAGACTGACCGGGGAGATCTCAAGATACTGAACACAGCTCTGAAAGAGCTCCGATATGCCTTTGGTGTTTTTAAGCCATATCGGAATTGCCGGAAAGTCAGCATTTTTGGTTCCGCACGTACGCTACCTACTGACCCAGTTTATCAACAGGCTGTGGAGTTTGGGCGACGGATTACCGAGCGGGGGTATATGGTGATGACCGGAGCTGGAGAGGGAGTTATGAAAGCCGGACAGGACGGAGCCGGACGACAGAAGAGCTTCGGTTTAAATATCCGCTTACCTTTTGAACAGAACGCCAATGCTATTATTGCGGATGATCCTAAGCTTATTCTCTTCAAATATTTCTTTACCCGCAAACTGATCTTTGTCAAGGAAACAGATGCTTTTGCCATGTTTCCTGGAGGATTTGGGACACATGATGAGGCCTTTGAGGTCCTCACTCTCCTCCAGACCGGCAAGAGCGATCCGATGCCAGTAGTCTTTATCGATAGCCCAAATGCACACTACTGGCGCACCTGGCAACACTTTATCCAGGAACATCTGGTTAAACATGGCCGCATTTCACCCGAAGATGTCTCTCTTTTTCGGGTTACCGATAGTGTGGATGAGGCGGTGGAAGAGATTGAGACCTTTTATCGCAACTACCACTCCCTCCGCTATGTGCGGAATCAGCTGGTTATTCGTGTAAACCATACGATTACCAATGCGCTGCTTGAGCGTCTGAATCGCGAATTTGCCGATATTGTCGTGCAGGGGAAAATCGAACAGGGTACCCCTCTGCCTGAGGAGAGTAATGAGCCAGACCTCATCCACTTACCACGTCTGCTGCTCTGGTTTAATCGGAGAAATTTTGGCCGCTTACGGCAAATGATCGATGTCATAAATCTTTATTGAGCGTCTACGGACAACATGGCATCCTGTTCCAGCATTCTGTATATCCGACAGGGTGGGCACCGTTGCCCGCAGTCGCCAATGATGTTAAGGCGTTGAAGAAGAGCCCTCTTCGTTCTACTTCAGGGTTTCACCTGGTTTAAGGTCAATCACCTCCAGTCCAGGAATATCCCGAGTCAATTCTCGTAGTTTGGCCGGTGTGCCGGTCAGGGCTGGGAAGGTCCCATAATGGATAGGAATAACTAACTTGGCAGAGAGCAATCGACAAGCATAGGCAGCTTCGCGTGGTGACATGGTATAATGATCACCAATGGGGAGCATCACGAGATCTGGTCGGTAGAGGTCTGCAATAATCCGCATATCGCCAAATACATTGGTATCACCCGCATCGTAAATCTTGAAGCCATTTTCGAACTCGATGATGAATCCTATCGGTTCTCCTCCGTACAGGATCTGCCCATTGTCCGAGATGCTACTGGTGTGCTCGGCTTGTACCATGGTCACATTAATCCCATCGACATTGACGGTTCCCCCTTTATTCATCCCGATGGTATTTTCTACCCCCTTGCTTCCCAACCACTGGCATATCTCCACTACGCCAACCACTTTGGGTTTATGCTGTTTGGCCACCGCCACCGCATCAGCAATATGATCAAAATGGCCATGAGTAATCAACATGAGATCTACTCTGTCTATCTTCTTGTGTTCTTCCGGACAGGAAGGATTCTGTTGCAGCCATGGATCAATAAGTACAGTTTTTCGGCCAGGAGAGAGGATTTTAAATGTCGAGTGACCAAGCCAGGTAATGGCAATATCTCGATCGAGCTTCATAGGGGTCTCCTCCTTTCTCAAAATAGCTCCTCTGCAAACAGTCTATCATATCCTCTTTATCCTTTCAGTCAAACCACCCTTTAGCTTTTAAAAACTCCTCCAGATTCCCGTTTCTACCTTACCGTAAACGAGGGAATTAATCAACGGTTTTTATGCAAAACTCTCTCTTATTGTCCTGGAACCAAGTTGTGGTCAAAGACCTTTTGTTCCGCTTCTTTCCAGGGTATCCTGACAATGGCCCTCTGGTTCCCCATCCTCTGCCAAAACGAGGCTATGGTAAATATACTCTGTTGAGTACCAAGGGGATAAAAAGTATAATAGAACAGAAGATAGGTTTAGGCGCTTATCCACTTTGCTTCTTTGGTCTACTGCTCCCAATTTCATGGAGAAAACGAGAAATATCCAAGGAGAAACCGGAAGTGAATGACAAGCAGGCAGGAGATGTTCTGATAGAGCAAGTTCTCCCTACGCTCTTTCCTCTATTTTTCCCCAACGGGGCAAGCGGATTTACCCTGCAGAAATTGGCTGGAGATGCATCAGATAGACGCTATTATCGCGTAACCATCCCGGTCAATCACCAGCAGACCTCTTTTGTAGTCATGCAACTACCAGAGCCTTTTTCGGAATCGGAAGAACTCCCTTTTCTCAATATCCATGCTCATCTGACAGCCATTGATCTCCCTGTTCCTCAGGTGCTGGCTACTCATCCACCCTCTGGTCTGATACTTCTGGAAGATTTGGGAGATACAACATTGGAAAAACACCTGCAAGAGGTAGATGAGGTTACTCAGGAACTCCTCTATCGCCAGGCCCTCGATCTGCTTCTTCCCCTTCAGGTCGAGGGGAGTAAACCTGGACCACGAAGATGTGTGGCGTTCCAGTTAGCCTTTGATGAGGCTAAACTGTTGTGGGAGCTGGATTTCTTTCTGCATTATATGATCGAACGGTTGCTGAAAAAGACCATCAAAAATAGGGATCGTCAAGATTTTCACAAGGCATTTCTCCATCTGATCACTCCCCTGGTCAAAGAAAAACGCTATTTTACTCATCGAGACTATCATAGCCGGAATTTAATGGTCCGAGATGGGAAACTGTTCATCATCGATTTTCAAGATGCCCGCATGGGGCTCTGCCAGTATGATCTCGCTTCCCTGCTCCGAGACTCATATTATACCCTTTCCCCACAGCTTTTACAGTCATTGCTCTGCTATTATATTGACCAGAAAGAGGAGCGGGAAGGAGAAAAAATTTTTCGGGACCATTTTCGCTATATTTTTGATCTGATGGCCATTCAACGAAACCTGAAGGCGTTAGGAACTTTTGCCTTTCAGGCTGTAGAGAAACAGAGGAGCTTTTATTTAGACTATGTTCCACGTACCCTTCAGTATGTAAAAGAAAACCTGGTACGGTATGCAGAACTGGCAACCCTCCAGCATTTACTCCGTGGTTATTTATTTGATGAATTCAGAACCCCACGACCCAAAGCTGATTTGATAAAGGAGAGAGACTATGGATTTACCCTTAACCGGGATTAAAGTGCTCGATTTTTCCAACTATATTGCTGGGCCTTATTGTCCGATGATGCTTGCTGACCTGGGCGCTGAGGTCATAAAAATAGAGTCACATCAAGGGGATATGCTCCGTTTTTTTCCCTCTACCCTTCCCAATGAGAGCCGTATGTTTCTTGGACTCAACCGGAATAAGCGCAGCATGGTGCTTGATCTCAAGCAGCCAGAAGGCCAGGAAGTTATCTACAAATTGATCAAAGAGACCGATGTGGTCGTAGAAAATTTTCGACCGGGTGTGGTAGAGAAGCTCGAAGTCGATTATGACACGCTGAGCAAAATCCAGCCTCGTCTGATTTACTGTTCTATCTCTGGTTATGGTCAAAAGGGGCCTTTGCGAAATAAACCCGGTTTTGATCAGGTGTTGCAAAATTTTGGGGGTATAGCCATGAGTCAAGGGGGAGAAGAAGGGCCTCCCGCAGTCGTACAGGGGTCTGTTATTGATTATTTTACTGGAATGATGGCTGCTTATGGGATTATGACTGCGCTGTTCGTACGAGAGCGAACCGGAATTGGACAAAAGATAGAAACCTCTTTACTGGAGGCGACTATGGCAATCCAGTCTGGACGCCTCATTTGGGCCGAAGGAGAACCCAAAGAGGCCCGAAGGGATCTCCATGGCGGTATCTCAAGTATCTACAAAACTAAAGAAGGGTATATCTATGTCTCGGCGCACACGGAAAAGTTCTGGAGTGGTCTTTGTACAGTCCTTGGTCTTGAGAAGCTGATTGATGATCCACGCTATAATTCTATGTCGAAACGCAGTGCACAGGCTGCTCATCTGAAGAAGCTCCTGGAAGAAGCCTTTATGCAGAAAACTGCTGCTGAATGGGAAACACTCCTTGAAGCGCAGGAAGTCCCGTGTGCCAGAACTCGGCCCCTGGAGGAGCTCTTTGAGCATCCCCAGGTCCTGGCCAATGACATGATTGTTACGCTTGAACATCCGGTCGTGGGCAAATTCCGAATGATTGGCTTGCCGCTCAAGTTGCACAAAACACCTGGAAAAGTTCGGCGTCCAGCTCCTACCTTAGGGCAACATACGGAAGAAATTCTTACCTCCATCGGTTATACCGCCGAGGCTATCGCTGAACTAAAAGCAAAAAGGGTGATCTAGAACCCTGTCAAGGTTAAAATTGAGAGTTCTCTCTTTTCACCCTCACCCTGACCCTCTCCCCTCAAGGGAGAGGGGAGAAAAAGGCACACACAAAAACAAGCTTGACAAGGCACTAGTGCTTTGTAACGGAAGCTCTGACTAACTGTCATGCTGAGCCGAAGGCGAAGCATCTCTTTGCAACGTTGCGGAGACCCTTCGCTCCGCTCAGGGTGACAAATCAAAACCAAGTTAACAGAACACTGGACCTTACAAACAGGTTATGCTAAAGAGATTTAACGTCAATACAACTCCCGGATAATAGTCAGGAGGGAGCATTCTGTACACGTTGATGCTTCCTCCCAGCAGAAGTGGTGATAGAGATAGAGGAGTGCCTGTTGTTTTCTGGCTGTATCAATGAGATGCTGCTGAGCGGCGCTTCCGGTAAAGAGTTGCTCTTGCATATACCGCAAGAGGGTGTTGGTGCCCAACCGGGGATAGAGGGTATAGAGACGATAGACCTGATCGGCAAAGGGAAGATCCTGCTCGATTCTTGCCCAGGCAAACAGACAGGGGAAGAGTATGTCAAGGACCATGGTCCGTGCGCGTTCCTCTCCCAGGAGTTTATGCGGTCTGGCCAGTTTCTTTCCTCCAAGAGTATACCGATACGACCAGTACAGATCCTCGTCCGGTTGCAACAAGGTGTGTAAAGGGCGGAGCGCTTTACTTGGCACCACCCCTCGCTGCAACTCTTCCCAGGCACGCTGTACTTCGCGGTAGAACAGCACAACGATCTCTTCTGGAGCGATCCGGGAAAGAAGATGGCTCAGGGCTGCAATACGCCGAAAAGGGCTATTCGCTGGCCGAATTCCTACAAAGTTCCAGGGAAGAGATTGCGCTTCTAACCCATAAGCTCTGCCGATCTCCCAAAAACGTTCCACCTCTTCTATATAGGCCTCTGTTTCCCTATCCAGCGGAAAAGAGAGAGGAGCAAGAAGGTTTCCTACTCCAAAGAAGAGGCCCTGAAAAAAACGGGGGGGATTTGCAGGAGAACAGGCGGCTCGCAGGTAACCAAGCTTTGCCAGGGGTAGGGACCGGGCAAGCTTCCAAAAAGAGAAGCGATTTGTTTTATAGCCCAGCGCTTCCATGAGCCCTTCATAGAGGGCCTGTTCAACTCCTCGCTCTTCTATTCTCTGCCGGAAACGTTCTCCTTTTTCCGCAAAACGCATATCACCCATCAGTTCGAGAAAGAGGGTCATCTTCTCGGGTAAAATTTGTCCAAGGGCTTCATAACAGGGAGAACGGCGCGGGGTGAGAGTGGGGTGAGGAACGGCCGGATCATCCCAGAGTGAGGGATCATCGAGAAGATAAGAGGCAAGCTCAAGTTGAGGAATCAGATTCCCATCGGATTGGAGGAGATGCGGAGTCTCCAGATCATTGCGGTATACGACATGGAGAATAACGTTGCTATAGCGTGGATCCTGATGGTGGTGATGACGGTACCAGTCCGAGGCCAGCACATGCACTTCGATATCGCCGGTAACCACTGTCCCATCGGCAAAGAGGCATTTTGCCCGCAGAAAATCTGGCCCACTTTCCCGATTCCATTGTCCTGGATATTTTACCGTCACCCCTCGCCTATCGGTAGTCTGGAGAGGTTTTTGAGGATCAAAATGTTGTGCAGCCCAAAGCGCCTGCAAGAGCTGCTCAAAAGTTTTTCCCTCTGCCAGGCCCCGTTGATATCGTGGCCCTTCTGCTTCTCGGACAAGGGGGAGAAGCTGATAAGCTCTCTGGAGAAGATCAGTCGGTAAAAATTTTGAGAATTTCGTCCTTGGTAAAGTGTGGGAGGGCATATTCCTTTCCCCCATCCTTGAGGATCACTCCGCACTCTTTTTCTACCACCATGCCGATCTGAGCACAAGGGATGTGCTGACGGGCAAAGGCGTGTAGAATGGCATCCTTATACGCTGGAGCAGCGGTAAAGAGGAGTGCACCAGAAGCGATCATGCCCAGCGGATTGATCTGATAGGTTTGGCAGAGTATTCTGGTCTCGGCAAAAACAGGAATACGCTCTTGCTCGATCACCAGGCCTACATCTGCAGCGATGGCCAGCTCATGCAATCCCTCGGCTAGCCCACCTTCGGTCGGGTCATGCATGGCATGTACAGGAGCACTTTCCCGTGCCGTTTGCGCATCCTGCACCACACCGATACCCGGAGTAAAGAGAAACTGTTGAGCCCGGAGAAGGAAAGATCGGGAAAAACCCCGGGCTACAAGATCTTCAAATTTCTCACGGGCAATAATCGCTGTCCCCTCCACACAGATCCCTTTGCTCAAAAAGACTGCATCTCCTGGTTGTGCTCCTGCAGTCGTAATCAACTGGTCTTTGGCCACCTCTCCAAGCATATGTCCGGAAACGATTGGTCGATCGATCCCATAAGTGATTTCGGTATGTCCACCGATCAGCGTAATCCCTAAAGCCTGACAGGCTGTACTCAATTGAGCAAAGATCTCTTCGACCAGCGCCGCAGTGGTGGTCTGCTCCGGGAGCAAAATGGTCGCCAGAAACCATTTAGGGGTTCCCCCACGAGTGGCAATATCGTTCGCATTTACCTGGACCGCATAATACCCAATCTGATCCGTCGCAAAAGTAATCGGATCAGACTTGGCGATCAGGTAATGGCTTCCCATATCGATCACTGCAGCATCTTCGCCAATCTGTGGTCCTACCACTACCCGGGCATCCAGGTGCGTGTAGGTTTTAAGGAGAGACGCTAAATACGGTTGCGGAAGTTTTCCCGGGGTAAAATCGTTTGCATGCATGAAGAACCCTATTTGAGATAAGAAAGGAGATCAGTCACCCTCTCGAGAATCAAGTCTGGCTGGCACTTTGCCAGCGCTTCTCGGCTATGATTTCCGGTCAATACACCGATAGTCTTCATCTGTAACTGTTTCCCAGCCATGATATCGAGTACCCCATCTCCGATCATCACCGATCGTTCAGGTACTGCACCCATCTTATCGAGCGCCTGCCAGAGGTGCTCTGGTTCTGGCTTGACTTTCTGGACGAAGTCGCGTGGCAAGAAAGCATGACAAGCCAGATCGATCTCTGGGAAGATAATACGTACGGCTGCAGCACAATTTCGGGTAACAATCCCCGTCCGAAACCCTTCGTTTTTTAGATAGCGAAGAAGCTCCGCTGCACCCGGCAGGAGACCACTTTCTCGAGCGCAGGCTACCTCCATATCAATAATCGTTTGATGAGCAGCTTGATAACACGCTTCTGCATCGGCCGTCCGCTGGGCAGCAGCCAGGGTGGCATACGCCTGATCGATGGCTTCGAGAATATAGAGATGCCGGAAATCCCCTGGATCGAGCTGGTAGTGGCGTAACACCTCTCCAACCCGTTGACGCATAAGGCTAAAATCAATATTTAACACGGCTAATGTACCATCAAAATCAAAAAGAAACGCTTCGATATCTTTGAACATGTATACTCCTTGGGAATGGCTTCCTTTGCATGACGTCAACCACTGACTCTTGAGGAATGTTTTTTCACAGGAAGTTACACCAGGCCTGTATGATATACCGCTTTCTCGGTCTCCAGATCGAAGAGGTGCATCCGCTGTGGATCAAAGGTTACCGTTACAGTTTTCCCGAGGAGTCCTCGTTTCTCAAAAGCCTCCCGTTCCGCCTCCTTACTTACGACATAGACCTTATTGCCCACGTTGAGGTAGTAGAGTACCAGATTACCCACTGGTTCGACATCATCAATCACCCCTTCCATGGTATTCGGAGCGGATAAGGACCGCCCCTGTCCATCGATTTCCGCCTCTTCGGGCCGGAATCCAAAGATCATCCGTTTTCCCCTATAGCGCTCCAGTGCCTCTGGCTGCTCTTTGAGCTGGATAACACCGGTAGGGGTATCCAGTAAGAGAGCATCGTCTTTGGTTTGTAAAGTCACCTCCATAAAATTCATGGCTGGAGACCCGATAAATCCAGCTACAAAGAGATCGGCTGGACGATGATACACTTCATACGGCGTACCGATCTGGCGAATCTCTCCCTGGTTCATTAAGACCAGTCGATCGCCAAGGGTCAGTGCCTCGATCTGATCATGCGTGACATAAATCGTGGTCGTCTCAAGCTGTCGATGGAGTTTACTCAACTCAAAACGCATCTGGATACGCAATTTGGCATCGAGATTACTGAGCGGCTCATCCAGGAGAAACACACGGGGCTTGCGTACAATGGCCCGGCCAAGCGCCACCCGCTGCCGCTCTCCCCCGGAGAGATGACGAGGTTTCCGGTTGAGATAGTGAGCTATCTGGAGCATCTCGGCAGTGGAGCGTACTCGGCGGTCGATTTCTTCTTTCGGAAACTTCCGGGCTCGGAGGCTGAAGGCCATATTTTCATAAATCGTATAATGTGGGTAGAGGGCATAGTTCTGGAAAACCATAGCCACATCCCGATCGCGGGGAGCCATCTCGTTTACCAAATCTTCTCCGATGTAGATTTCCCCTTCAGTAATGCTTTCCAAACCGGCAATCATACGGAGTACCGTTGTCTTTCCACATCCAGAAGGACCGAGGAACACCATAAACTCTGCGTCCGCAATATGCAATGAAAAATTGCGCACCACCGGTACCCCTGGTAAATAACTCTTTCCCACTCCTTTTAAGATCACTTGTGCCATATACTTGCTTTCCTCTTTATCCTTTCAAAGCCCCAAAAGTCAATCCTCGCACGATGAATCGTTGTCCAAGCAGGATCAAAATGGTCGGCGGAGTCAGAGCCACCAGGGCCCTGGTGGCGATAAACCAGAACTGAACTCCTCGGGTTGTTTCCGATCCAGCGATCCAGAGTGGTACGGTAATCGCATCGCGTGAAGCCAGGGTCAGGGCATATAAAAACTCGTTCCAGGATTGGGCCAGGGCAATAAAACTTACCGCAGTGATACCAGGAGCAGCCAGCGGGAGCACAATTTTCCGGAAGACGGCAAAACGGCTATATCCATCGACCAGTGCTGCCTCCTCGAGTTCCTCTGGCAATTCCTTGAACATCGCGCGCATAATGATAGTCACAAAAGGAATCGTAAAGGTGCTATAGGCGAGAACAAGGGCAATTCGCGTATCCAAGAGATGAAAGGTTTTCATCAAGAGGAAAAACGGTACCACCAGCACAACACCGGGCAGGATATTTTGTCCGAGAAACCAGAGGGTAATATCCTTACTCTGTATTTTGCCAAACTGAAACCGGGCCAGACTATAACCGGCCAACGACCCCAATATGACCGCGACCAGAGCACTAAAGACGGAGACCACCACACTGTTCCACAGGATCTTTTGCGTTCCGGGCACGGCCAGTTCCTCCCGCCAGTTTTCCAGCGTGGGAGTATACTGGAGAAAAGGGACAGAAAGGTACGAGATAGTAAACACTTCGTTTTTCGGTTTCAGGGAGGTGGTAATGGCCCAGTAAAAGGGAAAAATAGCCCAAAAGGTAATCCCACCAAGGAGAATAGCGATAAAAATCCTCCGGACTGGACTTTTCTTCTGACCAGGCTTTGTTGTCATGGAATCGACTCCTTCCCCCAGACTATTCGTAAACCTCGCGCATCCGGCGAAACACAAAAGTGGCAATAATGGCAATCATCACTAACATCACATAGGCAAGAGCTGACGAAAAACCAAAATCAAAGAAGCGGAGCGCAGCGTAATAGGTTAACATGGAATAGACTTCCGTGGCTTTTCCAGGGCCACCGGCGGTCAATGTAAAGGGAATGGCAAAGATTTTAAAGGCATTGATCAGCCGCAACAAAAAGGTGATCGTAATAATGGGCAACATAAGCCGGAAGGTGATCTTCCAGAAGAGATGCCATTGCGAAGAGTAATCGAGGGAAGCGGCTTCGTATACCTCCTCGGGTAGCCCCTGTAATCCGGCCAGGAGTACCAGAAAACAAAAAGGGGTAGACAACCATGTCTCCACCAGGAACACGGAGATCAAGGCCCAAAAGGGATCAGAAAGCCAGGGAATCTTAGTACCGAGGAGAGCCATAAATGTGTTCAATGGCCCCCCTTCCTCGTAAAAGATGGTCAAGGACAAAAAACCGATGGCCACTGGTGTGGCAAAGAGGGGGAGCGTCAAACAGGTCCGCAAAATACGGCGGAGCCGCTCCCCCATTTCCCGATGAAAGATCAGCGCCAGCACCATTCCCAGAATCATCTCCGTGGTGACCGTCCCGATTACCAGCACCATGGTCGGCCAGAGCGAATCAGCAACACGGTAATCGGTAAAGACCCGGACATAATTCTTCCAGCCCACGAACATCCAGGGTTTTCCTAAACGCACGTTGAAGAAGCTCACGGTCAATGAGTAGAGCAGTGGAAAGATGGTAAAAACCGTAGTCCAAATCACCGCTGGCAACAGAAAGAAATATTTGATGGTCGATTCTTTCAATCGAAAGGGACGCATAGATTTCTCTTACTTTTTATACCCAATAGAGACTTGATAAATTTTGAGCTGTTCCTCTTTCCCCAACCGATCCGTAATCTCATTCCAATCTTGGGCAGTGCGATCCAGAGCTTGTTGCGCAGTTAACTGGCCAGTCATTGCCTCGGAAAGGTGAGTATCGAGAGACTTCCAGTATTCAAAGGTTCCTGGAATACGGAGGAAAGGAAGCATTTTAGGATTGGAATAATTTTCTCCGTAGGCGTTGAGATATTCTTTCACATCATTCGCATCCCATCCTTCAGAGGTATAATCCTCTAAGGTTGCGGTTCCATAAGGAGGAAGAAGCTGGCTGCGGCGTCCAGGGTCTACCCCTGTCCAGCCACGCACCGCATTCCAGAGTGCCACCTTCTTGGTGGCATGGAAGGCAAAGAGATCGTAGACCACTTCCGGATGCTTCGAAAACTTGGAAATGACCCCATGCCAGGTACCACCGGTCGTATTCCCGACAATATTGGGCTCATCTAGTTTGATAAATTTCTTCTGGGCTCGATCATAGACTTCCATAGAGCCGGGGAGATGCGCCACTCCTACTTTCCCTTTGATCTTGGAGCGCTTCGTATCTTGGGCCAGAGCTCCCACGTCTCCCCAGGAGAAGGTAAAAATCGCTTTACCCCGCAAGAAATAATCCCAGGCTTCGCCTAACGACCAGGCGTTTTGAGCCTCTGGACCGGTTTTAGCCAGCTTGATCAAAAACTCCAGCGCTTTGACATGCCCGGGTTCATTGATCATTGGCTCCATAGTATCTGGATCGAACCAGTAGATATTATGGGATTTATCCACCTTAGCACCGGGAAGCACGACAAAAGGAGCAGAGAGGGACATAAAGTGAAACATCCCCTGTCCCCCAACCTTAAGGTGCAGGGAGATCCCAGAATCTGGCTCGCCGTCATTATTCCAGTCCTTTCCATTAAAGAAACTGGCGATGTCATACACCTGATCCCAGGTCTTCGGAGGAACGGGGAGATCGTAACCGTATTTGGCTTTGAATTCCGCCTGATACTTCGCATCAGTCAAGATATCTCGTCGATAATAGAGTACCTGGCCATCAGAATCGTTGAGTACCCCGTACCACTTATCTCCCCATTTGTGCAGAGCTTCCACAGCCGGGAGGGCATCCTTTTCCCATTTAGGAAAGCGTGGATCGTCGTAGAACTGATCTATAGAGATGATCCATCCCTGAGGAACAAAATCTCCATACCACCAGGCTGCAGTAATCCAGCCATCGTACTGGCCAGCTTCGGTCTGCATATCGATGATCAACTTTTGATGGCGCTGGCTGGAGGGGATACCCAGGATATTCAAGGTGGCCCCAGTGCGTTTTTCCCATTCCTCTTTCCAGCTATAAAAAGGACCGGTAATGGGCGAATTGGGATCGTTGGATGATCCCCCAATTACATTGATGGTAATCCCCTTATACGGCTGTTCCGCAGCATGACCAAAATCGGCCCCGCTCAAAACCAGGGTGAGACAAAAAAATACTATTAAGCCAATAGCCCCTCTCTTCATTCCCTTTCTCCTTCTTTCCAGAAAAATTGGTTGGCAACAGAAGCAATATTCTCAAGCCTCAAGCAGTGATGTAAGCCTACCCTTTTTTTCCAGAGTTGTCAATTTTTTTTGCTCAGCGAAGAAATAGACTTTTATATGGATGTTTTTCTTGACTCCCTCGGCTATTTATCTTATAACTCTGGCTTACTATTAAGATATTACCTGTTTTTTATTATTACGAACTTCTTATCCCAGCCTTTCCCTATCAGGGGGCTCATAAAGGGTAGGTAGATAATCCATTGTCCTTCTCCTTGAGGGGTTCAGGGGAGGTCAAGGGGCTTGGTAAAGCCTACACTTCTCCTTTCCTCATAAGGGACATCCTCCATTTTCTCCCCCCTGGCGGGAGCGACAAATGGGTAACCCTACGCTGAGCTCCCGAAGCAAAGGGAAGGGCAGTCAGCTCGTCATCCCGGAGCAAAGCGAAGGGAAGTTATATCGTCATCCCGGAGCAAAGCGAAGGGAAGTTATATCGTCATCCCGGAGCAAAGCGAAGGGAAGTTATATCGTCATCCGGGAGGTCGAATGGGTAACCCTACGCTGCGCTTCGGGAGGATCAAGGTGGGGGGTAAAGATAAACCTTTGATGGTTGAGGGTGAGAGATTTTGGCAACTCGCCATTTTGCACTAGCCCTTTTTTAGACGGTCTTCATGCAATCTAAAAGGAGTATTTCGATGGACAAATTTGCTAGAGTCAGAGCGCTGACGTTTGATCTGTTTGGCACCGTGCTGGATTTAGGAGGGAGCTTGACCCCTTTTATTGCCGCATTTTTAAAAGAAAAAGGTTCTGATGTTTCCCCTCACCATTTTTGGGAGCGCTGGCGTGCTCGCCAACGGATCGAGCAGTATCAGGATAATATCCTGATGCAAGGGCATAGTGGGTATCTGGAGACGGCACGCCGTGCTCTCGCCTATACACTGGAGTTGAGTGGTGTTCATGCTTCCAGCGAGGAGACAAGAAATTTTATGAAAGCCTGGCAAGAGCTGAGCCCTTTTCCCGATGTCCTTCCGGCACTCGAACGCCTCAAAAGCCGCTACAGATTGGTCGCTCTCTCCAACGGAAATCCGGATTTCCTCGATCATCTGGTGAAAAATCGGATCCGCTGGGACTTTGATGAGGTGATCTCAGTACAGGTAGTGGGGGCTTTTAAACCACATCCAGGCGTCTACTTGCGGGCAGCCCATATTCTGAATCTGGAAGTAGGCGAGTGTTTGATGGTTTCCGCCAACTCTTTTGATGTCATGGGAGCCAAAGCCTGTGGCTATAAAGGAGCCTTTGTTAACCGTTACGACCTCCCCTATGAGGACACCCCCTTCCGTCCCGATGTAACGGTGAGGGATTTTACGGAGTTAGCTTCTGCTCTGTTGTAAGTCCCTATTTTTTTCACCCTCTGTTTCTGGTCGAGGGAGCTTGGGGCCATATTTTTGTTTGGAATGAAATGGTTCTCCCAGATCCGCCCGCGCGAGCATTTGCAAGACCACTGACTCACGAAAATGCAAAGAAAAGGCCCGCACGTCACGGAAAGCACGGTCCAGCGGATAGGAGCGATGGATTGAGCGGGCGCCACAGACATCGAAGGCCTTTTGGGTAACCATCAGAGCGGTCTGTTTGGAGGTATGCAGCGCACGCATACTGGCAAGCTCTGCCTCAGCATATTTCCCAGCTTCCCAGAGACGGGCAGCATAGATCATAGAAGTCCGGGTAGCTTGGAGCGCAGCATCCATCTCGCCTATGGTGTAAAGAGCTACCTGATCCTGTTGCAGATGGGGACGCTGGCGGAGGTACTCCCGAACGAAATCGAATACCCCTTGTGCCGTTCCGAGATGATTAGCCACATAGGCGAGCGTGAAGGTGCGTGGGTCGCGTTGTACCCAATCCCCCGGCTGTCCCATCAAATGTTCGCGTGGAATAAAGCAGTTGTCCAGGATAAGGGTGTGACTGACCGTCGCTCGCATCCCCATGGTGTCCCAATTCATTTCAAAAGAGAGGCCGGGTGTATCTTTGGGTACCAGCACAGTGGTATAGCCTTCCGATTTGGTCGTAGTACCAGGAGCTAGCACATAGACCACACAGTAGTCTGCTGCGGGCGCCAGGGAAGCGAAAGCTTTTTTACTGGTGAGGCGATATCCTCCCTCGACCGGTTGGAGCACCGAATCGACTTTTTCTGGCCCAGCCTTGGTAAAGATAGCTTCACTCCCGCAGGAGGCAATGAGCTTTCCTTCTTCTACCACCTCGCGCATAACCCGGTCTCGTAGCGCTCCTTCTGCCAGATTGGCCACAATACCGGTAGCGTGGGAATGTACCTGGAGGAGTTGCGCGGTCGAAGAACACCCGGAGGCAATCGTTTCCAGAATACGATAGAACGGCAAGTATTTGGATCCCTGCCAGAAGCCATACCCACCGTATTCTTCGGGTACAGTTAGCTTTAAGAAACCAGCTTCTCGCAATTCCTTAAAATTCTGTTCTGGAAAGACTACGCGTTCATCATAGCTTCGAGCTCGGCTAGCAAAGGCTGGCACCAGTTGTCGAGCACGCTCCAGGAGATCTTCATACTGCGGGTCAAGCTGAAAGTCCATACCACTACTCCTTTCTGAGTGGCTTATGGCCATAGATCAATGATGGACACCTGATTAGAGCGAAATCATGTCTTTCTTCCTTAAAAAGTACAGCCCAATATACACACTTTTCCTGGATAAATCCAGCCTGTTTTTTCCTCGGGAATTCCGCGAATTCCCGAATTCCGGGGACACCATACATAATTCTTCTCTTCCGTAGTAGCGGCTGGCAGAACGCGGTTGCATAGCAAGCATCACCTGAGTAGTGACGACAGCCTTCCCTATCGCCTTACTCAGCAAGAACATCTCCCCCGGTGATCTTTTTCTGGTAAGACCGCTATCCCCTTGAGAGGCAACGGTCTTCCGAAGACGCTTGCTGAAATGTTTCAGCGTATCCTGTGGCGGCAGAAGTCCAGGTGAACGAAGGGGTCTAAAGAGATATAAGTATGGTGTCCCCAGATTTCCAGATTTCGGATTTCAAAAAAACTTCTGGCTTGCAGGGTGACTGAAGAGCCAGTACAATACGGGACACGTATCAAAGGAACAGTCAGCCCAAATTCATTCCACCAGGAAAGGAGAGACCGATGTCTTATGAGTTCATCATTTACGAGAAAAAGGAGCGGATTGCGACCATCACCTTCAATCGCCCAGAACGGATGAATGCCCTCCATTTGCCTGCTCAGCAGGAATTGTGGGATGCGCTCCTCGATTTCAAAAACGATCCGGATCTCTGGGTGGTCATCCTCACCGGCACCGGAGAAAAAGCCTTTTGTGCGGGTAATGACATCAAATGGATGGCTGAGCACGCCAATGACCCAATGCCCTGGGGCGACTGGCACTACTCTTCGCCCAACCGGATCGGGCCTACCGGTATGCTTCCGACTGAGATCTGGAAACCGATGATTGCAGCGGTCAATGGATATGCCCTGGGCGGTGGAATGGAGATGACGCTCCACTGTGATATCGTAGTCGCCTCGGAAAATGCTTCCTTTGGTCTGCCCGAGGTAACTATCGGTGGAATACCTGGCGGAGGAGGTGTCTTCCGGGCTCCGCGTCAACTTCCCCTCAAAATGGTCATGTATATGGTGATGACCGGTGAACGATTCAGCGCGGAAGAGATGTATCGCCTGGGATATGTCAACAAGGTAGTCCCGCTTCCAGAGCTTTTGTCCACGGCCAAGCGCATTGCCGAACAGATCTGCCAGTATCCTCCTCTGGGGGTACAGGCAGCCAAGGAGAGTATCCTGCGTGGTCTGGATATGCCTGTAGATTATCCACCAACCGTGTGGCATCTGTTCAAACCAGCGGTAACCGAAAAGATGAGAGCATCCGAGGATGCGAGAGAGGCAAGACAAGCTTTTATCGAAAAGCGAAAAGGGCACTATAAGGGACGCTAAACTAGAATTTTCTGGCTTGTATCCGAGAAAGGACACCGGTTTTGGTCAAATTAAAGAATTTATGATGAGCATTTTTTCTTGACCGCCTTACAGGGGATGGTCTAAACTACTTCCCATGTGACGGAAAGAGGCCATTTACGGCGAAACATCTGTGGAGAGGAGGGTTGAGTAATGGAACCGACAAACCGAAGAAGAAACCTGATAGTCTCCGGTATACTTTTTGCTCTTATCCTGGTTTTGGCGTTCTGGGGTACTCTGAACAGCGCTCTGGCGGCCAAGAAAGAACTGGTCTTTTGGAATACACTCACCCAGAAGGCCCGGGTCGATGCTATGAAGAAGGTGATCGCAGACTTTGAGAAAGCTCATCCAGATATTACTGTCCGGATGGAGCTGGTGCCCTGGGTAAACGCAGCGGAAAAATTCGTTACGGCCATTGCAGCAAACACCACACCAGATCTTTCCACTATGGGCATGGGGTGGCCCAGCCGGTACTGGATGATGGGAACCTTGGTGCCGGTAGACGAAGTCATCGACTCCATCGGCAGGGATAATCTGACCGAAGGAGCTAAGAGGATGTGCATATTGGACGGGCAGTTTATTTGTGTTCCCTTCTACAATAACCCTATGCTGCTTTTCTATCGTAAGGATGTCTTTGCTGAATTGAACTTGAAGGTACCGAAAACCTGGGATGAGATGCTTACCGCAGCAAAAGCGATCAATGAGGCCAAGGCCCCCCAAATGTACGGATATGGAGTTGGGGCCAGTGAAGCGCTCACCAATACTACTGCTCTGATTGGCTGGATGTTCTCTAACGGCGCCTATATCCTGGGAGAAAAGGGTGAGGTAATCTTCGACAATCCCCGCACCGTAGAGACCTTTGCATTCCTTCAGGAGCTGGTTCGAGAGGGATCGATTCCTGGAGTAGAAGCGCTGGAGCGCAATGAGGTGACCGAAATGTTCGCCAGTGGCCGTATTGCGATGAATGTAGATAGCGCCTTCTTTGGCCAGCGCTACTTCAATGCCTTTCCGGGTAAAGTAGGAGCAGTCCTCCCTCCCTCTCGTACCAAGGAACGTCCGAAACCGATCTCAGTTGCTGCTGGTCCAGTGGAGCTGGTAGTCTGGAAAGGGGATATGGAAGCGGAGGCTAAAGAATTTCTCAAATTCCTGTTCAAAGATGAGAACCTGGTCCCGTATTTCCTCTCTATGGCGGGCGCCATGCACCCGGTCACCCTCTCCTCCTGGAAGACGGAAGCCTGGCAGAATGATCCGGTGCTGAACACGATTAAAGAGATTGAAGAGGTGGTAGAGCAGGGGAATGCTATGAGTGGGGTCATCGGTAATGTGTATGGTATCTTTCCCTGTTCAGGAGAATTGGAAGCTTCTATCGTGTTACCGCGCGTGCTAAACCGGATCCTGGCTTTGGGAGAATCCCCAGCACAGGCGGTGAAGTGGGGAGATGACTACCTCAAGAATAAAGTATGTCGGTAGCTTCTTATACCAATTTGCCATAGAAATGTAGCATACCCTGTGTCGCTCTGAACGAAGAGTCTACCCAGATTCTTCGCTACGCTCAGAATGACAAGAATGCGTCATGCTCAAGGCAAATTGGTATGGAGAATAATACAATACTACGGAGGCATTGAAGACCAGAGCGCCTCTTCTCAGGAGAAAGAGTAGGGTTTGCCCATGCATCTTCACAAGCTGAGACTATACGGTTCAAAGGGATACGATCCCGGTTTATCATAAAAGATAAATGGGTAGGGATCGTCTTTTTGGCTCCCGCCCTGATCTTTCTCCTGTTTTTACTCACCTATCCCCTGCTATCGAGTCTCTGGCTGGGTTTTCATTCCAAACACCTGATCAAGCCCGGTACGTACTGGAACGGTCTGGGGAATTACATAATGATCTTTCAGGAGAAACAATTTTGGCGGTCGGTCAATTTTGGCGTTATCTTTACCTTCTTCTCCGTGGTATTGCAGTTGCTGGTGGGATTAGGTCTGGCGCTTCTCCTGAATGAAGACCTGAAAGGGCGGGGGCTTGCCCGTGGGCTTCTGATTTTGCCCTGGGCGGTACCGGTCATCGTCTCCGCCTATCTCTGGCGCTGGATGCTCAACAATGTCTATGGTATTCTCAACTGGATCCTGATCTGGGTGAGGATCCTCGATACACCGGTTCTCTGGTTGGGGAAGGTTGATCTCGCCCGGATATCGGTCATTCTGGTCAATGTCTGGCGTGGATACCCTTTTGTCATGATCGTCCTTCTGGCTGCTCTGCAGGGTATCCCAGAGCAGCTCTACGAAGCAGCCAAAATCGATGGAGCTTCTGCCTGGCAGCGCTTCCGCTATATTACCCTCCCCGGGATCAAGATGGCCATAGCTATTGTCATTATTCTGCGGACCATCTGGATCTTCAACTGGTTTGACCTGATCTGGCTGTTGACCGGTGGAGGCCCGGCTCGTTCTACTTCGGTATTACCTATTGAAATTTATCTGCGGAGTTTTCTGGAATACCGGATGGGAGAGGCTGCTTCCATGGCTGTTATCGAATTTCTCATCCTCATCGTCATGGTTACGGTTTTGTTTCAATTCTTGATGCGTCGGGAAAAAGAATGAAAAAACAGGAACGAAAACACAGACGCATTCGGTGGAGCCGCATAGTGCAGTATAGCCTGCTCATCCTGGCTATGGTGATACTCCTCTTCCCCTTTTACTGGCTGGCTTGCAGTGCGTTCAGAGCCCGAGAGGAATATCTCCAGTTTCCACCGTCTTTATTCCCCAACACCCTCACCTTCCAGAATATCGTCATGGTCTGGAAGGAGACCCGTTTTGTCCAAAACTTCATCAACAGCGCCATTGTAGCCGGGATTACCATTATCATCACCGTCCTGATCTCGTCTTTTGGCGCTTATGGCATCAGCCGTTTCCATTTTCGAGGAAAGGCCATCCTTTCCCGTTCTGTATTGCTCACCTATATGATTCCCCAGGTACTGCTCCTCATTCCCCTTTTTATCCTGCTGGTGAACGCTGGGCTCAACAATACCCGTCTTGGACTGATCATTGTGCATACCCTTTTCGCCATGCCGTTCTGCCTTTGGCTTCTCATAGCCTTCTTTGAAACCATCCCGGTAGAGATCGAGGAGGCTGCACTGGTCGATGGGTGTCACCGACTCGGTGTCCTCTTTCGTATCATCTTTCCTTTGGCCGGACCAGGTATTGCCACGGCGGTAATATTTGTCTTTTTAACCTCCTGGAACGAGTACTTATTTGCCAGCGTCTTTATCTCCACCGGCTCCAAACGGACCCTGATCGCCGAGCTGTATAATTTTGTCACCTTTGAAGAGTTTCGGTGGGATGCAGTAATGACCTTTGGTTTCTTGATCACTCTGCCGATCTTTGGACTGGTGTTACTCTTTCAGAATCTGATTGTCAAGGGGTTGACCGCAGGGGCGACCAAGGGTTAAAAGGGAATGATGTTGATTGGTGCAGGCTGGAGAACAGGAGGAGTCTGCAAAAGTTTAAATGATACAAGGATTGATCCTCAGAAACTTCTGGGAATAGATCATTGATCAGAGCGAATTTTTCCTAAGGAGGATTTCTATGAAAGCTGCCGTATTATACGAATACAAACAGCCACTGGTCATCGAAGAGATCGATCTGGATCCCCCAAAACAGGGAGAGGTGTTGGTAAGGATGACCTCCAGTGGTGTCTGTCATAGCGATTATCACACCATGGTCGGTGATGTCCCCTGGACGTTACCGGTTGTACTGGGGCATGAGGGAGCAGGAATTGTGGAAGAGGTTGGTCCAGGAGTGACCACAGTGGCTCCTGGTGATCCGGTGGTCCTCTCCTTCATTCCCGGTTGTGGAAAGTGTCGCTATTGTGCTATCGGTCGCCCCAACCTGTGTATTGTCCGGGAGAAAAGTCGGAGTCTTATGCTGGATGGTACTTCTCGTCTGCATAAAGGGTCGCAGACGATTTATCATTATTCCTGGGTCTCCTGTTTTGCCGAGTATGCAGTACTTCCGGAAGATGGAGTGATCAAAGTCCGGAAGGAGATGCCTATGGATAAACTCTGTCTGATCGGCTGTGCAGTGATGACCGGAGTGGGAGCAGTGATCAACTGTGCGAAAGTCACGCCGGGGAGCAGTGTGGTGGTCATTGGGGCTGGAGGCATCGGGCTCAACGTCATCCAGGGAGCAACCCTCGCCGGAGCCGAGAAGATTATTGCAGTGGATGTCCAGCAAAATAAACTGGATTATGCAAAACTTTTTGGGGCTACCGATCTGGTAAACGCCTCTCAGGTCGATCCAGTAAAGGCCGTACTGGATCTCACTGGTGGAGGAGCCGATTATGCCTTTGAGGCGATTGGTCTGATCAATACCGCCGAGCAAGCCCTGGCTTCTGTTCATCGAGGCGGGATGGCGGTGATCATCGGTATCCCCCCTTCTGGCACCCAGATGAAAGTGGACCCTACTGTGTTGCGCGAAGAACGGATTCTTACCGGTACTTCTTACGGTTCGGCGCGTCCGCGCTTTGATATGCCTAAACTGATCGATCTCTACCTGGCCGGAAAACTCAAGCTCGATGAGCTGGTCACCAAATATTACTCTCTGGAGGAGATCAATACCGCCTATCAGGATTTGCTCGAAGGCCGACTCGCCCGTGGTATCATAAAGTTTACCGGATAGAGTAAAACGGGCTGGTGTTAACTCCCGCCTCTTTTTTCCTGCCAAACCAGATGGTGAGGAGTGTCTGAGCGGGATCGATGAAGTTGAAAGCTTGCCATTGTGGCAATCCTGTTCGCTTATCGATATGGATGAAAACCAGCTTGTTTTTAGCTAAAAATTCTGGCCATAATTACTGGGATTTTTTGAGAGCGAAAAGTGGTAAAAGAAGACCACAAAGGCCGACGTGAGATCGCTTGCAAGGAGAGGAGAGCACCTCGTGTCAGCAGACCATCTCTATTCTTATCAGTTGGGGGCTATGACGCTTACCATTATTTCCGAAGGAACGGTGCAGGTACCGGCAGAGATAGCTTTCCAGGGGATTGATGAGGAGCAGTGGAGACCATTAGTACAAACTAATGCAGCAGGATATTTGACTTACGACATGAATATTGTGCATGTAGCAGTGGAGAATCACTCCATACTGCTCGATACAGGCATCGGGGAATCTCCTCCTCTCCGTACAACTACTACTCCATCTTTTTCTCTTACGCAAACGGCCAATCTGCTCTCCTGTCTGGCCTCGATAGGTGTACAACCCGACCACATTACAGCAGTTATCTTTTCACACACGCATTTTGATCATATCATGGGAGCAACAGTCGAGCAGGATGGTCGGCGTATTCCAACCTTTCCCCGTGCACGCTATTTTTTGATGAAGAAGGAATGGACTGATGCTCCAGGACGGAGTCAACCCGATTCCCCTTTTCATTTGCACCTTCCGCTTCTCCAGGAACAGGGCCTCCTGCACCTGGTGGAGGGAGAATACGAAGTCGCTCCTGGGGTGTGGATGATTCCTGCTCCCGGAGAAACCCCGGGTCATGCTATTGTCAAGATGGAGTCGCAAGGGAAGACGGCATTTTATTTAGGTGATCTGTTTCATCACCCCCTTGAGGTATCGCATCGTGATTGGATTCTCCACAATCGTGAAAAGGTCTCGATGTTTGCCTCTCGGGCAAGACTGATTCGGGAGGTTCTGGCTACAGATGCCCTGCTGATCACTGCCCATATGCCTTTCCCAGGAATGGGAAAAATTCAACGATGTCAGGACAGACTGGAATGGGTTGCTACACTTTAGGACATTGTTAGCTGATCTCTGTAGGAAAGCGTATCTATATTTCCCAATCATGTTTGTAAGACCAAAGCTCTCTCTTGTATTTGTACCAGGTACAAATGATCATGACTTGAGCCCCCAGTGGAGGGAGATCCTTATGAAACCTTTTGTCGGACAGAAAACGAGTCGAAGTTTGACTCTGACTGCAGATCACGTGAAAACTTATGCCGAGTTGACCGGTGACTATAACCCTTTGCATTTTGATCCCGCCTTTGCGTCGAAGACTAAATTTCAACGATTGGTGGTACAAGGAGGGTTAACTACCGGACTGCTCCATGCGCTGGTAGCTATGGATATGCCCGGTCCGGGCACGGTGTTTCTCAGTCAAAATTGGCAATTTACCGCTCCAGTCTTTATTGGGGATACGATCACTGCAGAAGCCGAAGTAGTCAGCGTGCATGCCACCAAACCGGTGACCCAGTTAAAAATTATCGTAACTCGACAGGATGGGGAAAGGGTACTGGAAGGAGAGGCATGGTGTTATACCTTTTCTCCGACAGAGGGATAAAATCCCTGTTTCGAAAAAATTTATCCCTTCAACCCTCCCGCACCAAAACCTGCGACCAGGTAGCGCTGGACAAACATGAAGACAATGGCCATTGGTACAGTCATCAGCACCGCCGCAGCGGTGATGAGTCCCCAATCCACATGCACTCCTTCAAAGAAATGCATCACTCCAACTGTCAGAGTCTCCTTACTGGTTGTGCTGATAAAGATGCGTGCGAAGAGATAATCATTCCAACTGACAATAAAGGAAAAAATACTGGTGGCAATGATGGCCGGTAGAAGAAGGGGTAACACGATCCAGACAAAGGCCTGAAACTGACTCGCTCCATCGACCAGGGCAGCTTGCTCCAGCTCAACCGGAATCCCCTGGATAAAGCTCCACATCAGCCACATGGAGAACGGGAGGGTGATACTGATATATCCGAGCACCAGACTGGACAGGTGGTCGGCAAGACCGAGATACACCACAATCAGAAAGAAAGGGAAGACATAAACAATGGGAGGAACCATATAACCAATAATGCTGAAATAGGGAATAGCTCTGCGTCCTGGGACGTGTAATCGTTGAAAGGCATAAGCGGCCATACTACTTACGATTACTGTAATCAGGGTGCTGGTACCAGAGGCGATGACACTATTCGCAAACCAGCCTAAGAAGTGTTGCTGGGGCACCGGTATGGATTGCCCTTGCGTGGAGGGATCGAAATAGACGCGCCGACCGGCAAATAAGGCGATATAATGATCCAGAGTCACACGGCTGGGAATCCAGGTGGGGGGAAAAGTGACGATTTCGGAGGGATGTTTTACAGAGGTAAGGAGCATCCAGAAGAGGGGAAAACACAATACTCCCGTAGTTAAAACAAGTAAGACGTACAGCAACAAAATACGGAGACGTCGATGACGACTGATCATACGCTCTCCTCTCCCCAGCGTAAGGCCCGCAGATAGAGAATCGTCCCGCCCAGCAGGACAACCAGCATGATCGCACCGATAGCGGCGGCTACTTCCATACGGAGGTTTGCCGTAGCCTGTTCGTAGGCATAGACGGCAAGATTATAAGTCGACGTCCCTGGCCCTCCTCTGGTCAAGAGATAGATCTCTTCAAACTTATTGAAAGTCCAAATTGTGCGGAATACGACCACCACCACCAGCACCTCTTTGAGTTGAGGGAGGATAATCCGCCAAAATGCTTGCCAGGCATTGGCTCCATCGACAATAGCAGCCTCATACAGCTCAGGAGTAAGACTCTGCAGCCGGGCCAGTACTGCGATAATGACAAAAGGGGTGAAACGCCAGACATTCAGGATTATGGCGGTAATCATGGCTAAACCTGGGGAAGCAAACCACTGGACAGGGGGGATACCGGCCAGACCGAGCAGATAGTTGACCACACCGATCTCCGGGTTAAACATCCATCGCCAGGTTAAAGCGGCTACAGCGGTGGGGACCATATAAGGAAATAAGAGCAATCCTCGAAAGATATTGATCCCCCATAACGGCTGGTGGAGGAGCAGGGCTACCGAGACACCAATCACGGTCTGCAAGACGATAGAAGCTCCTGTCCAGATCCAGGCTTGCCGGAAAGAGGCCCAGAAGACAGGATCTTGGAAGACGTAAAGGTAATTATCCCATCGAATAAACTGGAATTCCAGAAAGAAGGGGTGTTTGCGAAAGAAACTGAGCGCCAGCGTAGCTACCACTGGGGCAACCACAAAGATTAGAGAAACGAGGACAAACGGGGTGGTAAAAATCCACCCCAATAGACCACTCTCTCTATATGTACCCCGCCTGTTGTTCACCACCTGCGTTTGTCCTCGCTTCACACACTACTCACCTTAGAGGATCAAACGGACATGCTCGCGTCGAACCGATTCAAGCTGTTGATGGCACCATTTGACCGCCTCTTCTGGAGACCGGCCATCGATGATTACCTGTTGAATCGCCTGGGACAAGATCGTCCGACCGTGACAGATGCCCGCTAATGGGTTAATCCCTTGTAGCAACTCATTGCCACTGTTTGAGGCATGTTTGAGCGCTTCCACATAATATTCATTAATCGTCCGTTCTTTGGTCTTAAAGAATGGATGATCAAGGAGTTGAGGGTTTTCCACAATATCCTGATAGACCGGAGAAATATTGGGGACCAGCGAATGAATATATCGGATATACCAGGAGGTCGAACTGCTGAAGTAAACCAGCGCCTCTTTAACCGCCTTGACATGCGGATTATTCCGGGCTGGAATAAGAAACCCTTGAAAATCGTTCCAGTTGTGACGTCGTCCGGTTTTCGGATGAGCGGCATGCTGATAGGCTTCGAGGTTAGCAAAGACAGCCGGATTTTCTTCTGCTGCTCGCCCAAATACCCGTCCCCAATAGAACACCATTCCCGAACGCCCCGTTACCATCGCATCGACCACATCCAGAAAACTATAGCCCACTGCTCCTGGAGGCATGTAAGGATGCAGGCGACGAACGAAGTCAAAAGTTTCCACAGAAGCCTCGCTATCAAAGACCACCTGAAAGTCGTTCTGAACATCAAACATGCGAGCACCTGCGGAATGGAGTAACCCGGTCAGATAATACTCCGTGGCAAGATTTCTTCCCAGAGCAAAGGTGATTCCGTATAGATCCGTGTTCTCTTTGATCGCTTTGGCTGCTTCGAGAAGATCATTCCAGGTCCAGGTACCGGGATTGGAGAGGCCGAGTTTGTCAATGACATCCTGTCGTACCACCAACAGTTCGGACTGGTGATGGGCTGGAATTACATACTGATGTCCTTTCCACTGCCCCCAGTATTCCCATTTGGTGGCTGGAATCATTCTATTCCGACCGATACGTTCTACCACATCGTCCAGAGGTTCCAGGAGCCCTTCGGCCATAAGCTGGAAGGCGATAGGCGATTCCACGCTGACGCAAGAGGGGGGTCTTCCGGCCGCAATATCCGTCATCAATTTGGGATACACATTATCCCAGGGGATAGTTTCGATTTCAAATCGCAAATGAGGTGCCTGTTCTTTGGCCCAGGTATTCATCGCTTCGACAGCCACTGCCCCATAAGGTCCAGGTTCTCCCCAGACCCGCACCACTTCTTGTGCTTGGGCTCGAGAGATTTTGGGCGTCATCAGGGCCAGGGATAATCCGGCAGCACTGGTGGTCAGTTTTTTGAGGAAGAGGCGTCGCGTAGTCTGCTCTTCATGCTCAGGAGTTTGATACTCTCTCATACTGTTCCTCCTCTGTTTGGCTTCCGCACGATACCAAGGAAATCTCCTTGTTCTTCTTCAATCCCTCCTTGCACACAACACAAAGATCGGTAAGCATTATAGGTTACTTTGTTGCTCTGTCAACCCGAAAATATGGGCTCAAGCCTTTTCGAGGAGATCGAGAAGGAACTGTCGGGCTTTGTCCGGTTCACGCAATCGGGTGGATACCTGAAGCGGTGTTTCCCCTGTTGGATCTGAATAGGTTATCCCACGGAGGTGAGGATTGTGGGTTTCCACACGCAAAGGGGTAAGCTGGGTTTCAAACCAGGAAGGGTCAAGGATCCAGAGGAAAGGTGAAAGACTGATTCATACCCGCCATGCTACAAAGCCGGGGCTCGTATAAAAATCTAGCGAGGTCTTCGTGGCTTACTTCGATTACAGGGACTTTAACCGAATACTTAGAACCCGTCCCTCTGTTGGTAAGAGTAGAGCCGTTTAAGGACATCTAGAAAAAATGCCCCTTTTCTTTTACGGATTTTCCCTTCTTGCTCCGCTTGCTTAGTTTCTCCAAGGGCTATTTCAATCAATCCCTTCGGATAGCCGGTAACAATCTTCCTGTACAGGGGTTCGTTTTTAGCATCTTTGCACGTATCGAGGATGCGCCATAACAGTTGTTGCTGGTAGTCGGGAAGGGTCATGTCAAACAAGGTACCTTGTGCCCTTTCCGATTCTATTTTATCGGCAAGTTGACGCCGTTCCTGTTGTACCTCCTGCCCATCAAAAAACTTCTTCCCTGGGTAATAAACAATATTGTAGTCTCCCCCCTTCGCTCTAATATATTCCCATTTCTCTAAAAACCCTTGCTTTTGTAATTCCTTATGGGAGGGGTCAAGCTGTTGCTTTATAAGCGAGAGATGTCCATGTTTGCTCAAAAGAAACTCATCACACAGTGCCCTATAGTTTTTTATATACGGAGCTCCCTTGCTGGCATACCACCCATTACCGAGGATAGTAAAAAGGGATTTCGCAATAGGTTTCCGGAGCTTTCGATAAAACAGGTAGTCTATGGGGCGCGTATAGCGGTAATAATAATTTGAGAGAAACCACGGAGCTAACCACACGTAGTTCGTGTCCGCTGCTTTGCCACTTTTCAGACGATCTCCCCGAAAGACAACTTGACTGAAAAGCGTCCCGATAAATCCTCGGTCAAAATCCTTTTGCCTGGCAAGATAAACTGCCCCCTGGATACCCGTTACCGTCATGCGCTTAAACCAATCTTGCACTTCCCTCCACACGATCACACTCTCATTTTTTCCTGCATAACGGATCAATTTAGACGAAGGAACAGCTATAGGTAGTCGTATGCGTCCATCCCGTTCCACAGTTTCATCAAGAATTTTTAAAAATGCTCGGTAGTAATCAAGATCAGAGGTAATTGGTAATCCTAGGTCATGGCTGGCAATAATTTTGACCTTGAGCGTCTCTTTTGTCCCATCTGGACGGACAACCTCTTTGATCCGCTTCTCTTTCGTATAGATATGTTTAATACGCTTACTGGAGGGGGTAAAGAAACCGCTATTCTCAAGGAACGCTTCGGCTTGGACAAAATCGGTATCGTCTTTGGGAGTGAGTTGGGGTGTTACGGTGTCCGATGCATAAAGAGTGACGTGTTTTTCTGCCTCTCCTTCGACATCGCTTATATTGACACCCAGCCTGCTACTTATTCGGTCGAGTATATCATGGATGCTTTCTTCTGCCATACATTAAATATATCATATAAGTGAGTTATAGCGATAGAGAAATTTTTATATCGAGACACCAGTGATCCGTACCACAACAATAAGGTGTTTTCAAACTGTAAGAAGTATGATATGCTAAAAAAATCAGCGACATGCTAGCACGTGCTAGTGCTCTGTAACGTCATGTCTGACGAGTTGTCCATGCTGAGCGAAGCGAAGAATCTTCTGTTTTTGGAACAATTGGGAGATCCTTCACTACGTTCAGGATGACGATTGGACTTCCCTGTACTACACTACGGGATGACAAGAGAGAAATACTCGTTATGAGTTCTGAGTGAAACGAAGGATTCAGCATGACAAATCAAAACTAAGTTAACAGAGCACTAAAGGATTGAGTAATAGCTTCTCTTCTTTTGAAGGAGTCTTTGCGTATGTATAATCTCCTGTACTCCTTACAGCAGAGTAACCCTCTTTTTGTCTCTTTACTTTCTCGTATTCCCTTACTGGGGCTAGTTATAACTTTCCCGTGTTTTCTGCCTGCCACAAGTATCGCCCAACAAGACGTGATCCAACGATTTCAGCAGAAGATAAACGAGCTTGAACAAAGGATAGAACGGCTAGAGAGTCTTCTAGGAGCTCAAACAAGCTCCTTACAAGAAGCACCACTCCCTCTAAATAGATGGCAGGATCCTCAGAATTGGCAGCATTTACAGATGGGGATGCTAGCAGCCCAAGTAGAACGACTACTAGGCCCTCCTCCACAAATCTCTGCAGGAGCTATTGTGCGATGGTATTATCCAGATCCTCGTGGTGGACATGTGTCCTTTGATAAGGAAATGCGTGTTATGGGATGGAATACTCCATAGAATAGGTGAGTAGCTCTCTGATGCTCCTTCTTCAGAAACATGGCCGAAGAAGAAGTAAGTAGTTCCCTGTGAGATCAAACGTTGTGATTCTGTCTTTGTCGAATCTGAGAGATTGTATCATGCCCAGTAGAGATATCTTCCAACAGAAGGACCGTAGACACTTTCCTCGGAAGAAGGTTTCTTTCCGTGTAGACTATGCACGAGCACCAGAGATGACGGATGTTGGCTATGCCGATTGGGGAATGGCACGAGATATTTCGGTCAGTGGTGTTTTTATTGAACATACTCCGCATCTTACTCTAGGTGAAACAGTGACCACTGCGTTTATTCTCCCAACTGGAGAGGCATATAAACTTCCCGCTCGTGTCGTACGACAGAGTCCAGAGGGGGCAGGACTTGAGTTTGTCAATATCGAGAAAGTGGGGCTTAGAAAAATCTGGAAGTTGTGGTCGTATTGTACTCCCTAATTTTCCCACCTGGTCCTCCATGGATTCGCACCCACAAGGGCAAAAAGGTGCATGATAGACAGAACCTCCTGAATCTCCTGGTCTTGCCCAATCAGACGGACTTCCCACCTCTTGAACGAGCCGATATTGGTCCGGTCAATCACGGGAAAGCCCTCCTTCAGTGTCCCCTTTTCCTCTTATGACTTTATGGGTACGAAGCAGCCTATTTATGACAAGACCTAGTGTCTGGTCAAGGTTAAAATGGTGAGTTGTTCCCTCTTTTCACCCTCACCCTGGCCCTCTCCCCTCAAGGGAGAGGGGAGAAATCGGTATTTTTAAATAAGGCCAATCCCCAATCACCGATAATAATCATGGCCACACGACCAGCCCGAAAGAGATCTTGTGTCTCAGCTGGGGTCATCCCTTTTGGAGAGCCCTTCCACGTATTAAAGAGATCATAATAGAATTTCGCCGCACGAATCCAACCATTGGGCAAATAACCCTGTACAGTTAAACCATCCGGTCCTACCCCATTACCTCCCCCTGCAGACTCTGGGAGTGGAAGCATCTGGTATAGCCGACTCACTTGATGAAAAATAAATCCCCAGATATCCGTTTGACCATCGCCATTGATGTCTTTAGTGAGTTTCTGCACCGCTTTTACGAGTTGGATCCAGGTCCAGCGTTTGTCTGGATCTGCTCATATATGCACTGGACTCACTACTACTGCAACCTGAGGGTACACAGATTTTTCCTTGCATCAGGATGTAGTGTTAAAATATAATAAATTAGCTATATATAGGGTATCTAAGGAGGTAATCATTTCTGCTATGTTTACGAGAGGCATACGGAAAGGCCCGAGGATCAAGATACTTTGCTAAACAGTCCCCGCATGCAGAAGATTTCCGGAGAAGTTATCATGAAAGAGTGGGCAACCATCGGCAGTGCGTAATGCCACCATGAAAGGAGGTTCGTGTGCATGGACGCAGAGAAAGCTCCAGAACAACTTCAAACAATAGGAGACGATGTACGTCGCCGGATGGAAGCTCCCCTTCATATCTTGACTCATGCACTCGACTACACGACAGATAGTATTATGATCACCGACCGTGCAGGCATAATCCTCTACGTCAACCCTGCCTTTGAACGCCTCACTGGCTATACCAAAGCCGAGGCCCTCGGACACACCCCTCGTCTTCTCAAATCCGGGAAGCACGATCAAGCTTTCTATCAACGACTCTGGGAAACAATTCTTTCTGGTACTGTATTCCATGCCGAGTTCATCAACAAGAAAAAAGACGACACCCTGTATTATCAGGAAGAAACGATTACACCGGTCCGCGCCAGTGATGGAACGGTCACCCATTTTGTCTCGGTAGGGCGAGATATTACTGCACGGAAGCATGCGGAGGAAGAGAAAGCACAATTCCTTGCCCAGCTTCGACAAGCCCAGAAGATGGAGGCGATTGGAACTTTAGCCGGAGGTATTGCCCATGATTTCAATAATATTCTTGCTGCCATCCTCGGCTATACCGAGCTGGCAATGGATGATCTCCCCCCGGACAGTCGAACCTGGCGCAACCTCCAGGAGGTACTCACCGCTGGCCACCGAGCCAAAGACCTGGTCCGACAGATCCTTACTTTTAGCCGTCAACATGAGCCGGAGCGGAAACCGCTACCGCTCCATCTCCTCGTCCGGGAAGTGCTGAACCTCCTCCGCGCCGTGATCCCTTCAACCATCACCCTCCAGGCGCAAGTAGAGACCGAGGGGATCGTCTGCGCTGATCCCACCCAGATCCACCAGGTATTGCTGAATCTCTGTGCCAATGCAGAATATGCTATGCGTCAGACCGGAGGCGTCCTGGAGATAAGACTGGAAGCAGTAGAGGTGACGGAGAGCTTTGCTACGCTGCATCCCCTGCTTCATCCGGGCCCCCATCTGCGACTCACTGGCCGGGATACGGGCCAGGGGATGCCTCCCGAAGTGCTGGAACGGATTTTCGAACCCTTTTTTACTACCAAGCCGGCCGGAGAGGGGACAGGGATGGGGCTGTCAGTCGTGCACGGCATCATTGCCAAGCACGAAGGGGGAATGACTGTGGAAAGTACACCAGGGCACGGGACAACCTGTACGATCTATCTTCCCCGTCTTGACGGACCTACGGCCCATGCAGCTTCTACGGCGGGAGCCCTCCCGCGAGGGAGAGAGAGCATCTTGTTTGTGGATGATGAGGAGCCCCTTGCCCAGTTAGGGCACCAGATGCTCACGCAACTTGGCTATACCGTGGTGACCCGCACCAGTAGTGTAGAAGCTCTGGAAGCTTTTCGGGCCACCCCGCACCGTTTTGATCTCGTCATCACGGATCAGACCATGCCCAATATGACTGGTGCGCAACTGGCCAGAGAGCTGCTCTCTCTCCGACCAGATATCCCGATCATTCTGTGTACCGGTTTTAGTCACACCTTAACCGAAGAGAGGGCAAGGGAGCTGGGTATCCGAGCCTTCCTCTTAAAACCGTTAACCTCCCGTGACCTGGCTCTTACTATCCGCCGGGTGTTAGAGTATTAACCCGAGCTTTTTATCGCAAGAGACCAATCGTCTCCTCTAGTGAGGAAGAGACTGGCCATTCTGATCGATTGCCCCTTATCCTAACGAGAGGAGACTTCACGCAACAACCTTTTTTTAGGTCGTCACTTGGGTTATAATAAAGCGCAGAGGATTTGGAAGCGGAAGAGTGTGAACAGAGGTCGAGATAGGCTAGAAGCGAAAAGGGTTAAAGTCTACACTGTAAAGCAGACAAATAGTTAAGGCAACAGATGCCCCGGAAGGGATAGGTAGTGGAAGCAAAGCTGATCACTGGGAGGAGAGTATGATAGAGGCATGGACACAGATTGCAGCGGTACTGGAAAACTTTCGACAGGGGGTCCTCAGATTTCTGCTGGTTATGTTCATCCTCAGTGGTCTGGCCTATTTTTTTTCTGAGCCGCTCATTGCCATCTTTCAAAAGCCGATCACCGCACAGTTGTTTATCTATGCCCCGACCGAAGCGTTTATCACCAAAATCAAATTAGCCCTTTTTACCGGAGTGCTTCTCTCCATCCCCTATCTCTTTTTTCTGATCTGGAAAGCGATTACCACCACCTATCCTGCGTTAGCCGAACGGGCGCATACTGCCATAGTAATCGGCGCAGCCTCCGTGCTCTTCTCGGCCGGTATTCTCCTCTGCTATTTCCTTGTGCTCCGCTTTGCACTGGTCTTTCTGCTGGGGTTTGGCACCGAAAGCATTGCCCCGGCCATCTCGGTGAGTTCCTATTACAATTTTCTCTTCCTCCTCCTCTTTGCCTTTGGGGGTATTTTTGAACTTCCCCTGATCCTCTTAGTCCTCTCCAGAGCAGGGCTGGTAGATGTCCCCTTTTTGTCGCGTTACCGGAAATATGCTATTCTCCTAATTGCCATTGTTTCGGCGGTTATAACCCCCACCCCCGATGCGTATACCATGCTCCTCATGGCCGGCCCACTCTACGTGCTTTATGAGCTAAGCATTCTGATTGTTCGCTTCTTTGGGAAACGTTCTTGAAAGGAGAAATAGATGGCTGAAATCAAACGCGTAGATCACATTGCCATTGCAGTACGGAATCTGGATCACTCCATCCCTCTCTTTGAAAAGCTCTTTGGGGCAAAACTCATTGTGCGCAAGCGGGGGATGATGCAGGGACACCCGATGGCTGTAGCCTATATGCAGATGGGTGAAAGCATTATTGCCCTTGACGAAGCGGTAACTCCGGATGGTTTTATCGCCAAATTTATTGAGAAACGAGGGGAAGGACTGCACCACATCGGTTTAGAGGTGGATAATCTCGATGAATATATCCGGGACCTCGAAGCAAAGAACGTGCGCATTCCAGTCAAGTCTCTCCACGGCGAGTTTCGCCGGGAGATCCTGCTCAGTCCCCGGGAAGCCAGTGGGGTAGTATGGCAGGTCATCGAGTGGAAGAGTGGCCCTGATCTGACGCTGGAAGAACGGATTGAGCGCCTCCATCAGTATAAAGAGACGGATGAGAAGCGCCTGCCCACCTGAAGAGAGAGGAATAGAGGATGGAAGAGAGGAGAGAGGGATTGACTGCTCTCCGCAATCCTCTCCCCTCCTCAGTAGTGTTATCCTCTATCCTGCGCAGTGTTCTCTGCACCTCTCGATTTTCCTCCTGCACAACCTCCCCTGGCAAAGCTCCTGGCAGGAGAAGAGGCACGCCGTAAGATTAGAGTTCTACGCGAAACCGGCGCAGACGCAGGGAGTTGGTCACCACAGAGACCGAACTCATGGCCATGGCTACCGCTGCAAAGATCGGATTGAGCAGCACACCGAGAAACGGGTAGAGGATACCGGCAGCAACTGGGATCCCCAGGATGTTGTAGATAAAGGCCCAAAAGAGATTCTGTTTGATGATCCGGATCGTGCGTCGGGAGAGCTGGATGGCCGTGACCACACCACGCACATCGCCGGTAATCAAGGTAATATCCGCTGCTTCCATGGCGACATCGGTACCGGTACCAATAGCAATACCCACATCAGCCTGGGCCAGAGCTGGTGCATCGTTAATGCCATCGCCGACCATGGCCACGCATTTGCCTTCTTCCTGGAGCTCCCTGACCCGCTGGGCCTTCTCTTCCGGTAAGACCTCTGCCAGCACGCGATCGATGCCGAGTTGTTTTCCTATTGCCTCGGCAGTTTGACGGTTATCTCCAGTAATCATAAGCACTTCCAGTCCAAGGGCATGTAATGCATCGACCGCCTCCCTGGAGTGTGGTTTCAGGGTATCGGCTACCGCAATAATCCCTGCTCCCCGTCCATGCACCGCCACATACATGGGTGTTTTTCCTTCCTGAGCGAGTTTTTCCGCCGCTTCTACCAGTTTTCCGAAGGAGATCCCCTCATCCTGCATCAACTTCTGATTTCCGATCAGGATGGTTCTGGCTGCTACGGTCGCCCGCACACCATGACCCGGTATAGCCGCAAAATCCTCTGCTTCTTCGAGAGCAATCCCTTCCGTCTGTGCTTTCTGTACAATAGCCTCTCCCAGTGGATGTTCCGAACCACGCTCTGCAGAAGCAGCCAGTCGTAAGACCTCACTCTCGGTAAATCCGTTGTGAGTGATAATATCGGTCACTACCGGTTCTCCCTGGGTGAGCGTCCCGGTTTTATCCAGGATAATGGCCTGGAGTTTGTGTGCCGTTTCCAGGCTTTCGCTATTTTTGAACAGCACCCCATATTCCGCCCCTTTACCGGTACCCACCATAATGGCGGTAGGTGTAGCGAGTCCAAGCGCACAGGGGCAGGCGATAATCAGCACCGCGACAAAATTGAGCAGGGCAAAAGTCAGGGAAGGCTCCGGTCCAAAGAGGGCCCACACGGCAAAGGTCAGAAGCGAAATACCGATTACCGTGGGGACAAAGATACTGGCCACATAATCGGCGAGTCGCTGGATTGGCGCTTTTGATCCCTGGGCCTCCTCCACCAGCTTGATAATCTGAGCCAGCATAGTCTCTTTCCCGACCCGGGTAGCCTGAAATTTGAAGCTCCCCGTTTTGTTGATGGTTGCACCAAAGACCTCATCTCCTGGTCCCTTATCTACCGGAATGCTTTCCCCGGTGAGCATCGATTCATCAATCGTCGAATAGCCCTCGAGTACCCGGCCATCTACCGGAATCTTCTCCCCAGGACGTACCACGATGATATCCCCAATCTCCACCGTTTCCACCGGTACATCCATTTCTTGTCCATCCCGGATAACCCGGGCAGTTTTGGCGCGTAACCCCATCAGTTTACGGATGGCTTCCGAGGTCTGTCCGCGTGCACGAGCCTCGAGCAGACGTCCAAGAATGATCAAGGTGATGATAATAACCGCTGTCTCGTAGTAGACATGGGAAGCAATCCCAAGACCGGCGAAATAGTCTGGCGTAAAAGTCATGGCGACACTGTAGAAGTACGCCGCCGAGGTACCGATAGCGATCAGGGTGTTCATATCCGCTGTCTTGTGTTTCAAGGCAGCCCAGAATCCCTGGTAGAACTGCCAACCCACCCAGAATTGCACTGGAGTAGCCAGAAGAAAAAGGACTACCGGATTATGCAACCAGGAGGAGAGGGAGACCCCAGGAAGCATGTTTCCCATGGAGCCAAGGGCAATGGGAATACTTAACACCAGACTCACCAGAAATTTTTGTTTCAGGGCCCGAATTTCGGCTGCTTTAGCTTCCTGCTCTCGATCGACTTCTCCATCGCCTTCGAGGGCGAGCGGTTCATATCCTGCCTCCTGGATCGCTTTTCGCAGGGTGGCAATTTCAACGTGTGAAGGAAAATATTCCACCGTGGCCTTTTCAGTGGCAAAATTGACCTGGGCATCAATCACCCCGTCCACCCGTCGCAAAGCGCGCTCAATATTCGCCGCACAGGCGGCACAATGCATTCCACTGATCGGGATCATCACTTTTTCTCGTCGGATCTGATACCCAATCTCCTCCACTTTCTTTGCGATCTGATTCAGATCCACCTGTTCTGGATTGTAGCGTACGGTTGCTTTCTCTGTGGCAAAATTAACCTGGGCTTCTTCCACCCCCGCCAGGGTCTGCAATCCCTTTTCGATACGGGCCGCACAGGCCGCACAGTGCATTCCACTGATCGGTACATCAAGACGTTTGGTCTCCATTTCTTTCCTCTCTTTTCTGCGAAACATCTGATAGTGAGCGTACAATTTTCTGGAGCGAGGCTACCAGTTGTGTTTGTTCAGTTGGGTCAAGTGCCTTGAGCATAGCCAGTACCAGCCGCATATCAGCGTCGAGTCGTTCTTGATAGGCCAATTCTCCTCGACCGGCCAGCTTCACCAGCACTACCCGTCGATCTTTCTGGCTGTGTCGCCGTCGAACCAATCCCTTACTCACCAGGCGGTCGATAACTCCGGTCATCGTGCTGAGAGCCACCTCACACTCATCAGCCAGATCACGCATCCTGCACTCTCCCTCACGTCCCAGTACTTTGAGGGTAAACCATTCGGCGTCTGTTAATTCTTTGCTGATTCCCGAGAGATGGGCCGGGCCGTAGAAAATTTTACTCAGAGCGTTCAAGGTTTCGTATAAAGTCCGTGCCCGCTGGGCCAGGATCTGGCCAGAGGGGTGAAAGCGCTCCGGATCCTTATCAAATTGCTCTTTACACGCCCGGGCACAGAAATAATAGGTCTCTCCCGCATAGCGACTGGTCGCTGCAGCTCGGGTTGGGGTGACCTCCATCCCGCAGACCGGATCATATACCTGATCCATTCCGCTTCTCTCCTGTAAGGCATAATCTTGCTTTTGCTCGACAGGTATCGTCCTCAAAAAATTTCCACTTCAAAATATTTCGTATATGAAATTATTTATAGCAAAAACTATCTGGTGAGTCAAGGGTTAGAAGGGCTCCCACCCATCGGCTGCAGCTCTTGTATTTTGGGCTAGTGCTTTGTTAAACTTGTTTTTGTGTGTGCCTTTTTCTCCCCTCTCCCTGGAGGGATTCAGGAGCGGACAGGATCACGCAGTGAAGCATGCGCTTCTCCCTCCAGCACGGAGGGACACCGTCATGTTCCTCCCCCTTGGGGGGGGAGGATCAAGGTGGGTCGATAGCGCTCTTTGTCAAATTTCCCCTCGACTTGCATTTTCCTCCCCCTTGGGGGGGAGGATCAAGATGGGGGGGTAAAAAGCACTAGCTTTCCAGCCCAGAATTCGATATATTGCAAGTAGAGGAGTGGTCTTCAAGGAGGAGATCCTTTATTTATTTGATTATTTATTTGATCTTTCTTCATGTACTAGAAGAGGGTTGTGCAGAACGCTATGGAAAGTATTCTGGTGGTAGAAGATGAACAGGATATCATGGATCTGGTGGCTTATAACCTTACCAGGGCCGGTTTTTCTGTACTCAAGGCTGTTGATGGGCTCGAGGCGATCGAGAAAGCCAAATGGATGCTCCCAACCCTGATCATTCTGGATCTTTTGATTCCTGGAGTAGAAGGGACAGAGGTCTGCAAACAGTTAAAACGAGATCCAACCACTCAACATATCCCCATTATTATGTTAACAGCCAAACGAGAAGAAATTGACCGGATTCTGGGGTTTGAATTAGGGGCCGACGATTATGTCACTAAACCCTTTAGTCCCCGAGAACTCCTCTTGCGAGTCAAGGCGGTTCTCAAAAGACTGGAGCCAAATTCTCCCCCCGAACCGATATGGCAGATGGAGGGCCTTCGGATAGATGTGCCCCGTCATAGGGTCTTCATCGATGATGTGCCCATCCATCTGACCGCTACCGAATTTGCTCTGCTTCAGCATTTAGTTGAAAGCCGTGGCCGAGTCCAGACCCGCGAGAATCTCTTGCAGAACGTCTGGCAATATCATGAAGACATCGATAGCCGCACCGTGGATACGCATATCCGCCGTTTACGCAGCAAACTCGGTCGATTCGGATCCTGGATCGAAACGGTGCCCCGGATCGGGTATCGTTTTCAGGCCTTCCCCACTCAGGAGTGATCCGCCGTGCGGAGTCATCTATTCTGGAAATTGCTGGTTATTTCTTGTCTGGTGGCTATCTTCCCTTCCCTCTTTCTCCTGAGCGCTGTCTATTATTTCTCCAATCCTTCCATGCTGGAACACGCAGAGACGATTCGTCAGGTGACACGGATCGGATTAGTAGGCGGAGGCATTGCGCTGTTTCTTGCCTTCATCCTGAACTGGCTTATCCTCTCTCCCCTGCAGAAGTCTATACAGGCCATGACCTTGATTGCACGTCGTATCGCCAAAGGGGAGCTATCTGCACGCTTCTTCTATACAGAACCTGATGAGTTAGGTTCCTTCGCCCAGACGCTAAACGATATGGTAGCGCAATGCCAAACCCGGCTTACCACCCTGACCCAAGAACGCGAACAACTCGAGGCGATCTTTCGAGGGATGACCGATGGCGTACTGGTGACCGATCAGCATGGGCGGATCTTGCTGGTCAATACTGCCCTGCGTACGATGCTTTCTCTGCATTCGCCTACAGAAGGCCGTACTATCCTCGAAGTCTTTCGACACGTTCCCTTACACCAACTGATCGAGCAAGTGTTGAAAGGGGCAGAGGGAGTTTATAAAGAGATTTCGTTACAACCACGTCAGAACCGCATTCTGGAAGTGCATGTCGTTCCCCTGGGCAAACCCCCGGCCATTCAGGGGAGTGTAGCGGTCTTACACGATATTACCCCCTTACGGCAACTCGAACAGGTGCGTCGCGATTTTGTTACCAATGCGTCGCATGAGATGCGTACCCCCCTTACGGCTATTGCCGGCTATGCTGAAACCCTGCTCGATGGAGCTTTATCCGAACCCGAGCATGCGGAAAAATTTATCCAGATCATCTTAAAACATGCACAAAGGCTAAACAAGTTAGTCGAGGATATGCTGCAACTCTCTTGTATTGAATCCCAGTCCTTTCCACTGACCCCTCTGCCTCTGGCCCTGGAACCGCTCTGCCGGCGGATAGGACGTCTCTTAGAATCTGTAGCTCACCAGAAAAAGATTCATCTGCAGTTTGTATTTCCTCCGGATATACCACCGGTCTTTGCGGACGAAGAAGCTCTGGAACAGATCCTGATCAACCTGCTCGATAATGCGATGAAGTATACCTCCGAAGGAGGGAGGGTAACGGTACGGGCCACCGCAGAAGCGGAGATGATTCATCTGGAGGTCGCCGATACCGGTATCGGGATTCCTGAAAAGGATCTCTCGCGTATCTTTGAACGTTTTTATCGAGTGGATAAGGGGCGCTCACGCGAAATGGGAGGAACCGGGTTGGGACTCTCCATTGTCAAACACCTGGTACAGATCCAGGGAGGACAGGTCTGGGCTGAGAGCAGGCTGGGAGAAGGGTCTACCTTCCATATTCTGTTGCCCAGAGCTCTCCCCAAAGAGGCCCAATGCTCTGTTTAATAAGTTCTGACCAGTGGTCAGGCGAAGTATCTCGCTTGCACAGGTCCTGTTCCCTCGGATAAGATTCTTCGCTCCTTGCAGTCGTTCAGCATGACAGATGTGGCAACCTTTTGTGCCGAAGCGATCTCCCTCACAACCGGCTTGCCTTTTTCCCTAAGATGCAGTATGCTGGCCACAGAAGATGGAGAGGGCTTATACATTTTTTTCGAGAAATCAAGCAAGAGGAGTGGCATCTTGAAAGTCTTAGTCCTGGGAATGGGAATGCAAGGGACGGCGCTGGTGGCTGATCTTATTCAGAGCCCGGCCGTAGAAAAGGTAGTGGTGGTGGATCTCAATCTGGAACTGGCCAGACAAAAGGCTGTCAAGCTTCACAGTCCGAAGCTAGAAGTCGCCCAGATCGATGTCACCGATCATCAGAGTCTGGTGAACCTGATGCGGCAAGGTTTTACCGTTATTGGGAATGCCCTGTTACGACGCTTCAATATTGGTGCTGCCAAGGCAGCTATAGAAGCCGGTGTGCACATGGTAGACCTCGGGTCACCAGCGGAGATTCATGCTCTTGATGAGGCGGCCCAAGCGGCCGGAGTAACTCTTGTGCCAGACTGTGGACTCGAACCGGGTATCGATCTGATTTTGACCGGCTATGGAGTGCAAAAGCTGGATCGGGTAGAGGAGATAGAGATTTATACCGGTGGAATTCCTCAACCCCATGTCCCGCCAGTGGGTCCGCTTCGCTACAAGGTCTCCTGGGCGGTGGAAAACACCATCGCTCTACATGCACGGGGTGAGGCCACTATTCTGCAAGAAGGAAAACCCACCGTGATTGCCGAACCGTTGACTACCGGTGTGAAAATAAAACGTTTTCCAGAACCGTGTGGGGAGGGGGAATGTTTTTATACCGGTGATCGTACCTTTCTGGTGCATACGCTGCATTTACCTCATATACGCAACATTGCCATGTGGACCGTGCGGTGGCCCGGTACATGCCAGGTATGGAAGATGCTCAAAGATCTGGGCTTTATGAGTGAAGATCCCCTGCCAATATCGACTCTGCAGCTTAGTCCCCGCCAGTTTCTCACCGCGCACTTTACCAGGATGCTTGCTTTTCAGGAGGGTGAGGAGGATATGGTAGTGCTCCAGGTGGAAATCCGCGGGGAAAAGGGGGGTAAGGCAACTGCGCTTACCTATGAGATGGTCGACTTCTATGATAAAGAGCGACACCTGACCGCTATGAATCGGTGTACCGCCTTTACCTGTTCGATTGTCTGTCAAATGGTCGGTCAGGGAGTGATCCAGCGTCCTGGAGTATTGCGTCCTGAGCGAGATATTCCCTATGAACCGTTCTTGCAAGAACTGGCCAAACGTCAGTTTCATATCCAGGAACGGTGGGAAACCCTGCAACCGCTCTGGTAAAGGGTGCTATGGAAAGTTCCGGGGATACCATCGTTTTTCACGCATTACGTATCACGTGTCACGTATCATAACGAAAATTCTACTAATTATGACCAACCCTCACCTATCTCTAAGGAGGACATTATATGGCGAGCCGGCCTGAACCGCGGAGTGCTCATCCCTACTATATGTACGAGGCCATCTATGGGCAACCAGCAGCCATTCAGCGCGTCTTGACCGAGGAAGGAGAAGCGGTGCACACTCTAGCGCAATCCATTGCCAGGGCTGAGCGAGTTCATCTTGTGGGCATTGGGACTTCCTGGCACGCGGCGCTCGTAGGCGAATTTCTCCTGCGCACGGTGGGAGGTCGTGAAGAGAGCCGGGCGTGGAACTCTTTTGAGTTTTGCACCTATCCCCCCACCTTAGGGCCGCAGGATATGGTGATAGTCATGAGTCACACCGGTATTAAACACTATTCTGCCACGGCCCTGGAGCTGGTCAAGACCCAGGGAGCGCAGATTGCTTTCGTGACCAGTCTCGGTTCAGAAGGGAAGATGGAGCTTGCTGATGTGGTGATTCGGACCAGCGAGCGAGACAAGTCTGCCGCCTATACCATCAGTCATACAACTGCATTGACCGCCCTGGCCATGGTGGCGGCTGCGGTCGGCACGCAAGCCGGTCGGCCCGAGGCTCAGGCGCTTCAACACGGTTTAGCAAATCTCCCCCAACTGGTCACCACTGCGCTGGAGCAAGAATCCAGGATTCAGCACTGGGCACGGTTAGCCACCTATATGCACTGGTTCTATTTTGTGGGGTGGGGGCCAAACACCTCTACCGCGTATGAAGTTGCCCTCAAGATCAAAGAGACCAGCTATTTACGTACCGAGGGATTTCAAATAGAACAGTATCTGCATGGTCCCTATGTGGCCACCAATCCCGGAGGCATGGTGACCTTTATTGCCCCTCCAGGTCGAGGCCAGGAACGCGCCCACCACCTGCTAGAAGCGGTAAGAGAAGTAGGCGCCCACACCGTGGTCATTGTTCAGCGAGGGGACCAGATAGCCTCGCTGGCCGATCTGGCGGTTTATATGCCCGAAACCCCTGAACCGCTCACCCCCATTGTCTTTCTCGTTCCATTGCAACTCTTCACTTACTGGCTGGCTCTCGAGCTCAAACGCAATCCCGATACCTTTCGACTGGACGATCCCAGTCATCGAGCCGCCCGAGAAAAATATCGATTGTAATACCAATTGCGGAATGCGGATTTCGGATTAGGGAAAAGTTTGAGGCTTCGTCTCTCCTCCAGACCGAGTCTCAGACCACTCTATTCACTCCGTTGTCTGGCTTGATCACTTGAGTCCCTTCCAGCTAACCGAAGAGAAAGCCTCTCCCTGGCAAAGCCTATTGACAACTTCTAAAGCCTTGGCTATGCTAGGCACATTCCAGAGAGATCCTGGGGATTGTCCAGGCCGATGGGGGAGATTTACCACCCATATTTCTGGAGAGTGTCCCAGGGAAAACGGGGAGGGGGTATCAGGAGTCGTGAACAAAAGAGAGTGGAGAGGGGTTTACTACATGAGAGTCTGGAAGGAGGGACCAGCTATGCAGGAAGAAAAAAGACCTTATCAGGCCCTGAACATGCAGAAAAAAGAGGGGATTCCACTCACGCGGCGTAGCCTGCTCAAGTTAGCCGCAGGAATGGCAGCAACAGCCAGTCTGGGATTTCCGCACCTGGTCAAAGCAGAAAAGGATTCACGCGTGATCATTGCGTATGGAGCCTCCCAGGAGCGTATGGATCCTCATCAACATTATCATACGATTACGGAAAGTGTGTTACGCAATATCTATGAACCACTGTTACGCCGGAGTCGGGATTTAAAGACCCTGGAACCAGCGCTCGCCGTATCCTATACCACCCTGAATGATAAAACCTGGCAATTCAAGCTCCGGCAAGGGGTGAAGTTCCATAATGGAGAGGAGTTTGACGCGGAGACCGTTCAGTTTAGTCTGGAACGACTCCTCAATCCTCCGGCAGATGCGCATGCAACCTCGCGGTTGCTGATCCCAACCTATAATACCATTGATCATGTGGAAGTTGTCGACCGGTATACGGTCAATATCGTGACCAAGATCGTCGATCCGTATCTCGATGCCAAGATGTCCGGCTTTGGCGCCAATATGGTTCCTCGTCATCATATCCAGGAAAAGGGGTATGGGGTGTTATTGACCGATCCGGTTGGAACTGGCCCCTATAAGTTTGTCTCCTGGGTAAAAGACGGAGATACCACCTTGGAAGCATTCGAGGGGTATTGGGGTGGTCCAGCACGCATTAAAACAACGATTATCCGTCCGATCCCAGAAGGCGCTACCCGGGCCGCAGCCCTTAAGGCCGGGGAAGTGGATGTGGTGCAGAATCTTCCCCCCTCAGAAGTGGAGCCGGTCAAGGCCAGTGGCATAGCCCAGCCCATTTCGGTTCCCAGTGTGCGGGTGATGTTTGTCCAGCTCGACAGCTTCCGGGGGCCTACCCAGGATAAACGGGTACGACAGGCGTTGAATTATGCGGTCGATGTTCCTGAATTGATCGAGTTTGTGCTGGGTGGGAATGGGATTCAGATCGCCGATTTTCTCTCTCCCCTTATTTTTGGCTATGATCCCAAGCTTGAGCCCTACCCCTATGATCCGGACAAGGCCAAGCAGTTGTTAGCCGAGGCAGGCTATCCGGATGGGTTTGAGATTGGGTTTGATTGTTCCCGTGGACGGTATCTGCAGGACAAAGAGATTGCCGAGGCCATGGCTGGGCAACTGGCCAAGGTAGGAATCAGAGCCCGCGTAGTGGCTCATGAGTGGGCTCTCTACGTCAGCAAGATGTCCGCTTATCAAAATGCTCCCCTCTCGTTGTGGGGATGGGGCAACTGGACTCTCGATGCCGATAACAGTCTGTATCCTCGCATGCATTGTCCAGGATCCATTCCTCCCAAAACATCCATCGAAGCATATTGTAACAAAGAGCTGGATGCTGTGCTGGAGGAGGCTCGTTCCATTATCGACAGGGAGAAACGTCTTGCCCTGTATAGTAAAGCTCAGAAGATTGTGCTGGAGGACCCGCCGTTTATTTTCCTGTATCAGCTCCGCGATCTCTATGGGGTCAGTAACCGGCTCAAATGGACTCCGCGGTCGGATGAGATGATCTGGGCCTATGAGATGGCACTTGCCTGAGGCCGGGAAGGAGAGAGCAGGTGATTACGCTGATTGGAAGAAGGTTGTTACAAGCGGTATTTGTCCTCTTTGGCATCTTGTTGATCACTTTCTCTCTCCTCCTCCTGACCGGTGACCCGGCCCGGGTCATGGTTCCCCCGGAAGCCGGTCCAGAGGCGGTGGAGATGGTGCGCAAAAAGCTTGGGCTGGATAAGCCCCTGATTGTCCAGTTTTTTCGGTTTATGAAAGGGGCAGTCCAGGGGAATTTTGGCGATTCGCTGCGTTTTAACGAGCCAGCGATGAAACTGGTAATCGAACGCTTTCCAGCCACCTTAGAGCTGACCCTGCTGGCCATGGCCATTACCATTCTTTTTTCCTTCAGTTTTGGGATTATTTCAGCTATCAAACGGAATAGTCTCGCCGATTATGTGGTCATGGTCACCGCTCTCCTCGGACAGTCTATGCCGGTCTTCTGGTTAGGCATTATGCTCATCCTGATCTTTTCGGTACAGTTACACTGGTTTCCGACGTCAGGACGAGGGACCTGGGAGCATCTGGTGCTTCCCTCTATCACCCTCGGAGCCTTCAGTATGGCCCGGACTACTCGTCTGGTTCGCTCTGGCATGCTGGAGGTACTGGGGAAGGAATACATCAATACGGCGCGGGCCAAGGGGCTCAGTGAAGGGGTGGTCGTCTGCAAGCATGCCTTAAAAAATGCCTCTATTTCCGTGGTGACCATTCTCGGTCTGGATTTTAGTACCCTGCTCGGCGGGGCAGTCATTACCGAAACGATTTTTGCCTGGCCGGGGATCGGACGTCTGGCCATTGAATCGATCTATTTTCGTGATTTTCCGGTGGTACAGGCGGATGTTTTTTTTGTCGCCTCCGCCTTTGTCGTGGTTAACCTGCTGGTGGATCTCTTCTACATGTGGCTTGATCCCCGTATTCGTCTGGTATGAAGCGGCAGAGGCAGGGAGAGGAGGGAAAGCTGTGCGCGTAATGTTGCGAAAAGGAGCAAGAGCATGATGGTCAAAAAACCGGAGGAGAAACGATACTCTATTCTGAAAAGCCTCCTCCGGAGCAAGACAGCTCTCTTTGGGGTCTGTATTCTCGTGCTGGTACTCTTTGCCGCGCTCACCGCTCCCTGGGTGGCGCCCTATGATCCGAATGATCAATCACTCCGTCGGCGTCTTATGCCGCCAGCCTGGCAGGAAAAGGGAACCTGGGATCATCCGTTGGGCACGGATCATCTGGGACGGGATCTCTTTAGCCGGGTGATGTACGGTGCACGGATCTCCCTGCTGGTCGGATTCAGTACCGTCATTATCTCCGGGACAATAGGAGTACTTTTAGGCTTGCTGGCCGGGTATTATGGGGGCAAATTCGATACGCTGATCATGCGTCTGGTAGATATCCAGCTAGCCTTTCCCTTTGTTCTGCTGGCCATTTCCGTAGTAGCGGTGGTGGGTGCTGGGCTCAGGAATGTGATTATTGTGCTGGGGATTGCCGGATGGATGGTCTATGCCCGGATCGTACGTGGTGAGGTGCTTTCCATACGGGAACGGGAGTTTGTGGAAGCCAGTCGCGCCATTGGAGTCCGGGATCATCGGATTCTTTTCCGGCATATCTTCCCGAATTTTCTTGCCCCGGTGATAGTCATTACCACCTTCTCTATTGCCAACGTGATTATCCTGGAAGCAGCCCTGAGTTTTTTGGGTGTCGGGGTGGAACCAAGGATTCCCACCTGGGGCAATATGCTGTATGACGGGCGGGAGTATCTCTCTACGGCCTGGTGGATGGCTACCTTTCCCGGCCTGGCCATCATGCTAACCGTGCTCGGTATCAATCTGATCGGGGATTGGCTGCGGGATATTCTCGATCCCCGACTCAAGGTCTGAGCTGAGGATGCCTCAATCGACGTGTTCAGATTTTATATGCGAAGAGGGGTCCATCGCATTCCTGCAGCCTCGCTGAGGTTTCAAATTGGCACTTTGCGATTTCCAAGAGGTGATGGGCATATCAGTCATCCCGAAGTCACCGCCTGCTGCCGAGAGCGGTAAGTTTCCGGTTTCCATCAGGAGTAACTGAAAGGAGTCAGTCTACCCATCCCCAGACCGGGTGAAAAAAGGGGGATTGCAGGAAAAAGAAAGAACTCTTAGAATAAGGGTAGTATTTGAAAACAAAAGGAGTTCTTTCATGGAGCATGCACCATTTTCTGCTACACACACCTCACCCAAACCTGAGACCCGGTCCACTCGTTTAGCCCGCCTGATTCGGCTGATTACCGAAGTCAAGGCGAATCCTCGTCAGCCACCAGCACAACTCTATCAGACCCTGGGGATCAGCAAAGCACGCTTCTTTGAAGACAAAAAGCTGTTGGAAAAGGAGTTTGGTTTTCGGTTTCGTTATAATCGTCACACAAAAAGGTATGAGATTCTCGAAGATCCCTATTTACCGATAGTCAATCTGCAACTGAGCGAAGTCTTTTCCTTAGTAATGGCTGTCCGGCAACTCTCTGCGGCAGGCGATTATATTTTTACCTATGATGCTATGGAGGGGATTCGCAAGATTGTTGGCTCAGCGCAACCTGAGTTACGAGGTTTTCTCCAGACCGTGCTCGACGATATCGTTTTGCAGGAAGGCTTTGGTTGTCATCCACAAATCCTGGCCGATCTGCGTCAGGCCTGCGCTGAGCATCATCACATAGTGATTACCTATCATCATTATGACACCGATACGCTCTATTCGCATACCATCGATCCCTACCAGCTCTTTTTCAAACGTCGCGCCCTCTATCTGGATGCTTATGACAAAAATGCGAGAGATTTTCGGACGTTTCGGGTCAACAGGGTCAAGCGCGTGGAGTTTACCGGACTTCGCGGAAAGCTGGTCGAGGACTATTCCTTTGCGCAGCGTTTTCGGGATACCTTTAGCGCTTTTGCCGGAGATCAAATAGCAACAGTAAAGATTCGATTTAGCAAACGGATTGCTCCCTATATACGGGAAAGTTTGTGGCATTGGTCCCAGCAGATCACCCCTTTGCCGCAGAGGGAAATTCTCTATGAAGTGCGGGTGAATTTTCCCCGAGAGGTAGCCTGGTGGGCACTCTCCTGGGGCAGCGAAGCAGAGATTCTGGAGCCTCCAGAACTAAGGGAGTATGTGGCAGAAGAGGTGCGAAAGATGGCAGTGGTGTATAAATCCTTCCCCCAAACCACTTTGTACTAATCCTTCCTCCCTGGTGGGGGAAAAAGGGTCCTTCTCCCTCCGCCAGAAAAGGGCAGCGTTATATCCTCCTGGTGAGGAAGGTGAGAACAGCGCTATATCCATCCTTCCCCCCTGGTGGGGGAAGGTAAGGATGGGGGGGAAGACGCATTACACCAGTTACTCAGAACAATACACTATATAGGCTAAAGAATGCTATGAATGGTAAAAGTGAGCATACACTTGATGGTAAAAGTGAGCATACACTTGACCTTGGTATGAAGCAGAGACTCAGTGCACTGGTAGCCTCACTTAAACAGGCGCTACAGGAGGATTTATGGGGTATCGTCCTGTTTGGTTCAGTAGCCAGAGGCGAAGCCAGAGAATATAGCGACCTGGATATTCTGCTCGTAGCCGACGATCTTCCGGAAAAGTTTACCACTCGGATACAACATCTGCGGAAGATACTTCCTGGCGACATCCGAGGGAGCGTCTCTTTCATGGCCAGGACTCGAACCGAGTTTGAAGGAGGGTTTCCCTCCTATTACCTCGATATTGGCTTAGATGGTATCATCCTCTATGATCGGGAAGAGTATATGCAGCAGAAGCTAGAGCGGATTCGACAACTCATCCACATGGCCGGTCTCCATCGTCGTCGTTTTGATTACGGTTTCTTCTGGGAATGGGAAAAGCCACCTGCTGGGAAGTGGAGAATAGATTGGAGCGGGGTATATGGATTCTAAAGTGGATATGAAAGATAGGATGATTAAACTTTAGGTTTGAATACAGTATCTCTGGAGGCAAAGCCAATGAATCTAGACGAACACAAACTTGAAGAAGTCCTGCAAACCTATCTTCAAACTTGCTATCCAGCTATGCTCCGTCAGCGTTACCATCTACTCTTGGCCAAAGGAGGGCCAGAGTATCCGCATTTATCTGAGCAACCACTACTAACTCATATCCTTAACGGCATATTCGGTTTAGCTCGTCTAGTAAGATTCTTGATCACACAAAAAGTGCCGATTCCTGGCTTAGATGAAGCTAGTTTGCGTCAGGCATTAGCTCTGTATACCCTCCATGAGGTGCACAAACTTCCTGATGTAGAACGGATTGGTAAATCAGAGTTTGCCATCCCTTTACAGCACTTACAGGAAGAATACGAGCACCTAGACTTAAAGAAATTTGCCGATCTTGATGAACACCTGATACGGATGGCTAATCTCCATAAGCGTAGCTCTCACCAAGGTGACTTGTTGTTAACCGCTATTGAAGAAGCACCACTGTTGAATATTCTGGTACGTTCAGCCGATGCCATGGCCTCAGCAACTTCCGTAGAAGAGGTGGCTTCATCTTTACAGGATTGGTTAAAAAAATTGGGGCTAGAATTTATACCAACTACTGGCCGTTTTACCCTGTACTGGCACCAGCTTTCAGATGTGCGTGGCGTACTCACAAACGTCATCCATCAAGTTGTAACAAAACGATTAGAGATCGAGTATGGATTCTACCCTCTGCTCTATTTCACCACGGGTCTACTGTATATTGCCCCTCGTTTATCTCCTGCCGATCTCCAGAGTTTTAACCGAGAGGCATTCATAAATCATACTGTGACGGATGTACTTCAAGCATTGGTTACAAGTGGAGATGCACGGGTGATGGCTAGAGAAGGTTTGCGTCGTCAGAAATACGACTTTGAAGGCTATGTCCATGCTTTTACAGATGTCCCTAATCTGTTGGATATAGTTTTTGAGGAGACACTTCAAGCTAAACCTAATCCCAAAGATGCAGAGAAAGAGCTGGATGATCTAGCAAACAAACGCAAAGAATTGGGGCCAGAATGGAGAAAGACAGCCGAATCCCGCTTTAATATTTCTCTACAAGAGCCTCGAGTTTTTCTCGAACACTGGTCTCGGGCAAGACGCTATCTACTTTATGTCGATGCAGTAGTGCGAGATTTGAATCTAGAAGCGGACAGAGTAGAGTGGTTCATCAGCCATTTTCCTATCCCTAACAACGTGGCAGATAATCTACGAACTGAAGGCGCTATATGGGGGCGAGGAGGAATTGGTAAGTATGTCCTGCTCATCGCTTATCACTTCTTGAAAGGGCCTGCTTTTAGAGATAGTCCTGCCGCGGCTCTCCCAACCGATGAAGTATTGAAACGTCTTCATAACCACACTTTAGCAGCATTTGAAAAGGGTGACACCCATACTGGACGACAAGAAGTAGTAGCGAAGCTTGGTTTTCGACCTGATCTCACTATCTATCTAAACGAGCAGTTGGCCCTCTCTTGGGCATCCGAGATAAAGGTGGAGAATGATGCCTTATTGGATTATACCAGGCGTAAACGTAAAGGACATGGAGATCGCCTTTGCAGCCTGTGCAATCGCAACAGTCCCCATATCCAACCATTACGTACGGGTATTCTAGACGATGAGGGGCGCATTTTTTCCAATCGAGTATTACCCGCAAAAGAAGCACCAGGGGCTAATCGACCCTGGTGTCCTGTCTGTCATCTCGAATTTGTCTTTCGTAAACTCACAGGTTTAGGCTTACCCGCTGGTGCTGACTACGGAAATAGCAGACGTCTGTATATCTATATTCTCCCTACTTTCTCATTTACACCAGAACATACAAGTCTTTTTGGTAACTGGCTGAGACAATTCCAGCAGGTAACGAGTCTACCAGTGCGAGACTATGGTGCTGTAAAAGGTATGCCACATCGATGGTTAATGCACGGTGAAATTGATCCTGACTGGCTGGATGATGTGCAGACTGTGCTAGAGGAACAAGCTCAACGTATTGCTGAATCAGGAGGGAGAACCTATGTCGGAGAGAGGATGATAACGGGAGAAGTGCGTGGCCAACCTCATTACTATTTGATTGTCTGGGAAAAGCTGGCGAGGGGTCAAGAACAAGACGATGCTCGGATTGCCACGCGAACTGAAGCTTGGGCTAAAGGGATTCTGGCAAGTATTCTCATTGCTACTTTAAGTGGATGCAAAATCTATATTTCTGAGCGTCCCTATTTACCTGTTATTAATTCAGTAGACTTAAAGGCCACGATTAACCTGGATAGCCCTCCTCCTTCCCTGCGACTCTTCTCTTCTGATGGTATTAGCCTCGACGGTCTGGAACAAAATTCCCGTAGTGGTCTTGCCAAGGCCATGGATTTAGCAACAGCGTTGTGGGTAGCAACCTCAGAGATACGTGTTCCCAACCGTCCAACCAAGGACAAACACATCAGCGAGCGATTAGCTCTTGTCAATACCAGTCCTTTGGCTGGTGCTACTTTTTATAAGGAGTATAGTCGATTAAACGAAGGAAATACCCCTTCTGAAATTTTGACGAAGGGTTGTCAGGTGTTCTTAGAATTGAAAGGAGGTGAACTCATGGATCTGGTACAACAATTAGCAGAAAAGTCTATAGAGATTGCTTTACCTTTACGAGGTACAGGACGGGGCAAACCCCGGCGTTACGAGCTCATTTTTCGAGAGACGGTAGCAGCCATGCGAAAAGCTTTTGATAGCATACCTGAGTTACGTAAAACGGCTTTGACCAACCAGCCCCCTTCTGCCCAAAGTATCAGTGAGCTCAAAAATCTGACAGCCGGCACGCTACTGAAAGCCCTAGAAAGGCGCCAAGAGCAACGTCGAGGGGAGATATTAGTACAGGCATGGGGCAAGGACCTCTCTCGACTAGTAGGTGAATTAGTAGATCTCGTAGTAGATAAAGTCTATCTGCATAGAGCACGCGGAAGTTTCGCTCAGTTTCTGCGTCTAGAAAACACGATAGCTGATGGTATTTTCTACCACACAGATCGAGTGCTGGAAGAGAAATGGCAGATCTATAACCGTGAAAAGGCTGCTCGTCAAGCAGTTCAAGCATAATGGAGGAGGTGTGTTATGTCTTTAGCCGCAATCCCGACATTAGAACAATTTGCTTCTCATTTTGTAGCAGAGATTCCCCGCACACCTACTGGCCGGTATGCAAGCATCATCTTGCTGCGAGAAACAAAGTCTTATGCCATCTTCACCACTGAAGGTGGCGAACAACAGGACGTGGAGCAAACCCGATCAGGTCTTTCTCAGAATGGTCGTATAGATCGTCTCGTAATGTTTAAACGCAAACAGGTAGCTCCTGAGCGTCGCACTGGGAAGGCCTTGTTACGGCAGGCTGGAATTTTTCCTTATGCCATTGTATCTCAGGATAAGCAGACGAAAGTAGTATATGGCGATGAAGCCCTGAAGAATAAATCCCTTTATACCGATTGCTACCTCACAGCAGGATTGTGCACCCACTGTCCCGATTGTCTAACCTACGGGTATGCAGCCATCGAAGGCGAAGGTGCTCGTAAGGCCCGAGTCATGACCGATTCCTGTTTCTCTATCCGTCCCTACCCTCTTATCCAGCAACTTCTTAAGTTCAATGTGATTGATGAGCAAGAGCAGACTTCAGGCACCATCACTGAATATGATTATACCCAACCGGAGATTATTCTCCCAGCAGTGGTCACTACTGTAGATTTGACAATAGATGAGTTCGTCTACGTCTTAGGGAATATACTCCGTACGAATCGCTATGGCAAAGAGTCCAGTCGCCAGGGTTTCATACGCAACCATGTGATGGCTATAGCCTTCTCTGATGTAGAACTCTTTGCCAATCTAGAATTCACCCAAGCTCTCTATGACGCCTTAACCAAGGATACCGGAGTGAATTTAGAGGAAGGTTCTCTGACGTTGACTGACATCCAGAAACATGTACCCAGTGCCCTCAATGACTTGACTCAAGGAATCTATGGACGAGTTACCTGGATACAAGATAATGAACAGAACAAAACCCTCTCCAATATGCTCTCTGAAATACGAGCCCTCTATAGCGATGAATCAAGACTCTACAGATACTTACGAGAGTTGAATACCATGACCGCATCTTTTGCTGTGTAAGAAGGAATAGTGATGCAAATCTATCGAGGAAACTTAGAACTCCTTGACTACGTCTTTTTCGCCACCGTAGAACGAGGCAAGGTGTATGAAAGTGGAGCATTTATCCACAACTATGCCTTAGCATACGCTCTGAAGCTAGCCCACACCCCATATACTCATCTTGTCCAAGAACCTGGCTATGCTACGGAACTAGCACCTCTCAATGCCATGGGGATTTACCTGACTCCCGCATCCCCAGTAAGAGTGGAACACCGTTTGATCCAGTGGAATGCCATTCAAGAAGGTTATGATTTCCGAGGGAAGATTCCATCCATTGGCTATCCGGATTGGGGCTTTGCTCGTATGCTACGACCAGAAAGTCATTTTACTTTTTATTTGTTGGTTGCTGATTCCTCCCATCAACCTGCTACACCAGCCTGGCAGGATTTGTTAGCTGGACATTCTGTCTACATTCGTTTGGGAAAGTTTATGGGAAAAGCCCGGGTGGCTATGTATCTTGCCCATGAGATGAATGAGCGTCAAGGACCTTTCACCGTTACTCCACTCCTTAACTGGAGAGATTTAGCCATTGAGCCTTCAGTCTGTGATATCTTACCGTCTACCTTACCTACTAGGCTAGTGTATAATGTGCATTTTTCTGATGGTCGTTATTATGAAGCACATTTTGACCAGGAAAAAATGTATCTACCGGTAGGAATGCGATTTCTCGCTCGATCCTCATAAAGGAGAGAAACAGCAATGGTGCTAGAACTTAATTTATCCCCTCTGGCCTACCAGCGAATAGAAGCTGACTGGCTACCTGGGTATCAGCCGTATACCTACCAGTGGAAGGTATACCAGCTAGTAGCAGAGGCTCTAACTCAGAAGAGAACGCAGTGTATCTTCTTAGTAACCCCTACGGGAAGTGGGAAGACTCTCGCTTCGTTTGCCTATAGTATTAAGCAAGGAATCCCAGCATTGGGCATCTATCCCACTAATGAACTTATCAGAGATCAGGAGCGAGCGCTAGCACCTGAATACGAACGGGTCCTTGGTTGGCGAGATAGGGTACTACGAGTGGACAGCCGGACTTTAGACGAGTGGGGCTTGAGTCTAAAAGAACCAGCCCATGCTGAATCACTAGAGATACTTTTGAATTGGCGACGAGTTGTTTTGACTAATCCTGATATTCTCTATTATATCGCTTTTGGCCGCTATCCAGAACGTTCTGACCGTCCTGGACAACGCCAAAGACTCTTTGCTTTATTGGGAAGCATCTACCGTTTATGGGTTTTCGATGAGTTTCACCTCTATAATGTGAAGCAAATGGCTGATATGGCTTTCTTGATCGGTACGCTCCATGCGATAAATCCGGAGACAGGTCGAGTATTTCTTTTTGCTTCAGCAACACCAGATTTAGGGATCATACCACAACTACAGCATCATTTAGGATTACCTGTGGAAATCATTGAGGCTGATCCAGCCTCACCAGAAACTGGCTATCTAATTGCTCAACCAGTAAATCTCCTTCTATTACCGGCTGATCTGGAACGGTGGCAGGAAGTAGAGACGTTGCAGGAAAAGACAGGGCTGCTAGATGACATCTTCACTCGGTATCCTATGAGCCGTGTGGTTACTATTCTGGATTCAGTGGCCGGAGCTGTCCGTCTAGCCGAAGCATGGAGAAAATGTTATCCAGATAGACCAGTGGGTGAAGTCCATGGTTTTAGTTCAGAGATTCAGAAAATTCAAGCTCTACATCAAGCTATCACTGTAGGCACTTCTACCATCGAGGTGGGTATTGATTTCAAAGAGGAGGCTGAGAAGGATATCCTGATCTTCGAAGCTCGTACCGCATCACAGTTTATTCAACGTTTTGGACGGATTGCTCGTCATCAGAAAAGTCAAGAAATTCCGAATTGGGCTATCGCGTTAGTACCAGAGTATGTTTATCATGCTTTCTTGAATTCCTTGGAAGGTAAACCACCAATTCAGGATCGAAGGGCTCTCTATGAGTTAATTAGAGAGGTTTATCGAGTACCAGAGGAATTTAAGCGGTATTTATCTCGCCATGCCCCTGTGGAGTTTGCTGAGGCCAAGGTTTTTATCCAGGATCATTTTCAGCCTGATGACAAAGCACGAATTGTTCCGGCTATGGAGGAAAATATCCAATTATTGACTGGAATTTCTATTGGAACATCTATGGGGCGACGGAAGAGATATTATGAGGAAAACATTATTTGGCCTCTTCTGACTTTTCGGGGTACAGGTTTTGAAGTGGCTATTCTGGATGAACGGGATGTAGACCCTGGTTTTCCTGCTCGGCGTTACGATCTGATGTTCTTATTGCGGCGTGGTATTTTCGAAGAAATGGAAGAAGGAACCTATCAGGCTGAATTAGAACGGTTAGCTGCTTTGTCTGACGAGTGGGCAAAAGAAGCCCGACGGGAACGACGTTTTGCCAGTTTTATTGGAAACAAACCTTCTGATTTGCTAGGAGTTTATGGCTTTTTCTGTCTTAAAAAATTCCTTGATAAAGCCCGATATGTATGGTTTGAAAATGATCCAAGCTCCTACTCTAATCAAACGTCTGCGTAAGAAACGACTTGTAGCCTGGTTTACTGATCGACATCCTACAGCATTGCGTTTGGGACGATCCTTACCACCTCTATTTGAGGTTTATGAACTTCGAGTAAGGGGTACTGGTGGTCGTATACGGAATGCTGCCTGGAGTATCGCTTTCAATCAAAATGCCTTTTTCTTGGATAGCCTGGTCTGGAGTCGTCATCCTCAGGGAGATGCCATCATCCTGTGAAGCCAAGCACTAAGAGAGAAGGACAAAAAGAATTGAATTGAGGTGAACCTCTATGTCAATGATAAATATACAAGAACTCTACGAGCAACACATTAAGCCATTACCCTTAGCCGAGCAGCTACGGTTAGTAGAACTAATCGTTCATGATCTGGCGGCAACCACTACCCATGAAGAAACACGCCAACGTAGCCTGCTCGAGCTTGAAGGGCTAGGAGCCGAACTCTGGCAAGGGGTTGATGCTCAGCAATATGTCAATGAACTTCGTAAGGAATGGGACCATCGTCCATGATGCAGCTCGATGAAGCATTAGTAGGAATAACTACTCTTGGCTTTGACACATCGCCCTTTATTTACTTTATCGAACGCCACCCTACTTATGTAGGTATTATGCGTGAAATCATCCGACATGTAGATGAGGGAAGAGTCATAGGATATAGCTCGGTAGTAACATTGACTGAGGTCCTTACTCAACCTAAACGCAGAGGAAACATAATGGTAGAACAAGAGTACCGGAATTTGCTCTTACACAGTCGCCATTTTAAGCTTATTTCTATAACTGCTGATATTGCAGAGCAGGCAGCAGATTTACGTGCACGTTATTCCCTGCGTACTCCTGATGCGTTACAAATAGCTGTTGCCTTAAGATCGGGTTGTCAAGCGTTTTTAACTAATGACTCAGACCTTAAGCGTGTAACAAGTTTACGAGTACTAGTATTAGCTGAACTAGAGTCATGAAACACTAGGTGTATCAATTAGTACATACTCTTTGATAGTCAGGTAATGCATAGATAACAACAAGACAGGAATTTTTTATCATAAGTGTTCGCAAGGTGCGTATGATGCGAGATTTTCAGCAAGAAACTTTAGAGAAACTTAAAAATAAGCAATCATCTCTTGTAGTTGCTCCGACAGGCATCGGTAAGACAAGAGCAACACTTCTCCCTTTTGTCAATTCCCTTCATGACGATCCGCTCTTGGGTAGTCGACTTATCTACTCACTTCCCTTGCGGGTACTAACAAAGGGGGTGGAAGATGAACTGAAGGCTCTATTAGGTAATCATCGTCTTCCTATAGCTATACATCATGGTGAAGAGCCAGAAAGTCGTATTTTCTCTGAGCGAGCATGTATCACCACTATTGATCAGTATCTAACCGCCTTTGCAGGGGCTCCGCTTTCCTTTGCCATGAATTCGGGTCATGCTGTGGCAGGAGCTATTCTGACCTCGTATTCAGCTTTTGATGAGGTTCATCTGCTCTCTCCGGAAAAAGGGTTACCTCTTCTCTTTGCTATCTTGAAATTACGGCAGCGTTGGGGATTGCTTTCAGCGGTCTCAACTGCCACTCTCCCAAACAGTATTATTGAGTATTTTACGAAGAATCTTGGCTTAGAAGTGATTAGAGCATCAGATTCCGACATTCAAGAGCGGGATTCATGGCGAAAGGTAAAGATTCAGTATGATGGACAATTAGAGGAAAAGGATTTTCTTGATCTTGTTTATGACAAATTTAAACAGGTTAAAGAGGTATCCAGATCTCTGAGGCAATTGGAGCATTTGAGCGGGCATTTCGACGTGGTGATCCACGAGAAGTTGAATCTCAACTACGGGAGATGGTTAATGTCAAAGTCATTGTAGCTGAAAACAGGCAGATTTTGAGAGATAAGTTTGAAAATGGATATTGGCCAGAGATGGTAGCTGTACCCTATGGTGTGTTTCTCAAGAAAGTACAAGTCAACCATCTTAATGTCTACATTGTAGATTTGACAGCTGCTAAGCAGAGGAAGCAGCACGTTAAGGCCAGAGTAGCAGGTATTATTTTTGAGGAAGAGATCGCAACCTCTTGTAGTCGATGGGAGATCCTGCCAGGAAAGACCTATCTTCTCCTTTCTGAGGAAGCAGGTTACACACCAGAATTAGGTTTAACCTTTGAGGGTAATGGACAGGAAACTGGTTGGAAGCCCTTCAATAATAAGGGTGAACGGCTCCATCAGTTCGGTGGAAAAAAGCAAACCTTTCAAGAACACTCTGAAGGGGTCTATCAAAGGGCAAAGCAGATTGTCGAGCAATACCGGCCATTCTTAGTTGCCTGGGCTCAGGGTATTTTCGGAATAGATAACAGGAAATCAGAGGAAATTGTTCAAAATCTCACTACTGCTATAGTAACAGCCAGTCTCTTTCACGATATAGGCAAACTATCGAAGATTTGGCAAAAAGCCGTATGGGAGAAGGTCATAGAGAAAACTTGAGATGAGACAAAGGAAATAATTGCTAGGACCGATCAACAGAAACACCTAACACTCCCTCCTCATGCTCCCTATGCCTATCCTTTCATTAAAGCTTTACTCAGAAAGTATTTTGAAGTGGAAGGAGGGGAAAGTGCACGAATTCTTGATCATATTGCTCTAGCTGCGGCTCGTCATCACTCTATCGAAGTACAAGGCAATGTGGAGCAAGGAATTGAGTTGATTCCCAAGGCATACAGTGTGCTTCAGGAACTTGCTAGTCTGGAAGAGATGCAGATAGCTCTTCCTTATGCTATTGAAGCAATGCAGCAAGGCTCATTAGCCGATGAACCTCCTGGACCATCTGAGGATTTTTATCTTCTTTACTGCCTCACCCAGCGGTTAATCAAAGTAGCAGATTGGGAAGATGCTGGGGAAGAATCAATTGAATTGATAGGATTACCAAGATGAGTAGATTAGGGATACCAACCACAACACTGTATGTTAAAAAGACTGGGCTTCCCTTTTATGATGCCTCACGCCTGATTGGAGTTGCTCACTTGTTTTTTGGGACAGCTTCCGCAGAGGTCGAGGATAAAGGAGCATTTTGGGTAATCTATGGATCTGAAAGTTCAAGAGATAAGGATCAGATTTTATGGATTATGGATGAACTTCTTGTACCAAGAGCAAAGGATGTTCAGAAGAAGATAAAGGCTCTAGAACAAAACTTTGAAAAGATCTTTCAAGGAATAGCTGACTATTTTGGTCAACCGAATAGTATAGCAAAAAAAGATACACCATTAATGGCTATGGATACTTCTCTTCTCACTGGAATCCGTGGCTTTGATCCACTGGCTCGTTATTCCCTCCTAGCCCCTCAAACCAGTGCGAGTGGAGCGAAGTATAAGGATGACCAACCAGAGATTATCGCCTCTACTTTTGGGCTAAGTTATGCAGCTAGGTCATGGGTTCAAAAGGAAACTAACTTGATTCTCCCTATTTTTGGTGAACGCTTTGTGATTGGTGGCTTTCTTAATTTTCGGAGAAATTTCTCACATCAAGCTGGTGGATCAGTAACCACCGTTTGGGCAGCCTTATCGATTCTCTCAGACCTTATAGGAAAACCTATCCCTGTCATCGATTTTGTTTACAATAAAATTGTTCAGCAGACTTTTTATGAGAGTGGCTACCTAGGCTATGAACGACTCTGTTCCAATTGGCAAGAGGGAAAAAAGAATGCCTTAAGAGAAATTAAGCTTTATCTTGAACAAACTAGAAACGAACAAGCATCCCAACAACGACTTGCTCTTGCTCGAGCACTTGCTCGCTTTGCTATCAATCCCACGGTCACAAACCTTGAAGCTATTCAAAAGCTAAAGGCTAGACTCTTGATTGCATTGACAGAGGGTGAAGGTCAGAACCGATGGTTTGCCTCAGAACTAAGATTTCGGTTATGGGGGAACCAGGATACTTTAAAGGAGGTGATTTCTATGACCATAGAAAATGAGATTCCGATCCCAGAAGGCTTAACCTGGGCCGTTGCAAAATCCCTGATTCCATCGGATAAGCCATTACATGAAGCCAAAGGCTGGTTTAACAAGTTTGTTCGACTTGAGAACTTGGGTACGGCTGATAGATTTTTTGCTGAGATTGAACGCATAATTTCACGAGCAACATATGATCCTGATCAAACAGTCAATAGAGTCTTCGGAGCTAGCAAAGAGGAGTTACAAAAAATTCGACAGTTAGCTGTCTTGCAAGACAATAAAACCTTCAGAGCGTTTAAGGCCGTGTTCCTCTTGGAAGTCCTCTCCAAGTTGCGAGGCAGGCCTGAGGGAGCAGACGAATCACCAGAGACTCCTGCTGAATCAGAAACATAAAGGATAAGATGAGTAAGTAGAAGGAGAACGAGTCATGAGTATTCGAAGCATAGCAATCTCGTTTCGGATTGAGGCCGACTTCCATGCTCTCAATAATGAGGGCTCAGGTGGCACAAATGTCATGGAACCACGCCGGATCGCCATTGGCGATAAGGAGTATGATGGCATTAGTGGTGAAATAGTCAGGCGGCATATTCTGGAGAACTTTGTACGATTATGCCAACAGAATGATGTTCCAGTGCATACTCGGTGTCAAGGGCTTGTTCCTGATCGAGGCAAACTTAATCTTCGTGCTTGGTTAAAGAAAAATAATGATATTTCCTGGGAGAATGCCAAAAAGCAAAACCGAGATGTACAAGTAAAGCGTCTTCTTACAGACCATTATCGCCGTGCAACACAAGAATTAGTCTCCTCATGCGCTCTGTGTGATATTGGTGGTTACTTGATTGCTTTCCAAGATGCCGATGCAATTAACGATACTTCCCCTCAACACTTTGAAGGAACACTCAAACGTGACTCCTGCTTTGAGATTGGTTGGCTCATTCCAGAACATCCCGCAATTGTTGATTACACCTAGCATACCGCCTACCACGCCACTCAGCAACACAATCTATTCACTCAAAATATTCGAAGTGGCATCTACGGAGGGGTTATACGGATTGATATAGATCGTATTGGTTATAACGACTGGTGGTGGCTGGATGAGTCTTCAGTCGATAGATATGCAATAAATAATAACGCTAAAGAGCAACGGATTAAGCTTCTATTTGAAGCCATTGAACAGTATCTTCTCTCGCCCACTGGAGCGAAACAAGCTGGATGGCTCCAACATTACAGTGGTCTTTTAGAAGGAATTCTCGTCACTTCTACCTCAGGACCAGCACCATTTGTTTCTCCGATCCGGCTTAGTTTTAATTCGGAGACTCCAACTATTGTACAGAATCAAGAGTATATAGAAACCTTAAAGAACTTAGCTGCTAGAAAGAACGGAATTACCCTTCATGAGTTTAAGACAATGGCAGAATTAGCCGAAAAAATCAAGAATATCAGTGACCAACTGACGAATAAAGGAGCAAAGAATGCCGAAGGGCAAAAAGTTGAAGGACACACAGATGCTGCAGCCAGAGAAAACTCAGGAGCAGATCCCTCCTAGTCTTTGGCTTCGGGCTGACTATACCACTCATATCTTTCATTATCGTATGCCAGAGACTGTGGCAATTGCATCAGTCAATCCTGTTGTTCCCTCACCCCTGACTGTCCAGATGGGGATGATAGCAAGTTTTCTAAGAGAGGGGAGCAAAGACAAAGCAGAGAAGATTGTGAATGCTCTTCCTTGGCTACAAGTCAAAATCAGACCTCCTCAGGGAGCAATTATATTCCGCACTTTTTTGCGGTATACACGAGTTCCCGAGGCTGGTAAGAAGAGCTTGGCAGAGACCGGTGGAATCTATGGGGTAAGTCCTCATACGAGAGAATACGCCCTCTGGTCAGATTATCTGTCTGTGTATGTAAGAGTTCCAGAAGAGATAGAAGAGATAGCGACAGAAGCCCTTGAGAAAATTCCCTACCTTGGTGCGAAAGACTCCTTGGTAACCTGTTTAGGAGTTAAAAGAGTAGAGCCTGTGGAGGGAGAGTGTGTCACAGAGTGGGCTAGAGATTTCATGGATAAAACCCAAGGAGGTTTTATTGTCCGGTTAGCTGATTTCGATTTAGCCAGAATCGAAGGGATAAAGCTCATAGACCTTATCCCAACCCAAAGAACTCAAGAACACTATAAACAGCCTTTATACTTTGTGCCTGGAGGACTCACAGCTTCGGGGAAAACAAAAATTTATAGGAGAAACAGCTAGTGCCTGTAGCGCTCATCCTTCATAGTATCCCTCATGATAACCTAGAGATGGATCATATTACAGGTGAAGCCCTGCATAGGCTATTTTACACCATTCTTGCCAGTGGTGATCGCCAATTTACAGAGGAACTTCATACAGCCAATGGCATCAAACCGTTTACAATCGCCCTTTTAAGCAAAAGAAGAAAGACAATTAGAAAAGGTGAGGATCTTCTGATCCGATTCACATTTCTTGATGAAGTCCTGTATGCCAAATTTACTGAGGGAGCCTTAAAGTTATCTTATGGATTCAATATTAAAGGGATAGAACTAACTCCATCAATCGTCAATATTTCTTCAAGTCCAAACTCTTGGATGGGACAAAGTAGCTGGGATGGATTATATAAAGCTGCGAGTGACAGCTATATCATTACCCTTCAGTTTGCGACACCAACAGTTTTTAAGCAGGGAGATATTGATCTTCCACTCCCAGTGCCACGCCTAATATTTGGAGCATATTTAGAAAAATGGAATAGATTTTCACCTACGAAACTTTCAGAGGATCTTCCTGAGATTTTCACTAGAAATATCGCTCTGACCAATTGTGCTATTAAAAGTGTACCTTTCTATACTGTCAGAACCGTGATTTCAGGTTTTATTGGGAGTTGTACCTTTAGAATACGAGGAAGCCTGAGTGAGGAGCTTCGCAAACAAATTAATCTACTAGCTGATTTTGCTTTCTATGCTGGAACCGGACGTAAGACTACTCATGGGATGGGAATGACTAGAAGGATTTGTGAGCAACAGAACTCCTTACTAACGCAGAAACTTAGACGAAGAGAGTTTCCTGTAAAGAATTGAAACCCCTCCAGAAAGTGGGAAACCCTAGGGATAGTGACTGTTTTGAGGAAATGTTGATCTAGATCTCTTAATGCCTTCTTTGATCGTCGATATACGCTTTTAAAGAAAGGGTAGAAGAGCAAGATGCTTTTTCAATATTATCCAGATACAGATATGCTCTACATCAAACTGACCGATGAGGCTAGCACAGAGTCAGAGGAAGTCGCTCCTGGTATTGTGCTCGACTTTGACGCACAGAACCAGGTGGTTGGGATTGAAATCGAGGATGCCAGTAAATGTATTGATCTCTCCCGGCTCGAAGTGATCGCTTTGCCTATCACGAATCTAATTCTTAGTCAGAGCGTTTCTGCACAGGTGTAACAAGGAAGCTATCATGGACTCAAACAAGCGAAGCCAAATAGAAACCCTTTTAGAAGAATTAAGCTATAACGAACTCCTCGAACTGATCGAGCAGATTGTCCGGCGCTTGCGCCAAAGAGAAGCGCGCAAATCACAGGCTCTCCACGGTATATGGAAAGGGAAATTTCCTGAAGATGTTGATATTGACAAAGCTCTAAAAGAAATTCGCATGCACTGGCTGGAAGATTTTAAGGAGCTCAAGCAATGAGTGAGACAGAATATTACAGACTTTATGGTAAACAATCCAGACAGATACCTATGGAGTAACCCATGCCCTACGCACTCGTACTCCACTGTTTTCCTCAAAACGAACCCTTAAATCCCGAAGACCTGCAAGGACAGAAAGCCCTTGCCTTCTTTCTACAGGAACTGATCCAGCAGCAAGATGTAGAACTGGCCACACGACTGCACGCTCCACGGAACTCCAAGCCGTTTACAACCGCTATCCTCCTGTCAGAAGAGAAGGAGAATCTTCAACGCCCTCGCTTATCCAAAGAAGCCAGAAGACGAAGGAAGAATACCGACTATCACGGAGAAATCAAGATTCGTATCACTGTGCTTGACGATGCCCTCTACCCACTTCTATCCCAGTTCTTTCTCTACCATATTACCGGCCCTGCTCTTCTGCATCTTGGACAGTCCTCTTTGTTGATTTCCAGGATTACGGTGACCCCTCAGAGCGAAGAGATGTGGGCGGGATTTGCCTCTTTCCAGGAGATGCTCGACCAGGCTCTGGATACTGAAACGACCTGGGTTGTGCATTTCTTTACTCCTACCGCTTTCAAGATGGGTGACGCCGAAATTCCCCTCCCGCTCCCTCGTCTCTGTTTTCAGAGCTGGTTGAACAGTTGGGAGGAATACTCACCCTATCCTTTCTTCGCGGATAAGGAAGCTCGGAAAGCGTTCCTGGCAGAGGTAGTAGAAGGAAATGTTTCGGTTGCCTACACCCAGTTGAGTCAAATGAAGCAAGCATACTATTTTGATGGACGAAACACTTGGGAGCAGGGCTTCGTGGGGATCTGTCGATTCTCCGTAAAACCGGCCAAAGTGGCTCCGCATTATCGGAAGATTCTGGCCACGCTGGCCCGCTATAGCTTTTATTCAGGAACCGGAAGGAAGACTACCATGGGGATGGGGGTCACGAAATGTATAAGCCCTGGAAGCGATTGAAATAGAAGGAATTACCATGATAAGACAAGATGAACTCTTGATCCCCATTTCTTCCCTTAACCAATACGCCTTCTGTCCGCGCCGCTGCTGGTACATGCACGTCGCCCAGGAATTTATGGAAAACATTCATACGATTGAGGGAAGCCTATTGCATGAGCGATCTGATTCCGGAGAAGAGACCCGGCGTGGTGACCTCTGGCAGATTCGCAGTGTCTATCTCTACTCTTATACCTACGGTCTCAGTGGCAAGGCAGACCTGGTCGAGGAGCGCTCAGGAGAGATCTATCCAGTGGAATTTAAAAAAGGATGACGTGGACCCTGGGGTAATGATCATATCCAGCTCTGTGCCCAGGCGTTGGCTTTAGAGGAGATGCTGGAACGGGAGATTCCGCGCGGATTTATTTATTATGCTTCGACTGGGCGGCGCCAGGAAGTGGCTTTTACACCAGAACTACGACAGGAGACCCTGGAGACGATTGCCAAGGTGCGGGAACTGCTCCGTACGGGTGAGCGTCCTCCAGCTATTTATGCCCCCAAATGCAAAGAGTGTAGTCTCTATCGAGTCTGTTTGCCAAAAGAAACGGCTCTTATCCAGAAAACTTTTGCCAATCAAAAATAAATATCAACCAGTAGGATACTCTATGAGCACTGTATACATTACTCAACAAGATTCTGTTGTGCGCAAAGTGGATGAACGTCTGAAGGTCACTCAACAGAAACAAACCCTGCTCGACATCCCCTTGATCAAGGTATCACAGGTGGTTCTCTTTGGACGGATTACCGTGACTGCTGCTACGGTAGCCACTCTCCTGGAGCATGGGATTGATATCTGCTATCTCTCTGAATATGGTCGCTATGTTGGCCGGCTCGAACCGCAATTTTCCAAGAACTCTCTCCTGCGTGTAGACCAGTATAAAGCTGCTTTTGATGAACAAAGGAAGCTTGCGATTGCCAGACAGTTTGTCCTTGGGAAACTCACCAATATGCGGGTCATGCTGCTTAGAGCCAATCGGGAGCAAGAAAGCCCCGCCCTATCTCTGGCAATCACTCGCATAAAAGATGCCGAGCGGGCTGCCGCGGAGTGCCCAGATCTCGATACCCTCCGTGGCCACGAAGGGGAAGGATCAGCCGCCTATTTTGCAGTTTTTGGCGAGCTGATAAAACAGGATTTTTCCTTTCCGGGTCGGGTGCGTCGTCCCCCTACTGATCCGGTAAATGCGCTCCTGAGTTTTGGTTATACCCTCTTGCATAACGATCTCCATTCTGCCTGTAACGTAGTAGGATTCGATCCGTATATTGGCTATCTCCATGCCGATCGGTATGGACGAGCCAACCTGGCCCTGGATCTCATGGAGGAATTTCGCCCAATCGTCGTGGATTCGGTGGTTCTGACCTGTCTGAACAAACGCATTTTACAACCGGATGATTTTGTCAGGGAAATGGGTGGAGCGTATCGACTGAGCGAGGCTGGACGCAAGCAGTTTCTTATTCAGTATGAAGAACGGAAAAATACCGAATTTAAGCATCCCATCTTTAGCTATCGGATTACGTATCAGCGTTGCTTCGAGATGCAAGCACGGCTCCTTGCCAAACATCTCCAGGGAGAAATTGAGGTCTATCCTCCTTTAATTACGAAATAGGGTCATAACTATGTCAAGCGGAAGCCGTCGCCTCAAGGCGAGGGTTTCTTGATACTCCCAGAGGAGGGACAATGAGAATTGGTCATAAATCATCCAGAAGATGCTTTGTGATGCGTGAAAAATAGGAGTGCCCTCACGTATCACGTATTACGTATCATAAAACGCTGCGATACAAGACATCGCTCAGGGATAAGTCTGGCCTATTCAAGCCGTGGATAACTTTGTCCGTTGTTCTGAAGATCCATTAGGCTTTTGAAAGGCATTTTATCGAACAAATCGGACAAAAATACTGGTGTCTTGTATAGGAGTTATGACCAGGCCTCAACTATATGGAGTAACTTGCTGGAATGTATCTTATTGTTTCCTACGACATTCCCGATGATAAGCGACGAAACCGCATCAGTAAAGTATTAAAAAACTATGGTGAACGTGTCCAGTTTAGCGTCTTTGAATGCGATTTAACCCGCGAACAACTTTTGCGGATGCAGCATGCGCTTACGAAAATCATCAAAGAACAAGAAGACGATAGTGTACGTTTTTATTTCCTGTGTGATGGATGCAAGAGAAAGATCGAACGGATCGGCGGCATTATGCCACGAGACGAGGGACCGGTTTTCGTATGAGGATGAGTAGAGGTTTTTGTCTATCTAAGAGGCAAGGATTTTGGCTTATTGAACTAAGCGGTGATAAAAGTGGTCAGATCTTGATTGATCAAACCTTTTGGGAGATAGATCTGTCCGCATCTTCCCGGAGAAAGTTATCCATCGATTGTATGGTGGTTGGCCTTCCAAAGAAGTTTTTCAGTAGATCTCCCGAGCATCGAAGCTATCAGGAAATTCCCAGGAGACACTCGGAGATGATAAAAGCCTTCTCAGGAAAGGACTTACAGGTTCATGTTCAGGTTGATCCTGACCAAGAGAGACATTTTTTTGTTCCAGTAAGAGCCCATGCTCGGAAATATCGATTTAATTGCTTGAAATTTTGGCTCAAAAATGATAAAGAGCTTCAGAAGCAAAGAAACCCTGGAAGGGATTGAAACTGAGTTTCAACCTGTTGAAGGTCAGCGACCATCTGTCATAGAGTCGCTATCTGTGTTGCCTGTTGCTGCCTAGCTGCCTGGAAGTCCTTCGCAAAAAGTTTGATGCCACCGACCATCAGGATGCCCATTAGCAGACCAATGACGACAAGTTCAAAATTTCAGTCCATCTCCTTCAGTAGACGGAGATGAAAGCAGAAACGATGTGCTCGGGGAAGGTATCGAGAGCCAAGTTAGTTTCCTGGACGAAGCGAAGCCGGGCCAATTCATACACATCGAGGTATTTCTAGGAGAGTATCGAGCGCAGACTCGGGCTGTCTTCAAAGAATCACTCAATTTGTCTCCGTTCCTTTATAATAAAAGTATGCCAACGAGGGTACCCCTTCCATGACTTATACTAACGTGAGTTCGACGTAAGAAAACAGAGGAACTCCTTGTGCATTTGGTAGATATTTTTCTTTGGTAAGAACTTGATGTTTAAATAGCTACCAACTAAAGGAGTTCCTCTGGATATCGGAGCACTTTTTTGTGAGATTGACGAGTTCTGTCAGGATTTTGAACCGGCATTTACCTCCCGCCTATTGCAGGACGGTGCCAAGAAACGCCAGAAAAAGGGAACAATGTGGTTGAGCGAGATGATGACGATTATCGTGAGGTTCCACACTTCAGCCTATCGGACCTTCAAAGATTACTACACCAACGAAGTGATGAGACATGTGCGCTGGGCCTTCCCGAAATTGGTAAGCTCTAATCGTTTTGTAGAACTCATGCCGTCAGCGTTGCTCCCGTTGTGCGCCTCTCTCCACACGCGAAAAGGCCCGTGTAGTGGGCTTTCTTTTGTCGATTCGATGCCGATTGCGGTGTGTCATAATCGACGCATTCCCTCTCATAAAGTCTTCTCCCACGTGGTCCAGCGCGGCAAGAACTCCGTGGGCTGGTTCTACGGATTCACGCTGCATCTCATTGTGAGTGACCAAGGCGAACTACTGGCCTTTCGGCTGACGCCCGGCAATGTGGATAATCAGGGCCCCATCCCGGCGCTGGTGAAAGGATTATTCGGCAAACTGTTTGGTGA